>ERZ1066123.1700-NODE-1700-length-12624-cov-6.878749_pt1 | contig 12624 bp, 13 predicted proteins | sample MGYA00382770_ERZ1066123 | MGnify/ENA primary metagenome ERZ1066123 (study PRJEB33369, sample SAMEA5778353) | biofilm metagenome | biome: Industrial cooling water; feature: Water cooling tower basin; material: Biofilm | place: United Arab Emirates | collected...
CCGGCCGACCGCAACCCGCCCTCCAGCGAGGGAACCGTCCGATCGGCGTCGGTCCTCAGCACCCGCTTCAACTTGGCGAACGCCAACTCGATCGGGTTGAAGTCCGGGCTGTACGCCGGCAGGTACATCAACCGGCACCCGGCCCCTTCGATCGCCTCCCGGACCCGGACCCGCTTGTGGCACGGCCGGTTGTCCATGACCACCGCGTCCCCGGCCCGCAACGTCGGGACCAGGACGCCCTCGACGTACGCGGCGAACCGGTCCCCAGTCATCGGCCCGTCCGGGACCTGCCCGGCCACCAACCCGTCGGACCGCAGGGCGGCGGTGAACGTCAGGTTCTTGTAGTGCCCGTGCGGCACCCGGCCGACGACCGGTTCCCCCTTCGGGGCGTAGGCGTGCGTCCGGTCGAGCTCGGTGTGCGCCCCCATCTCGTCCACGAACGCGACCCGGCTCGGGTCGATGTCCGGGAGGACTTCGGCGGCCCACTCCTCCCGCGCCGCCCGGACGTCCGGGCGGTCCTGCTCGGCCGCCCGGACTACCTTTTTTTGAACGTGTACCCGAGGGACCGGACGGCCACCCACAACGTCGAGAGGGCGACCGCCACCCCCAACTCGGCGCGGAGCTCGGCGAGCGTCCGATCCGCACCCGCGGCCAGCAACTCGCGGATCCGGGGGTGGTGCTCGACGGGCCGGGACACCCGCGGGGCGCGGGTCCGGGGTGCGACCTCGTGGTTCTCCCGCCGCCTTTGGGCGAGCCGCCGGACCCAGGACCGGCTGACCGAGAACCGGGCGGCCACCGCCGCCGTCGGATCCCCGGCGTCCAGGGCCGCCAGGACGCGGGTCCGAAGGTCCATCGAGTACGCTCGCATCGGTCGATCTCCGGGGGATGCACCCACCGTAACCGACCGAAACACCGAGCGCTAGATCAGAACCGAAACGACACTAGCAGGAAGTGCCAGTCGCCATACACCAGTAGCTTTGGCGATTCAGTTGTCTTGTTCTTCGGCCGCGGGAGGTATTGACGTCGGCGGAGGGATGATTTGCGTGAAGCCTTCCAGACCCACGGCAAAAGCAAACGGGGCGGGCTGCTCGAGGGAAATTCGCTCGATCTCTGCCAGACATCCGATGAACAGTTCGGCCATCATCTGGCCGTTCATGCTGCCCGAAGACAGCGTGAACACTCTTGCCCCGGCATTGAGCAAATCCGCTCGCTCGCCACTCGCACGCCGGATGTTCTTGTCCTTCGTCAGGATCACCCATCCACGAGCGGTTACTACAGGAATCCAGTCCGAGTCGAGCGTGGTCTGTGCGAAGTGATCGTCGTGAAGCTCAACTGTGGCCCCGGCCTCGCGCAACCGCCTGCCCACACCTTTCCCCAGGCTTCTGTCAACGAAAAGAGTCGGGCGGTCTGCCACTGCCGGCGCTCCGTCACCAACCGAACAGCGGGAAGGGGAATAGGAACGGAGGGTTCTGCGGTGCGGCCTCGTAGCGGAGAGCTTCCTCGACTTCGTCTACCGACAGGTCGTAATCCTTTGCGAGGTCTGCCGCGCTGTCGCCCGCTCGCCAGCGTTCTGCGAGGACATCAGTCGGCGCACCCTTAACCGTCGGTCGCCCGAAACGAAGCTCTGGGTCAATCACAACGGTTCGCGGAGAATACGCGTCCGGTTCACGAGAAAACGGAAAGAGTTGCACAGGAACACTTTCCTTGCATTCCACACGTGCTTGGTGCAATGCGATGAACTTCAAGAAATACGACCGATCAACTTGCTTCAAGCGTTCGAGAATGCGTCTGTGCCGATTCAACACCCAATCGGGATCGGTGAAGAGTCTCGGATCGTCCACGTTACTCTGCGAAGTTTCATGATGCAGTTCGAAAAATAAGTGGTGGAATTCTATGGGATTCCAACGTGAGATAGGAAGCTCTTCGAGCAGTGGCCTATACATCGCGCTAGCGATAAAGATCGAGGCCAGAGAACGGAAAGAGATTCGAGAGTCCTTTTCTTGGACAAAGAAGGGCCAGTTGTCGTCTGTCAAGCGTGAGCGGAAAATCGGATCGTGCCAGAACCGCTCGAGCCACTCCATAGGGTGACGAGGAGGTCGTGCTGAAAGAGTAAATGTGACCCACACGGGTACGCGCAGATACCTGGCCGCATCTAGTTGAGTATAAAGCGGTGTCTCGACAGGGTTGAATTGTGCAACTCGATTCGTGCTGGGCACAAGAATGCCCTCTGTTCGGATTCCACTACCTTCCATGTATACCCAGAATTTACCGCTGTCACCAGACGGAAAAACCTGTCCACTGTTTTTGGGTTTCATCCTTACGGCACGAGCCCCAACCCCTTCAGTTGCAGCCGCGTGTCGTCGGTCCACGGGTAGACTGGCGGGCGGCCCTTCGTGCCGTAGGCGGCCGCGTCGTAGCCCGGCGAGGAGGGGAGCCCGGCCAGGGTGTACGTCTTCCCGTCGCCGACCACCGCGAGCAGGTACGTCCCGCCGCCGGGGAACTCCTTCTCGCCGGGGGGCAACGCGCTCGGCAGGTTGAGCACTTCGACGTCGGTGCCGGGCGTCCCGCCGCCGCGGAGGACCTGGACGACTTTCACCGTGGTCGACGGCAACCCTTCCGGGGTGAGGGTGACGTCCGCGACGAGCAGGTGCGTCGCCGCGGTGAGCTGCGCCCGCGACAGGACCGCCGTCCGGCCCTTCTGCGACACGGCGTAGCCGAGCCACCCCACCCAACCGACGAAGAGGGCCGCCGCCACGGCGAGTTGAATCCGCGCCCGGGTCATCGGTCCGCCCCGCCGGCGTGCGGCGTGCGGGTGGTCAGGGCGAACCCCTCGGCGAGCACCTTTTCCAGGTCGAACAGGTCGTGGAAGTCGTCGGGGTCGTCGCGGTCCGACTTGGCCAGCTTCTCGATGCCGATGAGGGCGAACACGATGTGGCCGAAGTCGTCCGTCGTGGTCAGCCCCCACCGGCGGAACACGACCGGGGCCATCATGCCGAACTCGCGGACCGCGAGTTCGCACGCCCCGCGGACGAGTTCGTCCCCGGACACGTGGTAGTCCGCGTCCGGGTCGTCGTCCTCGGTCGGCAGGCGGTCGAGGAGTTCCTGCGTGAACGGCACCGCCTCCTGGACGAACTCGTACGCCTCGTAGGCGTAGCGGGTGTCTTCGCGGGAGAGTTCAAAGATCTTCTGGTCCACAGCTTCCTCCGTCGGGCGTGGGGTCGAGAGACGGCGGGGTGGTGCGGTCGTGAAAACACCACCACACCACCCCTTCTCCACCTCACCACCTCACAACCGCGTCAACACCTCGTCGACGGCGACGGGCAGCCGCCGGCCGTCCTCGAACTCGATCAGCACCCGCCGGGCGAGGACTTCCTGGGCGAGCACCCGGCCCTGGCCCTTCCGGGTGACGACCCGCGCCCCGACCGGCGGCAGCTGGGCCTGGAACTCTTCGTATACGTCGTTCTCGAACCGAAGGCAGCACTTCAACCGGCCGCACCGGCCGGAAATTTTCGTCGGGTCGAGGGTCGACTTCTGCAGCTTCGCCATGCGCATGCTGACGGGCGGCATGACGACCATGTGCGAGTTGCAGCACACCGGCTTGCCGCAGTCGCCGTAGTCCGCGAGGAGCTTGGCCTCGTCCCGGACGCCGATCTGCCGCAGTTCGATGCGGGCGTGGAACTCGCGGGCCATGCTCTTGACGAGTTCCCGGAAGTCGACGCGGTTCTCGGCGAGGAAGTAGAAGACGATCCGCTCGCCGCCGAACAGGTGCTCCACGTCGACGAGTTGCATCGCGAGCTTGTGCCTCGCGATGAGTTCGCTGCCGGCCGCGTATTCGCGTTTCTCGATGTCCTTGAGGTGGCGAATCTTCTTGAGGTCGTCCGGGGACGCGACCCGGACGAGGTCGCCGCGGGTCGGGTCCGGCAGGGCGGCCAGCGCCTGGGGCGTCGCCGGGCAGAGGGCCGTCCCGGCTTCGAGCCCGCGCTCCGTTTTCACGATGACCGTGGCCGATCGAGTGACTGTGCCGGCCGTCGGGGTCGGGGTGAAACACCCGACGAACCGCATGGCCCCGTGGCGGACCAGCCACCCCGTCGGGGCGGTCGGCGAACCGGGCGTGGGCGGCGGGGTCATGGGGTGACGGCGCTCGGCGCGAGGAACCCGGACTTCCAACCGTCCGCAACGGTGTCGGCGACGGAGTCCGAATTGCGATGATAGATCAGATCCCCAACACCGCGATCGTCAAGCTTCAGTCGATACGACTGAACCGCGTCGGCCGCGTCTTGACTACTCAGCTGATGACGGGAAACCAAATCCAGAAGGACTTCCACCCAGAAGTCGGCGATCAATTTCTCGGGAAGCATCGTCACCTCCGGGTCAAACGACCGGATCCCATGTGTAGCCCGGTGCCCCGTGAGCGATCAAATCTTGCAGAATCGCAATCGCGTCGGGAGTATGAAAGCTGAACTGGTCGGCATCTGCCATTGCGACTCGTTGTTCCCAAAATGCCGCGACCGGCCCACTGACACAATCATACCACCCGCCCGGGCAGCGGTGGTCGTTGATTGCCGTCGGCGTGCTTTGCCGGCAATGCTGAACCAGGCTCCAGAAGTCTTCGTGATCGTACTCGCCGCGAACGAATGAAAGGGACCGGAGGCGGTCGAGCCCGGTGCTTCGGTTATCCCCGACTGACGCGATGCCCGACGAGTACCGGCATACGCGGAAACAGAGCACCACGGGTTGATTGCCCGTCCCGAGCGGGTTCCTCGCCTGCCAGCGATAGAATTGCTCCCAGGCCCAGAGCCTGGCCTGCCGTTCAACCGTCGTCGTGTAGAAGCCCCGGCCAAAGTCCGTGTCGACGGCGCATTTCGTGAGATCAATCCCGTCCCGTTCAATCGCCGTTTTGTGAAGTGACGTCGTACCGTGCCAAAGAATGAGACACTCACTTAAATCCGGCCGCCAATCCGGAGCGCGGTACGTCGCTGCAATGATCTTCTTGGCCATGCCCAGAATGTCCCTGCCCGTTCGTCGTGACCGTCCGAGCATCCTACCGCGACCTTGAGCCCTGCACAAAGCCATTCGGTCGCGGCTACTTCGGCACGTTCGCCGTCGAGTTGGCGGGGGGCGGCGTCGGCTTCTTCGTCAGGGCCGGCAGGACGTACATCACGAACACGGCGACCGCCGCCGCGGCCCCGGCGAGGTACGGCCAGTAGTCCGGGTACGACGAGAACACGTACAGGCCGACCGCGATGCCGACGAGGAACGTCGCCATCCGGACGACCCAGCCGCCGGCCTCCCACAGGATGCGGTCCCACCGGTCGTGGCGGGTCGCACTGTACACGAGGCTGAACACGACGAGCAGGATCGGCAGGTGCCAGTACACGCTCGCGGCGGCGAACAGCGGGGTCATGAGCCGGCCCCCGGTTCGGGCTGGGCGGGGGCGGCGTCCGGCTCGTCCTCGTCGCGGACCACGGGGCCGGCGAAGGCGTCGTAGATGACCAGCACGTTCAGCACCCCCGCGATGACCGTGTACACCCACCCGAGGTCCCACAGCTTGTTGCCGTTCCGCTGCAGGTCGTTCAGCGCCGCCTCGTTCGGGGCCTGCATGTAGTGCCCGAGGTACTTGGTCGGCGGCGGCCCGCCCGTCTCGGCGTCCGGTTCGGGCGGCGTGCTCGCGTACTGCATCAGGGCCGGCCACGCGGCCATCCCGATCCAGAACTGCCCGACGAACTGCGGCCGGTAGTACAGCGCCTTCGGCACCCCGAACAGCTTCCCGGCGACCGGCACGTCCGCGTCCGGCAGTTCCGTGGCGTCCGGCAGCCAGACGTTCTTCATCTGGCCCATCCACATGCCGTAGAAGAACAGCCCGTAGATGCCCACGAAGAACAGCACCCCCTTGCCGATGCGGCCCTGGACGACCTGCCCGAGACCGGGCAGGAGGTACGACAGGACGGCGGCCAGGGGGTCGAGCTTTCGCGGCGGGGGAGGGGACGACATCGACGGCCTCGGTCCGATGCGGGCGCACGAGTGGTTCGGAACGAACCGGCCCGGATTTCGGATTCGGTGATTATACGGCCGCCGCGGGAACCGCAAACCCGGAAGCTCACCGGGGGATCGGGAACCGCACCCACCCCATCCCCCGCGCGGCCCACGCCCCGGCGGCGGCGAGCAGGACCACCCCGAGCACGCCGAGGACGTGTTTCGACACGGGGTTCGTCAGCACCGCCCCGAGCGGCCCGAACAGGCCGAGCAGCGTCTCGATGACCCAGTTCGCGGCGAACAGCGGCCACAGCAGGAGCGGCACCCGCGGCCGCGGCTCCTCTGCCACCGGCGAGAGATCCGCTTCGACCAGGGGCACCGGCTCGGGCTCGGGTTCCGGGGCGGGTTCGGGGGCGGGTTCGGCGCGGAAGTTGGCGGGCAAGGCCGGGGCGTCCACCCCGCGGAGGGTCACCGGTTCCGGCGGAAACGCGGGGGGCTCCACCTCGACCGTCGGCGCGGGGAACGAGGCGGCCAGGCTCACTGTCGGGAACGGCCGGAACGGTTCCGGGGCCGCCGCGGGCGTTACCGGCACGAACACCGCCGGGGCCGCCGCGAGAACGGGCTCCGGCTCCCGGGCCGGCACTTCCTCCGTCACGAACGGCCGCCGGAGCGGGGCCGGCGGGTCCATCCGCCACGCGGACGGGGCGACCGGGGATGGCGGGGCGGGAACGGGTTCCGGCGTCGGCAGCGGCACGGTGAGCATCCGCTGCAACAGCGCGTCGAGTTCGTCGAGTTGCTGGCGGGTCAGGTCGTTCGGGGTCGGCGTCGACGACATAGCGGAATCCTTCCGCGGCAGAGCGGGGCCGTTCGCCGCGAATGGTACGCCAACGGGGGCGGGGAAAAAAGGGCAATCCGCGGCGGCGGGGGCCGATCGAGTTGCACTCGTCCGGGGGCTGGGGTACTCTCCATTCACCCGCCTTCCGGCCGTTCCGACGGCCCCCTTTCGCGAAGCCTGCCATGACCCACACGCACCGGCTCGGGCTGAACCGCCGCGAACTCCTCCAGGTGGGGTACTCCGCGCTGCTCGGCGTCTCCGCCGCGTCGTCGGTTTCGGCGGTGACGACGTCCCGAAAGCCGAAGTCGGTCATCCTCGTGTTCCTGACCGGGGCCGCCAGCCACATCGACACCTTCGACCCGAAGCCGGACGCCCCGCCGGAAATCCGCGGCGAGTTCGCGACGATTCAGACGAAGACCCCCGGCCTGCTCGTGACCGAACACCTGCCGAAGCTCGCCGCCCGGTCGGACCAGTACGCCGTCGTGCGGACGATGGCGCACAAGGACAACAACCACACCGGGGCGACCCACCACATCCTGACCGGGGCGCTGCAGCCGGGCGGGAAGTTCGACAAGCCGCTGTCCCGCGACGACTGGCCGGTCTACGCCGCCGGGGTGAGCTACCTTCGCCCGCCGACGGACGGCCTGCCGGCGGGGGTCACGCTGCCGACGTTCCTGCAGCAAGGGCCGCTGATCTGGCCCGGCCAGCACGGCGGGTTCCTGGGGCCGAAGCACGACCCCTGGCAACTCACCCGCGACCCGAACCTGCCGGACTTCAAAGTCGACGACGTCGCCCCCGCCGCCGGGCTGGACGTCGACACGCTCTCCGACCGCCGGGCGTTGCTCGCGGACCTGAACCGGCAGCAGCGGTCCCTCGCGGCCTCGGCCGAGGGCCGGCGGATGAGCGACCAGCAGGAGAAGGCGTTCTCGCTGCTCACTTCCGGGAAGGTGGCGAAGGCGTTCCGCATCGACGAGGAGAAGGCCGCCGTCCGCGAGAAGTACGGCAGGCACACGTTCGGCCAGTCGCTGCTCCTGGCCCGCCGGCTGGTGGAGGCGGGCGTGCCGGTCGTGCAGGCGAACATGGGCCGCGTTCAGAACTGGGACACGCACTCGGGCAACTTCAAACGGCTGAAAACCGACCTGCTGCCGCCCCTGGACGCGGGCGTGTCCGCGCTGCTGGACGACCTGTCCGCGTCCGGCCGGCTCGCCGAGACGCTGGTGATCGTGGTCGGGGACTTCGGCCGCACGCCGAAGGTGGACGTGAAAAACGGCGGCCGCGACCACTGGGCCGCGTGCTTCTCCGCCCTGTTCGCCGGGGCGGGCGTTCGGGGCGGCACGGTCGTCGGCAAGTCCGACTCGACCGCCGCCTACCCGGTCACGCCCGCCTACTCCCCGGACGACCTCGGGGCGACGGTCTACTCCGCCCTCGGGGTCGACCCCGAAGCGGAAGTCCGCGACCGGCTGAACCGGCCGGTCCAGCTCAACCGCGGCGAGGTGATCCGCAGCCTCTATTCCGGGGCGTGACCGCCCTTCACCGCCCCTTCGGGTCGAGCACGGTCGCGACGGTGCCGAACACGGTCCCGATCCAGTTCACCGTCCCGAACGCGATGCCGCCGCCCACGCACGCGATCGCCACCAGCGTGACGAGCGGGGACCGCTCCCGGACGGCGAGCACGCCCGCGGCCAGGATGACGCCGACGCCCAGCAGCACGGCCGCCCCAGGACCGGGCAGTCCGGGTCGCGCCCATGCGACCGCGACCCCGATCAGGGCGGCGCTGGCCGGGCACGCGACCCCGGAGGCGCGACCGCGGGTGCCCGCAATCCGGTGCAGCGCCCGCGTCGCCGGGGGGCCGAGCCACTCGTCGGCCTGCAAGTCCCGCAAGAGGGGAATCGCCTCCGCCGCGGCCGGGCCGATCGCGGCGAGCGCGACGATCACCGCCCGCCGGAACCCGCCGTCCTCCGGCGGGCTGGTCGCGAGGGCGTGACACAGCACCGGAACCACCGGCCCGCCGATTTCCGCGAGTACCCCGACGACGAACTCCCGGTGCCCCAGACCGGGCACGTCGAGGAGGGCGACCACGCGGGTGTACAGCTCGGGCGCGATCGGCCCGCCGGCCCGGAGTTCCCGCAGCGCGGCGATCCGGTCGTCCCACTCGCCGGCTTCCAGGCGAGTGACCGCGTCGGGCGGTTCGTCCGCGGGCTCTCCGTCCATTAGCGGCCTCCCCTTGCCGTGGCAAACTGCGCAAGCCGTGCCGGTCGTGCCGCGAACTCCGGGCGCGACGGTCGGACGGGTCGGGTAGAATGCTGTCGGCCGGGTTCTAAACCGGTCGATTGCACCAGGGCGAGGACCGCCCGCCCGACCCCGCAGGAGGCACACCCTTGGCCGAAACCGTAGCACAAGAACCGGCCGTCGCCCCGGTTCGCCCGCGCCGCTGGGTTCGCCGACTGGTCGGGTTCGGGGCCGTCCTTTTCGTTCTCGCCGCCGTGCTGGCCTGGTTCGCGCCGGCCATTGTCGCCCGCACGGGCCTCCGCGACGTCGCGATTCGCAACGCCGTTGCCGGGCAGATCGACGGGACCGTCACGGTCGATTCCGTCTCCGCGTCCTGGCAGTCGCCGGTGGAACTCCGCGGGGTCCGGGTACACGACCCGGCGGGGAACCCCGTCGCGGTCGTCGATTCCCTCACCACCTCGAAGACCCTGCTCGAACTGGCCCGCGACCCGAGCGACCTCGGCACGATCACCGTGACCGGCCCGTCGGTGACGCTCGTCTGCGAACCGGCGGGGTCGAACCTGGAACGGGTCTTCGCCCCGTTGCTGAGGTCCGACGGGAAGTCCGGTTCCACGTCCCGCCCCGCGGTCGAAGTGCGGGTGACGGGCGGCAGCGTGACCGTCCGCGATGCGGAGAAAAACACCGAGGCGAAGCTGGAGAACGCGACCGCGGTCGCGATCGTACCGGCCTCGGCAGCGGAGGCGATTCGCGTGACGGCGTCCGCGACACACGAATCCGGGAAGCTGGAGGCGTCGGCCGAGATTGGTCAGAAATCTTCGGCGAAACTCACCGCAGACCGGTTCGCACTGGCGGCCGTCGCCCCGTTCGTCCGCCGCTTCGGGGACGGGGCGACCGTCGCCGGCACGCTCACCGCGGACGTGGCCGTGGCGTGGGGGACCGATGCCGCCGGCCAGACGGAAGCGTCCGCCGACGGCCGGATCGAACTGACGGACCTCGACGCGACCGCTCCGTTCCTGGGCGATGACCGCGTCCGGCTGGCGAAGGTGACGGTGCCCGTGAAGGCGTCGCTGAGCGGGACCGTCCTCCGCGTCGAGAAGGCGGACCTGACCTGCGACGCCGGCACCGCCACCGTCGCGGGGGTCGTCGATCTGGCGGCCCCCGCCACCGCGGCGCTGACCCGGCCGGGGCAGACGCTGGACGCGAAGATCAACCTCGCCCGGCTCGCGGCGATCGTGCCGAAGTTGCTGCACGTTCAGCCGGGGACCGCGGTCGAATCCGGGAACGTGAATGTGGCCCTGACGACGACCGCGGACGGGTGGGCGGGGACGGTCACCACGACGAACCTGCACGGCACCCGCGACGGCAAGCCGATCGCGTGGGAAAAGCCGCTGTACGCCGAGTTCGCCGGCCGGGTCGGGGCGGACGGCTTGCCGGTGTTCGACAAACTCGTCTGCCAGGCGGACTTCGTCGGCCTCGCGGCGAAGGGCTCGATCGACCGGTTCCAGGCGAAAGCGAACCTCGATTTAGACAAGCTCTCGGCGCACCTCGCGGAGTTCGTCGACGTCGGCGGGTTCAAGCTGACCGGGACCGCGCTCGTCGAACTCGACGCGACCCCGAAGGCGGGTGCGACCGCGTGGGCCGGCACCGCCACGTTCACCCGGTTCATGATCCGCAAGGGGACCGGGTTCGGCGGCGAAGACCCGAAGCTGACGGTCGCCGTCAACGCGGTGACGAGCCGCGGCAAGGGGGGCGAGGTCCGCGTCGAGAGCGCGACGGCGGTCGTGGCCGCCGCGACGGACGAACTTCGCGTGAACCTGCTGACTCCGATTCCGGACGCGCTGGCGGCGAAGACCGCGACCGCCACCGCGAAACTGACCGGCGACCTCGGCCGCTGGCGGTGGCGGGTGAACGCGCTCGTCCCGCTGCCGAAGACGTGGCACCTCGCGGGGACCGGCACGCTTTCCGCGGAAATCGCCGCGTCGGAAGCGTCGGTGAAGCTGACGAACCTCGCCGCGGACCTCGCCGACGTGAAGTTCTTCGGGGCCGGGCTGAAGGTCGACGAACGCGGCGTCAAGGCGACGGCCGCCGCGACGCTCGACCCGAAGACCGGAATCATTTCGCTGACGGACGTCCGCGTGTCCGCCGAAACGCTCGGGGCGTTCGCCCGGACGGTGACGGTGTCGCCCGCCCCGAAGGGGGAGTACTCGATTACGGGCACCGCCGCCGTCACCGCGAACCTGGCCCGCGTTCAGCAAGTGATCGGCGTCAATCTCGACGCCCACGGCACCGCGAAGGGGAACGTGAGTCTCGACGTCCGCACCGACGCCCGCGTCGCGTTCGACGGCGATCTCGCGGTGGAGAAGTTCGCCTACGGCCCGCCCGCGAAGCCGCTGTACGCCGAGCCCACGCTGAAGGTAAAGGCCGTCGGCAGCTACGACCCGACCGCCGACGGCGTGACGCTCACCTCGGCGAAGGTCGAACGGGACGGCCTGACGGTCGATGCGAGGGGTTCGGTCACGAAGCTGACGTCCCCCGCGATGACCGTGAACGTCGACGGCACGCTCGCCTACGACCTCGCCAAGATCGAGCCGCAACTGAAGGCGTACCTCGGGGCCGGGGCCGCGGTGTCCGGGAAGGACGCCAAGCCGTTCACCCTGTCCGGCACCTACGGCGAAACCACGGCCGTTGCCGCGAAAGTCGGCACGCCGAAGCCGGGGCCGTACGACGCCCTCACCGGGTCCGCCGCCGTCGCGTGGAAGTCGGTGCGGGCTTACGGCTTCGACGTCGGCCCCGCCGAACTCCGCGCGAACCTCGCGAAGGGGAAGGTGACGTTCAACCCCGTCGAGGCCACCTTCGGCGGCGGGAAAGTCAAGGTTTCCCCGACCGTCGACCTGAAGCCGGACACGACGGTCCTCACCGTCGCACCGGGGAAGCTCGTGGATCAGGCCAAGCTCACCCCGGCCGCGTGCGCGTCCGCCCTGGGGTACGTCCTGCCCCCGATCGCGAACGCCGGGAAGGCGGACGGGACGGTCTCGTTCGACCTGACGGAATCCCGCGTGCCGCTCGAAGCCCCGGAGAAAGCCGCGTTGAAGGGCAACCTCACGATCCACACCGCGACCGTGTCCGCCGGGCCGCTGGCGAACGAAATCGCCGTCCTGCTCGGGGCGAAGGCGACGACGCTGACGCTGGCGAGCAACCAGGTCGTCCCGGTCCGGGTCGCGGACGGCCGGGTCCACCACGAGAACTTCGTCCTGACCGTCGGCGACTTCACGATCCGCAGTGCGGGCTCCGTCGGGCTCGACGGCACCGTCGGCATGGTGCTGGACATCCCGGTCCCGGCGAACGTGGCCCAGCAGCTGTTCCCGAAGAACCCCCGCATCCGCGACGCGCTGGCGAAGCAGAGCGTGAAGGTGCCGGTCGGCGGCACCCTCGGGAAGCCGGCGCTCGACGCGAAGGCGTTCCGCGCGGCGACCGCGAAGCTGATCGAAGACGCGACCAAGCAGGCGGCGAAAGACGCGCTCGGGGATTTGTTCAAGAAGTGAACCCACCTTCTCCCCTCTCCCCTTGGGGGAGAGGGGTTGGGGGTG
>ERZ1066123.1702-NODE-1702-length-12616-cov-5.880981_pt1 | contig 12616 bp, 8 predicted proteins | sample MGYA00382770_ERZ1066123 | MGnify/ENA primary metagenome ERZ1066123 (study PRJEB33369, sample SAMEA5778353) | biofilm metagenome | biome: Industrial cooling water; feature: Water cooling tower basin; material: Biofilm | place: United Arab Emirates | collected...
CGCGGGGGGCGTCGAGGCCGTGTTCGATCCAGGTCAGTTCGCGGCCGTCGTCCGTGTGCTCGGTGCGGAACGGGCCGTACCCGCGGCGGTCGTTCGCCAGGAGGGCGAGGCTGCCGGACAGGCTCGCCGTGTCCGCGAGGAAGTCCCAGGCGGCGTCGGCGTTGCCGGACGACCGGAACACGACGCCGACCGTCGTGCCGGCCCCGAGGTACGGCACCGCGTTCCGACCCGGCACCGGGACCGCCTTGCCGTCCGGGTCGAAGTACGACCGCGAGCCGGGCAGCGGGGCGAGGCCGAACGGCTTGGGCAGTTCCCCCGTGGACCCCCGGAGCCGGGCGAGGTCGGCGAGGGACAGCACGGCCGCCACCGCGGGGCCGTTCGCAAGGGCGGCGACGGCGTCGTCGGAAGCCGCCGCCGGGCGGTACGGCTTCGTCTTGCGGAACCACTCCAGCGCCGCGACGAACGGCGGGCCGGCGAGGCGGGGCGTACCCGTCGCGATGTCCAACTGGAAGCCGAAGGCCGCCTCGTCGACGCCGGTTCGGCCGGCTTTCGTGGCCTCGGTGGCGGTCATCCCCTTGCGGTCGTAGCACGCGGCGATCTGGTAGAACTGCGTCAGCAGCTTGCCCGCGTCGGCAGGGATCGGCGGTAGCGTCGGCTTCTTGTCCGCTTCGGCGAAGTACCCGGCGACGTCGGCGAGGTCTTCCCACGTCGCGGGGGCGGCGAGTTCCCGGCCGGCCGTGCCGGGATACCGGCGAAAGCCCTCCTGGTGGACGGGGTCGGCGAACCGGTCCGCCCGGTAGACGAGGACGAACCCGTCGCCGGTGACCGGCAACCCGACGACGTCCGAGCCCCAGCCGGCGAGGACGACGCGGTATGCCTCGTTGATGGAAACCCACTTCAGGTCGTGGCCGCCTTCCCGGACGCGGGCGGGGAGGGTCAGCAGTTTGCCGGCCGCGGCGAACCGGCCGATGGTCGCGGCGGGGATCACGGCGAGGTCGGCGGCGGGCACGTCCGCGAGCGGCTTCGCTTCCACGGTCACGGTCACGCCGTGCTTCGCGCCCCAGCCGGCCGCGCGATTCTTCAGGTCGGCGGCGAGAACCGCGTCCGGGCAGGCGAGCGTCAGCGTCGTGCCGGCATGGGGTTTGCTCGCAGTTGTGGCCTGGGGTTGCTCGTTGGAGCCGTTGCAACCGGCGAACGCGAGGGCCGGGCCGGAAAACAGGGCGGATCGCAGGAACCGACGGCGGCCGGTCCGGGGGTCCGAGTTGGGGCCGGTGAGTTGCATTCTTGCCCACCCGATGACTAAAATCACCACGCGACACGAGCCTTGACTTGGTTCTATTATAACCCTAACCGCGAGGCCGCCGACCTACCCCCTCGGGGTCCGCCCGCGGAACCGACCCTTCCGGCCCGCCGCACCGTCCCCGGCCGTCCGGACCTCTCCCCGACATCCCTGCCGGTTCGTCCGGCCACGCGACTCCCGAGGCGGTGCCCTGTGCTGAAAGTCAAACTGGTGGTGGCGAACGGTGCCCACGCGGGCAAGGTGATCCCCGTGGCGGGGCCGAAGTTCCTGATCGGCCGGGACCCGACCTGCCAGCTCCGCCCCGCGAGCCTGTCCATCAGCAAGATGCACTGTGCGATCCAGATCCGGGAAAATTCCGTCGTCATCTCGGACTTCGGCAGCACGAACGGGACGCTCGTGAACCGGACGCCGATCGTCGGCGAGCACGAGTTGAAGGAGGGCGACCACCTGACCATCGGGCCGCTCGAATTCACGGTGACCGTGACGGTCGGGTCGCGGTCGAACGTGACGCCGGTGCCGGCCGCGGTGAAGCCCCCGGCCGCGAAGGCCCCGACCCCCGCGCCGCGGCCGAGCCCGCTCGCCGGCGAGAAGAAGCCGACCCCCGCCCCGATCCCGAAGGCCCCGCCGCCCGCCCCGAAACTGCCCCCGCAGCCGATCCCGAAATCGTCGCCGCCGGTCGAGGATCCCGACCAGATCGCCGCGATGCTGCTCGGCATGGAGGAAGAGGACGTCCCCGGCGGCAGCACCGCGATCGGCATCCCGGCGATCACCGACGCCGACATCGACAAGATGAAGGCCGAGAACGACAAAAAGAAAAAGGCCGCCGCGAGCGACTCGTCCGTCCTGGCGGGGGACATCCTCAAGAAACTCCGCGGCGGCCGGTGACCCCTCAAGCTCTCGGAAACGTCCGCCGCAAACTCCTCCGCTGGTTCGACGCCCACCGCCGGGAGTTGCCCTGGCGGGCGGACCGCGACCCGTACCGCATCTGGGTCAGCGAGGTCATGCTCCAACAGACCACGGTCGCGGCCGTGGTCCCGTACTTTTCCCGCTTCCTGGCCGCGTTCCCGACCCTTCCGGCCCTCGCCGCCGCGGACGAGCAGGCCGTGCTCAAGCTCTGGGAAGGGCTGGGGTACTACCGCCGGGCGCGGCACCTGCACGCCGCCGCGAAGCGGGTCGTCGCGGAGCACGGCGGCGTGTTCCCGGACGACCCCGCCGCCGTCGCGGACCTGCCGGGCGTCGGGCGGTACATCCTCGGGGCCGTGCTGTCGCAGGCGTTCGACCGCCGCCTGCCGATCGTCGAGGCGAACAGCCTGCGGGTGCTCGCGCGGTGGTTCGGCTTCCCCGGCGACCCGCGGACCGGCGACGGCAAAAAGTGGGTGTGGGAAGCCGCCGCGTCCGTGCTTCCGGCGAAGCGGGCCGGGGACTTCAACCAGGCCGTGATGGAACTCGGGGCGCTCGTCTGCACGCCCGCGAACCCGAAGTGCGGCGAGTGCCCCGTGCGGGCCGAGTGCGCCGCGTTCCGCGACGGCACGCAAGCGGTCATCCCGCCGCCCGCGAAGGCGAAGGCGATCACCGAGGTCCGCGAAGTCGCGGTTGTTCTGCGGGACGGCGGCAAGGTGCTGCTGTGCCGGCGGCCGGCGACGGCGTCCCGGTGGGCGGGGATGTGGGAGGTGCCGCACGCCGAGGGGGAACCTGCCGACGCCCGGCGGATCGCGGCGGAATTGACGGGCTTCGACGTGTGCCCCGGCGACGAGATTCTGACCGTTCGCCACAGCGTGACACGCTTCGCCATTACGATGGTCTGCCTGGAATCGGCCCCGGTCGGCGGCGCGTTCCGGCCCGGCTTCTACGCCGCCGCCGAGTGGGTGCCCGTCCCGGACCTCGACCGGTTCCCGGTCAGCGCCCCGCAGCGGAAACTCATGCGGGAACTGGCGAAGATTGTGTAGCCGCGACGCGATAGCGGAGCGGGACCGAGTCCCGCGCTCCGCTATCGCGTCGCGGCTACACGGCCGTCAGGGCCTCCCGCCCGCGGAGAACAGCCGCGCCAAAAACCCCTGGTCGTGGCCGGACTCGCGGAACAGCACGGACTCCCGCTGGAACTGCCAGACGGCGAGCCCCAGCGCACCCCCGGCCCAGGCGAGGTGGGACACCACCACCAGCGGCAAGTACGCCCACGGCACCGGGTCGCCGGCCACGCTCAGGAATTTTTGCTGGAGCAGCAGCGCCCCCGTCACGGGAATCCACAGGTTCTCCGCGCCGAGTTCGACCCCCGGCGTCATGCTGAAGAACGCCAGCGGCATCACGACGAAGATCAGCGGCAGCAGGTAGTACTGCCCTTCCTTCGTGCTGCGGGCGAACACCCCGAGCGCGAGGCAGACGCCGCTGAAGAGCATCGCGAGCGGCACCCCGAGGGTCAGGCACGCGAACTGGCCCGGCAGCGAAATGATGGGGAACCCGAGGTGCCACTCCAGCACCATCGCCGCCCCGGTGAGCCAGGCGACGTTCCAGACCACGGTCAGGTACGCGAACACCGTCGTGGCCAGGAACTTCCCGGCGACGATCTCCGCCCGGCTCGCGGGGGAGATGAGCAGCGTCTCCATCGTGCCGCGTTCCTTCTCGCCGGCGGTCAGATCGACGGCCGGCTGGATCGTCCCGGCGAGCAGCCACATCATCAGGATGAACGGGAACACCTTGGCGAACTGGTCGCGGATCTCGTCGGCGGCGATCTTTTCCTGCGGCTTGTTCTTGAGCGGGTCTTCGAGGACGAACACCTTGTCGAAGTCCTTGGGCAGGTTCTTCAGCTTGAACCGGGCTTCGCGGAGCTTGTCCGCCCAGCGGGTGAGGGCGGTCGTCAGCCGGGTGGACGCGAGCTTGGATTTCTCGTCCCCTTCGCGGGACAGCACCTTCAGGACGGGCGTCCCGCCGTCGGCCAGCGACTTGGCGAAGTCCGGCGGGACGATCAGCACGACGTCCGCGGACCGGTCTCGCACCGCCGCGTCCGGGTCGCCGGCGACGGGCGTCAGCACCACCGCGTCGCCGCCTTCCTGGAACTCCGGGGCGAACTTGCCCTGCTTCAGCAGCGGCGGGAACCCGGACGATTCCGCCGGGAGGTGCTCTTCGCCGACGACGCCGATGGCGGTCTTCTGCGCGACGATGGTCTTCGCCAGCGTCAGCCCGACGACCCCGAACAGCGGGTACAGCACCGCCGGCAGCCCGACGATGAGCAGGACCGTCCGCCGGTCGCGGAACAGGTCGCGGAGTTCCTTGACGCTAATCAGGCGGACGACGGATCGGCGCATGCGGGTCTCGGGATTGGGTAGCCGCGACGCGAAGCGGAGCGTGTTCGGCGCACGATCAAAGGTGCCCGTGGTGCCCCAGCCACCGTTCCGCGTCGAGGGCGGCCATGCACCCCGTTCCCGCGGCGGACACCGCCTGCCGGTAGTAGTCGTCCGCCACGTCGCCGGCCGCGAACACGCCGTCGACGCTGGTGTACGTGCGGGCCAGCGTCGTCCACTTCAGGTAGCCCATGCTCGTCAGTTCGAGTTGCCCGTCGAGAAAGCCGACGTTCGGCGTGTGGCCGATCGCCAGGAACAGCCCGCTCGCGTCGACGGTGGCCTTCTCGCCGGTCTTGTTGTTCCGCACCCGCACGGCCGTGACGCCGGCCTTGTCGTCCCCCAGCACCTCGTCCACTTCCGTGTTCCAGTGGATCGCGATCTTCGGGTTCGACTTCGCCCGCTCGGCCATGATCTTGCTCGCCCGCATCACGTCCCGGCGGACGAGCATGTGGACCGTGCTGCCGAACTTCGTCAGGTACGTCGCCTCCTCGCAGCCGGAGTCCCCGGCCCCGACGACGACGATCGGCTTGTTCCGGAACCGCGGCAGCGCCCCGTCGCAGACCGCACACGCGGACACGCCGCGGTTCTTGAACCGGTCCTCGCTCGGGAGGCCGAGGTAGTTCGCCCGCGCCCCGGTGGCGACGATCACCGTGCGGGCTTCGATCGTGGCCCCGTCGTGCGTGGTCAGCGTGAACGGGGACTTCTTGAGCACGCACTTGACCACGTCCTTGGACTCGATCCGGGTGCCGACGTTGACGGCCTGCTGCCGCATCAGGGCCATCAGTTCCGGGCCGTTGATGCCGTGGGTCGGCTGCGGCTTGTCGTTCGCCACCCAGTACGGGAAGTCCGGGTCGTCCGGCTTGAGGGCCGTCTTCAGGTAGGCCCGCGTGTCGCCGGCCGGCCAGCTCGGGAAGTTCTCGACTTCCGTGGTCAGGGCCAGCTGCCCGAGCGGGAGGGTGCCGTTGACGCGGTTCCGGTCGTCGTGCGGGTTCCCCTGGATCACGAGCGGGTTCAGGTTCGCCCGGGCGGCGTAGATGGCGGCCGTCCACGCGGCGGGGCCGGAACCGATGATGACGACGTTCTCTGGCATGTCGGGGTCTCGCGGGCCGGGATTGCTCTACGTCCTCTCGGGCGTTCGGTCTATTCTAGACCGCGAACCTCCGTCGGCCGGCCCGTCTTCGATCCGCCCGGCCAACGCCCGCCATAGCCGTTCCCACTGGACCGACCCCGGACATGATGCAACGCCTGACGTACTTCCGCGAAATCCTGCGCTACGTCCCCCGGTTCCGGGACCGCGTCTTCGTCATCGCCATCGACGGCGCGATCGTCGAGGACGACAACTTCCCGAACCTGCTGCTGGACATCGCGCTGTTGCGGAGCCTGAGCATCCGGGTCGTGCTGGTCCACGGGGCGGCGGCGCAGGTCGAGCGGTTCGCGCGGGAATCGAACGTCACACCGTCCAACCTGGACGGCAGCGGCATCACGGACGCCGCCACCCTGCAGATCGCGATCACCGCCGCGAACCGCGTGTCGCACGAGATCCTGGAAGGGCTGACCGCCAACGACCTGCGGGCCGCGTACTCGAACGCCGTCGTCGCGCACCCGGCCGGCATCCTCGGCGGCGTCGACCACCAGTTCACGGGTCGGGTGGAACGGGTCGATGCCTTTCTGCTCCAGACCCTGCTCGAACGCGACATCATCCCGGTGATCCCGCCCGTCGGCATCGACGGGGTCGGCCGGTCGTACCGCCTCAACTCGGACGCGGTCGCCGTCGAAGTCGCGAAGACGCTGCACGCGGTGAAGCTCGTCTACCTCTGCACCGAGGGCGGCATTCGCGGGCCGAAGGGGGTCATCCGACAGCTCACCGTGGAAGAGGCCGACGGCCTCCTCAAGCGGAGCCGGACCGAGTTCTCGCGGGTGGAAATCACGAAACTGACGCACGCGGTGAAGGCCGGGAAGGAGGGCGTCGAGCGCGTCCACATCATCGACGGCCGGGAACAAGAAGGGTTGCTCGGCGAGGTGTTCTCGAACGAGGGCATCGGCACGCTGGTCTACACGAACGAGTACCAGGCGATCCGCCCGGCCCAGAAGAAGGACGTGCGGGCCGTCTTCAACCTGATCCAGCAGGGCATCAAGGCGGAGGAACTCGTCAAGCGCACGCGGACGGACCTGGAGCGGCAGATCGGCGACTACTTCGTCTTCGAGGTCGACCGCAACCCGGTCGGGTGCGGGGCGCTGCACATGTACCCGGAGCAGAACAAGGCCGAGCTCGCGTCCGTGTACGTCGACCCCCGGTACGAGAACCAGGGCATCGGCGGGAAGCTCATCACCTACGCGGAGAACGTCGCCCGCACCCGCGGCGTGGCGGTGCTGTACTGCCTGTCCACGCAGGCGATCAACTACTTCATCCAGCGCGGCGGGTTCTCCCTCGGCACCCCGGACGACCTGCCGCCGACCCGCCGGGAGCTGTACGAGCGCAACGGCCGCCGCAGCCAGGTGCTGGTGAAGCACCTCCCCCCGCCGAACCCGCCGTCCGGCCGGCTGGACGGGTTTTAGAGCAGAACTCTTGGATTGGGATGGCGGAGACTTCACCTGGGACGAACTTCGCCAGAAGGCCGAGGAGTTCAAAGGCCAATGACTGCCCTCATCGACACCGAGTCACCCGCCCAGAGCGACACGCCGGCCGGGTCGCGCCTGTTACAACTCATCGGCGAGCCGTTCCTGTTCGCGAAGGAAAGCTACGGCGACGAACTCATGCTGCACTTCGGGGAACGGACTTGGGGGCCGGTTCGCAAGACCCGAACCAGCGAATTTCGTTACGAACACGGCACCCACCGGCTGCACACCCGCGGGTCCGCGTGGCTCGTCAAGCGCGGCCCCCACCTCGCTTCCTGCGGAGTCGAGGCCGTCGGCACCCCGAACCGCGTCGGGAGCGACCCTCAGATCCCCATCACGCCGGTCGCGGTCGTCGTGGCCGCCGACTCGTTCGCCTGCCAGTCTCCGAGCGCGACCGGGTTCGGGATCGTGCTGAAACTGTCCGACGGGTCGACCGCCGTCGTCATTCCCACCGCGAGCCGACCGCCCGAGCAGCCACCCGCAGGGGTGAACCTGCCCGAACTCGCGGACTGGGAACTCGTCACGCCAGTCGGCCGGTTGACCGTCGGGCCGGGCCGGAAGTGGCACTGGGCGGAACCGGGCGAGGCCGTGGCCTGACCGCCACGACCTCGCGACCGCACCCCGTCACAGATTGGGCGGCTTCGGGGCGAACGGGGGCTCGTAGTTGTTCGTCCCCTTCACCTTCACCTTCCGCTTGAACACCTTGTCGCCGCAGGTGGCGTACACCGTGTCAAAGTTCTCGCCGCCGAAGGTCAGGTTCGACACCTTCCCGTTCGGCGTGGGGATGATGCAGTTGACGCGGCCCGCCTGGTCGCAGACCTGCAGCCCGAGCCGGGTGGCGACCCACAGCCGGCCGTCGCGGTCGGTGCGCATCCCGTCCGCGCCGGCGTCGTCGGCGGTGTCCGGGGCGTGGAGGTGGAAGTACTTTTGCTTGTTCCCGAGCGTGCCGTCCGGTTTCACGGTGTAGCTGTAGACCCAGTGCGACCGCGAGTCCGCGACGTACAGCAGCGTCTGGTCCGGCGACAGCGTCAGCCCGTTGCTGAACTTCAGCCCGGCGTCGACCTCCTTCTTCTCCCCCTTCGGCGAGATGAACCACACCCGGCTCGGGGCCTTGCCGTCCCAGCCGGGGTTCGTGACGAACACCCCGCCGTCCGCCCGGACAACGAGGTCGTTGCCGCGGAACCCGTCGGCGAACACGCTCCCCTTTCCGGAGGCGTCATACGCGACGATCTGCTCCTTGCCGCCGGCGACGGTGTACAGCTTGCCGTCCGGCCCGAACGCCTGGCCGTCCCCCTTGTTGGACTCGCCGACGAACTCGTTCGGCCTGCCGTCGGTGCCGACCTTGTACGTCTTGCTGTTCGGCACGTCGTTGAAGAAGACCTCCCCCTTCGCGTTGACGGCCGGGCCTTCGGTGAACTTGTACCCGTCGCCGACGAGTTGCCAGTTCTCGCCGGGGATCAGAATGTCCTTCAACTGCGGCGAGCCGGCCCCGGCCTTCACCTTCTCCGGCCAGCCCTTCCACAGCCACTTCATCGCGTCCGGGAAGACCTCGGTGCCGTGCTTGCCGTCGTGCCCGCCCTTGCCCCAGGCGTGCTCGACCTCGTACCCGGCGAACTTCAGGGACCGCTCCATCTCCTGGTTCGCCATCCACCAGTCGCCGCCGTAAATGTTCAGGTCGTTCTCGCCGTCCTGCAGGAAGACGCGGATCGGCTTCGGCTCGAACTTGCGGATGAGGGTGGGGTAGTTGTTCGCCCCGCGCAGCCCGACGTAGGTGCCGATCGCCGAGAAGACGCGGGAGAACCCGTCCGGCCGCTCCCACGCGGCGGTGAAGGCGCACACCGCGCCGCTGCTGGACCCGCCGATCGCGCGGTCGTTGCCGTCCTGGGACAGCTTGATCTTGCGGCCGTCCTTCGCGGTCTTCGCTTCGACCGCGGGCAGGACTTCGTCGAGGATCAGCCGCGCGTAGGCGTCGCCGAGGCCGTCGTACTCGTAGCTGCGGTTGAACCGCGGCAGCGACTCTTTATTCGCGGCCGGCACGACGCCGGGGGTGACGAACACGCCGATGGTGACGGGCATCTCCTTCGCGGCGATGAGCTTGTCGAAGACTTCCGGAGCCTTCCACTGCACGCCGTCCTGGTTGACGTACACGCACGCCGGCTTCTCGCCGTCGTACTGCTTCGGCACGTACACGGTGACGTTCCGCGTCGTGCCGGGGAACACCTTCGACTCCGCGAACTGGAAGGAGAACGTCTCGCCTTTCGGCACGTCGAACGGGTTCGGGTCGGCGGCGAAGAGGGCGGTGACCGCGAATAGCGGCAGCGCGACGAAGAAACGGGGCGGCATGGGGAGGGCCTTTCGGGAAGGGGTGATCGGGCAGGAAGTGAGATTGTAGCGGGTTGGGTCCGGCGCGGAACTCACTCCGCCTCGACCTCGGGGTCCGCCTTCAACAACTCGGCGAGCGACCGTGCGGGGTTACTGAGGAACCCGCGGGTGATGAGGTAGTGCTCCGTTTCCGTGTAGTTCACGGCTCGAATCCCGTCGGACCCGAACGAGTAAATCCGTGCCTCCGGGTACGCCATGATGATTGGCGAGTGGGTCGCGATGACGAACTGCCCGCCGCGTTGAACGTAGTCGTGCAGCATCGCCAGGAATTCGAGTTGCCGTCGTGGAGACAACGCCGCTTCGGGTTCGTCGAGGAAGTAGAGACCGTTCTCGCGGAACCGGTTGCGAAAGAGCGCGAAGAACGACTCGCCGTGCGACTGCTCGTGGAGGGAAACTTCGCCGTAGGACTTGCCGATGGGTCTACCGGGCCAACTGTTCCGACGGCCCTCCTCGTCATTCACGTCGATTGCCGTGGCGACGTTGAAGTAGCTTTCAGCACGCAAGAAGTAGCTGTCGCTGGCAAGGGTGGGATACTTCGCCACCCGCAGGAATTGGTGCAATTCGGAGTGCGATTCGCGGGTGGCGAAGTTGAAGTTGCGGCTGCCGCCCTCCGGGTTCAGGCCGCACTCGATCGCGATGGCCTCCAGCAGCGTCGACTTCCCGGACCCGTTCTCGCCGACGAAGAACGTGACCTTCGGGTGAAACTCCAGCCGCGCGAGGTGCCGCACGACGGGGAGCGAAAACGGGTACTGCTCCGGGTTCGCGATGCGCTCGCGGAGCAGTTCGACGTGCATCAGGAACGGGCCGGGCTTGCTGATCCGCTTGCGCGCCATGTATCACCAAACAAAGCAAGGATTTCACCACAAAGGCACAAAGGCCACACAAAGTCTCACGAAGAAGAGAAACAGCAGTACCTCTTTGTGACTCTTTGTGTGAGCTTTGTGCCTTTGTGGTGAACTCTTTGTTCTACGCCTTCGCCGTCCGCATCTCCTTCGGCACCGCCGCGAGTGCCTCGTCCGGGAGGACGAACGAGTTCGCCAGCCATTGCTCCTCGTCCGTGATGACATCGGGGTAGCGAATCCCCGGCAGCGCCTGCACCGCGAAGATTTCTTGCACGCCCTCCTCGAAGCGGAGGAAGCCGACCGTGCGGCCGTTGCGGGTGTCGACGACCCAGACGCCGCAGGTGCGCTCGGTCAGGGTCTCGGTGATCGGGATGCCGCTGAAGACGGCGGTTTCGCGGACTTGCGACAGGCCGATGAACGCGAACGGGCCGACGAAGTCCAGACCGCGGGTGAAGCCGGGGAGCGTGGCGACGTTCTGCACCTTTCCCGTGACGGGGTCGAGGTAGCCGAACCCGCCGACGCCCGATTCCAAGATCCACAGCCGGCCGTTGTACAGCCGCGGCGAGTGCGGCATCGACAGCCCGCGGACGATGACTTCGCCGGTTTCCACGTCGAGCAGCATCCCGCCGTTCTTCTTGTTCTCGCGCCAGCCGCCGGCCGTATCGGTCTCGCCGAGGCACGTCACGTACTTCGGCCGCGGCGGGTCGCCGGTGATGCACATGCCGTTGAGGTGGCAGCGGTCTTCCGGGGCGAGGGCCGTCACGAACTTCGGCCGCCAGCGGGGGACGAAGCTGTACTTGCGGTCGAGCGTGCAGAGGCAGGAGAACCGCGTGTTCACGATCCAGAGTTCGTCGCCGGCCCAGCCGATCTCGTGGACGCGGATGTCCCCGGTGGTGTGCGTAGCCCGCGCGAGATAGCAGGCGTCGTGCTTGCCGACGGGTTCGAGCTTCTTCGCCACGTCCGGCTGGTCGTGCAGCTCCCAGATGTGGTTCTTCGTGCCGACCGCGAGCCGGTTCCCGGACACGGCCATGCCCATCGGGCCTTCGAAGTTGCGGAAGTGCGTGTTGAGCTTCCCCTCGTGCGCCCGCACCACGACGAGCTTGCCGGCCTGGTACGTCGACACCAGCAGGGAGATGCGGAGTTCCTCGAAGAGCGTGACCAATCCCGTCGTGAAGACGCTTCGGAGCGGCTCGGACGCGACATCGCGCTTGGCGGGTTCGCCCTCTTGCTTCGGCGGTTCCGCCGGTTTCGCGGGTGCAGCCGGTGCCGACTTCTTCGCCGCACTCGGGAACGCGAACGCCTTCACCCGGTCCGCGACGGGTTCGAGTTGCGGCAGGAAACTCGCCAACTCCGCCTCGTTCTTCTTCCACTTGTCCGGGTCCGGGGCGGTCAGGGTGTGGCGAGACAAGGGCAACGCTCCGGAAAGGGCCTGATCCCAGCGGACGCCGGCGAACTTGCACAGGGTTTCGCACGCGGCCTGGGGATTGGCGAGGAAGTCGGTGTAAGAGACGGCGGTCCAGCGGTCGGCGGGCAACTTGCCGAGGTCGTCCATGATCTGTTCGTGGGCGGCGCGGTACTGCGCCGCGGCGATCTCGGCGACGGGTTTCCCGGCGAGGTCCTTCCAGCCGGGGATGAGCAGCAAGCTCCACGGCGGGCCGTCCCAGCCGGGGAGTTGGGGGTACGTCACGAACTTCCCGGACTTCCAGGCGTCGATGACGCTGCTGACGTTCTCGCGCGGGTCGCGGAACAGGTACACGAACCGCGCGTCCGGGAAGACGGCGTTCAGGAACGGAATCCGCAGCGCGTTCTTCGGCGTCTTCTCCAGCATCCGCACGGGGCCGGCGTCGGGCGGCAGCGGCTTGCCGTCGCGGTCCTTCAACTGCACCCGGAACGCCGCCCGCAGCGCTCTCGCGGCGTCCGGGTCGGCGTCCGCGGCGGTCAGGCGGTTCGACGCCCAGCCGTGGCGGGCGGGGCCAAGGTTGGCCTTCCCCTCGAAGATCTCGTGGCTCTCGCCGCCGATGGTGACGAACCCCGGCGACCGGGCGAGCAGCTCGAACAGCATGGTGCTGCCCGACCGCGGGGCGGCCAGGATGACGACGGGCCGGTCGAAGGGTGACGGGGCGTCGGCCGGGGTCGCGGCG
>ERZ1066123.1704-NODE-1704-length-12610-cov-18.352847_pt1 | contig 12610 bp, 14 predicted proteins | sample MGYA00382770_ERZ1066123 | MGnify/ENA primary metagenome ERZ1066123 (study PRJEB33369, sample SAMEA5778353) | biofilm metagenome | biome: Industrial cooling water; feature: Water cooling tower basin; material: Biofilm | place: United Arab Emirates | collected...
AGATCGAAGCGCGGGATCAGGCCCCATTGCGCGAGCAGCGTGGCAATCGCGCCGCTCATCAGCACGAGGCCGACGGGCCCGGCCCCTTCAGTGGGCGTATCGCGCAGCCCCAGCCGGTCGAGCACCAGAAAACCCGAAACCCCGAGCACCATCGCTTGGGCATGGCCGCCGAAAAAACCGGCGATGATCCATGGGCGCAAGCGCGGATCGAGCCACGAAAGGCGCGGCGGCTCTTCCCCGTTTTCGGGATCTGCCCCTTCACCCGGATCGCTCGGCGCGCCCGATCCGCTCGAATAGGGCGTGGGCCCCGCCTTGGCGGCAAATTGCGGCTCGTCATTGGGCAGGCGCAGGCGCAGCAGCACCAGCGCGGCGAGCCCGATCACGGCAAAGCAGATGAACGGCCCGGTCAGCCCGAAGCCAAGCAGCGGCAGCACCATCAGCGGCGCGAGCGCGGGGCCGATCACCGTGCCAAGGCCGAAGCTGGACGCAATCAGCGAGAGCGCCTGCGTGCGTTCCGCGCGCGGTGTGCGGGCCGCGACATAGGCCTGCACCGCAGGCGGGGCGGCGCTGCCGAACCCGCCATAAAGGCTGCGCGCGGCGGCAAAGGCCACCAGCGTCCAAAGCGCCGAAAGCCAGCCGTTGAGACCTGCATACAGCGAAAGCCCGCACAGCAGCATCGAGACCACAAAGCCGATCAATCCCAGCGCCATCATCGCCTTGCGGCCGCGCCTGTCGGATCGCCGCGCCCAGATCGGCGCGCACACCACCCACAACAGCGCTGACCATGAATAGGCAAGGCTGATCCACACATCATCAACCTGCAAGGCGGTGCCGATCGAGGGCATCACCGATTGCATTGCGGTGTTGCCCGCTGCCGTCACCAGCATGACGGTGAACAGCAACGCCATGCGCGAGGGCGGGATCGCGCCGGTTGTGGCGCGCCCGCGCGCAGCGGTCGTCAACGCAGGGTCAGTCTCGGCCATGGCGGCGCGCTATCATCAGCCCTATTCGAAGGTCGCGGCGAGTTGATCGCCGCTCGGCCCAGCCAACTGCTGATGCACCGCGGCGAGTACCAGCACGAAAATCACGCCCAGCGCGGTGTTGACGAGGCCCGCTGCGACGGCATTGCCGATTTGCGCAACTGCGGGGCTGAACAGCGCGAACACCAGTCCCAGCACCAGCGTGACCAGCAACGAGATGATCCCAACTGTCAGGATCAGCAACGCCATGAAGATCGCAATGCGCACCGAATTGCCCTTGGTCAGCTGCCACGAGCGCGAAAGCGCCGTGATCGGGTTGCGGAAACCCTCGATGGCGATGACGGGGGCGAGCAGCGAAAACTTCACAAACAGATAGATCGCGGCCACCATCGCCACCAGCACGGCAACCGCCACAGCCACGCCGGGCGCTGCCGCCATCACCAGCCCGAGCGGCACGCCCACCACCACCGCGACAAACAGGGCTGAGAGTATCTGCGCCACGAAATAGGACGGCGCTGCACCAAGGCCGCGCTTCAGCGATTGCCCCACGGTCGGGCTGTCGGGATTGCCCAGCAACGCCAGCAGGCTCAGCGAGCCGACGAATTGAGCCACCGTCACGCCCAGCAGCACGGGCCAGTTATCGGCATAGGCTGCCGTGAGCTGTTCCATCGCAGCTTTGGCTGCTGCATCCGGGCTCGCACCGGGCGCCACCTCGGCGGGCTGCGGATTGGCTGCCTCGGGCACGAGCAGCGCCACGGCAAGATAGGGCAGGAAGAAAAACAGGCCGACAATCGCGCCCACCGTATCCTTGTTCTGCGCGATCAGGCTCATGGCGCTGCTCCATGCTGCGCCCATATCGAGTTTCTTGCCAGCCATGCCCGTTTATCCCTTGCGTTCACACAGCAAGCCGGATTGCACCGCGCGCGGCCCACAATCCCTCTTGCACTCCATGCTGAATGCCTGCACCGCCGCACCATGGCAAGCGTTGCAGAACATCCTTCCGCGCCCGCTCCGATTGAATGGCGGCGTGAAACGGCGCAGGTTCCCTATGCGCAGGCCCTGGCCGAAATGGACGCCCGCAATGCCGCGGTCCATGCGGGTACGGCAGCGGAACTGATTTGGCTGCTCGAACATCCCCCGGTCTACACCGCTGGCACCAGCGCCGACCCAGCCGAACTGGTCGATCCGCGGTTCGAGGTGATCGAAGCCGGGCGCGGCGGGCGCTACACCTATCACGGGCCGGGTCAGCGGGTCGGCTATCTCGTGCTGGATCTTGCCCGGCGCGGCAAGGATGTCCGCTGCTTTGTCCATGCCATCGAAGGCTGGGTGATCGCGACCTTGCGCGATTTCGGAGTGGAAAGCTGGCGCGCCGAAGGGCGGGTCGGCATCTGGACCCGCGACATTGACGGCTCCGAGGCCAAGATCGGCGCGATCGGGGTGCGGGTGCGGCGCTGGGTGACGATGCACGGCTTCTCGGTGAACCTCGCGCCCGATCTTGCGCATTTTGGCGGGATCGTGCCCTGCGGGATTGCCGAATATGGCGTCACCAGTCTGGCGAAGCTCGGTCTCGTGGTCAGCAAGGAGGCGTGGGATACAGCGCTGATGGTGCGCAGCGATGATTTTCTTGACGCGCTTGATCGCGCCGCGCGAAAGACATGCTCATGAAACGCCTCGTCCTTGCTTTCAGCCTGCTGCTTCCGCTTGCCGCCTGCGATAGCGGGCCCGGCGGCACGTCAGGGGAAAAGGGCGGACGGGCCGAAGGCGAAGTGCTTGGCGGTGCGATCAGCGATGACATGATCCCGCTTGAACAATTGCGCAGCGAAGCGCCGCTCGCCCCGCCCGAGGGGCCGGTGCCGAGCGAGGTTGACGCCCAGCAACCTGATGTCACCCCGATGGAAGGGGTGGAAGGTGCCGCGCCGGGTACGGCTGCCGATGCAGCGCCCGCCGCTCCGGCTGGCGATCAGCCGCAGGAATAGGCCGTCACCCGTCCGCCGCCCCTCACGGCTGGGCGGGGCACATCAGCGTGATCGTCTTCGCGTCGAAATCATAGGTGATTGATGCGCAGTGGCCGATGGTATCCAGCCCCGCGTAAAGCCGCTGGCTCGGGACCTTGCCCTTGCCCACGGCTGTCACCACGATTTCATTGGGGTCCTGTTCGGGCGGGGCCGCTTCGGCGATGCCGCGCGCATTGCCCATGTCCGACACCCGCACGGCGAGGTTGCGGACTTCGAGCTCGCCCAGCATCAGCGGCCGATCGAGCTTGAGCGACCGGATGGAGCGGGAGACGCCGTAAAGAACGGGCGCCTCGCGTGCCTCGCCGTTGAATTGCCCGCCATTCGCGTCCGCAATCCATTTGCCCCCGGTTGCGGTCACAAGGCTTTCCGCGCGGGCGAAACTGAAGGCGACGTAGATGGGACGCCCGCCGACATCAATCGTCGTGCCGGTCTGGGTGCGGCCCATCTCCTCGTCGAGCGGGAAGGTGACCGCGCGGTCGCCGGGCTGCGGATCGCGCAGGGTCAGGACGGTGCGGCGGAAGGGGAAGGTCGCCGGGCCCGCGACGCCGTCCGCCCCCTCGACCAGCTGCCGATTGCTGAAGGCGGTGCGGCGCTTGAAGGCGGCATCGCCCGCGCGATAGGGCACGTTGTCGGTGCTGAACCTGATCCGCTCGGGACCGATGACATAGATATAGCCGATCATGCTCGGCTTGAGCCCGAGGCGCTGCGCAACGTCGGCATTGAGGGTGGGAACGGAGATGGCGTCCGGCTCGAGGCGGATGCGCACGGGCTGATCGTTGATCTTGACTGCAAGGGTCTCGCCGACCCGGAGCTGAAGCTCGTTTTGCGCAGGTGCGGCAGGCTTGGCGCTAGCCTGCTGCGCGGCCGCGAGCGCCATGACTATGAGAACCGATACGAACCGCTGCATGTGACCGTAACCCCCTATGAAGAGGGGGAAATAAAGCCGTTGCTGCGCTGAATGCCGTGTGAATGGATGTCCGCCGGACGAGCGATTTTCAGGCCGCTTTGCGGACCGCAAGGATGCTCCCGGCAGCGCCCTTGTATGACGCCGCCGGGAGAAAAGCTTACTCCGCTGCCTGCGCCTGTTCTTCCGCGAGCGTCGGATAATCGACATAGCCTTCGGGGATCGGGAAGTACCAGCTCTTCGGCACGTCCTTATTGGGGTTCCAGTGCGCGCCGACCGCGATCCGCTTTTCGAGATCGGGGTTGGAGATATAGGGCCGCCCGAAGCTCACCGCGTCGCACTTGCCGCTGTCCACGTCGGCGACGGCTTCCTCGGCGGTGTAGTCCGAATTGAGGATCAGCTTGCCGGTGTAGATCTGGCGGATCAGCGGGCTCTGCTTGGGCACGTCGGTCTGGCCGAAGGTGCCGTCCGGCCCGGGCTCGCGCAGCTCGACGAAGGCAAGGCCCAGCTCTTCGCACACCTTGGCTGCCGCGCCGAAGGTTGCGGGCGGGTTGCTGTCATCGGCACCCTGCGTCTCGCCATTGGGCGAGAGGCGGATACCGACACGATCCGCGCCCCATACGTCGATCAGCGCTTCGAGCACTTCGCGCATGAAGCGGGTGCGGTTTTCGGGCGAGCCGCCATATTCATCGGTGCGCAGATTGGTGCTGTCGCGCAGGAACTGGTCGACCAGATAGCCATTCGCGCCGTGGAGCTGCACACCGTCAAAGCCCGCCTTCTTGGCGTTTTCGGCAGCGCGGCGATAATCGGCGATGGTGCGCTTGATATCCTCATGCGTCATTTCGCGCGCCTGCGCATAGGGCTGCTTGCCTTGCGGTGTGTGGGCCTCGCCCGGCGCGGTGGTGGCGCTGGCCGAGACGGGCGGCTGGCCATCGAGGAACACCGGATGGACGATCCGCCCCATGTGCCACAGCTGCATGACGATGAGGCCGCCCTCTTCGTGCACCGCTGTGGTGGTGGCCTTCCACGCTTCGGTCTGCTCGTCGCTCCAGATGCCGGGCGCGCTCGGCCAGCCGAGGCCTTCGCGGCTGATCCCTGTCGCTTCGGTGAGGATCATGCCTGCGCCTGCGCGTTGGCGGTAATAGGTCGCCATCAGTGCGTTGGGCACGAACATCGGATCGGCCGCGCGCCCGCGGGTGAGCGGGGCCATGTGGATGCGGTTCTTGGCATGGAGCGCGCCCATCTGGAGCGGCTGGAACAGGGCGTCGTGCATAGGGGAGATCTCCTTCGATTGCTCTTTGCAACTTGCACTAGGGCGCGATGCGGCTAGGGCGCAAGCATGGAAAATGACGGGCCGGTCCAAGCAAAAGTTTTGAGCGTCCCGCACGGTTGGCGGGCGGCGCTGCTGCTGGCCGCGCTGCTGGCGGGCAATATCGCGCTGGCGCTGGGGCCGTGGTTCGTGCGCCTTGCCGATACCGGGCCGGTCTCGGCCGGGTTCTGGCGGTTATTCCTCGCGTTGCCCTTCCTCGTGCTGCTGGCGCGGACTAATCGCCAGCCGATCACCGGGATGGGCGCGAAAACGCTGGCGCTGGTGGCGCTCGGCGCGGTGACCTTCGCGCTCGATCTGGCAAGCTGGCACATCGGGATCGAAATGACCCGGATCGGCAATGCGACCTTGTTCGGCAATGCCGGTTCGATCGTGCTGCTGTTCTGGGTGTTCCTTTCGCGCGGGGTCTTGCCCAAGCCGCTTGAAGGGCTGGCGATCCTGTTCGCACTGGCGGGCGCGGCGATTCTGATGGGCCGCAGTCTGGAAATCTCGACCAGCACCTTGATCGGCGATCTGTTCTGCCTGGCTGCCGGGCTGCTTTATGCGGTCTATCTGCTGACCTTGCAGGATGCGCGCAAGGCGTTCGGTTCGTGGAGCCTGCTTGTCTGGGTGAGCATCTTCGGCTGCCCGGTGCTGCTGGCGGTGGCGCTGATGCTGGGTGAGCCAGTCTGGCCGACCGACTGGACGCCCATCCTCATCCTGTTCATTTCGAGCCAGCTCGTGGGGCAAGGCCTGATGGTCTATGCGCTGGGGCATTTCCCGCCGCTGATCATCGGGCTGGCCTTGCTGACCCAGCCCGCGGTGGCGGCGCTCTATGGCTACTTCGCGTTCGGCGAAGTGCTGTCGCCGCTGGATATCACCGGCATGGTGCTGGTGGGCGCAGCGCTGGCGGTGGCGCGGGCGAAGGCCTGAGTGCGTCACCCCAGCTTGCGCTGGGGTGACGGGAAGTCGAACGTCGTCATGCCAGCGAAAGCTGGCACCTAGGGCGTCGCGGAGCCCTCAATCCCCGCTGAACGCCACCTTCCCCAGATCGCCCAGCCCGACAGTGCCGCTCGCCATCTCCAGCATCCGGTCGAGACTGCGCTTGGCCTTGATGCGAATTCCTTCCTCGATCTCGATCTGGGGCGAGAGGTCGCGCAGCGCCACGTAGAGCTTTTCCATGGTGTTGAGCGCCATGTAAGGGCAGATGTTGCACGAGCAGTTCCCGTCGGCGCCCGGCGCGCCGATGAAGGTTTTCTCGGGCAGCGCCCTTTCCATCTGGTGCATGATGTGGGGTTCGGTCGCCACGATCAGCGTGTCGCCGGGGAAGGTCTTGGCGAACTGGAGAATGCCGCTGGTCGAGCCGACATAATCGGCATGATCGATGATCGAGGGCGGGCATTCGGGGTGCGCGGCGACCGGGGCACCGGGATATTGCTCCTTGAGCTTGAGCAATTCGGTTTCGCTGAACGCCTCGTGCACGATGCACACGCCCGGCCACAGCAGCATCTCGCGGTTGAACTTGCGCGCAAGGTAGCCGCCAAGGTGGCGGTCCGGCCCGAAGATGATCTTCTGTTCCGGCGGGATCTGGGCAAGGATCGTCTCGGCGGAGGACGAGGTGACGATAATATCCGAGAGTGCTTTCACCTCGGTCGAACAATTGATGTAGGTGAGCGCGATGTGATCGGGGTGCGCTTCGCGGAAGGCGCGGAACTTGTTGGGCGGGCAGGAATCCTCAAGCGAGCAGCCGGCGTCCATGTCGGGAAGGATCACGGTCTTTTCCGGCGAGAGGATCTTGGCGGTTTCGGCCATGAACTTGACCCCGCAAAAGGCGATGACATCGGCATCGGTTGCGGCCGCCTTGCGCGACAATTCGAGGCTGTCGCCCACGAAGTCGGCAATGTCCTGAATATCGGGTGTCTGGTAATAATGCGCGAGGATCACGGCATTGCGCTCTTTGCGCAGGCGATCGATTTCGGCCAGCAGATCGGCGCCGGTCGGGTTCTTGGTCAGGATGCTCATGCGTCGGTCCCCGTGATCACGTGTTGCCCGCGATATAGGGAACGGCCCGCGATTTTCGAGCGAAAAACGCTGGCGTTACATGTCGGGCGGGGGCGGACCATAAGACAGGCCCGAGACAAGCTCGCCCGGCGTCCCGGCAACTGTTGCCGTGTAGATGGCAGCACCCAGCGCCGAGTGGGCGAGGAGATGGACAGCAAGCAGCGTCAGCGGGATTGCAGGCAGGCCCCAGGTCCAGGCGGGATGCAAGGCTCCGCTCCGCGCATCGCGGGCCATGGCCACGAGTGGAAAGATCACGCCGAGCCCGGATGCGATCTCAAGGTTTTAGGGCCCCATGAAGGGCATGGGCAGCACCCGCCCGAAACCCGGCCCCAGCAGCGCGGCCATCGCGCACAAGTGCAAGCGGCGATGCCAGTCGGTGCTGCGGCGCATGACGAGGGCAGCACTCGTAAGGATCAGGAAGCACAGCAGCATCGCGATGTCGGCGAGGAGAAAGTGCTGCGGCAGGAAGAAGAACGGCGCCCGGCCCTGCTGCGTGGTGTGCACTGTGATCGCCACACCCATGCCCAGCAATCCGATCATCCATGGCACGGCCACCCAGCCGAGCTTGCGGTGAACCGCCCCGTTGCCGCTGGCGACGAGATAATTCTGAAAGACGTAGAAGCCGAGCCAGCCCATGAACAGCACGGCATGGACATGCACAACAAGTGGCGCAGCAAAGCTCGACCGGCCCATCGCTAGATGAAAGGAGAAACCGCCAACCAGCACCAGCGCTATCGCGCAGGCCAGAAGCAAGTAAAATCGCGCCTCGCGCTCCGTCACGACAGCAGCGGCGGCAGGTACATTCGTAGCCATGGCGATACCCTCCTGATGCTTCACCGAAGGCGGGTTGCAGCAGAAATAAATCAAATAAACAAGACTTTAGGCTGCGCGCCAGATGTCCCCTGCACAAAGCGCCATCCCGCGCTTCTCCAGATCGAGCAGATGGGCCGTCACGCTCATTTCCGCAGCGGGGATCAGGCGCGGGTCGAGCCCCTTGTACATCGCAGGGATAAAGGCGCTGACAGGGCGGGCTTCCTCGGCCAGCAGCCGCATGATCTGGTTTTCGCGTTGGCGGCGGTGGCCGATCATGCCGCGCACCAATTGCTTGGGCTTCTCGATCGCCGCGCCGTGAGCCGAGTGGTAGCGCGTGTCATCGCGCGCCATCAATTTCTCGAGGCTCGCCATGTAATCGCCCATGTCGCCATCGGGCGGGATCACGACGCTGGTTGACCAGCCCATCACGTGATCGCCGGTGAACAGCGCGCCGCTTTCTTCGAGCGCGAAGCACAGGTGGTTCGAGGTGTGCCCCGGGGTTGCGACGGCGGTGAGCGTCCAGCCGGTGCCGCGCATCCCTTCGCCATCGGCCAGCACCCGGTCGGGCGCATAGGTCGGATCGAAAGCCTCGTCCGAACGCGGCCCGGCGACTTGCAGCATCAGCGGCGCGCAGCCGACAACAGGCGCGCCCGTCTTGGCGGCGAGCGGCGCGGCGGCGGGGGAGTGATCGCGGTGGGTATGGGTGCACATGATCGCCACCACCTTGCGCCCGCCAATCGCCGCGATGATCGCATCAATATGCGCGGCCTCGTTGGGGCCGGGATCGATTACCGCGCAATCCGGCCCATCCACCGGGCCGACCACATAGGTCTGTGTGCCGGTGTAGGTGTAGGGCGACGGATTGGGCGCCAGCACGCGCAGCACCAGCGGTTCAACCTGTTCGGCAAGGCCTGTCGGCCAGGGCTTGGGAGGAATATCGGCCATGCCCTTGCATATGGCGGGCAGCGTGGCAGAAGTCACGTGCGAGAGAGGGAGATCCCATGTCACAGAATATTCTGGTGCTCGATGAAGGCACCACGTCCACGCGCGCGATGCTGTTTACGCCCGAAGGGGCTTGTGTCGGCACCAGCCAGCGCGAGTTGACCCAGCATTATCCGCAAAGCGGTTGGGTGGAGCATTGTCCGCACGAAATCTGGGAGCGCACCCGCGATTGCGCGGCCGAGATGATCGCGCGCGCCGGCGGGCCGGAACGGATCGCCGCCATCGGCATCACCAACCAGCGCGAGACGGTGGTGGCATGGGACAAGGCGAGCGGCGAGCCGCTGACCCGCGCCATTGTCTGGCAGGATCGCCGCACCGAGCCCTTCTGCATGGCGCTGCGCGAGGCCGGGCACGAGGCCGAGGTACAGGCGCGCACCGGCTTGCTGCTCGATCCCTATTTCTCGGGTACCAAGATGCGCTGGATGCTGGATAACGTCCCCGAAGTGCGCGCGGCGGCCGAGCGCGGCACGCTCGCCTTCGGGACAGTGGAAAGCTGGCTCACCTTCAAGCTTTCGGGCGGTGCGCATATCACCGACGCGAGCAATGCCAGCCGCACGCTGCTGATGGATCTTGCCGCGCCGGGCTTTGATGCGGGGCTGTGCGATCTGATCGGTGTGCCGATGAACGCGCTGCCGCAGGTTACCGATATGGCAGGCGCACTGGCTGCTACCGAAAGCGCGCTGTTCGGGCGCGCCATCCCGATCACCGGCCTTGTCGGCGATCAGCAGGCAGCCACGATCGGGCAGGCCTGCCTTGCCCCGGGCGAGACCAAGGCGACGTATGGCACGGGCGCTTTTGTGCTGGCGAACCGTGGCAGCGCGATCCCCCGTTCGACCAATCGCTTGCTCGGCACTGTGCTGACCCAGCTTGGCGGCGAGCGCATTTACGCCATTGAAGGTTCGGTTTTCGTCGCGGGCAGCCTTGTCCAATGGCTGCGGGATTCGCTCGGCATTGTCGAAGTTGCCAGCCAGACCGAGGAACTCGCGCGCTCGATCCCCGATAGCGGCGGGGTGGTGATTGTCCCTGCCCTGTCCGGGCTTGGCGCGCCGCATTGGCGGGCGGATGCGCGCGGGGTAATTGCCGGGCTCAGCTTCTCCAGCGGCAAGGCGCAGCTCGCGCGTGCCGCGCTCGAGGCCATGGCGCATCAGACCTATGATCTCGCGCGGGCCTTTGCGGCGGACGGGGCCGAATGGCAGACGCTCAGGATCGATGGCGGGATGTCAGCCAATAACTGGATGGCGCAGGATCTTGCCGATGTGCTCGGCGTGCCGGTCGAACGGCCAGCCTTTGTCGAGACCACGGCGCTCGGCGCGGCAATGCTGGCTGCGACCGGGGCAGGGCTCTATCCCGCGCTTGGCAGCGCGGCCGCGGCGATGCGCGGACAGGCGATGCGGTTCGAGCCCGCCATGGCCGATGCGGTGCGTGACGAGCGGCTCGCCCGCTGGCAACACGCCTTGCGCGCGGCCTAGCCGGTGCGGTCGCTCAACCGGCCAAGTTCGCGGCCAATCCGTTCCTGAAAGGCGCGCGCCGGCGAATCCATCGTGAAGCGCTGGCGCCACGCCTCATCCAGCCGGGCAATCCGGCGATGCAGGTGTTCGGTCTCGGCAATCAGCGCACGGGTTTCCGGCTCGAGCATCGCCAGATGCTCGGGATCGGAACCGCGATCGGGTGGCAGCGCGCCATGGCGCCGCATCTGGGTTTCGTTGAGTTCCCCGGCGAACAGCGCGCGCTGGTTGAGCAGCCATGCCAGCACATGCATCATGCGGGTGGTGGTTTTCAGCCCCTCGGTCGAGAGCGCAAGCCGCATCATCGTATCCTCGGGCCCGACAGGCTCCCGGATGCCGAGCGCAAACACCGCGCGCACATCATCCGTCAGCAACAGTGCTTCGGTGTAAAGCGCCTCGATGATCGGGCGGGAAAGATTGGTGGTTCGCGCTGTCATTGGGGCGAAGAATATCCGCTCCCAGGCTAGCACGCCACCGGTGCATGGTTAATTTCCCGCCCCTATTTGGATCCGTCCCGCTGCGGTACGTTTTTGCGCGTATTGCACGCGCCCGCTCCGCCTCAAGCGATGATGTCGGGCAGCAGCGTATCCTCGATGATCGCGATCTGATCCTTGAGGCGCAGCTTGCGCTTCTTGAGGCGGGCGATCTGGAGTTGATCGGCAAAGGCATTCTGCCGCGCGGCTTCGGTGAGCGCGGCAATCGCCGCATCAAGATCACGGTGCTCGGTGCGCAGCAATTCAAGCCGTTTGCGCAGTTCCTGCTCGTTCATCTGTTGTGAAACCCGTGTCCCAAAGCCGTGCCCGAGGCGCTATGCGATGAAGCGCGCCAATGAGCAAGCGTGCAACCCGTTCGCGCCGCATTCGCACTGCGCAAAGGATGCGCCATGCTCGTTTGGCCGCAAGCCAACCGCAAGACATCCGTTCATCATCCGGAAGTGCTTTCAAAGCTAGCCTGAGTGTGGTTCAACTTGAACCTGCGGCTCGGCCGCGTTGTGCGCCGAGTCGCTTTCCCGGGGGCAGACCCCCGAACTGGAAGGAGTATGCGATTATGGCATCACAAGCCCTGTCTTCCCACCTCGAGGCTCTCACCGCCAAGCACGCCGGGCTCGAAGCCCGCTTGCGAGAGGAAATGGCACGGCCCATCCCTGATGCCGGAACACTCCAGGCTCTGAAAAAGCAGAAGCTCCGGCTCAAGGAGGAAATTGCCCGCGCCTGACGGGCAGGCGGATGGCAGCGCGGCGGCAAAACCCCCTTTTGCTTTTCGCGCCCACTGGCCTTAAGCCTTGGGGCCTATGACCGCTGCTGCTGCCGCCCGCCAGATTCTTACCCGCCTCACGGAAGTCATGGCCTCGCGCCTCCATGCGCAGGGCAAACTCGATCAGGTCGTCGAAATCATCGGCGAATGCCTTTCGAGCGAGGTGTGCTCGATCTACCTCCTGCGCGAAGGCATGCTCGAATTGTTCGCGACCCGCGGCCTCAACCAGAGCGCGGTGCACGTCACCCGCATGGCGATCGGCGAGGGGCTGACCGGCGCGATTGCGCAGAAGGTCGAGACGCTCAATCTTGCTGAGGCCAAGGCCCATCCCGATTTCCAGTATCGCCCTGAAACGGGCGAGGAAAAGTTCCATTCCTTTGCCGGGGTGCCGATTGTCTATCGCGAACGCGCGGTGGGCGTGCTGTGCGTCCAGCATGTCGAGCCGCGCCGCTACGAAGAGGTCGAGATCGAGGCGCTTCAGACCACCGCGATGGTGCTGAGCGAGCTGATCGCCAATGCCGAACTGGTCGACGAGGAAGAAGCCCGCGGGCTCACCGCCGAGCAGACCGGGCCGCAGACTGTCTCCGGCCTGACACTGGTGAAAGGGCTGGGTTCGGGCTTTGCCGTCTATCACCAGCCGCGAGTCGAAATCACGCAGGTGATGGCCGAGGACACCGAGGCCGAGCGCCAGCGGGTCTATCGCGCCTTTGCTCGTATGCGCGAGCAGATCGATGGTCTTGCCGGGCAAGCCGAATTCGGCGTCGGGGGCG
>ERZ1066123.1707-NODE-1707-length-12603-cov-48.326745_pt1 | contig 12603 bp, 8 predicted proteins | sample MGYA00382770_ERZ1066123 | MGnify/ENA primary metagenome ERZ1066123 (study PRJEB33369, sample SAMEA5778353) | biofilm metagenome | biome: Industrial cooling water; feature: Water cooling tower basin; material: Biofilm | place: United Arab Emirates | collected...
GCGATAGGCCGCTCTTCGCTTCGCTGCGGCTGGGGCCGGGCCACGAGGCTGGCCCTCGAAGACAGCGAACCGCGTACGCGTTACAGCCCCAGCGCGAACAGCCCGAGGCAGAGCAGCAGCCCAAGCCCTGGCACGATCACCGTGAGCGCGCCGACCGGCAGGTAGGCGTCCTTGTGCGTTTCGCCGCAGATCGCGCGGATGGTGGTGACCACGTAGCCGTTGTGCGGCAGCGAGTCGAGCACGCCGGAGCTGATCGCCACCGAGCGGTGCAGCTGCTCGGGATTGACGCCCTGCGCCAGGAAGATCGGCGCGAGGATCGGCAGCGCGATGGCCTGCCCGCCCGAGGCCGAGCCGGTCATCGCGGCGATCAGGCTCACGGCGAGCGCGGCGGTGGCGACATCGGAGCCGGGCATGTGGGTGATGGCGTCGACGGCCACGTCGAAGGCCGGCGAGAGCTTGGCCACCGCACCGAATCCGACCACCGCGGCGGTGTTGCCGATCGCGACCAGCGCGCCGGTGCTGCCCTCGCCGATGGCCTTGCCCGGCGCGCGCAGCGTGCGCAGGCACAGCAGGCCGACGGCCGCGCAGCCGGCGAGCAGCGCCACGATCAGGGCCGAGACGCCGAGCGGGCCGTGCAGCGCGAACGAGGTGCCGAGCACGACGAGCGTCGGCAGCAGGGCGGCCCACAGCGGCGGCAGATCGCTGCGCAGCTCGCCGGGGTCGCCGTCGCGCGCGACGAAGCGCTCGCCGCGCGCCTTCGCGCGCTTCAGCATCCAGCCCAGCCACAGCTGGCCGAGCGCGGCCATGAACAGCGCGGTGACGAGGCTCGCCTCCCACGCGGCCCACGGCGTGGTGCCGAGGTATTGGATCGGGATCCAGTTCTGGATCTCGGGCGAACCGGCCGAGGTCATCGTGAACGTGACCGAGCCGAAAGCGAGTGCCGCCGGGATGAAGCGGCGCGGCAGGTCGGCGGCGCGGAACAGCGCCAGCGCGGCCGGATACACCGAGAACGCGACCACGAACAGGCTGACGCCGCCGTAGGTCAGGATCGCGCAGGCCAGCACCACGGCGAGCGCGGCGTGCGAGGGCCCGAGGTGGCGCATCACCGCGGCGGCGATGGCGTCGGCGGCGCCGCTGTCCTCCATCAGCTTTCCGAAGATCGAGCCGAGCAGGAACATGAAGAACCAGTTGGTGACGAAGCCGGTGAAGCCCGACATGTAGGCGCCCACCAGGTTCGGCGCTCCCTCGGCGGCGAGCGGCGGCAGCAGCGCGATGCCTGAGGTCAGGGCCACCAGCAGCGCGCACAGCGGCGTGGCCACGAACAGGGTCCAGCCGCGCATGGTCAGCGCGATCAGCAGGGCGAGGGCGAAGGCGAGGCCGAGGGCGCTCAGCATCGGGACGGCTCCGGGCGAGGTGCGCGGCGAGGATGCGCGGCGCCAGCGCGGGCGCGTGATTGGACGAACGTACAGGTGCTGCGCTCAGGCCCCGCGCCTAGTCTGCTGGCCATGCGCCGGGGGGCGCGTTCCGCGCATCGCGCGGGCAACACACGACCGGGGGTCCATCCATGCTTCGCAGCCGCTTGAGCTTCGCCATCCACGCCGCGCTGATCGCCGGCAGCCTCGCCTCGCCCGCGGCCTTCGCGCAGGCCGCACCGGCCGCCGAAGAGGCCAAGACGCTCGATGCCGTGACGGTCACCGCGCGCAAGCGCGAGGAGACCCTGCAGGAGGTGCCGGTCGCGGTGACCGCCTTCACCGCCGAAGCGCTCGACCGGCTCGGCACGCGCGACATCGCCGACCTCGACGCGCAGGTGCCGAACCTGACGATCTACGCGGCTCGCGGCTCGAACTCGACGCTGACGGCCTTCATCCGCGGCGTCGGCCAGGCCGACCCGCTGTGGGGCGTCGACCCCGGCGTGGGCCTGTACCTCGACGACGTCTACATCGCGCGGCCGCAGGGCGCGCTGCTCGACGTGTTCGACGTCGAGCGCATCGAGGTGCTGCGCGGCCCGCAGGGCACGCTCTACGGCAAGAACACCATCGGCGGCGCGATCAAGTACATCTCGCGCGGCCTGCCGACCGAGATAAAGGGCAACGCCTCGGTGACGGTCGGCAACTACGGGCAGCTCGACGTCAAGGCCGCGATCGGCGGCCCGCTGGCCGGCAACGGCGCGCTGCGCGGCCGCGTCGCCGTGGCCGATCTCAACCGCGACGGCTTCGGCCAGAACCTGCGCACCGGCGAAGCGGTCAGCGACAAGGACGTGACGGCCTTCCGCGCTCAGCTGGGCGCCTTCGTCAACGACGACCTCGACATCCAGTTCGCGACCGACCGCGTCGAGGACCGCAGCGGCGTGCGCGGCGCGCAGATGCTCGAGCCCAACCGCTTCAACGCCATCCTGTTCCCCGCGCTGGGCGCGTTCCCGCCGCTGGCCGACCGCTACGACGTACGCAACGGCATGCCCAACGTCAACGACACGACGATCGAGGGCGCGTCGGCCACCGCGAACTGGCGCGCCACCGACAGCCTCGCGCTGAAGTACGTGCTGGCCAAGCGCCAGAGTGAGACCGAGACGAACATCGACTTCGACACGACGCCGGCGCCGATCGCCGACGTCAAGGCCTTCTACGCCGACGAGCAGGTCAGCCACGAGCTGCAGGCGAACTGGGACGCCGGCGGCCGCTCGCGCGGTGTGGTCGGCCTCTACGCCTTCGACGGCGAGGCCGGCGGCCAGGTGCTGAACAACTTCTTCAACCTCAGCTTCGGCGACACGCAGGGCACGGTCTTCACCGACAGCATCGCGGTGTACGCCGACTGGACCTTCGACCTCGACGACCGGCTCTCGCTCGACCTCGGCGCGCGCTACACCGACGAGGACAAGCGCGCCAAGGTGCTCAACCGCTGCTACACGAGCGCGACGTTCACGACGCTGCGCGACTGCACGCCGGCGATCCCGAACGACGACCCGGCGGCGGCCAACTTCGACCGCACGATTAACTTCAAGAACTTCTCGCCGAAGATCGCGCTGAACTTCGACGTGAGCGACGACGTGATGGTCTACGGCCTCGCCTCGCGCGGCTTCAAGTCGGGCGGCTACAACATCCGCGCGCAGGCCACGCTGGTACCGCGCTCGGCCGAGCCTTTCGACGACGAGGTCGTCGACAGCTTCGAAGTCGGCGCGAAGATGGGGCTGCTCGACCAGCGCCTGTTCCTGAACCTCGCGGCCTTCCACAACCGCTACAAGGACATCCAGCTCTCGGTGTTCACCGCCAATCCGGCGGGCGGCTTCTTCGGCGACTTCACCAACGCCGGGCGCGGCACCGTGCAGGGCCTCGAGGCCGAGTACCAGTGGCTCGCCGGCGGCGGCTTCACCGTCAGCGGCAACCTCGCCTGGCTCGACGCCGAGTACGACGAGTTCATCTTCGCGGGCGTCAACATCGCCAACGAGCAGGAATTCACCAATGCGCCCGAGTTCTCGGGGGCAATCAACCTCGAATGGCGCACCGCCGTGGGCGATGCCGGCGAGATCGCGGCGCGGCTGGGCTACAGCTACCAGAGCGAAGTGATCGCGACGACCGAAATCATCCGCAGCAACGTGCCGCCGGCCGCGCCGTTCGGCCGCCCGCCGATCAGCCAGGACGGCTATGGCCTCGTCAGCGCCGGCGTGATCTGGACGAGCGGCGGCCCGTGGTCGGTCTCGCTGCAGGGCACGAACCTCACCGACGAGGCGTACCTGACCACCGGCTACAACCTCGCGCAGGCGCTGGGCGTGTACACGGGCTTCTACGGCCCGCCGCGCCAGTACAGCCTGTCGGTCCGCTACGACTTCTGAGGCCGGCGTGCGACGCGCGACCCGCTCCGTCACCCTGCTCGCGGCCGCCACGGTGCTGGGGGGCGCCGTGGCGTGCCGCGGGGAGGGCGCCGCGCCGCTGGCCCCGGCGGCGGTCGACCCGGCGCGGGTGGCGGTGGCCGGCCTGTCGTCGGGGGCCTACATGGCCACGCAGGTGCACGTCGCGCTGAACGCGCGCGTGCGCGGGGCGGCGCTGGTGGCCGGCGGGCCCTACGGCTGCGCGCAGGGCTCGCTCGAAACCGCGCTCGGCCCGTGCATGACGGGCCAGCCCGCGCCGCCCGACGTGGCGAGGCTGGCGGCGTCGATGCGCGACCGCTCGGAAGCCGGCCGCGTCGATCCGCTCGACGCGTTCGCCGGCGATCGCGTGCTGGTGCTGCACGGCACCCGCGACGCCACCGTCTCGCCGTCGCTGGCGCCGCTGACGGCCGCGCTCTACCGGGAAGCGGGCGGCGACGCGCTGGCGGTGACCCTCGACGATGCGCGGCCGTTCGGCCACGGCCTGCCCACGCCCGAGGGCCCCGCTCCCTGCGACGCCGCGGCCTCGCCGTGGCTGCTCGACTGCGGGTTCGACGGGGCGGCGCTGGTGATGGCGACGCTGTTCGGCGATTCGGTTTCGGACGCGGGTGCGGCGGCCGGACCGCCGGGAACGCCCGTGGAAAGCACCGCACCAAGGCCCGACGGCACGCTGCAGGCCTTCGACCAGCGCGAGCTGCTGGGCGGCGAAGCGCCGGCCGGTCTCGCACGCACCGGATTCGTCTACACGCCCGCTGCCTGCGCCTCGGGCGGCTGCGGGGCGCTCGTCGCCTTCCACGGCTGCCGGCAGGACGCGGCGTCGGTCGGCGAGGCCTTCGTGCGCGACGCCGGGTTCAACCGCTGGGCCGACGTCCACCGGGTGGTCGTGGTCTATCCTCAGGCCCGATCGAGCTACGTGCCGCTGAATCCGAACGCATGCTGGGACTGGTGGGGCTACGGCGGCACCGACTACGACACCCGCGACGGCGCGCAGGTGCGCTTCGTGTCGGCGCTGCTCGACCGGCTGCTGCAGCCGCGCTGAGCGCGCGACCGTGCTGAACGAGTGGGTCGTCCTCGCCGCGGCGGTGCTGTGGCTCGGCCTGCTGTTCGGCACAGCGCTGTGGGGCGAGCGCCACCCCGACGCGCTCGGGCGCCGCTGGGGCGCGGTGTTCGCGCTGTCGCTGGCCGTTTACTGCACGAGCTGGACCTTCTTCGGCACCGTGCAGCAGGCGCGCGACTCGGGGTGGGCGCTGCCGCCCACCTTCCTCGGCACGCTGCTGCTCTACGCGCTCGGATTCCCGCTGCTGCTCAAGCTCTATCGCCTCGCGCGCGAGCTCAACAGCACGTCGCTGGCCGACTTCATCGCCACCCGCCTCGGGCGCAGCTCGGCGCTGGCCGCCACCGTCACCGGCATCGCGGTGCTGGGCATGGTGCCCTACCTCGCGCTGCAGCTTCGCGCGGTGGCGATGAGCCATGGCCTCGTCACCCGCGGCAGCGATCTCGCGGCCCCACCCGGACAGGACGGCGCGCTGTACGCGGCCATCGCGCTCGGGGCCTTCGCCATGCTGTTCGGCACGCGCCGCGCCTCGGCGGTCGAGCACAACCGCGGACTGGTGCTGGCGATGGCCGCCGAATCGGTGCTGAAGCTGGGCGCCATGCTGGCGCTCGGCGCGTGGCTGCTGCTGCGACCCGGCGGCCTGCCCGATGCGCCGCTGCCCGCGGTGCCGGGCGGCAGCGCCGGCTTCCCCGCGCTGGTCCTGCTCGGCGCGCTCGCGATGTTCACCCTGCCGCACCAGTTCCACGTCGGCGTGGTCGAAGCGCGCGACGAGTCGCACCTGCGCACCGCGCGCTGGCTGTTTCCGCTCTACCTCGTGCTGATCGCCCTGCCGGTGCTGCCGCTGGCCGTGGCCGGCGAGGCGCGCCTCGGCGCACTCGGGGTGCCGGCCGACCTCTACGTGCTGGCGCTGCCCCTCTCGGAAGGCGCGTCGGGCATGGCCCTGCTCGCGTTCTTGGGCGGACTGTCGGCGGCCACCGGCATGCTGATCCTCGCCACGCTGACGCTGAGCGTGATGATCGGCAACCACTGGCTGACGCCGCTGCGCCTGCGCACCGGCTGGCGCGGCGGCGACGGCGACCTTCGCGGGGCCGTGCTGCGCCAGCGTCGCGTGGGCATCGCGGTGGTGCTGGCGCTGGCGTGGGCCTACAGCCGGGCGATCGACGACAGCGAGGCGCTGGCCGACATCGGCGCGCTGTCGTTCTCGGCGCTGGGCATGCTGGCCCCGGCCGTGGGATTCGCGCTGTGGCGGCCGCAAACGCCGCCGTGGGCGGTGATCGCCGGCCTCGTGGCCGGCTTCCTGACCTGGGCATGGGTGCTGCTGCCCGACGTTGCGCAGGCCATGGGCGTCGACGTTTCGGCGCTGCGGCAGGCCCCGCCGGGCTTCGGCTGGCTGTCGCCCGACGGACTGTTCGGGCTGGGCGGCTGGAGTCCGCTGGGGCGGGGCGTCGTGGCGGGACTGCTCGTGGGCGGCGCGCTGCCGCTTCTGCTGGCGAGCTGGCGCGGAACCGCGAGCGCACGGCGCGACGGGCCCATCGAGGCCGCGGCGCTGCGCCGGCTGGCCGCGCGCTTCCTCGGCGCGGAGCGGCTCGAGGCGGCGTTCGAAGGCGCGCCGGCCCGCGGCGCGCTGCCCGCGGATCGGCAGCGGCGCGTGGAGCGGGAGCTGGCCGCCGTGGTCGGCGCCTCGTCCGCGCGCCTGCTGCTCGACGCGCTGCGGCAGCCCAGCGGCCCCGACCCGGAGGAAGTGGCCGAACTCGTCGATGAAGCGACGCAGGGCCTGCGCTTCAACCAGCGGCTGCTCGAGGTGGCGCTCGAGCACATGAGCCAGGGCATCAGCGTGGTGGACGCCGATCTCCGGCTCGTGGTCTGGAACACCCGCTATCGCGAAATCTTCGGCTATCCGGACGGCCTGCTGCAGGTCGGCTTGCCGGTGGCCGAGCTGGTGGCGCACAACCTGCGCCGCGGCTTGTCCGGCGACCTCGACGTGGCCCGCGGCCTCGAGGAGCGGCTGGCCCACATGCGGGCCGGCACCGCGTACCGCAGCGAGCGCCGCATCGGGGCCGCGATCATCGAGATCCGCGGCGAGCCCATGCCCGGCGGCGGATTCGTGGCCACGTTCACCGACGTCACGGCCTTCCGCGCCAGCGAGGACGCGCTGCGCCGCGACGCCGAGACGCTCGAGGCGCGCGTGGCCGAACGCACCGCCGAGCTCGCCGCCGCGAAGGCCGAGGCCGAGCGCGCCAACCAGGCGAAGTCGCGGTTCCTCGCGGCCGTCAGCCACGACCTGACGCAGCCGCTGCACGCCGCGCGACTGTTCACCGACGCGCTGGCGCAGCGCACGCAGGATCCCCCCGGCCGCGACGGCGGCGCGATCGCGCCGCAGGTGGCGCGGATCGCCGGCGCCCTCGGATCGGCCGAGGACCTGCTCGGCGGCCTGCTCGACATCTCCCGGCTCGACGCCGGCGGCCTGCGCGCGCAGCCGGTCGCCCTGCCGCTCGAGCCCCTGCTCGAGGGCCTCGCGCGCGAGGCCGGCGTGCTGGCCGAGGCCAAGGGCCTCGCGCTGCGGCGCGTGCCGACGCGCGCGTGGGTGCACAGCGATCCGCAGCTGCTGCGCCGCGTGCTGCAGAACTTCCTCGCCAACGCCGTGCGCTACACCGCGCAGGGCGGCATCGCGCTCGGCGTGCGGCGGCACGGCGCCGGGGCGATCGCCGTCGAGGTGTGGGATACCGGGCCCGGCATCGCGCCCGACCAGCAGCGGCTCGTCTTCGAGGAGTTCCGACGCCTGCAGCGCGGCGGGCAGGGCCTCGGGCTCGGACTCGCGATCGCCGATCGCCTCGCCCGGCTGCTGGGCGCGCCGCTGTCGCTGCGCTCGCGTCCCGGCCGCGGCAGCGTTTTCGCCATCGTGCTGCCGCGCGCCGCGCCGAGCGATCGCCGCACGACCGACGCCGACGCCGGCGACGACACCGTGGCCGACCTGCCGCTGCGCGTGCTGGTGGTCGACAACGACCCGAGCGTGCTCGCCGCCACCCGCGCCCTGCTCGAAAGCTGGGGCGCCACCGTCGGCACCGCGGCGTCGCCCGAGGACGCGCTCCGCGAGGCGGCACGGCTGCAGCCGCAGGCCTGGGTGCTGGATTTCCACCTCGACGACGGGGCCACGGGCGACGCCCTGCACGCGGCGCTGGCGGCGCGCCACCGCCATGCCGCGGGCTTCGTGCTCAGCGCCGACCACGCCGAGTCGGTGCGGGCCGCCGTGCTGGCCGCCGGCGCGACGCCGCTGACCAAGCCGCTGAAGCCGCTGCGGCTGAAGTCGCTGCTGGCCGCGGCGGCGCGCGGCTGAGCCGCGCTCAGGGCGGCTCGCCGGCGAGCCCGCCGAGCAGCACGCCGGCCTGCGTGCGGTTGCGCACGCCGAGCTTTTCGAAGACGACCGTCAGGTGCGCCTTGACCGTGCGCTCCTGGATGCCGAGCTCGTCGGCGATCTGCTTGTTGAGCCGGCCCTCGGCCACGCGCTGCAGCACCTTGAGCTGCTGCGGCGACAGGCTGGCGAGGCGTGCCGCCATGCCCTCGGCGTCGGCGTCGCGCGGTGCCCGGGCAAGCGACGCCCGCAGCGAGGCGGGCAGCCACGACTCCCCGCCGAGGATCGCGCGCACCCCGGCCTGCAGCTCCTCGGTCGCCGCGTGCTTCGTGATGTACGCACACGCCCCCATCGCCAGCGCGCGACGCACCGTGGCGGCATCGTCTCTGGCCGAGAGGATCGCCACCGCCACGCCGGGGTGCGCGGCGCGCAGTTCCCCCAGCGCGAGCAGGCCGTGCGTTCCGGGCAGCTGCAGGTCGAGCAGCACGAGGTCGGTGTCGGGCGCGGCGTCGAGCGCGGCGTGCGCGGCGGCGAGGTCGCCGGCCTCGTCGATGCGCGCCTCGGGTAGCGCCGCGGCCAGCGTCTGCCGCAGCGCCATGCGGTAGAGCGGGTGGTCGTCGACGATCAGCAGGTGGTGCATGGCGGGACGTTAGCAGGTCGACGTCGCGCGCCGATCCCGCGACCGCGCGCTACTGCGCCGTCCAGCCGCCGTCGACCGGCAGCGCTGCGCCGGTGAGGTTGTGCGCCTCGCGACGGCACAGCCACAGGCTGAGCGCGGCGATCTCGGCGGGCAGCGTCATGCGAAGAGTCGGCTGCTTCTCCGACAGCAGCGCGCGCACGCCGGCGTCGCGGTCGCCGCCGTTCGTGCGGGCCTGGATCTGCGGCTCGATCAGCGGCGTCTCCACCCAGCCGGGGCAGATGCAGTTGACGGTGACGCCGCCGGACTCGCGGCTGCCCTGCCCGGCCATTTCCAGCGCCGCCACCTTCGACAGGCCGATCAGTCCGTGCTTGGCCGCGACGTACGGCGCCTTGTTCACCGACGCGACGAGGCCGTGGACCGAGGCGATGTTGATGACGCGGCCGAAGCCGCGCGCGGCCATGCCGGGCAGCGCGGCCTTCATGGTGTGGAAGCAGGCCGAGAGATTGATCGCGATCAGCGCGTCCCAGCGCTCGTCGGGCATGTCGGCGAGTGCGGCGGTGTGCTGCACGCCGGCGTTGTTGACCAGCACGTCGATGGCGCCGATGGCCTGCATCATCGAGCGGATAGCGGCGGCGTCGCGCAGGTCGGCGTCGTGGTGGGTGGCCGAAACCGCACCGGCCGCGCGCACGGCGTCGAGTGCGGCCTCGATCTGCGCGGCGTCGCCGAGGCCGTTGATGTGCACGGCCGCGCCCGCCGAGCCGAACGCTTCGGCCACGGCGAGGCCGATGCCGGACGTGGCGCCGGTGACGAGCGCCACGCGGCCTTCGAGGAATCGATCAGTCATGCCGCGAGCTTGCCGCGCGCGCGCCGCGGCGACCCTTGGACGAACGTACGATGCCGGCGGCCGCCCTGCGCCGGAGACTGCGCCGATGCCCCGCTCCGTCCTGACCCTTGCCGCGCTCGCGACGCTCGCCGTGGCGCCCTCGCCCGCGGCATCCGCCGCTTCAGCGCCAACGCCCATCGCCGGGGCGATCGCCGTTCCCGCCGAGTCGGCGCACCGCGGCAGCGACGACCTGCTGACCGCCGGCCTGGGCCTCGACGGTCTGCGCGGCCCGATCCCCGCGCTGGCGGACCCCGCCGCACCGACCTTCGCGGAGCTGCGCCGCCGCGCCGTGTGGACGAACTGGCGCGGCATCGCCGACGTTGTCAGCGAGGGCGGCCTCGGTGCCGCGTACGGCGATCTCGCGCCGGTGTCGGGCCGCGAATTCCACGGCAGCGACACCGTGCCGGGCGCCACGCATCCGCATCGCCTGCTGCTGCAACTGCCCGATGCCTTCGACCGAAAGCGGCCCTGCCTGGTCGTGACCGCCTCGTCGGGCTCGCGCGGCGTCTACGGCGCCATCGCGCTGGCCGGTGGCTGGGGGCTGCCGAAGGGCTGCGCGGTGGCCTACAGCGACAAGGGCGCCGGCACCGACTGGCGGCGCGGCGCTCATACCGACCTCGCCGCGCGCGGCAACGTTTCGGCGGCGTCGGACGGCGGCGCCAGCGACACGGTGTACGTCCCGCACGCGCATTCCGGCGACCACCCGGAAGCCGACTGGGGCCGCCACGTGCTGCAGGCCGCGCGCTTCGGCCGCGACGTGCTGGTGCGCGAAACCGGCATCGACGACGACGCGCTCGTCGTGATCGCCGCCGGCGTGTCGAACGGCGCGGGCGCGGTGCTGCGCGCCGCGGGCGACGAGGTCGCCGACGGGAGCGGGATCGCGAATGCGCCGCGCATTGACGGCGTGGTCGCGGTGTCGCCGAACGTCCACGTCCACGGCGCGAGGCCACTCTTCGACGTCGCCACGCACGCGGCGCTGCTGATGCCCTGCGCGCTGGCCGCGCCGCACTTCGACGACGACGCGCTGCTGCGGCCCGGCGGCGCGCGTCCACCGGCGTACGACGCCGCCTGCGCAGCGTTGGCACAGCATGAGCAGATCGACGGCGATGACGTCGCCGCGCAGGCCACCAACGCGTGGAACGCGATGCAGGCCGCGGGCTGGACCGACGCCGCCATGCGCGCGGGCTCGTTGAGCGTTGCCTTCGACCTGTGGCGCGCGGTCGCGGCCGGCTACGCCTCGGCCTATGCGCGAACGCCGGCCGACGCGATGCCGCTGGGCTACCGCTACGCCGTGCGCGATGCGCAGGGGGGCGTGCCGCCCGCGACGCCCTCAGAGGCCGCGCTGTGGTGGAGCGACAGCAGCGGCATCCCGCCCGGCAGCGGCGTGGCGCTGCTGGATCCACCGGGGGACGATGGCCGTACGCTTGGCTTGCTCGGGCTGCATGCGCTGGCGAAGGATGACGCAGCGATTCGCGAGGCCATCGCGCTCACGCGGGTGCAGCCGCCGCGCGAAGGCCTGCCCATCCTGCTGCTGCACGGCCTCGACGACGGCTTGGTGCCGGAGTGGACGAACAGCGCGCCCTACGCCGCATTCGCTCGCCATCACGGCGCCCGCTTGAGCTACTGGCGCATCGCCGGCGCGCAGCACTTCGACGCCTTCCTCGCCAATCCTGCCCTCGCGGCGCGCTACCAACCGCTGATGCCGCTGGCGTACGAGGCGCTTGATGCGATGCTCGCCCACCTGCGCGAGGGCGCGCCGCTGCCGGGCGATCGGACGATCGGCGCGCCGCGCTAGTCGGCGTTCGCCGGGCGCAGCGACGTTCAGTCGCTGGGCGCGCCCGGCTTTGGCCGGCCCCTCGCAGCGCTCGGGGCGTTCGCCGGGCGCAGCGACGTTCAGTCGCTGGGCGCGCCCGGCTCACCCTTGTCGAACAGGATCAGCCAGCGGCCGTCCTCGCCGCGCTGCCACACCGAGGTGAAGCGCGCGATCGGCTGGCCCTGCGGGTTGAACACCGGGCCCATGCTCATCGCGATGCGTCCATCGGGCATCGCCGCCACGCGGTCCGGCGCCCACGCGAACGGCGCGGTCGGGCCTTCGAAGAACCCACGCCACGCCGCGATCACCGCATCACGCCCGTGCAGCGCGCTGCCGCCGGGGCCCGAGAACCACACGGTGTCCGGATGCAGGAAGGACGCGAAAGCGTCGAGGTCGCGATCGGCCATGGTTTTTGCGAACGCGCGCTCGACCTCGGCCACCGCGCGCGCGGCGTCTTCAGGGCCGCTGAGCGTCGTCTCGACGCGCGCCGCGGCAGCGTCGCCGTCCGCGGTCATTGCCGGCTCCACCTGCGCTGCGGGCGGCGTTTCCGACGCGCCTCGCACCGACGGCGCCGTAAGCAGCAGGGTTACCAACACCAGGGCAATGATCGGTCGCATGACGGCGCTCCGCGGCAGGAGCGCCGAGAATGCCAGAGCCGATCGGGTCAGCCCTTCCGGAAAGTGATCGTCCCGCCCTCGCTGCTGACCTGCAGGGTGTCGCCGGCCACGAACTCGCCGCCGAGGATCTTCTGCGCCAGCGGATTCTCGATCTGCTGCTGGATGGCGCGCTTCAGCGGCCGCGCGCCGTAGACGGGATCGAATCCCACGTTGCCGAGCACGTCCAATGCCTTGTCGTCGATGCTGAACTTGATCTGCCGCTCGCCGAGACGCTTGGCGAGGTAGGCCGTCTGGATGCGCGCGATCTCGCGGATCTGCTCGCGGCCCAGTGGATGGAACACGACGATCTCGTCGAGGCGGTTGATGAACTCCGGGCGGAAGTGCGACT
>ERZ1066123.1709-NODE-1709-length-12586-cov-6.182268_pt1 | contig 12586 bp, 7 predicted proteins | sample MGYA00382770_ERZ1066123 | MGnify/ENA primary metagenome ERZ1066123 (study PRJEB33369, sample SAMEA5778353) | biofilm metagenome | biome: Industrial cooling water; feature: Water cooling tower basin; material: Biofilm | place: United Arab Emirates | collected...
CGGACTCGATGAACTTGGGGTTCGTGATCACCACGTTCACCGCCGCGGTCGAGCGGCCGTTCGGCGGGGCCCACTTCAGCTTCCCGAGATAGGTGGCCCGGCTGGTCGGGGCGTCGAAGAAGGTATCCGAACCCGTGGCAATCCCGTGACCGACCGACCACGTGTCGTTCAACTGACTCGTTGCCCAGACACCGGTGTGGGTGAACGGGTCGTACTCGAACAAGTACGACCGGGTCACAAACGGCGTGTCAGCCCCTTGCACCAGTTCGTATCCGCAGTGCGTCGCGAATCGACCCGCGATGACCTTGGTCCCGCGGGGACCGATGTTCGGGAGGAACGCCTGCACGTACATCTGGAAGACGTCGATGCCGTACAGTTCCGGGCGGCCGTCGTTGCTCACGAGCTGGTTGTTCCACAACCCGCGCGGCAGGGTGAAGCGGTAGTCCGAGCCGATGAGCGTTTCGGTCACGAAACCGAACTGGTGCTCCCGCTTGGACGTGTCGATCGACCGCTCGAAGTGCAGGTAGTTCTGGTTCAACAGGAACTCGTTCGGCCGGTCCGCCATGGCGTTCGGCAAGTTCGTGTTGGTGTCGGTACTGCCGTTGTACGACATTTGTGTCCAGCCGTACACGCTGAACTTGTTGTCGTCCAGGAGGACGCCGAGCCACGTCCCTTGAACGGACCTCATGAAGGCCCACCGGGAGGCGGGGGTCTCGGCCGCGGGCTCTTCCTTGTCGCTCTTGATGTCTTCCGGAACCTGGACCGTGACGTTCGGCACTTCCGGTTCGGCGGCGGGCGGCTGGGTCGCCTGCTTGGCCACGATCCGGGCCGTGCCGGGGGCGTCCTTGGTTTTCGGCAGCGGCACCGGCACCGACGGGGCGACCGGGGCCGTTACGGACGGGATTGGTAATGGGGCGGGGGGAGAGCCGCCGGCAGGTGCCTGGCCGGACGCGAGGCCGGCCACGAGTAAAAGAGTCGGAAACATGGTTACACTTCCTGCGGGTCTGCACTCGCCGAATCCGTGGCGAGTGGGGCCGGGCGGTCAAGGTTGCGTCGAGGGCTCACCGCCCCGTTTGCGACGCCCCATTCATCGACAGCGGCAAGCCGTTGCACAAACCCCGAACGGGCATCTGCGAAGAATTCGAGAATGGACTTTGCGGGCTGTAACGGCCGAACGGCGGACGGGCAGAGTTCGCTCAGAGGTTAGGCAGCTGACAGGTGAAGTCATCGCGAGAGTGCTTACTTAGCGGGATCCCACGCCTAGAAACCGTGCAGACCCGCAGAGTGAGTCGAATGAGGATCTCGGGTCGGCCAAGTCGCAAATTCATCTCCAGCAATCACTTGCGGAACTTGATTCGACTTGAGTCGATTTGGCATTCGTCCTGCGTTTTTTGCACCTCTGTACCGGACACCCTGCCCGCCCGGACCACTGCCCGCGTTCTAGGAACCGAAGGCCTCGCTCTGCGACAAGGGGTACTGAATGAGACGTTCCCGACGATGGTTGATGTTGCCGTTTGTAGCGGCCTGTGCCTTGCTCTTGAGCGTCGGCGGCCCAGCCGCCTCTCAGGAGAAAAAAGACACCAAGGACAAGGTCAGCGCGGACGACATCTCGGACCTCACCAAGAAGTTGACGGCCACGCAGAAGGACCTGGAAGACGCCAAGAAGGGCTTGGAGGACGCCGTCAAGACAATGGCGGCTCTGAAAAAGACGGCTGAGGATGCGGCCAAGGACGCCAAGGACAACCAGGCCGCCCTTGAGAAGGCCAAGACGGAACTGGCCACCACAAAGAAGATGGCAGAAGACACCTCGAAGAAGGTGGACGACGCGAAGCCGGCCGCGATCCCCAAGGACGTGACCGACGCCATCGAGGCCGCCAAGAAAGCGGGCACGGACGCGGACGCGAAGGCCGTCACCGGCCAGCAGCGCGGCGACACCGCCTGGCTGCTGACCTCCAGCGCGTTCGTCATGTTCATGGTGCCCGGATTGGCGCTGTTCTACGCCGGGATGGTCCGACGGAAGAACGTCCTCGCCACCATGATGCAAAGTATGGCCGCCCTCGCGGTGGTCGGCGTGTACTGGGTCGCCGTCGGGTACGGCCTCGCGTTCGGACCGTCCCAGTTGAAAATGAGCTTCCTCGGGGTCGAAAACGGAGGTCTCATCGGCTGGAGTTGGGACCTGTTCTTCTTGAAGGGCATCGCCACCGATCAGGTGCTCCCCGCGTACAACATTCCGGTCTACGTTCACGTCATGTTCCAGGGCATGTTCGCGATCATCACCCCGGCGCTGATCTCGGGCGCGATCGCGGAGCGGATTCGGTTCTGGCCGTTCTGCATCTTCATGATCCTCTGGATCACGCTGGTCTACTGCCCGCTCGCCCACATGGTTTGGGCGTTCGACTTCTTCGACCCGAACGTTGCGGCTGACAAGCGCGGGGCGACCGCGATCGGCCTGCTCGGGATGATGGGCGCGCTCGACTTCGCCGGTGGGACGGTCGTTCACATTGCCGCCGGGGTCGCAGGGCTGGCGTGCTGCCTTGTCCTTCGCAAGCGGGACGGCTACCCGAAGACGGTGGTTCACCCGAACAGCATGGTGCTGACGCTCCTCGGGGCCGGGTTGCTGTGGTTCGGATGGTTCGGCTTCAACGGCGGGTCGGGGTTGAACAGTAGCGGCCTCGGCGGTTCGGCGTTCGCGGCCACCCAAGCGGCCGCCGCCGCCGCGGGGTTGGTGTGGATGCTGGTCGAGTGGGTCCACCGCGGCAAACCGACCGCCCTCGGGCTCGCGTCCGGGATCGTGGCGGGGCTCGTGGCCGTGACTCCGGCTTCCGGCTTCGTGTACATCTGGGGCGGCATCGCGATCGGTGCGATCGCGGCGGTGGTGTGCTACCTCGCGGTGTTCCTCAAGAGCATTCTGGGCTACGACGACTCCCTCGACGCCTTCGGCGTTCACGGCGTCGGCGGGTTCGTGGGTGCCGTTCTGACCGGCGTGTTCTGTTACAACGCCGTGAACGGTGCCGTCGCACTCGGTGCGAAGAACGACGGCTACTTTGCCGTTAGCGGCAAGGCCTTCAACGACAAGTTCAAGGAACTCGACGAAAAGCTGTCCGCCGACGACAAGGCCAAGCTCGACACCGAAGGGGCCGAACTGTCGGACGATCAGAAGGCGTTCAAGGTGCTGCGCGACGCGAAGGCCAACGGCCCGATGGCCCAAACGATCATTCAGGTCAAGGCGTCCATCTTCTCGGCCGTCTTTGCCTTCGTGCTGAGCCTCGCCCTGTGTGCCCTCGTGCAGGCGATCACCCTCGGCAACTTCAGCACCAGCAAGAAGGACGAGGTCGTCGGCCTCGACCAGACCGAGCACGGCGAAGCCGGGTTCGACTTCGGGTTCGCGACCGAGTCGTTCACCGCCGGCGGCCTCGAACCGCGGGCGGCGAACACCCCGGCCGGCAACGGCAAGTACGAACTGGCCGTCAACGGCGTCGACGCGGGGGAACTCAAGAAGGTGTGGTCGTCCCTGTGCCTGCCGACCGACGGGCCGGCCGACCCCGACTTCCTCGCCGTCTATCCGGTGGTCACGACCGTGTCGGGGACGACCTTCCGCTTCCGCGGCGGGAACCCGGCGGCGGTCGCCAACCGGCTCGAATCCCTGCTCAAGAAGCACCTGCCCGGCAAGCCCGTCCGGGTCGGCGAAGGCTGACCGCTGACCATCTCACCCCCGCTCGCACCCGCGAGCGGGGGTTCCCGCCCGATTCCTTCCACCCACCACCGAGGACTCAGTGAAGCTAGTCGTCGCGATCATCCGTCCGGAGAAACTCGAAGACGTGCAGAAGGCACTCGCCGAGCGGGACGTGTACCTCATGACCGTCTCGGACGTCCGCGGGTGCGGCATGCAGCGCGGGTACACGGAAGTGTACCGCGGGGCCGAGGTCCAGATCCGCCTGCTCCCCAAGTTGAAGCTGGAAATCGCCGTCAACGAGGCGTTCGTGGAGGCGACCGTCGAGGCCGTCGTCCACGCCGCCCGTACGGGCGACACCGGCAACGTCGGGGACGGCAAGATCTTCGTGCTCGGCCTGGACGACTGCGTCCGCATCCGGACCGGCGAACGCGGCTCCGGCGCGATCGGCCCGTGACCTGCCACCCGAGACACCTCGCCACGGACGGTGAGGCACGCGACCCGACGGGCCACCACGGACGGTGGCCCGCGGTCGTTGACGGACTTCCGAACCGGCTTGCCGGCACACTCGCCGCCCGCGTACCATGTCCGGCGTTCCCCTTCCCGCCGACGAGGTCACGCATGACCCGCCTGTCCGCCCTGCTCGCCGTCACCGCCTTCGCTTTGCCCACGAACGCCGCAGACGCCGTCGTGACGACGTCGGAAATTGCCTTTACCGCGGACGACGCGAAGAACAACGTCCCGGAGCGATTCCGCCTCGAATCCCACTCGTTCCCGGCGACCGTGACGCCGAAGTACTCGCTGAAGTATTCCGAAGTCGAAGTGTCGACGGTCACGTTCCCGTCCGCGGTCACGACCGAGCACCCTGAGAACAACACCGTCGTCTGCGAATACTTCCGGCCGAAGAAGCCCGGCAAGTACCCCGCCGCGGTCGTGCTCGACGTGCTCGACGGCCAACTGATCGTCGCCCGCGGCGAGGCGATGTGGCTGGCGATGCACGACGTGTCCGCACTCGTCGTCGTGCTGCCGTACTACGGCCCCCGCCGGCCGGCCGAAGGGAAGCACCGGTTGCTTTCTCCGGACGTGGACCTCAGCGTGAAGAACGTCCGCCAGGCGGTACTCGACTGCCGCCGGGCGACCGCGTGGCTGGCCGCCCAGCCGGACGTCGACGCGAAGAAACTCGCCCTCGTCGGGACGAGCCTGGGGAGCATCGTCGGGGCGCTCGTCGTCTCGGCCGAGCCGCGGATCGCGTCCGCGTGCCTCCTCCTCGGCGGCGGCGGCCTCGTCGACGCCTTCTGGGACCACCCGAAGGCGGCGCTGCTGACGAGCGTGTTGAAAGCCGTCGGCATCACGAAGGAGACGCTCCGCAAGAAGATCGACCCGGTCGACCCGCTGACCTACGCGGCGTGTCTGAAGGGGAAGGATCTCCTCTTCGTCGCCGCGAGCCGGGACGACGTCGTCCAGCCCGCGGCGATGACCCGGCTCTGGGAAGCGTGCGGAAAGAAGCCGAAACTCGTGTGGCTCGACGCCACGCACGTGGGGGCCGCGTTCTACGCCTTCCCGATGATGTCCGCGGTGGTCGAGCACCTCAAAAAATAGTAGTGAGGTGGCCAGGTGGTGAGGTGTGGGGTCGCGTGCCTATCATTGCTGCACACGACCTCATGACCTCACGACCTGACTGCCCCATGACCGGCATCCTCCTGATCCAACTCGGCACGCCGGACGCCCCGATCGCGGCGGCCCTCCGGCCGTACTTGCGGCAGTTCCTGTCCGACCCCCGCGTGATCGAGAACCAGGGGTGGAAGTGGAAGCTGATCCTGCACGGGATCATCCTCCGCACCCGCCCGGCCGCGTCCGCCGAGAAGTACGCCCGCATCTGGGACCCGGTCACGGGGTCGCCGCTGATGCACTACACGAAGCGGCAGACCGCTCTCCTTCAGGAGCGTTTCCCGGACCAGCCCGTCCGCTTCGGCATGATGATCGGCAACCCGCCGCTGGCGACCGTGTTGAACGAGATGATCGAGAGCGGCGTCGACCGGGTCGTCGCGGTGCCCATGTTCCCGCAGTACTCCGCGACGACGTCCGCCGGCGCGACGGACGTGCTGTTCAAGGCGATGATGCGCGTCCGGAAGGTGCCCGCCCTCCGCGTCGTGCCGCCGTACTACGACCACCCCGCCTACCTCGACGCGGTCGCCGCCACGGTGACGGACGATCTCAAGGCACTCCCCTGGCAGCCGGACCACCTCGTCGTCAGCTTCCACGGGATTCCGCAGAAGTACGCCAAGCGCGGCGACCACTACCCGACCCACGTCGTCCGCACGACGCGCGGGCTGATGGCCCGGCTGAAGCTCCCGCGGACGAAGTGGTCCCAGACCTATCAGAGCCGGTTCGGCCGCGACCCGTGGCTCAAGCCGTACACCGACGACGTGCTGGAGTCGCTCGCGAAAGCCGGGAAAAAGAAGGTCGCCGTGGTACTGCCGGGGTTCACCGCGGACTGCCTGGAGACGGTCGACGAGATCGGCAACGAGAGCCGCGAGGTGTTCGAGCACGCCGGCGGCGAGCACCTGCGGGCGGTCCCGTGCCTGAACGACCACCCCAAGTGGATCGACGCCCTGGAGCGGATCGTCCGGGACGAGAGCGCCGGCTGGATTTGATTCTGCTCGGGTGGGTCACTCGCTCCGCGAGTGACCACGCTTCGTATGTCATACCGAATCGCGTTGCTTCCTTTTCTTCTCCCCTCTCCCCTTGGGGGAGAGGGGTTGGGGGTGAGGGGAACTCGCTCCATACCTGATGGGGCTCGCCGCCCATCAATTATGCCTCATTCCTGTTGAGGCTTGCTGCCCATCAATGATGCCTCATTCCTGTTGGGGTCTTCCCCTCACCCGGCCTTCGGCCACCCTCTCCCCCCAAGGGGAGAGGGTCCGGAAACTCGTTCTGCCAGTAAACAAGCACGAATCAACGCAACACGGTATCTGTTCCCATTCCCAGCGAGCCGACTCGCGGAGCGAGTCGGCCACTCTCCATCCCGATTACCGTGCCAACTCGGTTGGCGGCTCGGCGACCGGCGGCAATTCGATCCTCGGCAACCCGTCGGGTGGCGTGTCGCTGAGTGCCGACTGTGTCGCGGTCGGCGGTTGCTTTTCCCCGGTCGCCCACCGCTGAACGCGCCGCAGGAACTGCGTGAAGTCGTCCCACAGCGAGTACGCCACCGGCGTGATGAGCAGCGTCAGCAGCAGCGACAGCAACTGCCCGCCGAGAATCACCTTCGCCATGCTCGCCCGCGCCCCGGCCCCCGGCCCCCGGCCGGTCGCGATCGGGATCATCGCGGCGACCAGCATGATCGTCGTCATCAGGATCGGCCGCAGGCGGGTCTCGTTCGCCTCGATGATGGCCCGGTCCCGCGGGACGCCGCTCGCGCGCAAGACGTTCGTGTAGTCCACCTGCAGAATCCCGTTCTTTTTCACGATCCCGAACAGCATGAACAGCCCGATCATCGCGTACACGTCGAGCGGCGTCCGCAGCACCAGCAGCGACAGCAGCGCGAACGGCAGCGTCAGCGGCACCGCCATCAGGATCGTGACCGGGTGGACGAGCGACTCGAACTGCGCCGCGAGGATCATGTACATGAAGATGAACGCGAGCAGGAACGCCATCGCGAAGTTCGAGTTCGAGTCGGCCATCAACTTTGCCTCGCCGAGGAACTCGTGGCGGTACTCCGGCGGCAGGTTCAGCGACCGGACGTAGGCGTCCACCTCCGGCAGCACCTTCCCGAGCGCGACGCCGCCGCCGAGGTTGCACACCACGGACACCGTCCGCTGCCGGTTGTACCGCTCGATGTTCGACGGCCCGCGGCTCGGGTCGAGGTGGGCGAGGTTCCGCAGTTCGACGAGCCGGCCGTTCGCCGCGGGCACGCTTAGCCCGGCGACCGCCGCGGGCCGGTCCCGGCTCGGCAGGTCGGCCCGCAGCCACACGTCGTACTGCTCCGCCCCCTCCTTGTACTTCGTCACCGGCTCGCCGCCGACGAGCACGTTGAGCGTCGTCGCGATCGCCTGCACGCTGACGCCGAGGTCGGCGGCCTTGTCCCGGTCGATGACGACTTGCAGTTCCGGGTTTCGGCTCGCGGCGTTCGTGTCCACGTCCGTGAACAGGTCCGGCTTCGTCCGCATCCACGCGACGACCTTCGCCGCCGCCTCGTCCAGCTTCGCCCCGTCCGGCCCGCGGAGGTTCAGTTCCAGTTGCACGTTCTTGAACGCAGAGGAACTGAACAGCTTCACCTCCTGCACGGTGGCCCGGTAGTCCGGGTAGTCGGCCAGCAGCTTCCGCGCGTCGGCCATCGTCTGCAACTGCGTGAAGTCCCGCTTCGCGAGGTCCGTCATCCGGCAGTAGATCGTGACCTTGGTCACGTCCCCCTGCCCTTTCGCCACGTTCCCGGACGTCTCGCCGATGGTGGTGAACACGTTCGTGACGCCCGGCAACTTCGCGAGCTTCCCTTCGAGTTCCGCACACGCCGCGCTCGACCGGTCCAGGGTGTACCCCTCCGGAAGTGTCAGCGCGACCTCGAACTCGCTCTGGTCGTCCTTCGGGACGAAGTCCGTTCCGACAGCCAGGAACAGGAACGGCGTGCTGCAAAACGTGGCAATGGCGACGAGGACGACGAGCCACCGGTGCCGCAGCGACCACCGCAGGATGTCCAGGTACCGCCGGGTCACCCAGCCCCACACGCCGCGCTCCTCGGCCCCGGCCCCGTGCGCCCCCTTCACCGGCCGCAGGAACCACGCGCAGAGCATCGGCGTGAGCGTGAAGCTGACCCCCATGCTGAGCAGGATCGCGAACCCGACGACCCACCCGAAGCTGTTGAAGAACCGCCCCACCTGCCCGGACATGAACGCGATCGGGGCGAAGATCACCGTCAGGGACAGCGTCGTGGCCAGCACCGCGAGGGCGATTTCCTTCGTCGCGACGGACGCGGCTTCGAGCGGCGTGCGGCCGTGAACTTCCATGTGCCGGAACACGTTTTCCAACACGACGACCGCGTCGTCGATCACGATCCCGACGGCGAGGATCAGACCCAACAGCGTCATGTTGTTGAGCGTGAACCCCATCACGTCCATCAGTGCGAACGTGCCGACGATGCTCGTCGGCACCGCGAGGGCGGCGATCACCGTGGTCCGCACGTCGCGGATGAACAGGAACAACACCCCGGAGACGAGCACCGCCGCCAGCAGCAGGTGGAACTTCACCTCCTCGATGGACCCCTTGATGAACTTCGACTGGTTGCGGATCACCTCGACGCGGATGTCCGCGGGCAGCGTCGGGCGGATGCGGTCGAGCCGCGCCTTGACCGCGTCGGCGACGGCGACCGTGTTCCCGCCGGACTGCTTCTGCACGATCAGGCTCACCGCGATGTCGCCGTCGAGCCGGCTCAGGCCGCGGGGTTCCTCGACGCCGTCCTCGACGCGGGCCACGTCCTTGACGCGAACCGGGTAGCCCTTGCGGGAGTCGAGGATGAGTTCGGAAAAGTCGCCCGGGGTGCGGATCCGCCCGAGGGTGCGGAGCACTTCTTCCCGCCCCCCGGAGTGGACCCGGCCGCCGGGGAGTTCCAGGTTCTGCCGCAGCAGCGCCCCGCGGACGTCCGCGATGGACAGTTCCCGGGCGCGGAGTTGGGTCGGGTCCGCGGTCACGTTGATCGCCCGCGTCTGCCCGCCGACGAGGATGACGGCCCCGACGCCGGACACGCCTTCCAGGTCTTCCTTGATGAGCTTCTTCGCGATCTCCGTGACTTCCCGCAGCGACCGCCGGCCGGACACCGCGACCGTCACGACCGGGGCGGCGTCCAGGTTGAACTTCTCCACCGTGGGCGGGTCCGTCCCGACCGGCAGCCGCGGAGTCAACGTCGAGAGCTTGTCGCGCACCTCCTGCGCGGCCGTGTCGCCGTCCTTCTCCAGCTTGAACCCGACGACGAGTTGCGACATCCCCTCGCGCGTGGTGCTGCGGAGTTCGTCGATGCCGGACACCGTGTTGACGACTTCCTCGACGGGCTTGGTGACGGCCGACTCCATCTCGTCGACGCTGGCCCCCTTCAACGTCGTGGTGATGACGACGACCGGCACGTCGACGTTCGGGAACAGTTCCACCCCGAGCCGCAGGTACGAGGCGACGCCGAGCACAATCGGGGCCGTCACCAACATGAGGGTGAACACGGGGCGGCGAATGCAAATGTCCCAGATCGACATGCCCAGCCCTCGAATCGCGATGGCAGATCGTTTTCTCTTGTGGCACCGGCCTCTGGCCGGTGCGGGCCAACACCGGCCAGAGGCCGGTGCCACAAGAGGACGGCCCTCAACGCGACGGATCTTCCCGAAGTTTCAGCGGGCTGCCGTTGACCAACTGCCCGAGGCCGCTGGTGATGACGGTCGCACCCTCCGGCAGCGGGCCGATCACCTCGACCCAGTCCTTGTCCCGCGTGCCGGTGGTCACTTCCACCCCGCGGGCCTTGCCGTTCTCCGCGACGAACACCTTCGTCACCCCCGCGAACGCGGTCAGGGCGTGGGGCGGGACGGTCTTCACGGCCGGCTCGACGCGGGTCTGGATCGCGGCCCGGGCGAACCCGCCGCACATCAGCTTGCCGTCGAAGTTCGGCACGTTGACTTGCACCGCGAAGGTCCGGTTCTGCGGGTCGACGACCGGGCTGATCCGCGCGACGACGCCGGCGAACGTCTGGCCGGGGTATGCCTCCACGGAGACGGTCACGGGTTGCCCGACGCGGACCTCGGGCGTGTACTTTTCCGGCACCGCGACGACGAGTTTCAGGGCCGTGTCGACGACCAGCCGGAAGGCGTTCGTCACGGGCATGCTGCGGACCATGTCGCCGGTCGTGATGTACCGCTGGGCGACGGCGTACTTCACCGGGCTGGCCGCGTGCCCGACCACGGCGGCCCACGGCTCGAACCCCGGCGGGGTCGGGGCGAACAGCTTCGCGTCCCGGATGCGCTGCTCCGCGGACTCCAGGCTCGCGTGCCGCAATCGGGCGGAGGCCAGCGTGGCGAGGGCCTGCGTGATGACGTCCCGCTTCGCGGCGTCGGCCGCCTTCAAGTCCGTTTCCGCGAGGTCGAACTCGTCCTTCGACGCGGCCTGCCGGGCGAACAGCCCCTTCACCCGCTCGAACCGGACCTTCGCGTTCGCCAGCGCGACCTCCGCCCGGCGGACGCTCGGCACCTCGTCCACGTCGAGCGTCCCCTTCGGGAACTCGGTCAGCCCGAGCCGGGCGAGTTCCGCGTCGAGCCCGCGTTTGGCTTCGAGCGCGGCCAGTTCGTAGTCGGTCGGATCGAGTTCGAGCAGGACCGTGCCGGGCACCACCACGTCCCCGGTGTCGACATAAACGTGCCGGACGCGGCCCTCGGCCTTCGGGGCGAGGGTCACTTCGTCGTACCCGTAGAGGGTGCCGACGGCCGTGACCTCACGCTGGATGGAGCGGGTCCGCAGCGGCTCGACGGTGACGACCACCTGGGGCAGCTCGGCGGGGCCGGTCGACATCGTGTCCGAAGGCTTTTCGGCACAGCCGGAGAGGAGGAGCAAGACCAAGGGAAGGGTCGTTAACCCTCTCCCCTTGAGGCAGAGGGTGGCCGCAGGCCGGGTGAGGGGAAGACCCCACAAGGAAAGTGGCTTGCTCCCAGGGCTGGAATGTCCCTCCGTGCGGGAGCCGTTCCCCTCACCCCCGATCCCTCTCCCCCAAGGGGCGAGGGGAGAATGATTTTCTGACCCTCTCCCCTTGGGGGAGAGGGTGGCCGTCAGGCCGGGTGAGGGGAAGACTCCCTGGGTGAGAACGCTTAAGCCCTGGGCAGAAGCCTCCCCTCGTAGCAAGTCGCCGTTCCCCTCACCCCCGATCCCTCTCCCCGAAGGGGAGAGGGGAGAGGTCAGTTGGTGACACCGGGTTGTCATCGCTCCCCCTCGGTCGGCTTGAGGACGCCGTGAAAGATCACGTCGAGCACGTCGTTCGCCTGGGCAGCCGGGTCGGCCGGGCGGTTCGCGAGCAGGTTCGTCAGGATCGTGCCGTAGAGCAGGTCGCCGAGGACCGCGAAGAAGCGTTCCATGCCGATCGGCCGCAGCCGGCCGGTGGCGACGAGCCGGTCGAAGATCGCGCGGTGCATCGCCTCGTGCTCGTCGTCCTTGGCGAAGTACAGCGGCCGGTGGTGGTGGCGGAACGCGGCCCGCTCCTGGATGAAGAGTTCCGCCATGTCCGGCCGGCCGGCGAAGAACGCGAGGTACGTCCGCACCGCCGTGGCGACCTGCTCGACCGGGTCGGCGGTCGGGTCGGCGACGATGGCGTCGATCTCGTCCGACAGTTCCCCAAGCCCTTTTTCAACGGTCGCCAAAAACAGCGCCTCCTTCGTAGGGAAGTACCGGTAGACGGTCCCCTTCCCGACCCCGACGGCGTCGGCGATGTCCTGCACGTCCGCGCTCGCGAACCCCGCCGCCGCAAACACCGGGGCCGCCGCCGCAAGGATCTCCGCCTTCCGGCGCGCCTCCAGGTCGGGGTCTTTCGGTCGGCCGGGTTTGCGGGTGTCGGTCATGGGCGGTGTCGGGAGGATTAGTTTACGGACTCGTCCGTCGGCAAATTACCTCACCTCCGGCCGTGTGTCCAGAGCAACTGAAAAACTGCTCGACAACAAAAACGCCGCGAGCCGCGGACGGGCGTCCGCGGCTCGCAGGGATTCGCGAGGGCTTTCGTGCGTTACTTCGCGCCGTCCGGCTTCGCCGCGGTGCGGAGGTCTTTCCCGCGGAGGGTCAGGCCGAGGTTGTGCGTCCGGCCGGTGCCGACGACTTTCACCAGGATCGGGGACCACCCGGCAGGGAGCTCGGCGTCGAACTTTTCTTCCGTCGCGAAGGCTTGCAGCTTCGCGACGCCCCGCTCGAAGA
>ERZ1066123.1710-NODE-1710-length-12583-cov-9.357519_pt1 | contig 12583 bp, 10 predicted proteins | sample MGYA00382770_ERZ1066123 | MGnify/ENA primary metagenome ERZ1066123 (study PRJEB33369, sample SAMEA5778353) | biofilm metagenome | biome: Industrial cooling water; feature: Water cooling tower basin; material: Biofilm | place: United Arab Emirates | collected...
TGCCCTGCGTGCCGATGGCGAGGATGACGTTCTCCGCCATCACCGTCTCGCCGTTCGTCAGTTCGATGGCATAGGGCGGGGCGTGGCGCTGGATTTCCTTGACGGATTTGGAGCCGTCGCGCGCGCGGGTGACGATCTGCTGGACAGACCCCGGAATCGGATCGCCGGTGCCGCGGATCGCCTTGGCTTCGGCGTGGTATTTCACGTTGACCTTGTGGCCCGCGATCTGTTCGTCCCAGGTCCCGAGGATCGTCTCGCGCTTGCCCGCGTCGAAATCGATGTCGCTGCGCAGCACCAGGTTCGAGGGCGTCGCCATGACGTGCTTGCCCTTCTGGTACTTGTAGATCGTGTCCGACAGGTGATCGGTCTTTTCGAGCAGCACGTGGCTCAGCCCCAAGGCGGCCGCGCGTGCAGCTGCACTCAGCCCTGCGGGCCCCGATCCGATAATGGCAACCTTGTACATCCCGGACAACTATCCTCCCCCTTCGGATAGATTGCACCCTAGGTTGCTCACCATAATTAAAATGTCCTGCGATGCCAGCGCGAATTGCCCGCGATCGAACGCGATGCTAGCCGTTGCTCTCATGGGATCGGACACTTCACCGGCTGGTGCCGGATCATCCAAGGCTGGCTGGGTGCTGCTGGGCGCGGCCTTGTTGCTTGCGGCGGGATCAATCGGGTACAAGGTCTTCGAGGCATCGGGCAGCGACGCGCCAGCCGCCGCCAGCGCCGATGGTCCGCCAAGCATCGAACAACTGCGCGCCGCGGCCGAGGCATCGACAGACGACGCCCGTCCGTGGAGCGAACTGGCCTTCGCCTATTTCCAGCAAGGCTCCTTCGAGGAAGCGGCAGGGGCGTATCGCCGCGCACTTGCGATCGACCCCGACGCTGCGGTGCTGTGGTCGGCGCTGGGCGAAACGCTGGTGATGGGGAGCAAGCGCGACCCGCTCCCGGCCGAAGCCCTGCAGGCGTTCGAGAAGGCGCTGGCGCTCGACGCGACCGATCCGCGCGCGCGCTATTTCCTCGCGGCCAAGAAGGACATCGACAAGGATCACGAAGGCGCACTGGCCGCATGGCTCGATCTGCTCGCCGATTCGCCCCCCGGAGCGCCGTGGGAGGCCGATCTGGTGCGCACCATCGAGCAGGTGGGGCAGATGAACAGCATCGATGTCGCCGCGCGGATCGCCAAGGCGCAGGACGCAAGAAAGCCTGCCCTGATCGCGCCGGGATCGGGCGGTGTTGCGGGTGAGGCGGCCTCCTCTTCGCTGCGCGGCCCCAGCGCGGCAGAGGTGGCGGCGGCCAGCGCCATGAAGCCCAGCGAACAGCGCGAGATGGCCGAAGGCATGGTCGCGCAGCTCGAAGCGCGGCTTCAGCAGCAGCCGAAGAACCTCGATGGCTGGGTGATGCTGATGAGGAGCCGCATGACACTCGGAGAACCGGGCAAGGCCAAGGCCGCGCTCGAGGCGGCGGTCAAGGCCAACCCGGCCAATGCTGCGCAGCTCAGGGAACAGGCCGCTGCGCTCGGGGTGAGCTGATTCACCCGTCCTCGCTCGGCGCTGTCGGCACGATCTCCACGACGACATCTCCGGGCTGGAGGGTCTGGCATTCGTCTTCCCAGAAGCCGATTGCGCGGCCCTTGCGGTAGATTCGCAGGCCCTGTCCGCCGCTCCCGAGATCGGTGATCGGTCGCCCGCATTCCTCGGGCCGCACCACCCGCTCGACCAGCTGGACCCGGCCTTCGACACTGGCGAGGTCGGCGAGATAATCGGCGATGTGCGCGCCCTTGACGCTGCCTGCCAGCAGCAGGCCAGTGAAGCGCACCGGGTTGATGACGTTGTTCGCCCCCGCCTGCCGGGCGAGCAGTTCGTTGTCGTCCGCGCGCACCACCACGCTGATCGGCACGTGCGGGGCAAGATGGCGGACGGTCAGCACCATCAGGATCGAGGTGTCGTCGCGCCCGGCCGAGACCAGCACGCTTTGCGCCCGGTCGATGCGCACCGATTTCAGCGTCTCGTCGCGCGTCGCGTCCGCCGCCATGACGTTGACGCCGAGCTTCTCGGCCTCGGCGAGGCGTTCCTCGCTCGGGTCGATCACCACGATGCAGCGCGGGTCGACCCCGCGCGCGATCAGCTCGTTCACGCTCTGGGAGCCGGACACCCCGTAGCCCAGCACCACGACATGATCGGTCAGCTGTTCCTGAATGCGGGCCATGCGCCATTTCTCCCAGCTGCGCTTGATGACGAAATCGTAGGCCGCGCCCACGAAGATGAACAGCACCGCGATGCGCACCGGGGTGACGATCACCGCCTCGATCAACCGCGCGCGGTCGCTGACCGGGGCGATGTCGCCAAAGCCGGTGGTGGTGACGCTGATCATGGTGAAATAGACGACGTCGAGGAAGCTGATGTGCCCGTCGACATTGTCGACCAGCCCTGCGCGATCGAACCAGTGGATCGCGATGACCATGCCCAGCAGCACCAATGCGATGCCGAGCCGGATGCCGATATCGCCCCATACGGGCAGGCGGACCTGGCGGCGCAGGGGACGGAACTGGCCACCACCCCGCACCTTGCGCAGGAAGGGGTTGCGGCCGGGTTCCTGCGCCACCAGCCTGTCCCCGCTCAGTCCGCGAACCGTTCGGCGAGGATGCCGATGGTCGAATAGTGGGTGAGGTCGAGCTGCAAGGGCGTGACGGCGATAAAGCCGTCCTCGATCGCTTCGAGATCGGTGCCGTGATCCAGCGTGTGCTCGATCGGATCGAGCCCGAACCAGAAGTATCGGTAGCCGCGCGGGTCGCGCCCTTCGACGATGGTGCCGCGCGAATAGTCGTGGAAGCCCTGCCGCACGACCCGGATGCCTTTCACCTCCTCGGGGGCGAGGGGCGGGAAGTTGACGTTGATGAGCGTGCGGTCCGCCATCGGCGCGTCGATCAGCTTTTCGAGCACCTTCGCCCCCCACTCGCGCGCCGCGCCGAAGGGCACGTCGTCGCCCATGCCCTCTCGCGCGTAGACCTGACTGAAGGCGATGGCGCGGATGCCTGCCAGCGCGCCCTCGATCGCGGCCGAGACGGTGCCAGAATAGGTGATGTCGTCGGCCAGGTTCGCCCCGCGATTGACGCCCGAGAGGATGATGTCGGGCGGGGAGGGCATGACGGTGCGCAGCGCCATCATCACCGAGTCCGTCGGGGTCCCGGTGACGGCAAAGCGGCGTTCGTCCAGCTTCTGGAGCCGCACCGGCCGCGTCAGGGTCAGCGAATGGCCCGCTCCGGACTGCTCCTCGGAAGGGGCGCAGATCCAGATGTCGTCGGAGAACTGGCGCGCGATGGCCTCCAGCACCTTGAGGCCGGGGGCGTGGACGCCGTCGTCGTTGGTGAGGAGGATGCGCATCAGGCGGTCGGTTCCAATCGGGTGACGCCGCCCATGTAGGGCAGCAATGCGTCGGGCACGGTCACGCTGCCGTCGGCGTTCTGGTAGTTCTCGATCACCGCCACCAGCGTGCGCCCGACCGCGAGGCCCGAGCCGTTCAAGGTGTGGACGAACTCGGTCTTCTTCTGCTCGCCCGCCACGCGGTAGCGGGTGTTCATGCGTCGGGCCTGGAAGTCGCCGGTGTTCGAGCAGGAACTGATCTCGCGGAAGGCGCCCTGTCCGGGGAGCCACACTTCCAGATCGTAGGTTTTCCGTGCGCCAAAACCCATGTCGCCGGTGCACAGCAGCATCTTGCGGTAGGGGAGGGCGAGGCGTTCGAGGATCGTCTCGGCGGCGCGGACCATGCGCTGGTGCTCGGCCTCGGAGTCCTCGGGCCGCACGATGCTGACCAGCTCGCACTTTTCGAACTGGTGCTGGCGGATGAACCCCCGCGTATCACGCCCCGCCGCCCCGGCCTCGGAGCGGAAGCACAGGGTGAGCGCGGTGAGGCGCATCGGCAGCGCGGCCTCGTCGAGCAGCTCGCCCATGACGCTGGCGGTGAGGGAGACTTCCGAGGTGGGGATGAGCCAGCGGCCGTTTGTCGTGCAGAAGCTGTCCTCGGCAAACTTGGGCAGCTTGTCGGTGCCGTACATGGCATCGTCACCAACCAGCACCGGCGGGTTGCATTCCGCATAACCATGCTCGCCGGTCTGGACGTCGAGCATGAACTGGCCGAGCGCGCGGTGCAGCCGCGCCATCCCGCCCCGCAGGAAGGTGAAGCGCGCGCCAGAGAGCCTTGCGCCGGTCTCGAAATCCATGCCCAGCATCGGGGCGATATCGGCGTGTTCGCGCGGCGTGAAGTCGAACTCACGCGGGGTGCCCCAGCGACTGACTTCGACATTGTCCTCCTCGCCTGCGCCGTCGGGGACATCGGCGCCCGGCAGGTTGGGGATGACTTCGAGCAGCTCCTTCAGCTTGCCCGCCAGCTCGTCCGCACGGGCTTCGAGCGCCGGCATCTGGTCCTTCAGCGCCGCGACCTCGGCCTTGAGCGCCTCGGCGCCGTCCTTGTCCCCCTTGCCCATTGCTGCGCCGATCAGCTTCGATGCCTCGTTGCGGCGGCTTTGCGCGACCTGCACTTCGGTCACCGCCGCGCGGCGTTCCTCGTCGAGCGCGATCAGCGCCTTTGCCAGCGGATCGAGCCCGCGCCGCGCCAGCCCTGCGTCGAAGGCTTCCGGGTTCTCTCGGATCAGTCGGATGTCGTGCATGGCCCGGGCCTATGCCCGCTCGGCCGCGTCAAGAAAAGGCGCAATCGCCATGGAACTTTGCGCACCCGCGCCGGGTTGGTTCACCACAAGGAGACGAACAGAATGATCCGCAAACTGATTGGCGCCGCGATCGGCGCGAGCATGGCCAAGCGGCACAAGGCGGCGGGCGGGGTGACGGGCGCAGTGCTGGCGAGCGCCGTGCCTTTCGTGATCTCGCGCGTGAGCCTGCCCGGAATGGTGGCGCTGGGCGTGGGCGGCTATGTTGCCAAGCGTTTCATGGACCGCAGCCAGACCAAGCCCTACCGCGAACCCACTGCGCCGCCCGCGTCCAACTGACGACCGGCAAAGGAGGGGCGGCGGCGGATAATCAGAGGCCGCCGCCGCCCCCTCGGGGAGCCGGTCAGAACGTGAAGCCGACCATCACGTTCCAGGTGCGCGGATCGCCGAAATACACGGTCTGGATGTTCCCGACCGAGCTGAATTCCTGTCCATCGGTCTTGTAGAGCTCGTCGAACAGGTTCTTGACCCCGCCCTGCACGTACCAGCGACGGTTTGGATCGTCGAAGCGGGCGAAGGCGTTGACCAGCCAGTAGCCGTCTTCGACCAGACCCGGGCGGTTGTCGACGCTGAGGAAATGCCGGTCGACGAAGCGCGCGTCGCTGCCCAGCGTGAGGCTCCCCACCCCGCCGAGGTCGAAGCGGTAGTCGGTCGCAAGGTTGAGGCTGATCGGCGGAGCGAAGGCGGGCTCGCAGGTGACGCGCTGGCCGGTCGGGTTGCAGCTGAAGGCGGGCGGACGGCGGCCGTCGTTGAACTCGTCATATTCCGCATCGAGATAGCCGAGGCTGCTGCGCAGGGTCCAGTTGCGGGTGGGCTTGACCACCGCCTCGAACTCCGCGCCCCAGATCGACAGCTTGCCGGCGTTGAGCACCGGGAACGATGCCACCGCCCCGCCGCCGACACGCGCCTGGAAGTTCCTGAAGTCGCTGTAGAAGACGTTGCCCGCGAGGTAGACGCGCCCGCCGAGGAAACTGGCCTTGGCGCCGGTCTCGTAGGTCCACACGGTTTCCGGATTGAAGGTGGTGACAAGCCGCGGTGCGCCGTTCACGACCTGCGTCAGGTCGGCAAGGCTGTTGGCGCGGCCGTTGAACCCGCCCGACTTGAACCCGCGCGAGACCGAGGCGTAGATCTGGCTGTCCGCGCCCGGCTTGTAGGCAAGCGTGAAGCTCGGCGTCCAGGCGTCGAACTCGGCGGTGTTGTCGAGATTGAGCGGCGCGGGCAGGCTGCCGGGGAAGCGGAAATCGAGGCCGTTCAGCAGCGGGAAGGTCGAGACCGTGGTGGTGAAACGGTCATAGCTGCGATCTTCCTTGGTGTAGCGCAGGCCCGCGGTCACGCTCAGCCTGTCGGTCAGGTCATAGGTCGCCTGACCGAAGGCGGCATAGCTCTTGGTATTCTGGCTGTCGTCGATCAGGCGGGTAAAGGGCACGCCGAACAGGTCGTCGGCATAGGCCTCCTGATGCGAGCTGACGGTTTCGTTCAAGTAGAACAGGCCGAACACCCCGCTGAAGCGGCCGGTGTCCCATTTCAGCTGCACTTCCTGACTGAACTGCCGCTGGTCGATCCCGACGAAGACATCGCCGAGTTCGGCCTCGCTGGCGTCGATGTCGACGAACAGGTCGGGCTCGAGCTTGCGCCAGCTGGTGATGCTGGTCAGCGTGATGTCGTCGGTCAGCGCCCAGTTGGCGGTAAGGTTGACGCCCCAATGATCGAGCCGTTGGCCCTGATCGCCGGTGAAGCTGGTGGAGGCGCGGAAATCGTAGGGGCCGAGCGGATTGGCCGCGATCGGGCGCACTCCGCCGAGCGGCGCCGTCGGGTAGCCCAGCGTCAGGGCGTTGCGCTGGCGGTTGTAATCGCCGCTGGCGAGCAGTTCGAGACGCTCGGTCGCCTGCACCCGGAGGATGCCGCGGAAAGTGAGGCTGTCGCGGTCGTTGTAGCGCCGGTTGGTGCGCGGATCGGTGACGAGGCCGTCGCGCTTGTCCCACTGCCCGGCAAGGCTCAGCGCGACCCGGTCGGTCACGAGCGGCGCGCTCACATAGCCGTTGAGCACGATCTGGTCATAGCTGCCATACATCGCCGATCCGGCCGCTTTGACGTCATCGAGGTCGGGCTTGCGGCTGACGATCGAGATCGCGCCGCCGGTGGTGTTCTTGCCGTAGAGCGTGCCTTGGGGCCCGCGCAGCACCTCGATCCGCTCGACATCGAAGAGGTTGAGGAGCGCACCCTGGATGCGGCTGAGATACACCCCGTCGACATAGATGCCGACCGCCGGGTCGAAGGTCTGGAGCGCGTCGGGCTGGCCGAGGCCGCGAATGAAGATGTTGGCGCTGGCGGCTGACCCGCGGCCCTGCACGATGTTGACGTTGGGCGCGGCGGCCTGAAGGCCGGAGAGGTCGATCGCCTGGATGCGCTGGAGGTCCGCCTGATCGAAGGCGGTGACCGCGACCGGCACGTCGATCAGCCGTTCCTCGCGGCGGCGGGCGGTGACGGTGATGGTGCCCACCTCCTCGCCCGTTTCGGCAGCGACGTCGACAGACGCATCCTGCGCCGCGGCGGGAACGGCGAATGTGGCAAGTCCGGCGCAACCGGCAAGCAGCAGCGCGCGGGCATCGAGTTTGGTGTTCATCTGACGGTTTCCTCTCCTGACCCTTCTCCTGCGCCGTAATATTGAAAGGTGAACCACCTTTCAAGTTTTGACTTGTGCGGGGGGCTTGCGCAGCCTAGCGAAAGCGGCGAGGGAGAGGCGAATGAGCAACACTCGGGACCCGGAGGCTGAACGCGCGGAAGGCGCGTGCGGCGATGCCAAGGCGCCGCGAACCGAGCGCGGGCGGCGCACCTTGCGCAAGCTGCTCGATGCGGCGGCCGAGGAATTCGGCGAAAAGGGGTTTCACGAGGCCTCGGTAAGCTCGATCACCCGGCGCGCGGGCGTCGCGCTGGGGAGCTTCTACACCTATTTCGACAGCAAGGACGCGCTGTTCCGTGCGCTGGTTGCCGACATGAGCGAGAAGGTGCGCACCAGCGCGCGGTCCGCGCTCCACGAGGGCATGGGCCCGCTCGAGATCGAACGGGCCGCGCTGGCCGCGTTCCTGCGCTTTGCGGCCGAGCACAAGGAGGTCTACCGGATCATCGACGAGGCCGAGTTCGTCGATCCGGCAAGTTACCGTGAACATTACGAAACCATCGCCGCGCGCTTTGCCGAGCGGCTGCGCGCAGGCGGGGCCAGGGGCGAATTCCGCGAAGGGCTGGGCGAGCTGGAGGCCTGGGCGGTGATGGGGATGAACGTCTTCGTCGGCCTGCGCTACGTGGTGTGGGGCGGAGCGGAAATGGCCCCGGAGGATGTCGCGGCAGGGGTCAACCGCCTTCTGGCCGAGGGTGTGCTGCGACGCTGAGGCCATGTTGAGGGGGCCTGAGCGGGTCTGGCCCCGCCCGGCGAGACTCAAGCGCGCTTTGCACTTGCCCCGCGCGGCGCTAGAGCGGGCGAACCCATGATCCTCGTCGTCGATGCCATCCCTGATCCGGACCACCGCGCCGCCATCACCGAGCGTATCGCGCTGCTCGAATGGCGCGACGGGCGCGAGACGGCCGGCGCAGTGGCGCGGGCGGTCAAGCGCAACGAGCAGGCGGCGATGGAGGGCCCTGCAGGCCGCGCGCTGAAGGAAGAGCTGTCCCGCATCCTTGCCGATCATCCGGTGGTCCGCGCCGCCGCCCAGCCGCGGCGCTTCTCCTCGCTACTCATCAGCCGGACGGGCGAGGGCGGGGGGTACGGCGCGCATGTCGACAATGCACTGATGGGCAAGGGCGCGGGCCGGGTGCGCACCGACCTCTCATTCACCCTCTTCCTTACCCCGCCCGGCGAATACGATGGCGGCGAGCTTGCCATTCACACCGCAGGAACGACCCAGGAGGTCAAGGGCGAGGCGGGGAGCATGGTGCTCTACCCCTCGGGCGCGATCCACGAGGTGCGGCCCGTCACGCGGGGCACCCGGATCGTGTGCGTCGGCTGGATCGAGAGCATGATCGCCGATCCCGCAAGGCGCGAACTGCTCTTCGATCTCGAGAACCTGCGCGCCAGCCTGCGAGCGCAGCTCCCCGGTCAATCGGCCGAACTGCTGACGCTCGACAAGACCATCGCGGGCCTATTGCGGATGTGGGCGCACGCCTGACGCGCGCGCGGCCCCGGCGGCGGGCTTCCTGCCCTTGATCGTGAAGTACAGGATCAGGCTCACCCCGATCACGCTCGGCCCGGCCCAGACGGCGGGGTTGAAGACGTGTTCGGGCACATAGCGGATCAGCCCGACCGAGAGGAATGCGGTGTAGGCCGAGATGCCCATGCCGATCAGCGCGCGGAAATGTTCGCCGATATAGGTCTGGCGCGGCGGATCACCCTCGCGCCAGATATAGCGCAGCTGGATGAGCATCGCGACGATCCCGATGCCGGCGACCAGCATCATCAGCGGGTGGCCCACCTGCCAGCCGAAATAGCCGCACCATGCCCCCGAGGCGATCACGGCGGCGATCACCGCCTGATAGCGCGTGCTGCGCAGGGCCCGGCGATTGCGGATGTGCTTCACCACGGCCAGCCCGTAGTCGACAAAGCCGATGGTGAGGATGCCGAGATAGAGCATCATCCACCCGAACAGCCCGTCATAAAGCGCGCGGTCGGTGACTTCGGGGTGGCGGTAGTCCGGGCCAAAGAGCGACAGCAGCGCCATGGCGATGGCAAGGCCGCCCGCGCCAAGGAAACCGTAACACGCCGCGCGCCCCCACTTGCGGTGGTTGATGGCCCCTTTCTTCGTGACGATCGGCCCCCAGAACGCCGTGAGCCCCACCGCGCCGGTGGCGACATGCAGGGCGACAAAGGCTTCGAACAGCGCCATGCCTGCCAGCATGACACATCCGGTGTCAGTTTCCTAGAACACTATCCTGGGTTGGGTTGCCTCACCGCACCCGCGAGGGCGCGATCAGCACCGCGTTGGCAATCATCAGGTCGAGCCCTTCGAGAAAGCCCCGGGTCGAAGGATCGTGGGCAAAGCCGATCACCAGCCCGCGCCCGCTGGGCTGCGCCATCAGGTAGGGCTTATAGGCCATCTGCCGCCGGTTCTCGTCCCAGACATAGCCGCTCGCCACGAGATTGCCGGGCCCGGCGAAGCGCAGCACGTTGATCCCGGTCGCCCGGTCGAGCGGGGTGAAGATCTGCGTCCCCGTCGCTAGGACCACGCCGCCCGCGTCATAGCCTGCCGAGAGGAAGTGGTCGGGCTCGCCCACCACGTTGAGCAGCGCGCCCGGCAGGGTGTCGGGGAGGGCCGCTTGATCCTTGATCGCCTCGCGGTAGGCGGCCTCGCTGGCGATCTCGACCGCTTCGGCGAGCGCGGCCTTGTCCTTGCCCTCGGCCGCCGCCGGATCGCGCCCCAGCGCGGCCTCGCGCTTCACGGCAAGGAGCGGATTGTCGCCGCCGCTGAAAGTCTCGAGGCTGTCGCCCACCGCCACCAGCACGCCGCCCCGGCGCACGAAGTCGCGGATGTTGCGCTGTCCGGCATCCCCGAGTGCGGCCGTGGGCGTGCCCTCGGGCACCAGCACCACATCATATTTCGACAGGTCGGCGCGCGCGAGGCGGGCGGTGCGGATCGGCGTGACCGGCAGGCCGATGCGCTGTTCGAGCACGTAGCGCAGTGCGCCGGCGGAGAGCTGCGAGATTCCGTCGTCCCACGCCACTGCTACGCGCGGCAGGGTGAGCCGGACGAAATGTTCGCTGCCGAGATTGGGTCCGCTGTCGACCCATCCGCTCTCGAGCGCGACGGTGTGCGCGCCGACCTCGCGGGCAAGCGCGGCAAGCCGGGTCATCTTCTCGGGGCTGTTGCTGCCGGCCGGGAAGACCACCGTGCCGCGCGGGAACTCGCGCCCTGCGGCGGTGAAGGCGCGGTCGGTGACGCGGCCCTCGATGCCTTCGCGCACCGCCAGCGCGGCGAGCCGCGCCTGGCCGCTGTCGGTCCACGGCACCGCCACCGCGAAGGTGCCGCTGCCTTCGGCCTTGGCCGCGATCGGCGCGTCGGGGGACATCGCATCGCCGCTCACCGCCGCATTGCACAGCGCCACGTCGACCCCCGCCATCGGCCCCACGGCCCATGCGGTCACATCGTAAAGTTCGTGCGGCAGGTCGACCGAGCGGCGGCGTTCCTGTTCGGCGAGGAAATCGGGCGGCAGCGGGGTGTCGCGGTCGAGCAGGCTGCGGATCAGCCGCGCGGCAGGCTGCGCCTGCGGAACGGCGAGGTAGCCGGCGGGATAGGACTTGCCGCACACGCTCGCGCTGCCCTCGCGGCGCAGCACGGTGATGCCCTGCGCCGCCAGACGCCGCCCGAGGCGCTCGGCATTCCAGCGGCGCTTGGCAAGGTCGATGACATAGGTGCCCCGGCCCGCCGCGCCGTTGGCATTGCCCGCCCGGTAGGCGGCGAAATCGGCGAGGAACCGCTGCGGATTGTCGGCCACGGCGCTGGCCGTGGCGAGACTGGCGGTGAAGTGGTTCGCCACCCCGTCGGCATAGGTCAGCTTGGTCCCGTCGCGCCGCGCGAACACGAGGCCGCGCGCCGAGCCTTGCTCATACGTCGATCCGATCGCGCCCTGATGCGCGTTCCAGGTATCGCCGTAGCCGGGGTAGAACAGGTCATAGACCTCGCGGGTGAAATAGGGCTCGCCGCGCGCATCGAAGGCGGCGGCGTTGTAGCGGCCGATCAGTTCGTAGGCGCGGATCTGTGCGGGCGTGAGGTTGGGGCTGAAGGGCTGGGCGGCGGGCGAGAAGAAGTAGGTTTCGTCCCCGCCCATCTCGTGCAGGTCGATCACCACCACCGGGTTCCACTGCCGGATCGCGGCGACCTTGCCGCGGGTCTCGGGCTGGGAAAGCGTGAACCAGTCGCGATTGAGATCGAACATGTAGTGATTGACCCGGCCCGACGGCCAGGGCTCGTCATGCTCGGCAGCCTGGCGGTCGGCGTCGGGGACGATCCCCGTGGAGGCAAGGAAGTTGTTCAGGAAGCGCGCCCGCCCGTCGGGGTTCTGCATCGGGTCGATGACGACGATGGTGTTCGCCATGATCTTCGCCGCGCGCTCGTCGTCCTGCGCGGCGAGCAGGTGATAGGCTGTCATCAGCGCCGCGTCGGTCGAGGAAATCTCGTTGCCGTGGACGCCGTAGGCCAGCCATGTCACGGGCATCGCGGTGCCGTTGCCCGGTCGTCCCGCGGCGATGTTCGCCATGTCGGCGCGGATCGCATCGAGCCGCGCCATGTTGGCCGGGGCCGACAGGACGAGGTAATGGAGCGGCCGTCCCTCCCAGCTGGTCGCATATTGCACCAGCCGCACCCGATCGGGCGCCGCCTCTGCCAGCGCCTTGATGTAGGCGTAGGTCTGGTCGGGCGTGGTGATGCGCGTGCCCGGCGCGTGGCCGACGGTGACGGTGAGTGTCGGGATGGCGGGGTCGAATCGCCCCGGCACGAAGGATTGTGCGCCCGCAGGCAAAGTGCCGCCGGCAAGAACCGCCGCCGCGAGGAGCCACAGACCCCGGACAATCATCTGCATCACTCAACCTCGCTGCCCCGCCCCCGATGAGCCGGGGCTGTGCCCGCAGCCTTGCCGTGACAAGGCCGTAGCGGTCAAGAGCACGCCCGCCAATCACCCGCGCCGGTTCACATGAACCTCCCCGCACGCCGCAGCGAGCGCGGCCCCCAAAAGACGAAGGCAGCGCCGCGTCGCCCGTCGATGACCGGGCGAGATATTCATGATCCGGTGTTGGAGGGGAGCACCATCTCTTCCAGATCGCTGAAAAGATGGTGGGCGCGACAGGGATTGAACCTGTGACCCCACCCGTGTGAA
>ERZ1066123.1712-NODE-1712-length-12563-cov-6.895987_pt1 | contig 12563 bp, 12 predicted proteins | sample MGYA00382770_ERZ1066123 | MGnify/ENA primary metagenome ERZ1066123 (study PRJEB33369, sample SAMEA5778353) | biofilm metagenome | biome: Industrial cooling water; feature: Water cooling tower basin; material: Biofilm | place: United Arab Emirates | collected...
AACAGGTCGCCGATCAGCGGCATGTCGGCGCTTTCCTCCACCGCCGGTAGCAGCCACGGGGCGGCGAAGGCGACGGGGCCCAGGGTCAGCATGGGTTCGCGAGCATCCGGGGGTCAACCTAGCGGAAAGCGCATGCAACGTGCCAAGCAAGATAGGGACGCCGGGTTGCGTCCCGCTCCACCGCGATCACGCCGGCGCCAGGGCCTGCCACAGCGCCATCAGCGCCGCCTCCGGCGGCTGGTCCGTATGGTGGGTCAGGAGGGTCCAGCCCACCCCGGCGGCGATGCCGGCCAGCCCGGCCCGGTGCCGCGCCAGGCGCGCCACATACTTGGCACGCACCGATTCCACGCGCGGGACGAGGACCGAATCACGGCCCGAGCCCCATTCGAAGCGCACGCGTCCGGCAAAGGCGCGGTTCTCCGCGCCCAGCGTCGCCTCGTCCGGATCGAGGATCTGCACGATATGTCCGTGCAGCGGCCAGCCGGCAAGGGCCGCGACGGCGGCGTGGATCTCATCGAGCGGCGCCAGGAAATCGCCGATGAGCACCACCCGCGCGTGCCGCGGCAGCGACGGGTCGGGCGCCGGCAGCGCGCCTGACTTGGCGATGGCGGCCAGCCCCTGCACCACGGCATTCAGCCCGGCCCTTCCGGCATGGCTGCGCCGCGCCTCGGCCCCGCTGCCGATCAACCGCACCCGCTCGCCACCACGCAGTGCCAGCGAGGCCAGCGCGGCCAGCAGCAGGTCGGCGCGCTCGCGCTTGGTCGGGCGGCCGCGGCCGAACGCGTGCTCCATCGAACGCGAGGCGTCAGACCACAGCGCCACGGTCTGCGCCGCCTCCCACTCCGTCTCGCGGATGAAGAGCCGGTCGGACTTGGCGCTCTGGCGCCAGTCGACGCGGGTCACCTGGTCGCCGGCGACAAAGGGGCGGAACTGCCAGAAGGCGTCGCCCTGGCCGGACCGGCGGCGCCCGTGCACGCCGTGCAGCACGGTCGCCGCCACCCGGTCGGCGGCGACCACCAGCGGCGGCAGCCGGGCGGCGAGGGCCTCGGCGCGGAGGGTGGCCGATGCGGTCATGGGCGCTTCCGGTCCCGCTTCCGCGGGTTTCGGCAGACTGCTGCGCCGGCACGCGCGACGGGCGGTCCGCAGCACCCCATCGCGCGCCTGCGGGGGAGGGCTGGGGTGGGGGCATGAAGCGGGGTAGGGGTGCCAAGCGCGGGAATGCGTCGCGCGAGAACCCTGCGGCACGTCCGTGAGCGATTGCTCCCGGACGCACCGCGTCGCCCTTCCCCCCACCCCAGCCCTCCCCCGCAGGCGGGGGAGGGAGCGTGTGGCCGTGGGCCTGTCATCCCAGCCGCGCCTTCAGCGCCCCGATCACGTCGGCCAGCCGCACCCCCTCGGCCCGGGCCGAGAAGTTCAACGCCATCCGGTGCCGCAGCACCGGATCCGCCAGTGCCAGCACGTCCTCGACCGAGGGCGCGAGCCGCCCGTCCATCACAGCCCGCGCCCGGGTCGCCAGCATCAGCGCCTGGGCCGCGCGCGGGCCCGGGCCCCAGGCCAGCTGCGTGCGCACCGCCTCGATGGGCGAGACCTCGGGCCGGGCGCCGCGCACCAGCGCGAGGATCGCCTCCAGCACGCTCTCGCCCACCGGGATGCGGCGGATCAGCGCCTGGGCGGCGATCAGCTCGGCTCCGGTCATGGCCTGGATGGCCTTTGCATCCTGCGCGCCGGTGGTGGCCAGCAGCATGGTCCGCTCGGCGGCCTCGTCCGGGTAGTCCACCTGCACCTCCAGCAGGAAGCGGTCGAGCTGCGCCTCGGGCAGCGGGTAGGTGCCCTCCTGCTCGATGGGGTTCTGCGTGGCCAGCACGTGGAAGGGCGCGGGCAGGGCGTGGATCTCGCCGGCGACGGCCACGCGGTGCTCCTGCATCGCCTGCAGCAGCGCCGATTGCGTGCGGGGCGAGGCGCGGTTGATCTCGTCCGCCATCAGCAGCTGGCAGAACACCGGACCGGGGATGAAGCGGAAGGCACGGCGCGTGCCGCCACCGGAATCGGCCGCCACCTCCTCCAGCACCTCGGAGCCGATGATGTCGGCCGGCATCAGGTCCGGCGTGAACTGCACGCGCTTGGCATCGAGGCCAAGCACCGCGCCGAGGGTCTCCACCAGCTTGGTCTTGCCGAGGCCGGGCACGCCGACCAGCAGCGCATGGCCGCCCGAGAGCAGGGTGATCAGCGTGTGGTCCACCACCTGCTGCTGGCCGAAGATGACGCGGCCCACGGCGTCCCGCACGCGGGCGAGGCGCTCGCCCAGCGCCTCCACCTCGGCGACGAGGGTCCTGGCGTCTAGTGCCCCCGGGTCCGCGGCCGGGCCGCCGGCGCGGGTCTCGGAAAGATCAGCCATGGGTCATCGCATCCCGCATCCTGCCCCGACCCGCCCGGGGTGTGGCCTTGTCGCGCATCCAAATGGCAGGGCGTGCCGGGGGCCACTTCAACCTTGCCATCCGCACTCCCAATATTGGTGCTGTCTCGCGGTCGCCGAGGTCCGGAATGGGCCGGCATGGCCGCAAGCAGTGGAAGGCTTCAGCCTATGGCCGGCGGCGGTGTGGAGAAAGCAGGGATTGGGGAGGCAAGGGTGCAGCAGCTGACGATGCCCCCGGCCATGCCAGGGCGGGCCGGGGCAGGGCGGGACGGCATGCCGGGTCGGCGCCCCAAGCACGATGCCGGTCACTTCGGCATGCGCATCGCGCGCGACGGCACCTGGTATTACCAGGGCAGCCCGATCAACCGGAAGGAACTGGTCTGCCTGTTCGCCAGCGTCCTGAAGCGGGAGCCGGATGGCGGCTACGTTCTGGAAACGCCGGTGGAACGTGGCCGCATAGACGTCGATGACGCGCCCTTCATCGCCGTCGAGATGGTCTGGCGCGACTGCGATTGCGGCGACGGCACGCCGCGGCAATGCCTCGCCTTCCGTACCAACCTGGACCAGATCGTCACCGCGAATGCCGAGCACCCGATCACCGTGCATCTCGATCCGGTGACGCGCGAGCCGCGGCCCTACATCACCGTCCGCCCGGGCCTGGAGGCGCGCATCAACCGCGCCGTCTTCTACGAGATGGTGGCCCTCGCGGAGCGCGAGACCGTGGGCGGCCGCGACCTGCTCGGGGTCTGGAGCGAGGGCGTGTTCTTCCCCATCGACGAGGCCTGCGCGCTGGACGCGGCTGCCGAGTGAGCCTGCCGCCGGCGCTGCTGCCGCGGCAACCTCCTGGCGAGCGCTGGATCGCCCTGGCCGCCGGGTTGACGGCGGCGGACATCACGGCGCGCATCACCGATCCTGCCGGGCTTGCCGCGCTCGGCAGCACGGCCGACCAGGCCGCTGCCGGGCTGCGCGAGGACCAGATCCGCGCCGCTGCCGTGCTGGTGCCGATCGTGCTGCACCCCGGCGCGCCGAGCATCCTGCTGACGCTGCGCAGCGGTCACCTGTCCGCCCATGCCGGGCAGGTGGCCTTTCCTGGCGGCCGGATCGAGGCCGGGGAAACGCCCGAGGCCGCGGCGCTGCGCGAGGCGGCGGAGGAGGTCGGGCTCGACCCGCGCCTGCCGGAGCTCATCGGCCGGCTGCCCGACCACCTGACCGGCACCGGCTACCGCATGACCCCCGTTGTCGCGCTGCTGCGCCCGCCGCTGACCCTGGCGCACGACCCGGCCGAGGTGGAGGAGCCCTTCGAGCTGCCGCTCTCCGTGGTTCTCGATCCCGAAAGTCCGCAACGCCACCGGGCCGAGCGGCAGGGGCGCATGCGCGAATACTGGGTCTGGCCGCATGAGCGGCACTTCATCTGGGGTGCGACTGCGGCGGTTCTGGTGAACCTGGCAGCACTGCTGCGCGCCTGAGACCCCCTGAAGGACGTTCCACAGTTCCGGAATGTGCGCCCGTCCGCTCGGCTTCGGCCGCGGCCGCCCCGGCGACGACAGCGTCGCCGGCCTCCTCGCCGATCTCGGTGCCCTGGCGCTGGAAACGGCCGATGGGCACGGCCTGGGCAATCGGCAACCGCCCAAGGTGATTGCGCACGCGATCAGCCTTGGCCGGCAACCTTCCCTTCATGCGGGCCGCGCTAATCGTGACTCTCTCGCCGCGATGGGAAGCGTGAAGACGTGACTGCGACCTTGGCCGAACCTTCCGCCCGAAACGCTCGGCAGGGCATGCTGGGGCGGCTGGCGGCAGCGCTCGAGGGGCTCGGCCGCAAGGCCGGAATGCAGCGAAACATGCTGCACGCAGCCAGCGCCCTCGCTCCGCGCGCTGAGGAGGCCGCCATCCGCGCGAGGCTGCTCGCCTTCGCTGGCGCCGAGGACAGCGCCTCCCTGGCGAACGCGCTGGCGGCCGATATCGACGGGCTGGCGATGGCGGCGGGCGTGCTGGCGGTGAAGGCGGATCGCGCCGCAGCAGCAGGCGAGGCCACCGGCGGGGCCATCGCCGGCCATGCCGCCGCCCTTGCCGTGCTGGCCGGCGACCCGCGCGCCGCAGCCGACCCGTCGCGGCTGCGGCGGCTCTTCGCTCCGCTGGTCGGCACGCTGGAAACCTTGACGGAACAACGCCACCAGCAGGCCGTGATCGGCTCCGACCTGGCCCGGCTCGCCGATCAGGCGCGGCCGCTCGCCGACCGCGCAGTGGCCGTCGCCGGTCAGGCCGGCGCGGCGATGGGCGAGGACGCGCTGCGGCTGTCCCGCGACCTCGGGTCGCTCGCCACCGAGGCGGGCCGGCTCGCCGATGCCATGGAGCGGCATCAGGCCGCTGGTGCGCAGGATGCCGTTGCCATGGCTGGGGCCATCCGCGGCATCGCGCGCGCAGAGCCACCAGCAATTCCCGGAGCGCCTGGCACCGCCGGGCCGCCGCCGGGCGCCCCGGCGCCGCTCCCGCAGCCACGCATGATCGCCGCTGGCGTGCCCTGGCCGGAGCGCCGCTTCGGCAAGGCCCAGGTCTGGAGGGCCAAGCCCTCCGGTTGAGCCCGCCGCCCCGGGGCCGCTTCGGCTTCGTGATCCGCCACGGCAGCGCGCCATCGCGGCCTGTGCCATGATGGCGGCCCGAAGACGCGGCGCCTGCATGCCCTATCTCATCGAAATCCTGCTGTTCTTCCTCCCCTTCGCCCTGTTCTACCTGTGGCGCCGGTTCAACCCGGCCATCGAGGCGGCGGATCCGCGCCTGCTGCCGCTTGCCCTTCTCGGGCTCGCCCTGACCCTGGCCGGGGCCGCGTGGTTCGGGTTTTCGGGCCAGCACGACCCGGGCGCCGTCTATGTCCCGGCCGAGCTGGAGCCCGATGGCACGATCCGCCCCGGCTATTGGCAGGACCGGCGATGACGGCGGACCCGCCGCAGGGCCGCATCGCCCCGCCGCCGGTGCTTCGCCGTGGGGCGCCGGCGGCGGTGCTGGCCGCCCTGCCCGGCGCCCGGGCCGTCGGCGGTGCGGTGCGGGACACGCTGGCCGGGCGGCCGGTGCAGGATGTCGATGTCGCCGCGCCCCTGCCGCCCGAGGAGGTCGCGCGGCGGCTGGAGGCGGCGGGGCTCCGCGTGTTCGAGACCGGGCTCGCCCATGGCACTGTCACCGCGGTGCTGGAGGGCGAGGCGGTGGAGGTGACCAGCCTGCGCCGCGACCTCGCCACCGATGGCCGCCACGCCACGGTGGACTGGACATCGGACTGGCAGGAGGACGCGGCGCGGCGGGACTTCACCATCAACGCCATGTCGCTCTCCGCCGAGGGCGACCTCTGGGACTATTTCAGCGGGCGCGAGGATCTTTCGGCCGGCCGCGTCCGCTTCGTCGGCGACCCGGCGACGCGGCTGGCCGAGGACACCCTGCGGGCGTTGCGCTTCTTCCGCTTCCAGGCGCGCTACGGGCGGGGCGCGCCGGAGGCGGCCGCGCTGGCGGCGATCCGCGCCGCGGTGCCGGGCCTCGGGCGGCTTTCGGCCGAGCGGGTCTGGATGGAGCTCAAGCGGCTGCTGGCGGCACCGGACCCGACTGGGGCGCTGACGCTGATGGCGGAGACGGGGGTGCTCGGGGCGGTGCTGCCCGAGGCGGTGCCGCCGCAGCTCGGGGCATTGCGGCGCGCGCTGGCGGCGGGGCTGCCGTCCGACCCGGTGCTGCGCTGCGCGATCCTGCTCGATCCGGCGACGGCGGGCGCCGGGGGGCGGATCGCCGCCCGCCTGAAGCTCTCGGGCGAGGAGCGCGACCGGTTGGTCCGGCTCCACGACATGCAGGGTGCGCGGCCGGACATCCCGCCAATTGGCGATGCTGCGGCGCGCATGCGCTGGCTGGCGACCCGGCAGGATCCTGGCGCGGTTCTCGATGAGGCCTGGCTGGCCGAGGCGCGGGAGGGGATGGACCTGTCGGCACTCCGGCGCTGGCTTGCCGCAACGCCACCGCCCAGCCTCCCGATCCTCGGCCGCGACGCCGTCGCGCTCGGCGTGCCGCCAGGGCCGCAGATCGGGGCGTTGCTGGACGCGACCCGCGCCTGGTGGCTGGCCGGTGGCTGCACCGCCGACCGCGCCGCCTGCCTTCTCCACATGCGCGAACTGGCCGTGGCGCGCGGGCTGATCTAGACCCCACCCGGCATGCCCACCGCGCTCCCTCTCCCGCTTGCCGAGCCCGCGACGCGCGCCCTCGTCACGCGCCTGTGGCGGGAGGAGCTGCGCCACCACATCCCGCGCATCCTGGCGGCGCTGGCCTGCACCCTCGCGCTCTCGGCCATCACCGCCCTCTACCCCATCGTCATCCAGCAGGCCTTCGATCGGTTCAGCCGCAACGACAGCAGCGTGGTCTGGCTGCTGCCGCCGGTCATCATCGCCGTCACCACCGCCCGCGCCGCCGCGCTGTACGGCCAGCAGCTCGCCGTGCACGGCACCGTGCTGCGGGTCATCGAGGGCCTGCAGCGCCGGCTGTTCGCGGCCTTCACCCGCGCCGACCTTGCCGTCGCCGCGCAGGACGCGCCGGCGCGCAACGCCGCGCGCTTCACCACCGACGCCGCCGCGGTGCGCGAGGCGCTGTCGCGCGCCATCCAGGGCATCGCCAACGTGCTGACCATCCTCGGCCTGGTCGGTTCCATGCTGTGGCTGGACTGGTCGCTCGCGCTGCTGGCGGCGCTGCTCTACCCGCTCGCCGCCGTGCCGATCCTGGCGATCGGCAAGCGCATCCGCCGTGCCTCGCGCGGCATGCAGGACCGGGTGGGGGAGACGGCGGCACTGCTGACGGAGAGCTTCGCCGCCGCCCGCGTGGTGCGCGCCTACCGGCTGGAGGAGGCCGAGGAACGCCGCGCCGGCGCCGCCTTCGCCGCGCTGCGCGGGGCGCTGTTCCGCATCGCCCGCACCCGCGCGCGCCTCGATCCGGTGCTGGAGGTGCTGGGCGGGCTGACGGTGGCGCTCGTGCTCGGCTTCGTCGGGTGGCGGGTGACCAGCGGCGAGGGCACGATCGGCCAGTTCACCGGCTTCGTCGCGGCGCTGCTGATCGCCGCCCAGCCGGTGCGGCAGCTGGGCTCGCTGAACGCGGCCCTGCAGGAGGGGCTGGCCGGCCTCGCCCGGGTCTTCGGCGTGATCGACACGCCGCGCCGCATCACCGATGCGCCGGGCGCCGTGGCGCTGCCGGCGGGGCGCGGACGTGTGGAGTTCAGCCGCGTCGCCTTCCGCTATGGCGGCGCGCCGGACGCCGCGGTGGAGGATCTGACCTTCGTCGCCGAGCCGGGCGAGACGGTGGCGCTGGTCGGCCCCTCCGGCGCCGGCAAGTCCACCGCGCTGGCGCTGGTCCCGCGGCTCTATGACGCGACGGCCGGCGCGGTGCGGATCGACGGCGCTGATGTGGGGGGCGTGACGCTGGCGTCGCTGCGCGACGCCATTGCCTATGTCGGGCAGGATGCGGTGATCTTCGACGACACGGCGTTGGCCAACATCGCCGCCGCCGTCGCCGGCGCGCTGCGCGAGGCGGTCGAGGCGGCGGCGCGCGCCGCGCAGGCGCACGACTTCATCGCCGCGCTGCCCGGGGGCTACGACACCATGCTCGGCTCCGGCGGCGGGCGGCTCTCGGGCGGGCAGCGGCAGCGCATCGCGCTGGCCCGCGCGCTGCTGCGCGACCCGCGCGTGCTGCTGCTCGACGAGGCGACGAGCGCGCTGGACGCGGAGAACGAGGCGCTGGTGCAGCGGGCGCTGGCCACGCTGCGGCAGGGCCGCACCACGCTGGTCATCGCGCACCGCCTCGCCACCGTGCGCGACGCCGACCGCATCGTGGTGATGGAGGCCGGGCGGGTGGTGCAGCAGGGCACGCATGCGGCGCTGATGGCAACGGACGGGCTCTACGCGCGGCTCGTCCGCACCCAGGCCTTCGGCGCGGAGCCGCAGCCCGCGCCGGCGGTGGGCTAGGCGATGCCCGTCCTCGACCGCGCCGTCGCCCTGAGGCTGCGCCCGCCGGCGCGCGCGGCGCATGCGAAAGTGTCGCTGAAGGTCGCCGAGCATGACGCGATGTATGCCGGCAACGGCGCGCACTACCTGGAATGCGGCGCCTCCGCGCTCAGCGTGATCCATGCCGCGGCGGTGCTGGCCGGCACGCGCCCTGGCGCCATCCTGGATTTCGGCTCCGGCGCCGGGCGGGTGACGCGCTGGCTGCGCGCGCATTGGCCGCAGGCCCGCATCACCGCCACGGACCTGCGCGGCGACGACCTGGCCTTCTGCGAGGCCGAGTTCGGCTGCGCCACCTTCCTCTCCGCCACCGATATCGGCGCGCTCAAGGCGCCGCAGCGCTACGACGTGATCTGGGCCGGCTCGGTGCTGACGCATCTGAGCGCGCCGGCGGCGGAGGCGCTGCTGGTGAAGCTGCTCTCCTGGACGCGCCCCGAAGGCATCGTAGTTGCCTCGCTGCACGGCCGCTTCGTCACCGGGCGTGGCGCGGCGCATGAATTCTACGGCCTGGGCGAGGAGCGCTGGGCAGCGCTGCAGGCCGGCTACCGCGACGGCGCCGCCTATGGCTACGCGGACTACGCGCAGACGCCCGGCTACGGCATCTCCATCGCCCGGCCCGCCTGGGCCGCCGCGGTGGCGGAACGCCTGGAGGGCGCGCGGCTGGTGCTGCTCGGCGAGCGGCTCTGGGACGACCACCACGACGTGGTCGCCCTGCAGCGCCGCCCGATCGACGCGATGCCCTGACTACAGGATGAAATCCGCCGCGGTCAGCGCCGGCCTTCCTTCCAGCTCCACAGCCAAGTCGATCCCGGCGCCGGTGGCGGATGCCTCCACGCGGGTGAGGGCACCGTCGAACACCGCGCGGACCTGCGGCCCATCGCCGCCGGTGAAGGCGGCCGCACCGATGAAGTCGAAGGCACCCGGCACCAGGGCGGCGAGCACGATGCGGTCGCCGGCGGCGCCGTTGAAATCGAGGATTCGGTCGGTGGCGTTCGCCGTGCTGTCCGCGAAGGCGTGATACACGAAGCGGTCCGCGCCCAGGCCGCCCCAGAGCCGGTCGGCCCCGGCCTCGCCGCGCAGCGTGTCGGCGCCGAGGCCACCCAGAAGCTCGTCCCCGCCCTCGCCGCCGCGCAGCAGGTCGGCGCCGCCGCCGCCGATCAGCGTATCCTGGCCGGACGCGCCCAGGAGCGTGTCATTGCCCTCCATGCCGTTCAGCAGGTCGTCGCCGCGCCCGCCCCGCACGAGGTCGCCGCCGGCGCCGGCGAAGATCCGGTCGTCGCCGCCCCCGGCGCTGATGTCATCCGCTCCATCCACCGGGCCCGAGGGCGCGCCGGCCTCGATGCGGTACAGCGCGCCGCCCCGGGTGACGGCGTACAGCCTGCCCTCGGCGTCCTCGGCGAAGGAGGTGAGCGTGAAGCCGCCCACATTGCCGAGGAATTCGCGTGTCCAGGAGCCGTCGCCATCGGCGTCGGCCAGCGTCCAGATATTGCCGCTGACGAAATCGCCGAAGACATAGCGTTCCTGCAACCCGGTCTCGGGACCACGATGGACGTAGCCGCCGATGACGGTGCGGTCGCCCTGGGCGTGGCTGTAGTCGAAGATCGGGAAGGTCAGCCCGGTGGGGTCGCGCACGGCGTCGGGCGGGAACGGCGCGTTGCCCTCGTACAGAGCCCAGCCGTAATTCGCTCCCGGCGCACCGAGATTCACCTCCTCGCGGGCGCCCTGGCCGACATCGCCGATCCACAGCGTGCCGGTGGCGCGGTCCACGCTGTCGCGGAACGGGTTGCGCAGGCCATAGGCCCAGACCTCGGGCGCGCCACCGATGCCGGAAGCGAAGGGATTGTCGGCAGGGATGGCGTAGTTGCGCGTGGGATCGCCGGGGAAGCCATCCGCATCGATGTCGATGCGCAGGATGCTGCCGAGCAGGTCGTTCGGGTCCTGGCCGGTGCCCAGCGGATCGCCCCCGCCGCCACCATCACCGGTGGCGATCAGCAGCCGGCCCGTGGCGTCGAAGCCGATCCAGCCGCCCTTGTGGTTCTGGAAGGCGGGCTGGTCGATGGTGAGCAGCACGCGCCCGCTGCCGGCGATGGCCCGGTCCGGCTGGGCCGGATCGACGCGATACTCGCGCACCTCGCTGTCGCACGCCAGGTTCGAGACCTGGATGTAGAAGCGGCCATTGCTGGCGTAGTCGGGGCGGAAGGCCATCCCGAGCAGGCCCTGCTCCCCGCCGGTCGAGATCTGCCCGGAGAGGTCGAGGAAGGGCGCCGCCGCGACCGTGCCGGTGGCGAGGTCCACGGCGCGGACCAGGCCGGACTTCGTCACCACCAGCAGGGTGCCGCCATCGCCCGGCGGCGAGAGGGCAAAGAGCGCATCGCCCAATCCGTCTGCCACCACCGGCACCAGCGTCGGCGCCGTCGCCGCGGCATAGGGGCTGGCGCCGTAGATCACCTCGCCAGCGCCGGTGCCGCTCAGGGTTTCGCCCGCCAGGGATCCAATGATCGCCATGCCGCTCTCCGTCATTGCCGAGAAGGGAGACGACTAGCCGATGCAACCGTGACGTGCGGATGAGGCCGCGACCCTATCGCGAGATCGTCAAGCAGTGCGCGATCAGACCGTACGCCGGGCCTTCAGCGCGGCGGTGAGGGTGCCCTCGTCCAGCACGTCGAGCGCGCCACCCATGGGCACGCCTTGTGCCAGGCGCGACACGGGGACGCCGAGCGGCCTGAGGCGGTCGATCAGGTAATGCGCCGTGGTGGCGCCATCGACGGTGGCGGGCAGGGCGAGGATCACCTCCGTCACCCCGCCCGCGGCGATGCGCGCGACGAGCGGCTGGATCGAGAGATCATCCGGCCCGACGCCGCCGAGCGCCGAGAGCGTGCCGCCCAGCACGTGGTAGAGGCCGCGATGCGCCTGCGCGCGCTCCAGCGCCCAGAGCTCGGCCACGCCTTCGACCACGCAGACCAGCCCGCGCTCGCGCGTCGGGTCGCGGCAGATGCGGCACGGGCTTTCGGAGTCGAGGTTGCCGCAGGTGGCGCAGGGCCGCACGGCAGCCGCGGCGGCCCGCAGCGCCTCGGCCAGGGGCAGCATCTGCGCCTCCGGCTGCATCAGCATGCGCAGCACGCCGCGGCGCGCGCTGCGCCGGCCGAGGCCGGGCAGCTTCGCCAGCATGCCGACAAGATGTTCGATAGGGTCGTCGGTGGCGGGCATCGACCTGAACCCCCTCCCCCGCTGGCGGGGGAGGGCTGGGGTGGGGGTGGAAGTGCGTAAGCGGGCCGGGAACAGCTCAGCGTCGTGGCAGCGCCACCCCCACCCTGACCCTCCCCCGCAAGCGGGGGAGGGAACGAAGATTCAGAACGGCAGCTTCAGGCCGGCCGGCAGGTTCATGCCGGCGGTGGCCTTCTGCATCTCCTCGGCCATCATCGCCTCGACCTTCTGCTTGGCGTCGGCATGCGCGGCGACCAGCAGGTCCTCCAGCACCTCGCGGTCGTCGGCGGTCATCAGGGAGGGATCGATGGCGACGCGCCGCAGGTCGCCCTTGCCGGTGAGCACCACCTTCACCATGCCGGCGCCGGCGCCGCCTTCCACCTCCTGCGCTTCCAGCTTCGCCTGCATCTCCTGCATGCGCGTCTGCATCTGCTGCGCCTGCTTCAGCATGTTGCCGAGGTTCTTCATCGCTCGCCCTTTCAGGGTCGGTCGTTGGGGATGTCGTCGAAATCGGCGGGTTCGGCATCCGGCGGGGCGAATTCCGGCAGGTCCTCCGGATCGCCCTCGCCGGGCTCGAGTTCCGGCGCCGGCGCGACCGGCGCGGAGGTGGCGGGCAGGCCGTAGTCATCGGCAGAGGCGTCGCGCACGGCCTCGATGGTGGCGCCGGGGAAGGCGGCGAGCACGGCCTGCACCAGCGGATGGCTGGCAGCCAGCGCGCGGCGCTCGCTCTCCGCGGCGCGGCCCTGCTCGGCGAGCGTCGGCTCGCCGGCCGCGTTCGAGAGGGCGATCGTCCAGCGCGTGCCGGTCTGCTCCTGCAGCAATGCGCCGAGCTGGGCGGCGAGGTCGCGCGGCGCGTCCTCGCGCACGCGCATCTCGATGCGGCCGGCGGCCATGCGCACGGGGTGGACGCTGTGCAGCAGGTGGGCGTGCAGCATGGG
>ERZ1066123.1714-NODE-1714-length-12553-cov-11.989918_pt1 | contig 12553 bp, 9 predicted proteins | sample MGYA00382770_ERZ1066123 | MGnify/ENA primary metagenome ERZ1066123 (study PRJEB33369, sample SAMEA5778353) | biofilm metagenome | biome: Industrial cooling water; feature: Water cooling tower basin; material: Biofilm | place: United Arab Emirates | collected...
CCTTCGATGCTGCGGACGAAGCGCGGATGTTCGAATACCGGGGCCGCTACGCCGAGTTCAACCTCGTCTACGACCGGGGCACGATCTTCGGGCTGAAGACGGGCGGCAACATCGACGCGATCCTGATGAGCCTGCCGCCAAGGGCGACGTGGTCATAACGCGCGATGCGGAGTTGACCGGCCCGCCTGCGGCTTTCTTCGCACTTGCCGCAAAGCGCACCCGGGCACATATTCACCCGTGATGCTGCGCCAGTACGAACTCGTCGAGAAGGTCCTCGAATACGACCCTGCCGCCGACGAGGCGATGCTCAACCGCGCCTATGTCTACACCGTGCAGAAGCACGGCTCGCAGAAGCGCGCCAGCGGGGACCCCTATTTCTCCCACCCCGTCGAAGTCGCGGGGCTGATGACCGACCTGAAGCTCGATCAGGCGACCATCATCACCGCCTTGCTCCACGACACGGTGGAGGACACGCTGGCCACGATCGACGACATCGAGGTGCATTTCGGCCCCGAGGTCGCGCGGCTGGTCGACGGGGTGACCAAGCTCTCGAAGATCGAGGCCATGCCCGAGAACGAGCGTGCGGCCGAGAACCTCAGGAAGTTCCTCCTCGCCATGTCCGAGGACATCCGCGTGCTGCTGGTCAAGCTCGCCGACCGGCTGCACAACATGCGCACGCTGCACTTCATCAAGTCGCCCGAGAAGCGCCAGCGCATCGCCCGCGAGACGATGGATATCTACGCCCCCCTCGCCGAGCGGGTGGGGATGTACGAATACATGCACGAAATGCAGGCGCTGGCCTTCCGCGAGCTGGAGCCGGAGGCTCACGCCACCATCGCCAACCGGCTTGATCAGCTGCGCTCGCAAGACGGAGGGCAGGTCGATGCGATTGCTCTCACGATGAAGCAACGCCTTGCCGAAGCGGGCCTCAAGGTCGAGGTCTACGGGCGCGAGAAGCACCCCTATTCGATCTGGCACAAGATGGCCGAACGCCATGTCAGCTTCGAACAGGTGACCGACATCATGGCCTTCCGCGTCCTGACCGAAAGCGAGGAGGACTGCTACCGCGCATTGGGCATTCTGCACACCACCTGGCAGTTTCTGCCGGGGCGCTTCAAGGACTATATCTCGACGCCCAAGTCGAACGGCTACCGGTCCTTGCACACCTCCTTGATGTACGAGAACTCGATGCGGGTGGAGGTGCAGATCCGCACCCGCGAGATGCACCGCACCAACGAATTCGGCCTCGCCGCGCACTGGGCCTACAAGCAGGGCGACAAGCCCGACGGCGCGGTGGGCTGGCTGCGCGACCTGATCGAGATCGTCGATGCCAGCCACGATGCCGAGGAACTGCTCGAACACACCCGCATGGCGATCTACCAGGATCGCATCTTCGCCTTCACCCCCAAGGGCGCGCTGTTCCAGCTGCCCAAGGGCGCGACCGCGGTGGATTTCGCCTTCGCGGTCCACACCAATCTCGGCCTCCAGACGGCAGGCGTGAAGATCAACGGGCGGCACATGCCGCTGCGCACGCCCCTCAACAACGGCGACGTTGTCGAGATCATCAAGAACCCCCATGCCTCGCCGCAGCTGGCGTGGCTCTCCTTCGTCGTCACCGGCAAGGCCCGCGCCGCGATCCGCCGCGCGGTGCGGATGAAGGAGCGGGCCGAGGTCGCCGCGATCGGCTCGAAACTGTTCGACGAGATCGCCGCGCGCGTGCCCGCCCGTATCGGCAAGAAGGCGATCCGCGCCGCCGTGGAACGGCTCGGCATGGATGAGCCCGACGACCTGATGTACGCCATCGGCGCCGCCAAGATCGCCGACCGCGACGTGATGGAGGCGCTGGTCCCCGGCTGCACCGCGGGGATCGAAGAGGACGAGCACTGGGAACGGCGCGAACGCGCGATCTCGATCCGGGGCCTCACGCCGGGCGTCGCCTTCGACCTCGCGCCCTGCTGCCACCCCGTCCCCGGCGACCGCATCGTCGGCATCCGCCGCAAGGGCGAGACGGTGCTGGTCCACGCGATCGACTGCATGGAGCTGGCGAACGGGATCGACAGCGACTGGATCGACCTTGCCTGGGGCAACCGCTCGGTCGGGGCGGCGGGTCAGCTATCGGTGACGATCTACGACCGGCTGGGGACGCTCGCCGAGATGGCGGGCATCTTCGCGCAGAACAAGGCCAACATCATCACCCTGATGCAGGCCCAGATCGACCATCCTTTCGTCACCTACGATGTCGAGGTCGAGGTCGAGGACGCCGCGCACCTCAACCGCATCATCTCGGCCCTGCGCGCGAGCGACGCCGTGGCGCAGGCGGAGCGGCAGTAGCTTGGGCGTTATCGGGCTCGATCACGTGCAGCTTGCCATTCCGGCAGGCGGCGAGCCCCTCGCGCGGGCCTTCTTCGCCGGGCTGCTCGGGATGGTGGAGGTGCCCAAGCCTGCCAATCTCTCGCCCGCCGGCTGCTGGTTCACCGGCGGCGGGGCGGCGCTGCATATCGGCATCGACCCCGATTTCCGCCCCGCGACCAAGGCGCACCCCGCCTTTCTGGTCGACAATCTTGCGGACCTGCGGGCGCGGCTCGCCGGAGCGGGCTGTCCGATCCGCGAGGACAAGCCGGTCGAGGGCTATGCCCGTTTCTTCACCGAAGACCCCTTCGGCAACCGCATCGAACTGATGCAGCGGGTGTAGCGCCATCGCGTCATTGCGAGCGAAGCGAAGCAATCCATGGATCGGCATCGCACCCGGCGCGGCGGTCCGTTGATGGATTGCCGCGTCGCCTTCGGCTCCTCGCAATGACGATCAGTCGAGGCGCGGACCATGCCGACCCAGCACCGATGCGCCACCGTCCCCCCGGCAGCCCCTTGGCCAGCCGTACCGGTGGGTCGATGGTGCGGATGTTCGTGCTGCCCGTCACCCGTTTCCTACTGCGCCTCGGTGCGATAGGGCGGCGGACGGCTCTTTCGCATCGTCCTGTCACTGCTTCGGGCCGCAGGCGGGCCAAAAAACGCTCCGCACAGAGTCAACTTCGGTTTTTCGGCACAAGTGCATGAGATGCCGAAGAAAATCCTGTAGGATTGCGAAGTTTACAGTGTCAACTTTGTAAACTTCGCAAGATTGCTGCGCGGCTGCCCCGACGCCCTAGGGCACCCGCCGCACCGGCACGCGGATGTTGCAGATGTCCGCGCCGCCGGCGGGTGTGATAAAGAAGGGATCGCGGCGGTTGGCGATGGCCTCGGCGTAGGCCGCGAAGGTGGCGCTTTCGGTCGAGAGGTATTCGAAGCGTGGTTGCTCGGTCATCGGCAGGTCGTTGGCCACTCGTACCGATGTGATCGACGTGCGCTTGCCCGCCTCTTCGGCGGCGTAGAACCCCAGCGCCCCCGACCCGCGCGGCAGGCTGGAGAGGTGCTGCATCCCCTCGATCACCCGGCCCACCAGCGCAATATTGCGATCGAGATGGCGGGGCGCGTGCCCGATCACGGTGTAAAGCTCGGCGCCCGAGCCGGTGTCGGGCGACATGTTCCGACCGACGCCGACCATGCCGTAGCAGTGGACGGGCCACATGCTTTCCGCTTCGCGGCCGACGGGCCATCCCTGTGAACTGTGTCCGACACTATTGGTGTAACTATCTCCTTTGAATGGATTGTAATAGCTAAGGAAACGCACTGACGTCGGCGAACGCCTTACAGCAATCTGCGTCTCTTTTTTTTGTGTCTCGCCCGGTATTGGCACTTCGAGCGTATAGGGTTCGTCATATACGTAAGGCGTGACATACTCCGCCTCCCCCATCACCTTCAGCCCTTCTGGCAAGGGCTTCGGCTTCCCCGTCGCCTCGGGGTTGTCGTAATTGGGATCGCCCCACTGGGTGACATAATTGTCCTGCACCCGGTTGACCGAGATGCCGTCGTACCACTTCGCGCGGGCAAACAGCCGGATGTTGTGCACCCAGCCCTCGCTGAAGGGGGCGGGCATGAGCTGGATCACCACCTGCCGCGCCTTGCCTTCTGCATCGGGGGCGAGGGTCATCACCAGCAGGTCGTCCGCCGGGATCGTCACCCAGTCCGATGCAGCCGCAGTGGCGACGATGTCGTTGGGGGCAGGTGCGCCCTTGGGCTCCTCTTCCTGCGCGGCGAGGGGCAAGGTGAGGGCGAGCGCCGTCGCTGCGGCAAGGAGTGCGGTTCTCATGCTGCCGGTTGTGACACACGAGGCGCCCAAGCAAAAACCCCTTTCCGCACGCCCAAGCACGCGGAAAGGGGCTTTCGAGGCAGCGTTCGCAGGGAATGCCGGATCCGCGCAGCGCTGGCCACGCGACTCTTTTACCACGATTCCGCGATTCGCCCAAACCGCCCCGCCTTGCGCGCCCGCACGTTCGCCGCTATCGGCCCCCACTCGCCCCAAGTGGCGCGCGGAGCAGTGGCCGAGTGGTCGAAGGCGCACGCCTGGAAAGTGTGTATACGTCAAAAGCGTATCGAGGGTTCGAATCCCTCCTGCTCCGCCATCCGCCTCTCTCTGGCCGCTTCTCCCCGCTTCGAAGTTGCAAGTAGCAGCAAGGACGACATCAAGGTGCAATTCGCCCGGCCAAGTGGCCCGGCGAATTTCAGGTCGGAACGGAAGGGCACGCACAGGGTTACCCCCCCCTTCCCATCCAACCGAACGATACTGCCATTGGCAACATCCGGGGGGACCAAAGTCAGTTGCCGGTCGGGGGCAGCGGACCTGAAATGGCGTTGTCCGCAGATGCCTGATCGGCGGTTGATATCGGCCCGCGAGGAGCCATCGGGAGCGTCCGTTCGCTAGGCCTTCGGTTCAGAGCCTGCCGCGCCGAATGCCTTCGCGATCTCGGCCGCTGCGTCGGTGCGATAGCAGGCACCGTGCGACAGGATGATGCCGGACGGCTCCCACGCCAGCATCTGCTCCACGCCCTCGCGCAGGGCGTTGCGGTGGGCAAGGGCGGCAAGCCTGATCTCGATGGAAGGCCGCCCATTGGGTCCGGTGGCGCCGCCGAGCCTCATGACCGTCCTGACCAGCGGATTTCTGATCCGATCGGCTTCAAAGTTCTGCACAAGGTCGGTGACGATCAGCGTGCGCGAGGCGCGGTGGAGGAAAACGGCTTCGGCAAAGTCGCCGAGCGCCACCACATGGCTGTCGATCGACCCGGCCCAACGCGCAGTCCGTGCCTGATCCAGCGCGGAAAAGGCGATGCCGGGCACCTTTGCGGCAAGACCCGGCAGACCGAAGATCCTCGCCTGCGGAAAGGCGCGGGCCCAATCGGCGAGGTGGGTGTAGTGGAACAGGTTGGGCGCGATGATCGCACTGACTGGTCCCATTGCCTCGACCGCGGCCACCAGACCGGGCGTGCAGGCGACCGGGGAATGCACCCACAGCGCCCCATCGGACAGGCGGATGATCGTCATCCGGGTCGGGCAGGGCAGGGTCAGGCCCCAAAGCCGATAGGAAACTTCGGGGCCGTCGACAGTCCAGATGTCGTCCGCCCATGCAGCAGGCTGCAATTGCGGCTCGTAAGGGCGATAGCCCGGGGAGCGCGTCACTGCGTCACCTCCGGCACCGCCGCAGGCTGCACACCCGGGCCTAGCCTGCGCATCGCGCGCCGCCGCAGCCCGATTGCCAGCCCGCGCGCGTTGGTCGGTCGTCAAACCAGGTTGGAGTTGTCGGCAGTGCCAAGCCGTATGACGAGGACCGCATCGCTAGCGCACGATAGATGCAGCACTTCATCGGCCCGTCGCTGGCGCATTCCTCCGACGCGGGGGTGAAGGCTACGGTCTGCGCGCCCTGCGGTGTCGTCAGCGTGCGCCAGCCCCAAGAGCCGCAAGCCAACAGGATGGCGACCACACCCAGGGTGATCGCACGGCGGGGATGGCGCAGGGTCAGCCGCATGGCGTTTGCTTCGGGAACAGGCGGGCAAGGATATCGGGCTGCGGCGGCACGGGCGGTTTTGCAGCGGGAGGCAGCCGATCACGGGCCGGCTGCCTTGGCGGCAGCATGCAGGCGCTGAGCAGGTATCCGATGATCGCGCTGCCGCCATATCCCACCAGCGGCGTCGGATAATTGCCGATCAAAGCAGCCAGGATGATCGCAAGCCAGACTGCGCCGAACACCGCGCATTGCCGCGCGCAATCCCTGTCCCCGGTGCCGAAGGCCGCAGCGGGCAGCAACAGCAACGCTCCTGCGCTCGCCACAGCGATGCCGAGCAGCGGGTGCACCTGCCAGGTCTGGGTGAACACGCCCTCGGTAAAGCGCACCGGGGGAAGGTTGTCGGCCTGCACCAGCGTGGCCACAAAGCCCGACGCGCTCGCCGCGAGCACGATGGTCACGTTCCGGCTGCGGTGCAGCAGCCAGAGCATGGCGATCCCTGCGACCATCGCGCCTGCCATCGCCCGGTCGGGTTGCATGGCCATCGCCCCGGCTGCGATGACCAGCGCCGCCGTGCAAGCAGCCGTGGCCTTGCGCGCAAACATCATCAACAGGGCTGGCAGCAGGATCAGGCTCGATTGCACCAGCAGCGGCCCGGCTGCGACCCACCGCACAACGCCATGGGACGAGACCCCGAACAGGCTTGTCAGCACCAGCAATCCGGCCATGATGATCGCAGCGATAGAGCGACCATGGTCGGGAAGGCCCCGCCAAGCCCCCGCCGCGCCCAGCAGTGCCAGACCGACACCAAGCGAGGCGATGTTCACGAGGATCATCGATGGCGAGGCGCCGGCAAGGTGGAGATGAATAACCCCGATCATCACGGCCGCAGTGGTGGCCAGAGCGGCAAGGCGGCGCGGCCCGATGCGGCCGCTCGCAAGGCCAAGAGCATCGTTCAACCGCGCCTTGATGAAGGTGAGCGCCAGACCGGAACCTGCCCCGGCGGCAAAGCGTAGCGCCTCGCCATCGTCGGCAATCGCCGCTGCCTCGGCGCGAACAGCCTCAGCCCAGTTCCGCATGTAAGCGGGGGCTAGCCCGACCATTCGGACAAGCATCGCGTCAGACAGTTTACGCAAAGCCCTGCGGCTCATGTGCGCACCTCCCGCAGCGACGAGCGATCCGCGCCCACCGGGTCGACCGGGTTGGCGCGGGCAACCTCGATCCCAGCTGCCGTCAGCTTGTAAATGTGGCGTGGCGGGCGGCCGGGATCGGCGGGCGGCTGCCATTCGGTCTCGAGCAGGCCTCTCTCTTCCAGGCGGATCAGCAAGGGGTAGAGCGTGCCCGATCGGACCCCCGTGATCTTGGCCAGATCATAGCCATGGGACCATGATCCGGATCTATCCAGCAGGGCGGCCAGCACCTGCTTGGCGGCAGGAGAGAAGGAGCGTGTGCGCGTCATGCGATAATAATTCTACCTATGTAGAATTAATGTCAAGGCGTCTGTGCTCGTCGGCACGGACATATCTCTCGCGCTCCTTGTCCATGGCGTCGCGCCATCTGCCGCGCAGAACCTGAGCGCGTTCGGGAATGACCTGCTCCAGAACATCCATCGCCAGCATCCGGTCGGTTCGGAAGAAGCGGAAGTCACCGCGCAGTTCGCACCAGGCGGCCAGAATTCTACCGGCGTCGCGGTAGCCCAGCATGACGGGCCAGATTGTCCGCTCGCTGCTCCTCTCCGAAGAATCGCGGTAGACGATATGGACCTTGCGCCGTTCACGGATCGCGCGCCGCAAAGCAGCACTGCTGATCAAGTCGGCAGATGGCGGGACGGGGGCCACCGAAGTGGTCGGAACCGCGATCTGACCACGCAGATCTTCCGGCACGACGGCCTCGAGCTTGGCGATGAGGTTGCGCGCAGCAAGGGCCATCTCCGGTTCGCCGCGCGTCAGCACCCAGTGCGCCCCGAGAATAGCTGCATCGAGTTCGTCAGGGGTTAGCATCAGCGGCGGAAGATCGAACCCCTGCTCAAGGACATATCCGACGCCTGCCTCGCCCCTGATCGGCACCCGCAACGCCAGCAGGGCAGCTATGTCACGATAAACCGATCTCTTCGACACCTCCAGTTCACTGGCAATGGTCTCGGCTGTGACGGGCGCACGCACCCGTCGCAGGATCTGCAGGATTTCGAACAACCGCTCCGCACGCCGCACCGGGCACTCCTCTATCGGCTGACATGCATAGTGGTAGCATGCTGTCAGCATGCTGACAGCAGAGCCGTGGCACATGAGGTCACACTTCAAGAAGGAGGGATGAATTCATGAAACTGCGGCAAGCCTTGATTGCAACCTTGGTTGCTGGAGCGCCGATCACGCAAGCCACCCCAGCGATGGCGCAGTCGATCTCCGTTGATCGGTTTGGCCTCTACGTCCTTGCGGACGATGCCGAACGGTCCGCGCGCTTCTATGAGGCGCTTCTGGAAACGTCGCCCGAGGTGCGCACTCCGGCATTGATCGGTTTCAATATGGCAGGCGGCTTGTTCGGCATCGTCTCGCGCCAGGCCTATGCCGCCCATGAGCCACGAGCCGGAAGCGTCCGGCCCTACATCATGGTCGCCGATATCGAACAGGCCTTTGCGCATGCATCATCGGTTGCGCCCGGCAGCATCGAGGCGCCCGGCATCGTGAGCGAGGGGCCTTTCAGGTTCTTCCGCATGACCGATCCTGACGGCAACGTCCTCGAGTTCTTCGCGTTCAAGCCCAGTGCTGGCTGAGCATCGCACTCGCGCTCGGCACGCGTGTCCCGGGCACCCTGGTCCATCCCGGCATCGAGCGTGACGGTGATCCGCCCGCCTGCCTGCGCCTCGACGAGGAGCAGGCAGGCGGGGAGCGCGCGCCTAGACATGGCGCAGCGCCGCCGCCGGGGTCGTGCGGCTCGCCCGCAGCGACTGGGTGAGCACGGTCAGCACCGCGATTGCCAGCGACAGCAGGCTGGCGGCGAGGAAGTATCCCGGGCTGAGCGCGATCCGCTCGGCGAAGCCCCCCAGCCACTCGCGCATCGCCAGCCAGGCGAGCGGCCAGGCAAGCAGGTTGCCAAGCAGCACCGGGCGCAGGAACTGGCCCACGAGCAGCCGCGCTATCGCCGCCGAGGAGGCGCCGAGCGACTTCCTGATGCCGATCTCGCGCACCCGGCGGGCGGTGTTGAAGGCGGCAAGGCCATAGAGCCCCAGTGCCCCGACCGCCACCGCCAGCCCCGCGCCGAGCGCGAACAGCCGCGAACGCTGCAGGTCGCTCTCGTAATAGGCCCGGAACAGCATGAGATTGGCCGATTGCCCCTCGAAGGGCACGGCGGCGGCCGTTCGCTGCCAGGCTGCCTCGATGCGGGAGAGCGCGGTCTGCGGATCGCCTGTGTGCCGGACCGAGAGGCGCGGCGCGAACCCGCCGTTCTCGCTCAGGTGATAGGCGAAAGGCACAAGCGGTTCGCGCGGGTCGCCGAAGGCAAGGTTCTCGATGACGCCGACGATCGTCATCGCCCCCAGCGTCCCGTCGCCGGCGATGGTTCGCCCGACCGCCGCCTGCGGATCGGCGAAGCCGAGCGCATCGGCCGCGCTGCGGTTGATGATGATGTTCGAGGGCGGCGTCTCCCCTTTGCCGACGCCGGACTCGCTGTCGCGGTCGGTGAGGTCGGCCGCGAAGCGTGCCGGGTCGAAGAACCGCCCGGCGAGGAGGCGGGCCTCGTAAACCTCGAGGAAGTCGGGGCCGAGCGTGCCCTCGAGAAGGTCGATCTCGACCGGCAGGCCGTCGCGGTCGGACTTGCGGATTGCGAAGGACCCGCCGGTGGGGATGATGCCCGAGGTCGCGATACCGGTGACGCCCGGCACCGCCGCGATGGCGCGGCGCAGCGCCTCGCGCTGGGCGGGGTCGAGGTTGGGGTCGCCGTAGGACGTGACGACGATGAGCCCGTCGCGCGCGAAGCCGAGGTCGGCGGTCTCGAGATGGCGGGCCTGCGCGAAGAGCACGAAGGTGCAGATGAGGAGCGTGGTGGCGGCGCCGAACTGGAGCACGACGAGCGCGGTGCGCAGCCCCGCTCCGCCGCGGCCCGCCCCGGGGGATTGGGTGGAGCTGAGCACGGCCGCCGGCTGGAAGCGCGACAGGACGAAGGCCGGGTAGATGCCTGCCGCAAGCCCCGTCGCCAGCACGGCGAGCGCCAGGACGGGGAGGATCCCGCCCGCCCCGGCATAGGCGATGTCGAGCGAAAGGCCGCCCGCGGCATTGACGAAGGGCAGCGCCAGCTCCGCCAGGGCAAGGCCGCCGATCCCCGCCAGCACTGCTCCTGCGAGCGATTCTCCGAGGAACTGCCGGATCAGCGCGCTGCGCGGCGCCCCGGCGACCTTGCGCAGCGCCACCTCGCGCGCTCGCAGGTCCGATCGCCCCGTGGCAAGGTTCACGTAGTTGATTATGGCAAGCCCCAGCGACACCAGCCCGAGGATGCCGAGGGTCGTCACCACCACCCGGTCGCGCGGGTCGGCAAGGTGCTGCTCCGCCAGCGGCACGATCCTCTCGGTGACCTTGATGAACTCCTTCGGCCCCTGGAACGAGGGGTCGGGGTGCCGGTCGTTGAAGGTCGCAAGCGCGGTCCCGATCTCACCCGCAGCCCGCGCGTCGGCGAGGCTCAGAAAGGTGACGAGCCCCGATGCCCCCTCGAACCAGGGCTCCCGGATGGCGCCCAGCCGCAGGAAGATGTGCGGCCGGTGCGTCATGGCGACCGGCTGATCGGCGATGACGCAGGCGACGCGCGCCACGCGTGTCTCGCTGCCGATGGTGAGCGTCAGGACCTGACCGATCGGATTGCCGGGCCGCAAGTGCCGCCGCGCCGCGCTCTGCGTGATGACGGCACCTTCGGGCGCGGCGAGCGCGCTCTTCGGGTCGCAGCCGAGTGCGGGCAGGGGGAAGAGATCAAAATATTCCGGATCGGCAAGGCCGACCTCTTCCTTGACCGCCTGGCGCCGGTTCTGCACCGTGACCTGGGCGGGCAGCAGGCGGGCGCCTGCGATACTCCCGTGATCGCTCCGCAGAAGCGTGAGCATGTCGATGCGCGAGGGGATGCTGACAGGCGCGGCATCGCCGAATTGCAGTGACCGGTCGACCACCCAGATTCGCTCCCAGCCCGGCAACTGGCGGTCGAAGCCGGTTTCGTAGCGAACGAACAGCGAAAGGATCAGGAACGCCGCGATGCCGAACGACAGGCCTGCAAGGTTGATAAGCGCAAAGCGCGGATGGCGGCTCAAGGAGCGGCTGAGGGCAAGCAGGGCGTTCATCGGCAGGCGTCCTTGCAATGTCGGTCGGGCAGGGGGTCAGTCGTGGCGCAGCGCCCAGCCCGGATCGGCTCGCGCGGCCCGCAGCGACTGTCCCCAGACTGTCCCCACCGCGATCAATGCCGCGAGCAGCCCCGCTCCGAGGAAGAACAGCGGCGAGAGCGCGATGCGGTCGGCAAAGCCGCCGAGCCAGCGGTCCATCGCCAGCCAGGCGAGGGGCCAGGCGACGAGGTTCGCAAGCAGCACGGGCCGCAGGAATTGTCCGACCAGCACCCGTATGACATCGGCGGTGGAGGCGCCGAGCGTCTTCCTGATGCCGATCTCGCGCACCCGGCGGGCGGTGTTGAACGAGGCGAGGCCCCACAGGCCCACGCAGCCGATGACGACGGCAAGGCACGCGCCGATGGTGAACAGGCGCATCGCGCGCTCGTCCTCGTCATTGAACCGCTGGAGCCTGTGCTGGGCGGTCTGTGCGTCGAAGGGGAACTGCGGCACGGTGCGCTGCCATGTCGCCTCGAGGTCAGACAGCGTCGCCTCCGGGTCGCCGCGGAAGCGCACGCTTGCCATGACGCTGGAGGTCGTCTCGGGTTCGCGCGTGAAAATGTAGTAGGTCGGGGGGACCGCCTCGCGCGGGGAGAGGAAGCGCAGCGGGTCGATCACCCCGATGATGGTGCGCGGCCGGTCCCCGCCGACGGTCTTGCCGATCGCTTCCTCGGCACTGGCAAAGCCGAGCGTGCCAACAGCGGGCGCGTTGATGACGATGTTGACCGGCGCGCCTCCGGGGCGGCCGCTGTATTCGTCGGCTTCGCGGGCGGCATCGAAGACCCGTCCCGCGATCAGCCTTGCGCCGTAAGTCTCGAAGAATTGCGGGCCCACGATCTCCCAGTTGAGCGAGGGCCCCTCGCCGGGGACGCCCGGCAGGGGCACGTTCTGCGCATTGGTCGAACCGCTGCCGCCTACGCCGGTATTGCCGAGCGCGACGTGCGAGACCTGGGGCAGGGCGCGCGCCGCCTCGGCGAAGGCGCGGCGCTGGGCGGGCTCGACGAGGCTGTCGCGCAGCGAGAGCACCGCGATGAGGCCCTCGCGCGCGAACCCGGGATCGGCCTCGCGCATGTGCCGGGTCTGGGCGAACAGCACCGCGGCGCCGATCATGAAGGCGATGGCGAGCCCGAATTGGCCGATCACCAGCAGCTCGCGCACCCGCGCCCCGGCCCGCCCGCCGCCCGGCGAGCGCGCCGAGGCGAGCACCTGCGAGGGCTGGTAGCGCGACAGCAGCAGCGCCGGATAGAAGCCGGCGAGGAGGCCGATCACCAGCACCATGCCCGCCAGCACCGGCACGACCACGGCATAGGGCAGGTCGAGGCTCAGCC
>ERZ1066123.1716-NODE-1716-length-12539-cov-6.397789_pt1 | contig 12539 bp, 10 predicted proteins | sample MGYA00382770_ERZ1066123 | MGnify/ENA primary metagenome ERZ1066123 (study PRJEB33369, sample SAMEA5778353) | biofilm metagenome | biome: Industrial cooling water; feature: Water cooling tower basin; material: Biofilm | place: United Arab Emirates | collected...
GGCTCGGTCCGCGGGGTCTTTGACAACTCGGGCAGCGTCATTGCGTCGAGCGACTTCGACGCGTTCGGACGGCGGACGGCGGGGTCGCTGACCGATCGGTACGGGTACACCGGCCGCGAGTTCGACGCGGCGGTCGATCTATACCACTTCCGGGCCCGGATGTACGACGCCGGGACCGGGTTGTTCACCGGCGAGGACTCGCTGGGGTTCTCGGCCGGCGACGTCAACCTCGCGCGGTACGTGGGGAACGGGCCGACAAACGCGACCGACCCGAGCGGGATGAGCAAAAAGCTTCCGAACAGTGGCATCTGTCACCATGAGGACTTTGACAAGCTCACCGGTGATGCGAAAGCGAAGGCTGAAGAGAGAGACGCATTCTTTGAAGATATTTTTGGGCGGATCTCAAAGGCAGAGATTGGTCAACCGGGCAGAAGCAGTGCAGACAAACGACTGGCAATGGCAAGAGTGTTCGAAACAAAGCAATTTCAACAAATCCAGAAATATCGACAAGAATTTGAGCGTCTACAAAAGTACGAGCGTAACTACGAAGACTACAAAAAACTCAGCTTAGAGGATCGTGAGAATTTAAGGACATTAGGCAGGTTCTTTTGGAATCTTCGGAATGTCGGATATAGCTCATCTGGCATCTATGAAGATTACTTGAATCTCGATATCCTTCCGAAGCTCGGGGGAAAGCCGAAAGACCTTTCGCCTCGGCAGATCGCAAAACCAAGGACGCCAGACCTCGACTCATATCTCGACGCAATGCTCGCGCCTGTAATGAGTCTCGTTTGGGAGGGAGACGCGAGGCCCATGCTGGAGACAGCACTTCACTTGGCAATTCTCGCGAATTTCCCCGCTCTGGCGATGAACCCCCTGGCTGGACCGCTGCCTGTTGACAAGAATGTGTTCGACGGTGGAAGAATCATAGGTTTCATGTATTACCCGGATGAAGGGTTATGGGGGGGCAACCCCTACAGAGACATGCAGAACATGTGCATGAATGTCGGCATTAATACTCTCGGCGCTGTGGTCGGTTCGCTAGGGCCGCTTGGAGCAGAGTTTGCCTCATCATTGAATTCGCTCAGGCCACTCAACCCGAAACTTGGATCAGAGGCGATTAACCGTCGGTACTTTGAATCGCTGAAGCAAGAATCGCAAGGGGTAGGCCAGCTATCGCGTACAGATAATTTCCCGTTCTCCCCAACTAAGGCAAAGGGCGGTGCAAGGTCGTATATCGATGCGGAAGGGAATCTACGTCCTGCCAATCCCGAAGGGAAGGCCACGATCCAACAACATATTCGAGGTTCAGACCCAGCCAAGGCAGACAGCCCCTACACGTCATTCAGTGAGCCATCGTCATCCGCTAAGCCTTATGGTGGAACTACGATTCAGCTTGACAAGGCTCGCCTTCAGGCTGATATTGCTAGCGGCAAGGTCAAGGGTGTGAGGATTATAGAGCATGATGAGGTGGTTAGTAGCTTGAAAGGAGACATCGAAGTGGCTCAGGCTCGGTACGATGCCACCCCATCCAAGAAGAACCTGGAGCGGCTGGAGGCTGCACAACGTGATCTTTCAAATGCGGTTCGTGATCGTGAGGTACTCGTCCACGGCGTTATCCCCAAGCCCTACATCACTGTTACACCGCCCAAGTAGTTCTTGTGGAGAAGCACATGTCTGTTCCATCTAAGCGATTAGTGGAATCTGCCCTGTTTGAGGACGACGCAGGAACGATGGTTGGCCTAGACGAGGTACAGTTACTTGAAACCCACTCTGCAGATCGTGTGGCCATCCTGCATGCCGCTCTCCGCTCTCAAGACTTGGAGTTGCGATATCGCGCAGCGCTTGTATTGACCGCCTGGGAGGACGATGAAGGCCTCGATGACATCGAACGACTGGTTGACATGCGAATAGACACAAAAGGGGTCACGGTTCCACACAGGCTTTACGGCTACAATAACATATATGATGAATTCGCGTATGCTGTTTATTTATTTGGGAATGCTAACCGACGCGTTCCCGATCAGACGCGAATTTACTCAAAGCTTTTAGCTCTATACGGGCCGTGCGACTATGAATCGAAGCTAAAGCATGCCCTCTTAAGATTCGATTGTCGGATTTTGCTTCCTGATTTACAACAAGCTTGCCAACGCGCTTTCGCCGCTGATAAAGTTTATCTGGCCAGTCAGCTCCTGCCCGTTCTCGCAAAATGGGACTTCGATATGGCTTTGCCACTCTTCCCTCTGTTTTTACACAGTTCGGTCCTTGCTCCTAATCCGGCCGTCAACGTCGCTGAAGCACTCAAGTATGTTCATTCTCCTTCCGCTTATTTGCTGTTGAAAGAGCTTGTCAACCATCCAGATTCGGTCGTTGCTGATGAGGCTAAACATGTGATAAGCGAGTTGGAGAGATGAAGCACTCTGTACAAGTATTGGATTCTCCGCATAACAAGCGGGAACGAAAGTATGCGTTGGACTGAGCGAGGTCGCGATGTCGCGATGTCGCGATGACAATTGAGCGAATGTTCCGTACGGCGCGGTCCTTTCTCGAACCCCCGCTTGCTCCGCGGGGCGCGACCTTCGGGCCTATGTGTGCCGAGCGAAATAGTGGTCGCAGTCGTTCCCAATTTATCGTTGTATGGATTTGGCCGCGTGAGGCGGCCGATTCCCGAATTGCCGTGAATTCTGGAGAACGCATCCGCGACATGGCTGCACCCGCGATGGCTTGACCGCACTCGCCCCCAGGGAGGCGCTCAGTTCGGAGGGGTGCAACGACGCTGGCGAGTTTCATACTCCGTCAGCCAGCGTTCCAGAAGTGCGACGGCGGAGACGAAGTCGTAGCCCAACAACCGCAGAAGGTCGATACTGTTGAGGTAGCCCGACAGTCGCACCAAGTCGAGGGTGTTCAGATTTTGGTCACAGGCAAAGCAGTACGCCAGATTCGTTCGCGGGTTGACGTTCGCGTCACAAACGGCTCAGTGTCTTGTCACGACGAGATCGATTTGTCTTGGCCGTGCGAGTTCCGAGAATGATGTACTGATTAACCCAAACGCCACATCAGGAATTATCCCGTGCGACAGACTTTCACCTTTGCGATGGTACTTGTCGGCTGCCTCGTCGATACCCTTCCGGCGGACGAGAACCAGCTGCTTTCGACCCCCCAGGAAATTGATAAGAAATACCCGCTCCCGCAAGACCCCGCGACAATCAAAAAAGTCCGTGAAACACGGTACGCCGAAAACAAAGCCGCAACGCTCGACGTCTTTAAAGCCTCATTGAACGCGAAGAAACCATGGGCGGACGCGACCCGCGAGGCGATGGAAGCATACTGCCGCCGGATGTCGCGGGGTCTGATCACGCCCGCCAATAGTATCGAGCACATGGATTTCCTCACGCGGGTAAAATCCGCGGCCGAGGCCGGTAGTGATGATCCATTAATTGTCTATTGGAATGTCCGGTTTCTCGAACGAAATGATCCGACAGTGGGGGTTTGGGAGCTCGGCAAGACGCGGGAGAAGCGTGACCGGTTCAAGAGTGCTGTGACGCGATTAACCGAGTCCAAGTATCCCGCTTCCATCAGGGTCAATGCGGCCTGGAATTACGCGATGGACGTGCACCGGAGTGACGGGGAGTCCGAAGAATTCCTCGCCGCGGAAAGGGTTTTCTGGAGGACGTTCGGTGAGTTGCTCGTGGCGAAAGACGGGTTCAGTCAATGGACGACGCATGACATCTCGCAGCACATCCTGACGCACTACCATGGGCGGACCCAGAACCGCGCGACGGGTTGGAAGAAGGTCGAGGGGGCGATGATCGACGCGAAGGTGCCTGATCACCTCCGGTTCCTCGTCGAGGGCGAGTATCTCATCGCGAAAGCGTGGGATGCTCGTGGGACTGGGTACGCGAGCTCCGTGACCAAAGAAGGCTGGAAGGTGTTTCGCGAAAATCTGGCAGACGCCAAGTACCGGTTGGAACGTGCATGGGTAGCGGATAAGACCAATGCCGCGACGGCGACGGCAATGTTAACGGTCGCCTACGGTCAAGGTTTCGAGCGTGACGAGATGGAGACGTGGTTCCGCCGCGCGATGGAGCTTGACCCGGACAATTACTTGGCGTGCAACGGGAAAATGGAGTGGCTGATGCCCCGCTGGCACGGCACCGCGGAATCCGCACGTGAGTTCGCTTATCAGTGCTACCGCACTCGGAACTGGTCCGCGCAGATCCCTTTGCTCCTCGATCCGACGGCGAAAGAACGCCTCAGCCCAACCGACCCCCGCCTCAAGCCGATGCTCGTCGATGAGGACGCGTGGGCCAGAGTCAAAGCCGCCCACGATGGATACGTCAACGCATACCCGAAGGACAAATGGATACGGACCCGCTTCGCCCTGATCTGCGAGACCACGGACCGGCTCGACGAGGGCAGGTCGGCCTTCACGGCACTCGAAGGTAAGCCCTGGAAGTGGTTCTTCAAAGACAAGCAGGCTCTGGAGCGATTCGAGGCTCGATATGCCCCGGAAAAGCGGTAACCGAACTCGCGGTTGACCGTCATGCGAGAGATGATGTCGAAGCTGAGACTGACGATCAACGAGACGAAGACGCGGGTGTGTCACGTTCCCGAGGGTTCTTTCGACATTCTGGGGTATACGATTGGACGCTGCTGGTCGCCGCGGACGGGGAGGTCCTACTTTGGGACGAAACCGTTGGCGAAGAAGGTGGCTCGCGTCAAGCGAGAGATCCGCGACCAGACTGGCCGGAAATGGCAGGGAACAACGGCCGGGGATCGGGTGGCGAAACTGAACCAGATTCTTCCGGGTTGGTCGAACTACTTCTGCCTCGGCTCCGTGAGTGCGGCGTATCGGGCCGTGGACCGCCACACGCGGGAGCGGCTGCGTCGGTGGCTTCGACGGAAGCACAAGCTGAAAGGTCTGGGAACGGCGCGGTTCCCCGATCGGTATCTGGACGACGTGTTGGGCCTGATCCGCTTGTGCGGCCGTCCAAGAAGCTTCCCGTGTGCGAAAGCGTGATGTCTTGTCCGAGAGCCGGATGCGGGAAAACCGCCCGTCCGGTTCGACGAGCGGGAGGTGGAAACGGAGCATGGGCGGACGAGTGAGGCACCGGCAACCGAAAGGGCCGGCCAACGGATGGGTCCGACCTTCGCAACCGCGCCACCTCTCGACTCTACTCATCGCTAGGGATCGACCGAACGAGATACAACCGGGGGTGTTAATTCGGCGAATCGCTCGGAATGCCCATGATTTATAGGGTTTTGTCGTTCCGAGCGACCTCGTGACGCTCGTATAGAAGCGAGAGATTCGTTACGAAGAGTGTTACTCTCGGGGAGGGGCGTCACGAAACCGACCCAGAATCAGCTCGGCGGCGGGCGTAGGCTGCATTCCCTTCGCCGACATCTCCACCGCGTCGCAAAGCGGAACCAACCCCAGCTTTTGGCGCTCGACGACTTCCCTCTCCGTCCTGGCCGCCCCACTTCTGGATTCTCTCGTTGAGAAACCGACGGTCATATTGGCAAGACACCGGTCGCTGCTCGAGCTTCGTCCTCTCGTCCGAATTCCGGTGGTCGTCGGAGCGAAAGCGGACGAGCCGGCGGCTCGGCCATTCGCCCGGAGCCGAGCGGACGAACCCATTTACCTGATCGCCCAGGCTGACCATCAGGGTGATTTGGATGTCGTGTCAGAGTCGCTCGCGGGGTTGGCCGCTGGGGCCCCGCACCCCTTGCAAATCGCGGCTGCCGAGGCGATGCGGTTCGGCGACGACTACTACTCGCAACTGGCCGAGCACTATCGCCATCGCCGCGACTTGCTGCTGCCATACCTGTCGGCAGCCGGGTTCGAGTTTCACGTTCCGGACGGGTCGTACTACGTCGTGTGCAACTTCTCTGACCTGTCCGACCTCGACGACACGGCGTTCGTGAAGCGGATGATCGAGACGGTCGGCGTGGCCGGCGTGCCCGGCGGGAGTTTTTACCGGCCGAAGGACCTGGGCCGGTCGAAGGTACGGTTCATGTTTTCCAAGCGGGACGAGACGCTCATCGACGCGGGCAAGCGGTTGGCAGGCTTGCGGGATCGGCTCGCGGGCTGACGGTTCAAATCATGGGGTCAAACCCTTCGATGTCGGCGAGCATCGCCTGAAACCGCCGCAAGAAAACGACCAGGATGCTGGGGTCAGTGGGGGACTCCGCGTACAGGTGAACCCCCGCGTCGCGAGCTAACTTGGCTCCGTCGACATCGGCGTGCTCAGCCAACACGACAATCATCGGCTTCCGCCAACCCGCCTGATCGTGAACTTGGGTGACGAGCTTGGCCCACCCCTGTCCGGAATCGGACGACAGAACAATCACGTCCGGGCTCGAGTCTCGTGCCTTCGCCAACAGGTCCAACTCAGCGAGGCCCATCGTCGCGAATCCGGCCGATTGCAGAGCGTCGATGATCAGCTTCCCGTTCGGCAAGCGACTGGAGATGAGTACGCTGAGCGGACGAGCGTGCGACACGATGAGCCCCTCTTAAGCCGCGAGGAAACCGCTTGTCCAGCATACGCCGGCAAGCGCAATGAGCGTGGTCCACCGCACGAACTCTGTCACGTTGAAGGCCCATTTCACGCGGTGGGAATGGCCGTCGTTCGAGGACTGGCTATCGTGACCGAACCCGCAGGAGGCCGACCGTGAACCGCCGCCAATTCTTGCACACTTCCGCAGCCGCGAGCCTGCTTACGGCCACGGCTGGCTCCGCCGAGAAAACGCCGGGGTTCGCATCGCCCGCCGAGGCGATGAAAGCCCCGCGGGAAACGCTCCTCTTCCTGACGTGCATTGCGACCGACCCGAAGAAGCCAGACTGCCTCGCGGTCGTTGACGCCGACCCCGCGTCGAAGAACTACGGCCGGGTCATGCACCGGCTGGAGATGCCGAACCCCGGCGACGAGCTGCACCACTTCGGCTGGAACATCTGCTCGTCGTGCCACGGCAAGCCCGGCGACCGGCGGTACCTCGTCGTCCCCGGATTGAAGTCCGGGCGGGTCCACGTCATCGACGCGGCCGACCCGCTCGCGTTGAAGGTTCACAAGGTCATCGAGCCGGAAGCGATCGCGAATAAGGCCGACCTCTCCGCCCCGCACACGGTCCACTGTCTCGCGGACGGCACCGTCATGCTGTCGATGCTCGGCGATGCGAAGGGGAACGGGCCGGGCGGGTTCCTGCTCCTCGGCGACGACTTCGAGCCGCTCGGCAAGTGGGAGAAAGACGCGACCGGGATGAAGTACAACTACGACTTCTGGTACCAGCCGCGGGCGAACGTGATGGTGTCCAGCGAGTGGGGTGCCCCGAAAACCTTCTGGGCCGGCTTCAAGCCGGACGACGTGAAGGCGGGAAGGTATGGCAAGCAGTTACACGTTTGGGACTGGAAAACCCGCAAGATCCGGCAGTCGATCGACCTCGGCGATGGCGGGCTGATCCCGCTCGAAGTGCGATTCGCCCACGACCCAGCGAAGTCGCACGGCTTCGTCGGCGCGGCCCTCAGCAGCACGGTGTTCCACTTCCACCCCGACGGCGAACGGTGGGCCGCAGACAAGGTGATCGAGGTGCCGCCGGTCGAAGTGAAAGGCGTGCCGTTCCCGGTCCCCGGGCTGATCACGGACCTAATTCTCTCGATGGACGACCGCTTCCTTTACTTCTCAAACTGGCTACAAGGGGACATCCGGCAGTACGACGTGACCGACCCGGCGAAGCCGAAACTGGTGGGGCAACTGCAACTCGGCGGGATTACCGGCAAGGCCCGCGAACTCGGCGGCAACAAGCTCGGAGGCGGCCCGCAGATGTTGCAACTGTCGCTCGACGGCAAGCGGCTCTACGTCACGAACTCGTTGCTCAGCGTGTGGGACGACCAGTTCTACCCGGACCTGGCGAAGGCCGGCTCGTGGCTGCTGCAGGTCGCTTGCGACACGACGAAGGGCGGGCTGACGCTGAACGAAAAGTTCGTCGTCGACTTTGGCAAGGAGCCGAACGGACCCGCGCGGGCCCACGAAGTCCGCTATCCCGGCGGCGATTGTACCAGCGACATCTTCGCGTGACGGAAGAGAGAACGATTGCTGCCGTTTCGACTGCTCCACCACGTAACTTTGGGAGAGCGATCGCTCGAATGCCGAGCAATCAGGGCACTCCGCACGGCTCCTGGGGTTGCTCGGAGACTTGATTCCACGGCATCCGCGCGAGCAGCATCCCCATCCCACAGGTGTCGGTGACGCCGGCGAACACGAGTCCGGCCCCGACGAACGCCGACACGCCGAACAGGTATCCGTGAACGAGGAAGCCCAGAGCGACGCCTAACAGGACGAGGGAACCGGCGGCGATCCGGACTTGCCGTTCCAGCGAGATCGCTTTCTTCCCACGAACCACGGGGAGACCCGCCGCTTCCCACGCCTTCGTGCCCCCTTGACGTTCACGACATGTGCGATGCCCGCTGCCTGGCAGAGTTCCCCCGCTTTGCTGACGCGACCGCCAGATTGACAGATGAAGTAGAGCCGCTCACTGGCGGTCGTTTCTCGGGACACTACGGCAGGGTCGAACCGTTCCAACGGCAAGTTACGGGCACCCTCGGCGTGGACGCTGCGGAACTCGACCGGCGTCTGCACGTCGATGAGTTGGACCGTTTTGCCTGCCCGTTTCAGCCCGGCGAGTTCTTGCGGGCTGATGGTCGCAAGTGTCGCACTGGCCATGACATTCCCTCGAAGGAAGGATGGATCAAAGACGTTGGATGCGGCGGACGGCTTCGGCGAGGCGGTCGAGTTCCTCGTGGGTATTGTAAATCGAAAGGGAAGGCCGCACCGTCGATTCCAGACCGAACCGCCGCAGCGACGGCTGAGAGCAGTGGTGCCCCGCCCGCACGGCGATCCCTTCCAGGTCGAGTAGCCGGCCCACTTCCTCGGTGCGTTTGCCGGGCAGCACGAACGACAGCACGCCGACCTTTTCGCGGGCGGTGCCGACCAATCGCAGCCCGTCGATTCGTGACAGCTTCTCGGTGCCATATTCCAGGAGTTCGTGCTCGTACTTCGCGATGTTCGGTAAGCCGAGGCGGGTGACATAGTCCAGCGCCGCCCCGAGGCCGACCGCGTCGCCGATACTGGGGGTGCCCGCCTCGAAGCGAGCCGGCGGGTCGCTGTAGGTGGTTTCCTCGAACGTCACGTCCTTGATCATGTTCCCGCCGCCCTGCCACGGGGGAAGCAGGTCGAGAAGTTCATGCTTCGCGAACAGAGCTCCGATGCCGGTCGGGGCGAAGATCTTGTGACCGGAAAAGACGAAGAAGTCGCAGTCGAGGGTCTCAACGTTCACCCCGATGTGGGCAACGGTTTGCGCCCCGTCGATCAGGACGCGAGCACCATATCGCTTCGCTATGCGGGTCATGTCGGCGATCGGCAGTACGGTCCCGAGGCTGTTGGAAGCGTGCGTCAGCGCGACAAGTTTGGTTCGTCGGCCGAGGAGGTTCTCGTACTCAGTCAGCAGGATCTCGCCGCGGTCGTTGACGGGGATGATGCGGATGACGGCTCCAGTCTCTCGGGCGACCATCTGCCAGGGGACGATGTTTGCGTGGTGCTCCAGCGTGGAGAGGACAATCTCGTCGCCGGGGAGCAGGAACTTCTTCCCGAACGTGCGGGCGACGAGGTTGATGGCTTCAGTCGTGCCACGGGCGAAGACGATTTCCTTCGGCGACGCTGCACCGAGGAAGTTTTGCACCTTCTGCCGAGCACCTTCGTAAGCGTCGGTCGACCGGGCCGCGAGAGTGTGGGCCGCGCGATGGATGTTCGAGTTGTCCCGGCTGTAGTAGTTCGCGATCGCGTCAATGACCACTTGCGGCTTCTGCGTCGTGGCGGCGTTGTCGAGCCAGGCGAGCGGTTTGCCGTGAACCTGCTGCTGCAAGATCGGGAAGTCCGCACGGACGGCGTTCACGTCAAACGGCCGGGAGGCGTAGCTCAACTTCAACTCGGACTTCGACGCGACGTTCCGGAACCGTTGAAGGACGCGGTCTTGCGTGCAGAATCCTGACCGATTCAGCGATTCTCCCGATTGTACCCGTTCCACGAACGCTCGCACGCCGTCGGTCGCGGAGGTGTTCGCAGGAACCGTACTCGGCGACGGCCTGGCCGGCATACTGAATGGCGGGCTCACGCCGTAGTGAGGCAAGCCAAACCCGCGGGGAACCTCGCTCGGCACACTCGGAACGGGGAGCCCGCCTGTTCCTGGCTTGTACCCTGGTGCGGTAAGCGGGAAGTGCGCCGGGTTACTCGCCACCGGCAGACTTGTCGGCGGTGCCGGGAGTCCAGGAAATGTCGACATCGCAGGCGGTTCGAACCCCGGCAACGGTGCGGCGGCCATCGGCGGAGGTTCACGGAACAACCGTGTCGCGATCGACGCGATCAGTTCCGGCGTGATCTCTTCCATCGTTGTGCTCCGTCGCATGGGGGCTCAGCGTGGCGGGACTCAGATTCCCAGGCCGTTCTCAAAGCGGTTCGAGTGGCCTGTCTCATAGTCGTGGTAGTACCCCACTTCGACATTCTCCAACACGCCCAGCGCGTCGTCGGTCAGCACGGCCGCCGCAAAGTAGAGGGTCAGCAGGTACGACGCGACGCCGAGGTTATCGAGCCCCATGAGTCGGGCCGAAAGGCTCGGAGCGATCTCGCCGGGGATGCCCGCCTGGTGCAGACCAACGACACCCTGGTCCGCTTCACCGACGCGAAGGAGGAGGATGCTCGTCGTGCCCGTCTGGTTCGACAGTCGGCGACTCTTCACATCCAGCTTGTCGCACGGGACGATCGGGATTCCCCGCCACAGGATCACCGGCGTTCCGAACAGACTCGTCGTCACCGGTGGGACGCCGCGCCAAGTGCACTCCCGCTCGAACGCGGCGATGGCCTTGGGGTGGGCCAGGAAAAACGACGGCTTCTTCCACACGAGCGACAGCAACTCGTCCAGGTCGTCCGGCGTCGGGGCCCCGTACCGCGTGCTAATCCGCATCGCCGGGTCGACGGAGTGCAGTAGCCCGAACTTCGGGCTGTTGATGAGGTCCCACTCTTGCCGTTCCTTGATGCCCTCGATCGTCAGCCGCATCTGCTCTTCAAGCTGGTTGTACGGCCCGTTGTAGAGGTCTGAAACTCGCGTGTGAACCCGGACCATCGTCTGCACGGCCGACAGCGAGTATTCCCGCGGGTGGGCCGAGTAATCGACGAATGTCTCGGGAATTTCCACGTTTTCCGCGAAGCCGGAGACAAGGTCGATGTTCCGCTCGCCGTAGCGGTTGACCGTCGACGCGAGCCGGAGGTGGGCGTCGATCGCCCGCTGGAACTCGTCGCGGAAGCCGGGGATTTCCGTCAACAGCGCGTCGAGGTCTTGCCGCGAGAGCGTCAAGAACACGCACGGCGTCGTCGTCCGGACGGTCACCTCGGACGGTCGATCGGACGCGATCTCGGTCTCGCCGAAGTACTCGCCGTCGGTCAGCAACGCGATCCGCAGGTTGCTGCCGTGGACGCCCTTGCTGAGCACCTCGACCTGGCCCTGGGCGATGACGAAGAACTTGCTCTGGTCTTCCCCCTCGGCAATCAACCGGTTGCCAAGCGAGACTTCTTCTGTTTTGAACCGAGCCGCCATCGGCCCGATGACGGCGTCGGGCAGTCGCGAGAACAACGGGACAGCCCGGAGCGATTCCGGTGCGAACGTGGCTTGCCCCCCGACGATGTCGATGCCGATCCGCTCGGCCTTCTTGAGTTCGACCTTCGTCCGGTTCACGCGGTATGTGCCGCCCTCAACTTGCACCCACGGAAGAAGACTGAGCACCCACCGCGGGGTGATCGACATCATCTTCGGGGTCGTCTTCGTCGTGCTCGCCAGGTTCCGCGCGACCGAGGTCGTCACGCTTCGCTGCAACAAACTGTCCGACATGGTTCCGATTCCTTGGTGGAGAGTACGGGGCTCAAACGTCGTAAATCTTGGTCGAAAGGTATCGCTCGCCGGAGTCGGGCAGGATGACCACGATCGTCTTCCCTGCCGATTCGGGCCGTGCCGCGACTCGCAGGGCGGCGTGCATGGCGGCCCCGCAACTGATCCCTGCGAGGATGCCTTCTTCGCGGGCGATTCGCCGGGCCGTCATGATCGACTCATCGGACGTGACCGTGAGTACCTCGTCGACCTGAGACCGGTCCAAGACCTGCGGCACGAAGCCCGCCCCGATGCCCTGAATCTTGTGCGGCCCCGGCGAACCACCGGAAAGAACCGGGCTCTCGGCCGGCTCGACGCCGACGGACCAGAGGGGGTGCTTCTTCTCGCCCTTGATGAACCGCGACACGCCAGTGATTGTCCCGCCGGTGCCGATGCCGGAGACGAGGATGTCGACCTTCCCGCCGGTGTCGTCCCAGATTTCCGGCCCTGTCGTAATAAAGTGGAGGCCCGCGTGATCTAGATTCTATTGCTGGTGGGGAATGTCATAGGTCTAGAATTGACCGATCGCTACGCTTCGCTGCACGTCGAACACAATTTTGAAGGGCTGCTTT
>ERZ1066123.1717-NODE-1717-length-12517-cov-7.330364_pt1 | contig 12517 bp, 9 predicted proteins | sample MGYA00382770_ERZ1066123 | MGnify/ENA primary metagenome ERZ1066123 (study PRJEB33369, sample SAMEA5778353) | biofilm metagenome | biome: Industrial cooling water; feature: Water cooling tower basin; material: Biofilm | place: United Arab Emirates | collected...
CCTGCTGGGCGACGCCGACCAGTTGACGCACCTGATGGCGAACCTGCTGGGCAACGCCGTCTCGGTGCTCGGCGGGCGGCCGCTGCCGCGCCGCATCGAGATCACGGTGACGGCCGAGGATGCCTGGCTGGTGCTGCGCGTGGCCGACAACGGGCCGGGCATCGCGCCGGCGATGCGCGAACGGGTCTTCGATCCCTTCTTCACCACGCGGCCGGGCGGCGTCGGCACCGGCATCGGCCTGGCGCTCTGCCGGACGATCGCGCAGGACCATGGCGGCCAGATCGCGGCCGAGGAAACGCCGGGCGGCGGCGCCACCATCGTCGTGCGGCTGCCGGCGGAGCCGCAGCGCGCGCCGGTGCGGGCGCGAAGGGGGGCAGGACAGCAGGCCGCGGAGACCGGTGCCGACGACGCGACACGCCCCGCGACAGCGTGAGCAGGCGCCGGCCCGGAGCCCGCGTCCAGGCGCGCTCAGCCCTCGTCGAAGCGCAGGCCGCGGGCGCGGATCAGGGCACTCCACTTCTCCGTCTCGGCGCGCACATGCGCCTCCGCGCGCGGGATGTCGGTGCCTTCCAGCAGGAAGCCGAACTCGTTCACCCGCGCCAGCACGTCCCGCTGGTTCAGCGCGCCGAGCGCAACCTGATTGAGCCGGCGCACCACGGGATCGGGCGTGGCGCGCGGCACCCACCACATCACCCAGGTATAGGCCTCGAAGCCGGGCAGCACCGTCTCGGCGACAGTGGGGATGTCGGGCAGGGCAGGAACGCGGCGGCTGGTGGTGACGGCCAGCGCGCGCAGCCCGCCCTGGCGGATCTGCCCGATGGCCGAGGCGAGGTCGACGAAGGTCATGTCCACGCGGCCGGCGCGCAGCTCCGTCAGCGCGGGCGCCGAGCCGCGGAACGGCACGTGCGTCATCGCGGTGCCGGTCTGCATGGAATAGAGCTCGGCGGCGAGCTGGTGCGGCGTGCCCGAGCCGGCGGAGGCATAGGTGAAGCGTCCCTGGCTGCCGGCGACGGCACGATGGAATTCCTGCACCGTCCGCGCCGGGAAGTCCTGGCGCACCACCAGCACGACGGGGGTGATGGTCAGCAGCGAGACGGGGCGGAAATCCTCCACCCGGTAGCCCGCATTCGGGGTCATGAAGGGGCCGATCACGGCGGAGACGGCGGCGAGGAACAGCGTATGTCCGTCGGCCGGCTGCTGCGCGGCGTAGCGCGCACCGATGCTGCCGCCCGCACCGGGCCGGTTCTCCACGACGAAGGGCTGGCCGAGTGCGGCCTGGGCATGCGGCGCCATGGCGCGGGCCAGGATGTCCGGGCTGCCGCCGGGGGCGAAGCCGTTGATCAGGCGCACCTGGGCGGTGGGCGACCATTCGGGCGTGGCTTGCGCGCGGAGCAGGCCGGGCGCCGCCAGGGCGCCGAAGAGGCCGGCGCCAAGCGCCGCCCGGCGAGGGAGAGGGGTCATGGTGCGAACCGTCCCGAGATGAAGTCCGTGGCGGAACGAAGCGCCCCGCGTGCCGCAGGTGTTGACGTCGGAGCCGGAATGCAACCCCGGCTGTCGCGGCGAGGGTTCACGCCGCCATGCGGTCCATGTGGTCGCGGATGCGGTACCAGCTGCCGATGAAGGGCAGTACCCAATTCGGGTTGCCCTCGTAGAAGGGCCGCGTCGGGAAGCTCAGCCCGTCCAGGGCGAAGCGCTCATTGGCCGCGCCGGCGATCTTCATCGCCGCGTTGTGGCCGAGCCAGGTCGCCATCGCAACGCCGCTGCCCTGGCAGCCGGCGGCGTAGTGCACGCCGTCCTGCACGCCGATATGCGGCAACCCGTCGAAGGTGAAGGCGACGAATCCGGTCCAGGCGTGGGTCAGGCGGACATGCTTCAGGTCCGGGAAGCATTCCACCATGGTGTCGTGCAGGCGCAGCGCCGTCTCCTCCGCGGTGGCGGCGCGGAAGCTGGCACGGCCGCCCCAGAGCACGCGCCTGCCGTCCGGGCTGGGGCGGAAATAGTTCAGGATGCGCTTGGTGTCGGAGATCATCCGCCGGCCGGGGAAGAGCCGGTCGATCATGCCGGGCGGCAACTCCTCGGTGGCGATGATGTAGCTGTTCAGCGGCACCAGGCGGCGCGCCAGCCAGGGCAGGGCGGTCCCGCGCCCGTCGAGGGAGTAGCCGTTCGTCGCGACAAGCACCGCGTCGGCGCGCAATTCGCCGCGCGTGGTGGTGAGGCGGAAGCCACTTCCCTCACGCGCGATGCCCTGCACGCGCACCTCGTCGACCAGCAGGGCGCCGGCACGCTCCGCCGCGGCGGCCAGGCCGCGGGCATACTTGCCGGGGTGCAGGCTGCCGGTGGCCGCGGCCTTCATGCCGCCGCAATAGAGATCGCTGCCGAGAAACTCGCGCTGGCGCGACTTCGGCACCATCTCGGCGGGGAGGCCGGTCAGCCGGGCGAGGAAGTCCACGCGGGCGGCCATCGCGTCCCAATGCCCGGGCGACCAGGCGCCGACGTAGCGGCCGCAGCGGACGTAGTCGCAGGCGATGCCCTCGCGCGCGATGGTCTCCTCGATGAAGGGGAAGCTGGCGGCGGCGGCCTCGACGATGGATTGCGCCCGCTCCCTGCCGTGGTTGCGGTCGAGGTCGGCGCCGGCGACCTTCAGCCCGCCCGAAACCATGCCGCCATTGCGCGAGGAAGCACCCCAGCCGATCCGCTCCGCATCGAGGACCACGACCTGGTGGCCAAGCCGGCGCAGCGTCAGTGCCGCCGACAACCCGGCATAGCCGCCGCCGACGATGGCGACGGCGGCGCGGTCGGGCATGACGTTGTCGCGGTCCGGCGGCTCCGCTTCCTCCCACCACCAGGGACGGGCCTTGAAGCCGGGGGCGAGTCGCGGGTCGAGCGGCGGCGGCATCGCGGGCTCCGGTCCGGGGGCTTGGGCACGTTCAGGTTCGCGGCCGGGCCGCGCCGGCGCAAGGGGGCATGCCCGCGGACGGGGCGGTGCGGGACGCCGCTAACCAGGCATCGGGCCTCACGGTGCACCGGCGCGCCAATCGGCTGCGCAGGCCGTGTTGACGCCGGGGCTGGCGCGGGGAGAGCATCGCCTGAGCCCGATGGAGACGCCCGCCATGAACATCGCCGCATCGCCCGCCTCGCTGCGCCCGGGCTGGTCGGAGGAGGAGTGGCGCATCCGCTGCGACCTCGCGGCGCTGTACCGGTTGTGCGCCCATCACCGCTGGACGGACTGGATCTTCACCCACATCAGCGCGCGCGTCCCGGGGCCGGAGCACCACTTCCTACTGAACCGCTACGGCGTGATGCACCACGAGATGCGGGCCTCGGACCTCGTGAAGATCGACGGGCAGGGCAACCCGGTGGAGGCGCCGCCGGCGGACTGGGACGGCACGGCGCCGCTGGTGAACGCCGCCGGGTTCGTCATCTACTCCGCCGTGCACATGGCGCGGGAGGACGCGCATTTCGTCGCCCACACCCATACGCGCGACGGCGTCGCCATCGCCGCGCAGCGCGACGGGCTGCTGCCGATCAGCCAGCATGCCATGCGCTTCTGGGGCCACCTCGCCTACCACGACTACGAGGGCGTGGCGCTGGACGAGGAGGAGCGGGTGCGGCTGGTAGCGGATCTCGGCACCCACAACGCGATGATCCTGCGCAACCACGGCCTGCTGGTCTGCGGCGGCGACGCGGCGGAGGCCTACGACATCCTGTACTACCTGGAGCGCGCCTGCTCCGCCCAGGTGGCCGCGCAGTCCGGCGGCGCGGCGCTGGTGCTGCCGCCGGTGGCGGTGCGGGAGCGGGTGGCGGGGCAGTTCCTCGCCGAGCGCTACCGGCGCAACCGCGCCATCGGCTGGCACTCCGCGCTGCGGCTGATCGAGGGCGACCGGACCGACTGGCGGAGCTGAGAGGCATGCCCATCACCGTCATCCGCAACGCCGATGTCGTCCTGGCCTGGGACGCCGCCGCGAGGCAGCACGTCTATGTCACCGATGCCGACCTTGCCCATGAGGACGGCCGGATCCTGCATGTCGGCCGCGGCTACGCCGGCTCGGCCGACGAGGAGATCAGCGGCGCCGGCATGATGGTCATGCCCGGCCTGGTGAACATCCACTCGCACCCCTCGTCGGAGCCGATGAACAAGGGCTTCACCGACGAGGTGGGCTCGCCAGGCCTCTACAACTCCTCGCTCTACGAGTACCTGCCCATCTTCCGCCCCGACCCGGGCGCGGTGCATGCCTGCGTGCGGGTGGCGATCAGCGAACTGCTGCTCTCCGGCGTCACCACCCTGGCCGACCTCTCCATGGCGCATCCGGGATGGCTCGATCTGCTGGCCGAGAGCGGCATGCGGGTCTGCATCGCACCGATGTTCCGCTCCGCGCGCTGGTACACCAGGAACGGCCACGTCGTGGAATACGCCTGGGACGAGCGGGCCGGCGTGAAGGCGATGGAGGAGGCCTTCACCCTCATCGAGCGCGCCGAGCAGCACCCCTCCGGCCGCCTCTTCGGCATGGCGGTGCCGGCGCAGATCGACACCTGCACGCCGGAGCTGCTGCGCGACAGCCGCGACGAGGCGCGGCGGCGCGGCGTCTCCTGGCAGATCCACGCGGCGCAGGCGGTGGCGGAGTTCCACGAGATCACCCGGCGGCACGGCGTCACGCCGATCGGGTGGCTGCACCAGCAGGGGCTGCTGGACGGGCGCGCCATCATTGGCCACGGCATCTTCCTCGACCACCATCCGCTGACGCCGTGGCACACGAAGGACGACCTCTCGATCCTGGCGGAGACCGGCACGACCGTCGCGCATTGCCCGACCGTCTTCGCCCGGCGCGGCATCACCATGAAGAGCTTCGGCCAGTACAGGCGGGCCGGGGTGCACATGGGCGTCGGCACGGACACCTACCCGCACAACATGCTGGATGAGATCCGCCTGGCGGCCTACCTGGCGCGCACCCAGGCGATGGATCCGCGCAGCCTGACCACGACGGAACTGTTCGAGGCGGCGACCATCGGCGGCGCCCGGGCGCTGGGACGCGACGACATCGGCCGCCTGGCGCCGGGCTGCCGCGCCGACTTCGTCATGGTGGACGTGACCCACCCGATGATGCGCCCGACGCGCGACCCGGTGCGGTCGCTGATCTACGCCGCCGGCGACCGCGCGGTGAAGGCGGTCTTCATCGATGGCCACAAGGTGGTCGAGGATGGCGAGGTGCTGACCTTGGACTACCGCGCCGCTGCCGCCGAGCTGCACGAGGCGCAGCAGCGCGCGGCGCTGAAGGTGCCGGAGCTGGACTGGGCGCATCGCAGCGCGGACCAGGTCTCGCCGCCGAGCTTCCTGTGGACGTGAGAAGGCAGGGGGGCGCCCGAACCCCACGCCCCCTGCCGGCTTGCGCGCCGGGGAAGGGCGTTCATCCCGCTCCCCCCGAGCCGTCTCACGCCGCGCAGCGCACCAGCCGTCCCGGCAGCGCCCCGGTCGCCACGCCGTCCCGGTAGGTCACCTGCCCGCCCTGCATGGTCGCCGCATAGCCCGTGACGCGCTGCATCAGCCGCCGCCCGCCGGCCGGCAGGTCGTACTCCATGCCCGGGCGGTGCAGCGCCAGGCGGTCGAAGTCGATGACGTTCACGTCCGCCTTCATCCCCGCCTTCAGCAGCCCGCGGTCGGCCAGCCCGGCCGCGCGCGCCGTGTCGCTCGTCAGGCGCCGGATCAGCTCCTGCACCGGCACGCGGCCCTCCCTGCGGTCACGCCCCCAGTAGGTCAGCAGGAAGGTCTGGAAGCTGGCGTCCGAGATGAAGCCGACATGCGCGCCGCCATCGGACAGGCCGACGATGGCGTTCGGATGCCGCAGCAGCTCGGCCGAGGGCTCCAGGTCCCAGTTCTGGTAGTTGGTCAGCGCGCAGTAGATGAAGCTGCGGCCCTCGTCGGCCAGCAGCATGTCGTAGGCGACCGCTTCCGGCGTGCGGCCCTCGCGCCCCGCGATGGCGGCGATGCTGCTCTCCCGCGCGGGCGTGTAGTCGGGCGGGTCGCCGAAGGGGAACATCTTCTCCCACAGCATGCGGCGGATCAGCGGGAAGTTGCTGCCCTCGAAGCGGTCCTCGGAGAGGATGCGCGCGCGCACCGCCGGGTCGCGCATGGCGGCGACGCGCCCATCGAGCGGCAGCCCCGCGATCGCCTTGTAGCTCGGCGTGCCGCTGAACGGGTTCTGGCTGCCGAGCAGGCCCATCAGGATGCCGATCGCGCGCGGCGGGAAGACCGGGCGGATGCTCACCCCCTCGGCGGCGGCCTTGTTGGACAGGCCGAGCAGCACCCGCCAGTGCTCCGTCCTGTCGTGGCGCGCGGTCAGGGTGAAGACCATGGGCCGCCCGGCCGCCTCGGCGACGCGGCGCAGCAGGGCGAACTCGGTTTCCGGATCGGGCTGGTTGAAGTCGGAAACCGCCTCGATGAAGCCCATGCCGGCGGCGCGCAGGCCCTGCGCGATGCCGGTCAGCTCCTCCTCCTGCGCGCGCAGCGTAGGCGTGAAGTCGCCCTTCAGCGTCTTGTGGCTGATGGTGCGGCTGGTGGAGAAGCCGAAGGCACCGGCGCGCACCGCCTCCGCCACGATGTCGCGCATCTGCGCGATATCCGCCTGGTTGGCGTTCTCCAGCGCCAGCGCCCGCTCGCCCATCACGAAGACGCGGACAGCGGCGTGCGGGACGAGGGCGCAGATGTCGATGTCGCGCGGCTTCGCGTCCAGCACGTTCAGGTAGTCGGCGAAGCTGTTCCACCGGAAGTCGAGGCCCTCCGCCAGCACCGGGCCGGGGATGTCCTCGACGCCTTCCATCAGCTCGATGAGCGTGGCCTCGGTGCCGGGGCGGACGGGGGCGAAGCCGACGCCGCAATTGCCCATCACCGCCGTGGTCACGCCGTGCAGCGCGGAGGGGGCGAGGTGCGAATCCCACACCGCCTGGCCGTCGTAATGGGTGTGGATATCGACGAAGCCGGGCGTGACCAGCTTGCCCTTCGCGTCAATCTCCTCGGTGCCGCGCGCGTCGAGTGCCGGGCCGATGGCGGCGATGCGCCCGCCGGCGATCGCCACGTCCGCATCAACGGGCGCACCGCCCGTGCCGTCCATCACGGTGCCGCCGCGGATGACGATGTCGGCGTCCAGGCGTGCCATGGCTGGGGTTCCTTCCCTCGATGGGGGGATCGTAAGCCAGGTTACGATCCACGCCAAGGGGAACCGACGGGGGGCGGACAAAACCCCCACCCCGGTTCAAGGCAGTGCCTTGAACCCCCGCGGGCGGGGGAGGGAGTATCCGTGCCCCAGGCCCACGGAGACCCGCCATGCAGCTCGCCGCCCTCGACCGCGCCTTCGACACCCTGCTGGTGACCGAGCCGGAGCCGCGGATCCTCCAGATCATGCTGAACCGGCCGGAGCGCGCCAACGCCTTCACCACGCGCATGGGCGGGGAGCTGGTCGATGTGTTCCAGGCGCTGGAGGCCGAGCCCGCCGGCTATCGCTGCGCGGTGCTGACGGGGGCGGGCGAGCGCGCCTTCTGCGCCGGCGCCGACCTGAAGGAGCGCGACGGCATGACCGACGAGCAGTTCGCGCGCCAGCACCATCTGTTCGAGCGCATGGCCCGTGCCGTGCTGGCCTGCCCGGTGCCGCTGCTGGGTGCGATCAACGGCGCGGCCTTCGCCGGCGGCCTTGAGCTGGCCCTCTGCTGCGACTTCGCCTACGCGTCCGAGACCGCGCGTTTCGCGCTGACGGAGGTCACGCTCGGCATCATGCCCGGCGCCGGCGGCACGCAGAACCTGCCGCGCACCATCGGCGAGCGCCGCGCGAAGGAAGTGATCCTCACCGGCCGGCCCTTCTCCGCGCAGGACGCGCTCGCCTGGGGCATGCTGAACCGGCTCTGCGCACCGGGCGAGGTGCTGCCGGCCATGCTGGAGACCGCCCGCACGATTGCCGGCAACGCGCCGCTCTCGGTGCGCCAGGCGAAGAAGGCGATCACCCAGGGGCTGCAGATGGACCGCGCCTCCGGCATGCTGTTCGAGATCGAGGCCTATTACCAGCTCATCGGCACGGCCGACCGGGTGGAGGGAATCCGCGCCTTCAACGAGAAGCGCAGGCCCGTCTTCCAGGGCCGCTGAGCGGCTACAGCCCCGGCGGCACCGCCACGGCCTCGAAGCCGACCGGCACCGAGCGGACCGGCCGCGGGGTCAGCCCGAGCGCCGTGCGCAAGGACTCCAACATCGCCTTCGCCGCGTCGCCCAGCTCCTCCTCCGGTCCGGCGACGCCTTCCACCACCGCCAGCGCGCGGCGCCGGTCGGCGATCGCCGGCACGAGCTTCGGCAGCGTCGCCAGGGCCTCGGCCGCCGCGACGGTGCAGATCACGGTCTGCTCGCGGATCATCTCCGCGCGCGCCGCCGGCGTCATCTCGCGGAACGGGCTCTCGCCCTCCAGCAGCGCGTTGGAGCGGGCGAGGCGCGACCGCCGCACCGCGCCGCGCGCCTGCGCCAGCAGGATCATCATGCGGATCACGGCGGCGGCGTAGCCGCCCTCGGCGATGCGGGCCAGCGCCGCACGCACCTCCGGAGCGGAGGCGGTATCCGGCGCCTGCGCACGAGCGGCCGCCTCCTCCGCCTCGCCGGCGACGCCGAGCGCGGCGAGCCAGCCGTACATGGCGTGGAACGCCGTCTCGGTCGCGGCGTCGCGCGCGTCGCGCCAGCCATCGATGGCGCGTTCGACGCCATCGGCCCACATGCGCTCCCAGGCAAGAAACATGTTGTCCGGCGCGGCCGCCGCGCGGTTCCGGCGCGCCATGCCGGCAAGGGCGGCGACCGGCGCCATGAACGGGTTCCTGTCGCTGAGCAGGCTGCGGCGCAGGCGCATCGGGTGCAGCTGCCGGCGCAGCTCGGCGCTGCGCTCCGTGGCGAGCTGGCGGATCACCGGCGCGGCCAGCACGTCGTAGATCCCCTGGTTCACTTCCGAGAGCTTCGCCACCGCGGGGAAGGCCTCGTTCGTGGCCTCGCCGCTGCGGGCGCGGATGTCGGCGATGGTGCGTTCCTTCAGCTCGACGCGCCAGGCGTTGCCGCTGGCGGGGTCGGTCTCCGGCTCCAGGATCATCTCGTAGAGGCCGGGCGCGACCGCGCCGATCAGCTCGATGGTGGAGGCGATGGCGCTGTGCTCCTTCTGCGCCACCGCGCCGGAGACGAAGATGCCGAGATGGCCGATGTCGTCATGCATGAGATAGACGATGGTCTGGCCGAGCGTCTTGATCTCCTGCTCGTCGCGGTAGACGTCGGCGATCCAGCGCAGCGCCTGGCCCGGCGGCGTGATGTTGTCGCCGGCCGAGGCGAAGACGATGACGGGGCAGCGCACCGCGCGCATGTTGAAGGTGGCGCCGCCGCCGGCACCGATCTCGCCGGAGGCGAAGCGGTTGCCGATGAACAGGTTCTCGACGATCCAGCGGATTTCGTCGCGGTTCATCAGGAAGTAGCCGCCCCACCAGCGCTCGAACTCGAGGAAGCGCTCGGCCTCGGTATCGGCGTTCTGGTAGAGGTTGAAGTACTTGCGGAACCAGGTGTTGCCCGGCGACAGGCTCTCGAAGTTCATCACCAGGTTGGCGCCGTCGAACTTGCCGTTGCCGAGATCGGCGAGCATGGCGGAGGGCCAGGATCCGCCGGCGAGGCCGCCGAGGTAGCGCATCGGGTTCCGCCCGCGCTCGCCGGCCCAGTAGGACAGGGGCGCGCCGTTCAGCACCAGCGCGCCGCAGAGCTCGGGCTCGGCCGCGGCGAGCATCATCACCGCCCAGCCGCCCTGGCAATTGCCGATCACCACCGGCCGCGGTGCCGCCGCGTGGTCCTCGTGCACCCGCCGCAGGAAGGCGGTCTCGGCCGCGGTGATGTCGAGCACGGTCTGGCCCGGTTCCGGATCACGGAAGAAGATGACGAAATAGACCGGATGCCCGCGCCGCAGGGCGACGCCCACCTGGCTGTCCGACTTGAAGCCGCCGATGCCGGCGCCGTGGCCGGCGCGCGGGTCGATGATGACGAAGGGGCGCAGCTTCGGATCGGGCGGCGGCATCCCTTCCGGCGGGGTGATCCGCACCAGGGCGTAATTCACCGGGCGGGGTAGGGTGCGGCCATCCACCACCATCGTCCAGTCGAAGACCAGCACTGGCGGGCAGCCGGCCTGCTCGTGCTCGATGAAGGTGTTGCCGGCTTGGCGCATGGTGTCCCAGAACAGCAGCGCGCGCTGCGCCGCATCCACGGCATAGGCGGCGCCGTCCCGCACCAGGGCGAGCGGGTTCGGCGCCGGCGCGGCGCGCGGCGCGGTCACCGGCGGCAGCAGCGAGGTGGCATGGCGTCCGGTGACGTCGGCCATGACCCGGGCCTGGTCGAGCACGCGGCTCATGGTCTCGGCGCCCCGGGTCATCCATTCGCGGCCGGGCGGCGGGGTCAGCATGGTCATGGGCAGCAGATCCTGGAATTTCGCGGCATGTTGCAGTGCAGCATAGCGGAAGTCCAGGGGTTTCGTGCGGCCACGCCGCTCCGGCGAATGTGACCCGCCGCGCCCATTGAAGCGGGCCTTGCTTACGGAAATCAGAAGATCCGGCGGTTCCGGTCACGGACACGACGCCCCGACCGGTGCCCGGGAAGGCCCGGGGCGGGCCCCGCAGGATGTCCCCGGCCCTGCAACGGACGGCGCCAGATCCGATCGCAGCCGATGCGACGGCCCGCCGACCCGCGGGACGGGACGTGCGGCTGGGGGCCGGCGCCCAGGCCGCTCAATCGGCGAACTGCCCCGCCGCCTGCAACACCGGCCGCCAGCGCGCGATCTCGGCGGCGAGGTGCGCGCGGTGCGCCTCCGGCGTCACACGCTCCAGCGGCTCGGCCGCGACGCCAAGTTCGTGCAGCCGCGCCAGCAGTACCGGGTCCTGCATCGCCGCGCGCAACGCCCCGTTCAGCCGCTGCGCCACCGGTGCCGGCGTGCCCTTCGGCGCATAGACGCCGTGCCAGATCGCCACCTCGAAGTCCGGCAGCCCCGCTTCGGCCGCCGTCGGCACCTCGGGCAGCTGCGCCAGGCGCGCGGCCGTCGCCACCGCCAGCGGCCGGATCCGCCCGCCCCCGAATTGCGGCAGGGCGGAGGAGGTCTGGTCACAATAGAGATCGATCCGGCCACCCAGGATCTCGGGGTAGATCGGTCCACTGCCGCGGAACGACACCGTCGTGACCGCGACCCCGAGGCTCGCCTGCAGCAGCGTGCCGCAGAGCTGGGAGGCGCTGCCGAGACCAGCATTCGCCAGATTCACGCCCTGGCCCTTCTCCCGCACGAAGCGGATCATGGAGGCGAAATCGGTCACGCCGGGAAGGTCGGCGCGCGCCATCCACACCATCGGCGCGACGGCGACCAGGCCGAGCGGCTCGAAATCGCCGATCGGGTCGTAGGGCAGCCGGCGATAGAGCGTTGCCGCCGTCGCCATGCCGATGTTGTGCAGCAGCAGCGTGCCGCCATCGGGCCGCGCCTGGGCCACGCGCGCAGCGCCGATGGTGCCGCCGCCGCCACCGACATTCTCGACCAGGACGGCCCGGCCGAGCGCACGGCCCATCGGCTCGGTTATCAGCCGCGCGACGGCGTCGGTCGGCCCGCCAGGCGCGAAGGGCACGACGATGGTCACGCTGCCGGACTGGGCCCGCGTCCGCGACGGGGCGGCCAGGGCGGCGCCGGCACCCAGCCCGGCCAACAGGGTTCGACGGTGCATCAGGCGGGGTCCTTACTCGGCGGGGGGAACTTGCGGGCCAGCTTCAGGTGATCTGCCCTGCCACGGTGCCGCATCGCGGCGTCGTCGCGGACGGGGCTGGCTTTCGGGCATGGCAGCCGCCCCCCGGTCATGGCGTGAGGACGACGCGGCCGCGGGTGCCACCGGCCACCAGCGCATAGGCCTCGCGCGCCGCATCGAGGCCGAAGCGGTGAGCGACGACCGGGGCGGGATAGGCGCCGCTCTCGAACCCGGGGCGCAGCGCGTCCATCAGCGGCGCGCAATCGGCCGCCGCGCGCTTCAGGCTGTCGATGCCGACCAGCCGCAGCTCCCGCCTGTAGAAGGGGATCAGCTCGAGCGGCACTGCCTCGCCCGCCCCGCCGGCGATGCAGACCATGCGGCCGCGCAGGCCCAGCGCGGCGAGGCCGGCGCTGAACAGCGCCGGCGTGCCGACGCAGTCGTACACCATGTCGGCGCCGCGCCCCGCGGTGGCCGCCATCACCGGCGCGACAGGATCGCCGGCATTCAGGTCGATGAGCTGCGCCGCGGCCCCCCGTGCCGGCGCATCCGCCGCCGGCGCGCCGCGCTGCGCCGCGATCACCCGCGCGCCGCGCGCCGCCGCCAGCACGCAGGCCGCGCCGCCGACGCCGCCCGAGGCGCCGATGACCAGCAGCGTCTCACCCGGCCGCAGCGCCGCCGCGGCCAGGCCGAGCAGCGCGGTGATGTAGTTCACCCCGACCGCGCCGGCCTCCGCGAACGCCAGCTGAGGCGGCTTGCGCGC
>ERZ1066123.1718-NODE-1718-length-12514-cov-6.750783_pt1 | contig 12514 bp, 14 predicted proteins | sample MGYA00382770_ERZ1066123 | MGnify/ENA primary metagenome ERZ1066123 (study PRJEB33369, sample SAMEA5778353) | biofilm metagenome | biome: Industrial cooling water; feature: Water cooling tower basin; material: Biofilm | place: United Arab Emirates | collected...
GTGGGCGATACAGGATTTGAACCTGTGACTTCGTCCGTGTGAAGAACGCACTCTAGCCACTGAGTTAATCGCCCGGAATCCCGGACACCGCGGGGTGGCCGGGAGGTTCAGTCGTTGGCTGTTATACTTTCGGCGGCAGGTTCGGCGAGGGGGCGTCGTCGAACTTCGGGGCCGTCGCGGCGGTCACCCGCTGGGGCGGCTTCACCGCCTCGGGTTCGATCGGGCGGGTCACGGTCGTCGGGTTGGAGATTTCTTCCCCCAACCCCTGCATGCCGGACTTGAATTCCACCACGGACTTGCCCAGCGACCGGGCGAGTTCCGGGAGCTTGCGGCCGAACAGGAGCACGCCGAGCAGGAGCAGCAGGATCATTTCCTGCATGCCGAAGGAGCCGAACATACGCAATCCTCCCCGTGAAAAGGCGGGACGGCACAACCAAAACGGGAGGAGGTTGAAGGTAACCCCACCGACGAGCGGTCTGCAGACTCCCCGCATCATATCAGCGCGACCGCCGGCCGGACAAGATTCTCGTATCGGTTTTTCGGGCCGCCGGACTCCACCTTCCGAAAACTCGGCTGGACACGCCCGCGGTCGCCGGTATCGTCCGCCGCTCGGTGGGGTCCGCACATTGACCGTCAGGGGGCATACGATGCGTTACTCGGGACACCTGGGTGCCGTCGCCGTCGGGGTCGTCCTCGGGGCGCTCGGGGCCATGTTCTACCTGGGCCAGCCGCGGCCGGCGGGGGCGTCGTCCAACGACCGGTACAACGACTACGTCATGGCCACCGGGGCCGTCAGCATCAACCCCCGGATGCAGACCGACGGCGTCTGGATGCTCGACTACCGCAGCGGCAAGCTCCTCGGCACCGTCATCGACAAGACGCAGGGGAAGATCGTCGGCTGGGCGGAAGTCGACCTCGTGTCCGAGTTCGAGGTCGCGCCGAAGCAGGACGTCCACTTCATGATGGTGACGGGCTGGGTGAGCGCCGGGAATTCGGCCCTCTACGTGGCGGAGACGACCACCGGCAAGGTGGGCGTCTACACGATGGCGGCCGGGGCGAACGGCAGCGGCATCGCGATCCGCCGGCACGACATGTCCGCGTTCCGGAAGGTGGCCCCGGCCCCCGCTCTGCCCGAGAAAGCGGCCCCGCCCGCGCCGGGTCAGGGTGTTCCGCCCGCCATTCCGAAGGTCGGCGGGTGAGCGGACGCCGACGGCCGCGGTGCGGGTGCGTCAGGAGAAGAACTCCCGCACCCGGACGGCGAAGCCGGGGAGGATGTCGGGGAGGGTGAGTTCGTCACCGTTGTGAAACCGCTGGGGGTTCTCGTCCCGACGGAAGACGGCGACGGACTCGACCTGCGGGTCGATGACCAACACGACTTTGACGCCCGCGTTGAGATATTCCGTGGCCTTGTCGGCCAAATCCGCGAGAGAGTCCGACGGTGATCGCACTTCCACGACCAGTTCCAACGGCGGCGAGTATTCCCCTTTCGGCGTCGGCTTTTCCCGCGGAAGCGACTCGTAGCTGATGTAGACGACGTCCGCGCCGCGACACCCGTCCGGTCGCGTGCGGATGAACGGGTCGTTGCAGAAAACTCGCCCGAGCCCGCGGGGCTTCACGAACTCGCGGATGAGGTAGTAGGCGTTGCCGCAGATCTCCGCGTGCTCGAATCCGGGCATGGCTGCTCTCACGACGCGACCGTTGACGAGTTCGACGCCGGAATCGTCCCCGTGAGTTCGGAGGAACTCGTCCGCCGTCATGGTTTCCGCGGTCACGCTCATCGCACCTCCCTCCACTCGAAACTCTGTCCAATCTTACCGGCCGTCGATGTCACGCTCCACCCCAACCGACCGCGACGAACCGCCGCCGGTTCGATAAACCAAGACCCACGCAGTCACCCACCGGACCACCGACGGACCCATGAAAGAATTTCACCTCTGCGGGCTCGGCAACGCGATCGTCGACATCTTCCTCGAACTCTCGGACGACGAGTTCCGGTCGCTCGGGTTCGAGCGCGGCACCACCCGGCTCGTGGACAAGCTCGAACAGGACATCCTCCTCAAGTACTTCCACGCCCGCGACCCCCGGCTCGCCTCCGGCGGGTCCGTCGCGAACTCGGTCATCGCCCTGTCGCAGCTCGGCGGCAAGGGGGCGTTCGTCGGCTGCGTCGGCGACGACAAGTACGGCCTCTTCTACCAGCAGGAGTTCGAGCACCTCGGCATCGACATCGGCAACCCCGCGATCGTCGACGAAACCACGGGGACGTGCGTCGCGATCATCACCCCGGACGCCGAGCGCACGATGCGGACGTGCCTCGCCGTGTCCGGGCACCTGTCCGACCGCCACGTCGACGAGCAGCGCATCAAGAACTCCGAATGGCTGTTCGTCGAGGGGTACGTCTTCGCGAACCCCGCCACCGGGCAGGGGGCGATCCGCCGGGCGCTCGACGTGGCAAAAGCGAACGGCACGAAGGTCGCCGTCACCTGCTCGGATGCGTTCGTCGTCGAAGTCTTCGGCGAAGCGTTCTTCGACGCCCTGAAGCAAACGGACCTCCTGTTCTGCAACGCGACGGAGGCCCAGGCCGTCACGAAAGCCGCAACCCCGGAGGCGGCGTTTGCCAGGCTGAAGGACTTCGTCCCGAACGCGGTGGTGACCGACGGCCCGAACGGCGCGTTCGTCCGGTTCCACGGCGAAGAAGCCCACGCCGCCGCGTTCCCGTGCGAGCCGAAAGACCTGACCGGGGCCGGCGACATGTTCGCGGGGGCGTTCCTGTACGGCGTCGCGCACGGAATTCCGCCCGGAAAAGCCGCCCGCGCCGCGAACTTTTTGGCGATGAAGGTCATCACTCAGGTGGGAGCCCGCCTCCACCACGGCACCCGCGACTACTGGGACGCGGCATTGACGGAGGCGTGACTCTCTCCCCCTCGCCCGTCCAGGGTGAGCGGAAATGAACAGAGGAAATGGCATGGCTCGGGTCCGGACGTTCGTTGCGGTTGAAGTCGACTCGGCAATCCGGGCGAACGCCGCCGCGCTGCAAAAGACGCTGGCCAAGAGCGGGGCGAACGTGAAGTGGGTCGAGCCGGCGAACCTGCACGTCACGCTCGTGTTCCTCGGCGAGGTCGACGACCGCGACCTGCACGGCGTCTGCAAGGCGGTCAAGGCGGTGGCGGCGACCGAGGTGCCGTTCCCGCTGCGAGCGTCCGGCGTCGGGGGCTTCCCCACGGCCCGCCGGCCAAAAGTGGCCTGGGGGGGACTCACGGACGGTTCCGCCGACCTCGTCCGCATTCACGCGAAGCTCGAAGAAGCCCTGTCCGCGGTCGGGGCGTACCGCAAGGAGGAGCGGGCCTACACCCCGCACCTGACCCTCGGCCGGGTGACCGACGAGGCGGACGGCAACGCCCTGGCCGCCGAGTTGCCGAAACACCTGGGCTGGCAGGGCGGCCACACGGTCGTCGACGAGTTGATCGTCTTCAGCAGCGAGATGCGCCGCACCGGCCCGGAGTACGCCGCCCTGGCGCGAGCCGCGCTGACCGGCCACGCCGCGACCGCTTGAACTTCCCCGCCCGCGTTGAAACAATGGCACCACGCGCCTGTAGCTCAACTGGATAGAGCACCCGCCTTCTAAGCGGGATGTTCCGGGTTCGAGTCCCGGCGGGCGTAATTGTCTCCAGCAGTGTCGGAATGTCCCGAAGCGTTTCAAACCCCTGGAATTCCAGGGGTTTTCTTTTGCTCAGGCGGACGCCTTGCGAGGGCGTTTCGTCTCAGGACGGCCCGAGGCGTCCCCGCTTAACCCCGAGTCGGGTGTATCCCGAGGTGTATCCCAGGGTGTATCCGAACTCGCTTGCTGGCCGGTCGCGATCACGGCAAGAAGCAGCATCTCGGCGATCCGTTCCAGTTCCTGCCGCGGGATAGAGGCGAACGGCCCGGTCGCTCCGGCACCGATTGCCCCCGGAATCGCCATCTTCCCCACCGCTTCGGCTTTCTCGCTCATCCCCGCGTGAGCGTACCGGCCGATCGTCAACACCGGCGTCGAGTGGCGGGACAACTCCTGCGTGACCTTCACCGGGGCAACCGCGGCTAGGAGAGTCGTGTAGCTGTGCCGGAGTGAGTGGAACAGCGCCTCGCCTTCGTCGGTGGCGTGTTCGATCCCGGCGCGGTCGAGGTCTTTCTTGAACATGATCGCCGACTGCTCCGACCACGTTCCGGGCCAGACGGGACCGCCCGACGGCTTCCCGACGAAGTACGCCCGCAGCCGTGCGGCTACAGCAGGGGGAAGGGGTTGCTCGGCCGGCTTCTTGTTCTTCGTGTCCTTCTTCCCCAGTCGGGCGACAGGCACTTCGGCGTCTAGGTCGAAGTGCGCGGGAGTCAGCACGGCCAGTTCGCCAGCCCGGAACCCGGTCGCGACGGCAACGAGGTACAGGGTCGCCCGGTCGGGTCCGTACAACCCGCGGTAGTCTTCCTTCGAGTTCTCCACGACTTCGAGCAAGCGGGCGAGTTCGTCGGTCGTGAGCGGCCGCCGGGGGTTCTGGGTGTCCTGGCTCGGAAGGTCCATCCCGGCGAGCGGGTCGTGGTCGAGGAGTTTCTTCTTCCGCCAGAGCCAGCGCGTGAACTGGCGGGCGTGCTTCCCGGACTTTGCGGCGGTCGGCGGGCTGACGGCGTCCTCCCCCTTGGTACGTGCCCACACGGCGGCCTCGACGGCCGTGGACGTTTCGGGCCGGCGGAGTTCGGCCAGCGTCGTGATGTCGGCGGCTTCGAGCATCTCGCGGGCGTTCTTCACGACTTCAGTAACGTGCTGCGTCCCGGACTTGCGGCTGAGTGAAACGCGGTATTCTTCGAGCAGCGGAGCGAGCGGTCTGTGGGCTGCTTCCGGGGCGACGATCCCCGCCTCGCCACGCTCGGCCTTGCGGACCAGGTCGTCGAGCATCCGGCGGGCGGCGGACTTGTCAGCGGCGAGCGGGACTCGCTTCTTCGGCGGCAGGCCGGGTATCCCTTGTCCGTACCACAGCGGCTGTTTCTCGCGAACCTTCTTCGAGCCGGGGGTGCCCTTGGGAACTCGCTTGTCGTTGGCGTCGACGTAGTACGTCTTCTGCTGGCGAACGAGGGACGGCATGATCGCTCTCCCGAGGTGCGACCCAAAGACAGGCGTCTCTGCAAGTATCGTCTCTCGGTTGCTGCCGGCAAGGGATGATCCTCGTCCCCACCTCAACCCGGATCGAGAGTTGGCTTCGTCGCCACGATGTGCTATTATCGGGCGCATCGATGACCTCTCACCCGCACACGCCGTCGCGTGTGAACCGAATGACCGAAGCGAAGTGGTTCGAGTCGACCGCCCTCCTCCCCCTCATCTGCTTTTACGACAACCTCGGACTGCTGACGCCCCGCAAGAACCGGCTTCTTTCGCTGGCTTTCTGTCGCCGCGCCTTCCAAACGGTGCCGCACCCGACGATGGGTCCCCTGCTGGACGCGGTCGAGAGACTGATCGACGACCCGAAGGGGAGTGAACACCTTGAACGAGAGTTGCGGCGAGCTCGCGCCCTGGCCGAGAAGTTGCCCCGTGGGGATGAGGAAGCAGAGGAGGACTTCTGCTCGATTGCGAGCGCGGTGACTGCACTCACGCGAGACGAGCCGGCCGAGGTCGTCGCCCGCGAGTGCGTGTCCGCCGTCGAGGGGTGGTGGAGCTACCCGCCCCAGAGCGCGGAGGAGTTGTTCCAGGCCGACCTCCTCCGAGAAATCTGCGGGAACCCGTTCCGCGACGCGACGTTCGAGCCGGCGAGGTCATCGGTCCAGATTGTGCGTATCATCGCGAAATCGATGCGAGGCCAGTTAGTGGGACAGATCGCGTGAGTTTTCGCTTGACTGTCGTCCGCAACCGCAGGTAACATCGGCAGAGACACCGCCTTGGGCGATACGGGGTCGGCACCGAGCATAGATCGCGAGTGCGCAATCTACAAAAAGGTCGGCGGCGGAGGCGCGGCGGATGGGCGAAACCCACGACAATATCCCGCCATTAGCAGACGTGGCGTCGGCCCAAGAACTCTCGCGGGTGTCCGCTGATCTGGAGCGCACCCGAAGATACGTCATGTACGCGGTGGCGGCGACGCTGGCCACGGTGGCCTTTGCCACCGGATACATCCTGCTGCGAGACGATACCCCGAAAACCACTCCGCTCGCCGATCCGTACCAGATCACCCAGAACGAGCAGAAGGAGACGATCAAACTTGACCGGCGGAACGGCCAGTTCTGGATTCTCGAAGACGGGGTAGAGGTGCGCCAAAAAGTGGAGTACGGCGAGAGCCGCAGCCTGCTCGACGACAAGGTTTATTCATGGGAGAAGACTACCGATGCGAGCAAGATGACGGTGCGACTCAAGTACTCGGGCCGCCAAGCGTACTGTGTCTGGCGTATTTGGCCGTCCGACGCTCTCAAGAAGAGGCTTGCCACGGCGGATGACAAGCGGGACTTCATCCGCATCGAGTTTTACAGCCGCGGCGGGGTCCGCGTCTTGTCAGTCTCAGGATTGTGGAATTTCGCCCGCTGGGTCCAAGAAGGCTCGGAACAGGTGCTGGAACTCCAGGAACAGGCCAATTGTACGGCCCCAGTGTTTGTGGACATCGAGACGTGTCGCGTCTGGTACTGACCATCTCAGCAATGGGGTAAGGCGATGGCGAGATCGCTGCGATAGTGCTGTCGATCCCCCATCGCGATTGCGATGTCGCTTGAAGGCCGCCCCCGGCAGTCAAGTGCCAGGCCCCCAATCGCTCAGCAATCCCGGCCGGAAGGGGAAGGAACTTCCTGCCCGATGTGCTGCGTGGAAAACGGGAACACGCTTCCCAAAAGTCGGTTGCTCGGACCGAAGCCACCGGCGACAGAGCATCGAGCCGCCTCACCGGAACGGCACCGCGGGGAGCGTCCTGCCCTCACCGGCCGGGTTCGCCCCCTCATCGAAAGTGGGGAACGTGATCCGATGTCATGTGTCAGACTGAACAGGCAATCGACGGGGAGATGTTCGGCGGGCGCGGAGTTGGTCAGGTGCGAGCCGTCCGGCGGGAGAAGGACACGGGTACGGCGGCCGGGTTCACGAGCGGGGAAGGAACTCAGCTGGCGATGGCCTGGCGGAAGGCATCGCGGACGCACGGCAGCAGTGTACCGCGTCCCCAGGTGTCCAGTTCGCGTGCTGTGCAGGTCGGCGGACGTACGCGGGCCGGGGCGAAAGGGAAGGACGCGGACGAGCGGGGCTGAAGCGGTCGGCGGGAGGGGCGGAAGGGGCGGGCGTGCGAATGAGGCCGATTGGCCGCCCAGGGGAAGCGGTCGCGAGTCACCGCGCATGAAAGAACCCGCAGACACACCGCTGCGGGTCGGTTCCGCGGACTCCCCGCCGCGGTCGGGCCGTCCACTTCCGGGACGGTCGGAGCAAGAACCCGCCGCGGGAACGATCCGCGGAACGCCTACCGGGTTCGGAGACAACTACGCTGCCGGGGTGTCAGCCAGGCGGGGTTTGATGGCGGCCGGCTTCCGCTTCGCCCGTGCGGGCTTCTGACGTTCGGCGAGCTCGGGGTTGCGGATGGCGATGCCCGCGATCATCAGTTCCTTCGCGGCCGCCCAGAGTTCTTCCAGCGGGCGGAACCGCTCGCCGTTGACCATTTCATCCGCGACGGCTTCCCAGTGGCGAACCCGTTTCGCGATGCCCTTCGGAGAGCAACGGGTTCCGCAAGCGTGGCAGAAGATGCCATGCCGGGACACGTCGACAGGGGCGGAGCAAGTCGGGCAGGAGATACGAGCCAGGACGGTTGTGACGTTCGCGGACATGGGATAGTTCCTTCGGCGTGGGTTGCGGCGAGTTGCCGCGGGTTCCCCGGAGTGGGGAGGGGTTCCGCCGGGAGTTGAACCCGGCCGCCGTATCCGGCCCGCGCCGTCCGCGGGAACCCACCTGGTCACTTCCCGAACGCTTCGATCTCTTCTTCCGTCAAGCCCGGAATCCGCTCCATCAATTCCTCATCGCTCAGAATCCCGTACAGCCACTGCCGTACCCACGCCGCTTGTACCGCCACCAGTGCCCTCTTTGCGTTGACCACGTTCGCCACTCCGGTTCGAGTTCTCGCTGCGAAGTGCGGCGAGTTGATGGAAGCATAGAAACTATCCTTAAGGAAGTCAAAAGGAACTCGGAAATTTTCTTGTGGACCGCTTGCCAGCGTTGCCGTAAACTGTTGGAACCAAGGGAGGAAGAACGTGGCGAACGCGAAGGGAAAAGTTGTCGTCGGGACAGAGGTTCCCGTCGAACTCCGAGACGAACTCGACGCGCGGGCGGAGGCGGAAGGACGGTCCAGAGCGGACATCTTGGGACGGGCGATTCGGTTCTACCTGAAGCACGCGCCGCTAGTGCGGCCGGACGATGTGCCGAACCCCGTTCCGGATGCTGAACCACCTAAGGGGCGGAAGGCGAAACGGTAGCCCAGGCCGAACCCCTTCCCGCCCGAAAACACTGCAAAACAAGGCGCTTCGCAAATAGGACAAATAGGTCCGATTTCATCACCTAATTTCTTAGGTGAGCGTGTCGATGGTTACTTGCGAGCGCAACTCAATTCTAGGTAAGAGCTTCTGCGCGCACGGGTGGGATAGTCGGCACCGGGGGTAGACCCCCAAACACGCGCGCGTAAAGACTATCTACCCCTCCCGGAGTTTTTAACGATTGTCCAATTTTTCTCATTGCGGACTTGGGAGGGTAGGGAGGGTGCTGGGAGCCACTTGGGAGTCACCCTCCCAAAAATTGCGTCGTTGCAATCTCAAGCCGCAAGACAACTTATGACGACACGCAATCAGGCTTTGATCCCATTTGGGAGGGTGGGAGGGTATTTCTGGGTAAACCCCTTAATATGCGCGTATGTGAGGGGTTCATACAGAAACACCCTCCCACCCTCCCAACATCTCGGCAAACGCTGCAAATCCTAGCGAATTTCGTTGGGAGGGTGCCGAATTCGACCCTCCCGCTGCCTCCCAACCATCCCACGTAAGATGATCAGATTGTGGCTTGTTCCGGATGCGCCAGAAGGCAGATGTTGAGACCCTTGATGATCATGCGAGCCGCACAATCGGCCCGAAGTTTGAATCGGAACATTTGCTCCTGCTGGCGGTAGAACCTCGGCAGCTCCATGAGACGATGGTGTCCAGCCAGCAGAGGCTGGCGAGCACTGCCATCGGGGACAATGGAATGGATACCCAACAGCCGAGCACGATCGAGAGGCTACTGGACGAGGGGCCGATTCCCCTCAACGAAGCGAAGAAGGTGTTCGGCGCGATCCGCCGAGGGCGGCCCGTCCACGCGAGCACGCTGGCTCGCTGGGCACTTCGAGGGATGCTGGCCCCGACCGGCGAACGGATTCGCCTCGAAAGTTTCCGTCTAGGCAATGCGATTCTGACCTCGAAGCCAGCACTGATCCGCTTTCTTCAACACCTGCAATCCGCTTCCCTCGACCATACGCCCACCGCAACTCGCCCACCGTCCACTCGAACGCGAGCAGCGGACCGGGCCGGACAGCAACTCGCCGAAATGGGCGTCTGACACGTCGTATCACCGCCATCTGGTTGAGGCAGGGAGCCGGCCGTGGATTTAATCGAAAATGTGTTGGCGCGATTCAGCGACCACTCGTCCGGCCTCGACGGCGCGTCGTTGGCCACCTGCCCCAGTTGTGGCACGCCCGGTGCCCTGGGGATCGCGGGCGGCAAAGACCACGTCGTACTCAAGTGTTACCGCGGATGCAGCCGCGATCAAGTTCTCGCAGACGCGGAGATGGTCTCGACCGACATCGCACCACGCGGCGAACCGGATGGCGTCACGGTCAACCGTCTCGCCTTCGAGAAGCGGCTACCCAAGGAATGGCTTCGATTGCACTGTGGCGTTGCCGATGACGACGGCGAACGTCGGGTGATAATTCCGTACCTCGACGATAAGAAGAATCTGCTCTATCGCCGCGTCCGCTCGGCCGTCAAAGCGAAGGATGGTAGCTCTTATGAGTCGAGCGGGATCACGGCTCGACTATACGGTCTGTGGCAGCGTGACGAGTTCCTGGCCCGCGGCCGGTACGTCGTAGTTGTCGAAGGAGAAACGGACGCTTGGGTACTTTGGCACCACGGCATCAACGCCTTCGGGGTGCCGGGCGCGACCGTTGTGAGCGCGATCCATCCCGGCGACCTCGATGGTTTCGACGTGGTCTACATCTGGCAGGAGTCGGATGCCGCTGGTTTGGAGTTCCCCTCGGCGGTTGGTCGTCGACTCCGCGAAATCGGCTTTACGGGCGAGATCAAGATGGTCTCGCACCCGTCCGTCAAAGACCCGGCGGACCTGCACGCCCGCGACCCCGGCGCGTTCCCTGATTCCTTCAGGAAGATACTGGATAGCGCGACGGTTGCCATTATCAAGTCGACAGTTACCTCTCCGCCCGTTGCCTTGAAGCGACCGAGACGGGAGGTGTCTGTCCAAACGAAGGCGTCGCGGTGTACGAGATACACCGCTCAGATTCCCGAAGCGATCATCGGACAAGGCGGTCGCAAGCTAACCCACCGCGTCGCGTGCGTGATCGCCATCGACTTCGATTTGCCCGGTCCCGAAGGTTATGCGGAATTCCAGAAGTACAACGCTCGTCTTGTCGCCATCGGGCAAGGCTGGAGCGAAAAGGACCTTCGGAGAGAGTGGGAAGGCGCGTTGAAACGACGCGAGGGAAAGTGCTCCAACCGGATCGGCTGCAAGCTGATCGACCGGAGGCCGAGCCGGAAGCGTACTGCGGCGGCCCGGTCTGCAACTGTTGCTGTCGCGAAAGTTCAGTCCGAGGCCAATCAGAACGGGTCTTCGGACCAGGAGTTCGAGGACACGGACATCGGGCACGCGAAGCGGTACCTGTCACAACGCGACGAGCTCCGGTACGCTGCCGACCAGAAGGCCTGGTACGTGTGGGATGGCCGGCGTTGGTTCCACGACAACTCTGAGGCGTTCGTCGAACAATGCGTTAAGGAGCACATCGTCTGGATGACCGAACAGGCGGCGAAGAGGATCGCGGCCGCGTCAAAGGTCGGATCGTCACGGACCGCCACCGAATCCGAGAAGTCGGCCGCGGTGGCCGAACTGAAGCGGGCCGACACCGACCTCCAACGGGCGATCAGGCTGCAATCGGTTAAGAACATCCGGAACATCATCGCGATCCTGCGATCGGAGAGGCGCGTCGTCGTCCAGAAGTACGCTGACGTCTTCGACCGCGACCCGTGGGCGTTCAATGCCGCGAACGGAACGATCGACCTAAGCACGGGCACTCTGAGGCCCCACCGGCAGGCCGACTACATCACAAAACTCTCCCCCGTCGCCTACGACCCTGACGCGAAGGCCCCACGATACCGCGAGTTCCTCGACTCGATCTTCCGGCAGGACGAGAGCCTGATCGGGTACGCCCGCGGCCTGTCGGGGGTTTGCGTCACAGGCGACGTGTCGGAGCACATGCTGAATGTGTTTTTCGGAGATGGGAGCAATGGCAAGGGGACGCTCATTGAAGGCTGCTGGCTGCCCGTGATGGGCGACTACGGGATGAAGATCGCCGAGACGGTGCTTGTCAACAACGGGCGGGACCAGCACCCGACCGAGCGGGCGGACCTGGCCGGGGTCCGGCTCGCGATCGCGTCGGAAACAAAACAGGAGAGCAAACTCGATGAAGCTCGGGTGAAGGAGCTGACCGGCGGTGACACCGTTGCAGCGCGGAAGATGCGACAAGACTTCTTCCGGTTCGCCCCGACCCACAAGTTGATCCTCCTCACGAACCACAGGCCGAAGATTGAGGGAACCGATCACGGCATCTGGCGGCGGATTCGATTGGTTCCGTTCGACGTGCAGTTCTGGCGCGAATCGGACCGCCTCGCCAAGCCCCAGGCGACATACGATCCGGCTCTCCAGGCGGACCCGACCCTGGTTGACAAGCTGAAGGCCGAGGCACCAGGCATTTTAGCGGATATGGTCAAAAATGCTGTTGAGTTTTTTCGCAGCCGAACGCTGATAGTTCCTCAGAAGATCGCGGTCGTGACGAAGGAGTATCGTGACTTGGAAGACGTTGTCGCACAGTTTGTGAGCGAAAAGTTGACACTTCTATCAGATGAGAGCGGCAAGATGTCGGGTACGGAAATCTATCAGTATTACCACAATTGGTCCGAGCGTCTGGGCCTCGAAACGATGTCGTCAAAAAAATTCGGAGTAGAGATCAAGAAGCATGTGCTCAACAGGAAGTCTGGCGGGCTTGTGTACTTCGCAAAGTTGAAGAGGGATTCAGATTTTGATCCTACCGGGATTGGTCTTGAGAAATGATCTAATTGATTATTGGTTTTCGTGGCGCAGAATTGTTGAGCCTAACCAGGAGTCGAATATGGACGGTCCGAGCTACATGCGTCAAGTCGCCATGTTGATCGCCAACGAGGCTGCGAACAAGCACCGCCTCGCCAGCGGCCAGCCGGCTGAGATGTTTGTCGGCGGCCCCCGCGCTGCCCAGGA
>ERZ1066123.1721-NODE-1721-length-12483-cov-7.238413_pt1 | contig 12483 bp, 11 predicted proteins | sample MGYA00382770_ERZ1066123 | MGnify/ENA primary metagenome ERZ1066123 (study PRJEB33369, sample SAMEA5778353) | biofilm metagenome | biome: Industrial cooling water; feature: Water cooling tower basin; material: Biofilm | place: United Arab Emirates | collected...
ATGACCGACGACGACGGCTACGAGTTTCACTTCACCCCGGCCCGCCCGGTCGCATCGGAGCGTCGACTGTTCGACGAGGTCGCGGCCGACCCGGCAATCGAGGAAGTCTGCCTGTTCTCCGGCGGGCTCGACTCCCTTTGCGGTGCCGTGCAGGAGATCACGGGCTGCCGCCGGGTCGCCCTCGTCGGCCACCGGTCGTGCGGGCAGACGGCCGCCCGACAGACCGCCCTCGTGAGCGAACTCGTCGCCCGGTCGCAGTCGTTCCGGGCAGGGATCGCACCGCTGATGGTCGCCTTGACGGCCAACAAGGGTAAGCGGCTCACGCGGGAGGTCAGCCAGCGGTCCCGGTCGTTCCTGTTCGCGTCCGCCGCGGCGGCGGTCGCCACGGCGTCCGGCTTGCGACGGGTCCGGTTCTTCGAGAACGGGGTGACGGGGTTGAACCTGCCGGTCAGCCCGCAACTGATCGGCAGCCGGGCGTCCCGCACGACCCACCCTCAGACCCTGGCCAAGTTCCAGCACCTTTTTCGGTTGCTGTTCGGGCCGAACTTCCAGGTCGACAACCCCTTCGCCGACCGGACCAAGGCGGAACTGCTGGCCGCGCTGAAGGCAGCCGGCTTCTCCGACCTGGCCGCCCGGACGTCGAGTTGTGCCCACACGATCACGAGAAAGTCGGGGACCACGCACTGCGGGACGTGCTCCCAGTGCGTCGACCGCCGGGTCAGCGTCCTGGCGGCGGGGTTGACGGACAAGGAAGACCCGCCGGCCAACTACGCAGTCGACCCGTTCACCGGCCACCGGGACGGGCCGGACCGGATCTTCGCCGAGCGGTACGCCGCCGTCGCGAACGAGATGCCCGCGATCCGGGACGCGGACGCGTTCGCCGAGCGGTTTCCCGAAGTCCACGACGCGACTGCGTACCTGGGCGGCGGTCGGGCGGCGGCAGGCCTGGAGGCGGCATTCCACCTGTTGAGCCGGCACAACGCTGGCGTCCGCAACGCGCTGCAGATCGCGTTCGCCCGCCACGGGGAGGACCTGATCGACCGGCGAGTTCCCGCCTCGTCCCTGCTCGGTGCCGTCGTGCAACGGCCGGCGGCGGCCGACGTGCGGGTGAACGGCCCGGCCTCGGGGAGGGGCATGGAACGCGGGCTGGTGATCGACACCGGCCGGTACGAGGTGCGATTCGACGGGGTGCCGTGCCCGCTGGGCAACACGCACGAGTTCCACTTCCTCGTCCGCCTGCACCGGGCCCGCGGAAACCACGTCCCGTACACGGCCCTGGGGGCGGACGTGTGGGACAACCCGTTGACGCCGAAGTCCTCGATCCACCGGGTCGTCTCGAACATCCGTCGGAAACTCGGCGAAAGTGGCATTCAGCGGCTCGTCATCGAGTGCGAAAGGGGGAGTTACGCCTTGGTCGTCTGCGAACAGGACGCGAAATCCGCGTGACCTCAGCGATTTGTCAGCGAAACCTCAGCGAAACCTCAGCGGCCCCTGTCAGGGTGGTGGGGTCGGCCGAACCGCGGCCGGCGTCACCCCGACAGGGACCGCCATGAGTACCCTCCCGCCAACCCGCTCGTCCGTCTCGCCGGCCCGCCGCCGACTCCTGCGCCTCATGCAGACGCTGAACTTCGGCCGGATCGAACGGCTCCCCGTCCGGGGCGGCGACCCCGTCCTCGACCCCACGCCGGTCACCGTCGTGGAGTTCAAGTTCGCCGCCGAGAACGGCCCCCGCCCCGAGGCCCGTTCGGCCGACTTCGTGCTCAAGCGTCAGGTCACGGACCTGTTCGCCCTCCTCGACGCGATCGGGGACGGGGAACTACTCGTTCTGACCGTCAAGCACGGCTTGCCTTTCACGGCCGAACGCGCGGTCTGAATCTGTCTTTTCCCTCCTTCTTTCCGTCCCCCGACCTGAAGCCGGCCGCATCGCGGAGGCGCTAGTGGGCGACGCCATTCGGCGTCCCACCGCGCTTCGTCGCGCCTCCGCCGTCGGCGTCGTCCACCGCCCTCCCCTCGATTGGGAGTTGCCCGTGGACTTTTCGTTCCTGTTCGAGCCGGGCGGGTACGCCTGGCAATCTGCCAGGTTCCGAGCCCGACGACTCGTCGGCCGGGCCGGGTGGACCGACGCCGACCGGGGCGACCTGGAGGCCGAGATCCTCCTTCGCGTCGTGGGGGGATTGCGGCGGTACGATCCGAGTCGCGGTCCCGTCGAGCCGCTGGTGGCGAGCATTGTCAAGGCCGCGGCGAAGGACCTCCTGCGGCAACGCGCGTCGCGGAAGCAATTGGCAGCGCGGGCCGTCGTCGGGCTCGAGGGCGAGCCGGGCGTGAAGCCCGCGAACGCGGACCTGCGGCTCGACTTCCAGGCCCTGCTCGACGCGTTGCCCCCGCCGCTGCGCGAGTACGCGGCGGGGATGCTGCAAGGGAACACGGCGACGGCCGTCGGCCTGCGACAGGGTCGGTCGCGGTCCAGCGTCTACCGGGACGTCGGACGGCTGCGGGCGTGGCTCGTCGCGGCGGGGATCGCGGACGACCGCCCGGCGACGAAAAATCCGGACAAAGTGTGACACACTTCGGACCCCGCTTACGAAGGAATAAGGGTAGGGGGATTGTCTCGGACCACAGGGGGGAAGGCGATGCGAGCGGGCTACCTGTACACGTTCGGGCCGAATATCCCGGCCCAGGAAATTGAAGCCGTGCTGGTGTTGGCGGCCCTCGCGACAGCGGGGCTGCACCCGGACGAAGCCGTTCCCGTCGAGACGCGACCTGCGGTGGACGCCGCGGTCAACGTGGTGGTCCTGTCGGCGGACACGCCCGCGGGCCGCGACTTGAACCGCGTGTTCCTGGCGTTAGCGACCCGAGGGTTCGGCCCTAACGGGTTCGGCGTGACGCGGGTGGGCGAGGGAAATGAGGCCGGACTGGCCGCCGCGACGTGACAAAAAGACCCCGCCGCGGGACAAACGCGGCGGGGCAGCGAACACTCACCAAGGACTCACTCATGCTAAACCGCGTCGACATAAATGACAATGAATGTTGGTCGGATTTCGCGAGCGAATTTTCGGTACCCCGAGATTTCGACTTCGAAATTGACCGCTCCGAACGCGAACGGGCCGAGGCCGACGCGCTTCCCGCCGCGGCCTGGGCGGCCGTCGGCACCCCGAAAGGGGGTGCCCGATGAGTGCGACCAACGGCACTTTCGCCAGTCACATCCGCGACGCCGCGAATCGCTTCGTTGCCCGGCGCTTCGTCCCCGTCCCGGTCCGGTTCGGCACCAAGAAGCCGAACCTCATGGACGGCTGGGAGCGGCTCCGGATCGAACCCGCTAGCCCGGCCGAGGTCCGGTTCGACCTGGATGTGCACTTCCCCGCGACGGAGAAGCGCAACATCGGAATCGTCCTCGGCGAGGCGTCGGGCGGGCTCGTCGACGCCGACCTCGACTGCCGGGAGGCCCGGATCGCGGCGGAGTACTTGATGCCGCCCACGGGCATGGCGTGGGGTCGGCGATCGGCCCCGGACAGCCACCTGGGGTACGTCGTCGACCGCCCGCCGGCCAAGGCGAAGGACGAGTACGTTGATCCGACCAATCCGAAGCGGGGCAAGCACGGCGGGCTGTTGCTCGAACTCCGCTCGACGGGCGGGCAGACGGTGGTCCCCCCGTCCCTGTACGCGGCCGACGCCGAGGGCGGGACGCCGGAAGAGTTCTCCGTCTGGGGCCGGGACGGCGACCCGGCACGCATCGGTCTCGAAGACCTTCTGCGGGCGGTCCGACGGACCGCGGCGGCGGCGCTGTTGGCGCGGCACTGGCCCACGGGGAACCGTCACGACGCCGCACTCGCGGTCTCGGGCGGGTTGCTGCGGGCCGGGTGGTCCGCCGAGGACGTCACCATCTTCCTGACCGCCGTCACGCGGGCGGCCAACGACGACGAGGTCGAGGATCGACTGCGGTGCGTCGCCGACACCGCCCGTCGGCTGGAAGCGCAGGACAAGAAGGTCCTCGGGTGGCCGGGATTCGTCAAGCTTCTCGGTCGCAACGGCGAGGCGATCGTCACCCGCGTTCGGGACTGGCTGGGGCTATATGACAAACACAGATCGAACGGACGGGGGTCTAATATTAGGGACTCCAGGGACGGGTTTCCGTGGAAATGCCCCACGCCGCTCCCGACGATGCCCCCGGTTCCGGCGTTCCCCTTGCATCTGTTCCCACCGGGGATCGCCGATTACTGGACGGCGGCGGCTGCCAGTCTGCACGTCCCTGTGGATCTCGTCGCGGTGCCCGGCATCGCCCTGCTCGGCGCGGCGGCCGGGCGAGCCGTCGCGGCCGAGGTCAAGCGCACCTACAAGGAGCCGCCGCTGAACTGGATGGCGGTGGTCTATCCGCCTGGGGGTGGGAAGTCCCCGGCCCTCGGCTTCGCCGCCGGACCGCTGACGGCCATCGGTGCGCGGTGGCGGGCCGAATTCGACGAGCAAATGCGGACCTACAAGGCGAACAAGCTTCGTTACGAGGAGGACTTGAAGGAGTGGAAGAGGGGGGACCGCGAGGCGTGTCCGCCGGACGAGCCCGTGATGCCGATCCTCCGCCAGTTGGTGTTCACGAACTTCACCGTGGACGCGTTGGTCCGCGGGAACGGCTACAACCCGCGGGGCATTGCGATATCCAAGGACGAGCTGTCGGGCCTCGTGGCCGCCTTGAACCAGTTCCGCGCCGGGAAGGGGGACGACCGCCAGAACTTGCTCAGCATGTGGGCGGGGGCCGGGGCAACCATCAACCGGGAAGGGGACCGGAAGGCCGGCATCCCGCCGCTGGTGATCCCGAACACGTTTCTGGCCGTGGCGGGAATGATCCAGCCCGACTTGCTCGGCGAGTTCCGCGGGGACGCGTCTCGGGACGACTTCAAGAACGACGGCTGGGCGGACCGATTCCTGTTGTCCTACCCCGACCCGTACCCGTTGGTCGGGGAGACCTGGGCCACCGTCCCGGAGGGCTTGGAGGCCGGGTACGTCAGGGTCTTCGAGACCCTTCTCGAGATGGAGATGGTGCCGATCGAGGACGCGGAAGGCACCGTCACGGGCCACCGCCCGTACTATGTCCCGTTCGCCGCCGACGCGGAAGTCGCGTGGGAGGCGTTCACGAAGGGGATCGCGGACCGGGCGAACGCCCTCGACCGCCAGGACCCGTACATCGGGGTGCTGTCGAAGTTCCGCCAGCACGGGTTGCGGCTCGTCGCGTTGTTCCACGTCCTCGACCTGGCGACCGGTGTCGCGACGCGAACCGATCGCATCTCGGGAGCGACGGTCCGGAAGGCAGCCGATCTGGTCGCCTATTTTGAGGCGCACGGAAAGCGGGCCCTCGGGATCGGGTATGCCGACCGCCGGTCGAGGGTTGCCAAGCGGCTGGTCAACTGGTTGGCCCGCAACCCTGACAAGTTCGTGTTCAGCCGGTCCGACGCCTATCTGCAACTGAAGGACGGCCGGGACGTCCCCTCGTCGGACAAACTCGATCCCGTGTTTCGGTTACTCGAAGACCATCGCTACATTCGCCCCGCGACGGGCGGGGGCTTCCACCGAGGACCGGTCCCGGAGGTGTATGAAGTCAATCCGGAGTGGATTCGGGGTGACGACTCCGACCCGGATTCCGTCGACGCCGCCCCCGACGATTTTCCCCCGCCACCCTCGGAACCCGTCCCTGAAGTCCCTAATATTGAGCCGGATTCAGAGGGACGGGCGTCTAATATTAGGGACTCTGGGGACGGGTTTGGTGGTGAGGGGGACAAAACAGACAGTGCATCGGACCCCTCACCGAGCCACATCACCGACGCCGACGGCGTGAACAGACTGGCCGCCGACATCGCGGAGTGGGGCGCGCCGGTCGCCCTCGACACCGAGACGACCGGGCTCGACCCCGAGCGGGACCGCGTCCGGCTCATCCAGTTGTGCGTCAACGGCGGCGTTTTCGTCATCGACGTGTTCGCGTTCCCCGACCCGAAGGCCGCCCTCGCCGCGCTGTTCGCGGCCCTCGCCACGGTCGAGGTCGTCGGACACAACCTGACCGCCTTCGACCTGCCGTTCCTCGCCCGGCTCGGGTTTGCCGCCGCGACGGTCTTCGACACCGCCGTCGCGTCCCGCGTCGTGTACGCCGGCAAGAACCTTCCGCACGGGCTCGGCGACGTCCTGCGTCGGGAGTTGAACGTCGCCGTCGACAAGTCCGCCCAGAAGTCGGACTGGTCCCGCCGCGACCTGACCCCGGCCCAACTGGCGTACGCCGCCGCGGACGTAGCGTTCCTGATCCCCCTCGCCGACGCGTTGCGGGCCAAGGCGACGGCGGCCGGGCTCGCCCCCGTCCTGGGACTCGAGATGGCCGCCGCCCTCCCGCTCGCCGCCCTCGCCGCCCGCGGGGTCGGCTTCGACGTCCAGGCTTGGCTCGCCCTGACCGCGGACGCCAAGTCGGCCCGCGACCGGCTCGTCGAAGAACTCGATCGACTGGCCCCGAACGCCGCGACGCTCACCCGCACCCGGAACTGGAACAAGCCCGCCGAGGTCCTCGCCGCGTTCCGCCAGTTTCAGGTCGAGTTGCCGGACTCCAGCGAGGGGACGCTCGCCGCGGTCGATCACCCGCTGGCGTCCGTGGTCCTGGCTTACCGCGAGGCCGCCCAGCGGGTCCAGGCGTTCGGCCGCAAGTGGGCTCAGAAGCACGACCGCGACGGCCGGGTGTTCGCCACCTGGAACCTGACCGGGGCCAAGACCGGGCGGATGTCGTGCTCCGGCCCGAACCTGCAGCAGGTCCCTCGGGCTGCCGGCTACCGCCAGTGCTTCGTCGCCGCGCCGGGTCACGTGCTCGTGAAGTGCGACTTCAGCCAGATCGAGTTGCGGATCGCCGCGAAGGTGACGGGGGACGCCGCGATGGCGGCCGCCTACCGGGACGGCCTCGACCTGCACCGGATGACGGCCGCCGCCTTCCTCGGGGTGGGCGAGCAGGACGTCACCAAGGACGCCCGATCCGCGGCCAAGATCGTCAACTTCGGGGCGATCTACGGGATGTCGCCCAAGGGGCTTCGACGCAAGGCCCGGACCGAGTACGGCCGCGACGTCTCGCTGGACGAGGCGAGGCGGTTCCTGGGCGCGTTCTTCGCCCGATTCCCGGATGTGGCCCGCTGGCACGCCCGGCTCAAGCGGTCGCAGGCGACGCACGTGGCCACGCTGGCCGGGCGGAGGATCGCGGTCGAACGCGACCAGTTCTACGGGGCGAAGGCGAACTTCATCGTGCAGGGGACCGGCGGCGACGGGTTGAAGCGCGCCCTGGTCTTGCTGCACGAGCGGCGGGCCGAGTGCCCGAACGCCCGGCCGGTGCTCGCGGTCCACGACGAGGTCGTCGTCGAGGTGCCCGAGGCGGAAGCCGAGTCGGCGAGGGACTGGCTGTGCCGGTGCATGGTCGACGGGATGCGGACGCTGATCGACCCGGTGCCCGTCGAGGTGGAGGCGTCGATCGGGCGAACCTGGGGCGGGTGACGGCGTGCGGGGCGGGAAGCGGGTGACTTTCGGAATGATATTCAGACTCGAGGAGATTGCCGATGACCGATCAAGACGCGTTGTGGGCGGGTTGCCTCGAGGAACCCGCCGATGTCGTCCGGCGAGGAGTCCTCGCGGACAAGCTTCAGGACGCCGGCTTCGTCGAACTCGCCGGGGCGGTTCGCGGCCGGGCCGGGCTGGCGTTCGTTCTCGGTGCCGCATCGATGGCGTCGGACGATGCCGGACCCCGGTTCGTGACTCTCCTCAGACAGCTGGACGGACTCGGTCGGGACGCCGTCCTCGGCTACGTGTTTCCGTTCGCCGGGGCGATCCTGGAGGACGACGACGTGTCCGACCGCATTACCAGGACAAACGCGTTCGGGTGGGGGGTCGAGTCGCTCGACGGCCGGATCACCGACTCCGACGCGAGTGGGATTCGGGTCGCGGTTCGGTTCCTCGCGGGCGGCGACCCGGACCCGGAACGGCCGTTTTGTGGGTCGCGGATGGAGGGGACGGCCACCTCGCTGATCCGATCGACTGGCGAGGTGGAGTTTCACGACGTGCGAGCGGACCTCGTGGACTGGGGTGTTGCCGAGGAAGACGACCAGGACCCCGAAGAATAAGGGCCGGTCCCGCACCGAAGTCGGGGCGGATCGGGCGAGGTTTCAACGAGTCAGGCAACCGCGGCCGTGACAATGGGTGTGCCCCTCGAGGAACCTCCCGTGTCGCTCCGCACCCGAATCGCCCGCGTGACGTCGCTGCTCACGGCCGTCACGCCCGACCGCTCGATCTGGTCCGTCACGCTGATCCGGGCGGGACACGACCCCGACGGTCGCCCGCCGGGAATGTACGGGTCGAGCCTGCACCTGGACATCGTGTACGAGGGGGAGGAACCGCCGCCGTTGCCGCGGGACCGGATGGCCTCACACTGCCTGGTCATCGAGTGTTGCCACGATCCGATTGCCCCGCCCACAAGCGAGGCGGGGGATTTTTCGGGAATCTCGACAAAATGTGACACACTTCGCACCCCGATTACGAAGGGATCTTTGTAGGGGGACAAATTCCCACTACCGAGGCCCGCGATGCTCGTCGAACTCCGCCCCATCGAATCGATCCGCCCCTATCCGGGCAACCCCCGCCGCAACGAGGCCGCCGTCGATGCCGTGGCGGCGTCGTTGCAGGCGTTTGGGTTTCGTCAACCGCTGGTTGTCGACGAGGAATCCGTCATCGTCGTCGGCCACACGCGGTACAAGGCGGCGAGGAAGCTGGGCCTCACCGAGGTGCCGGTCCACGTCGCGGTCGGGCTCACACCCGAGCAGGCCCGGGCGTACCGCATCGCGGACAACCAGACGGCCACGATCGCCGAGTGGGACGACGCGGCGTTGGTCCACGAACTCCTCGAACTCCGCGACGCCGGCTTCGACCTGTCGCTGACCGGGTTCGCCACCGACGACCTGACGGAGTGGCTCGCCCCGCCGCCGACGGAACCGCTGGCCGATCCCGACGAGGTGCCCGAGCCGCCCACCGAACCCATCACCCGACCGGGCGACGTGTGGCTGCTCGGCCGGCACCGGCTCGTGTGCGGCGACGCCACCGATCCCGCGGTAGTCGGGAACGCCCTGGGCGGGGCGAAGGCGGACCTGCTGCTGACCGACCCGCCGTACAACGTCGCCTATTCCGGCAAGACTTCCGCGGCGAAGACCATCGCCAACGACGACCTGGACGAGTCGGCGTTCCGCCGGTTCCTCGCCGACGCGCTGCGGGCGGCGGTCGCGTCCCTGAAGCCGGGGGCCGGGTTCTACGTGTGGCACGCCGACCTGCACGGGCTGACTGCCCGCCTCGCTGCTGCCGACGCCGGGCTGACCGTGCGGCAGGTGCTGGTGTGGGCGAAGTCGGCGTTCGCCCTGGGGCGATTTGACTACCATTGGAAGCACGAAACGTGCCTCTATGGTTGGGTCGACGGCTCCGCCCACTCCTGGCTCGGCGGCCGCGACCAGTCCACGGTCCTGGAGTTCGACCGCCCGTCCAAGAACGCCGAGCACCCGACGATGAAGCCAGTTGGGCTGTTCGCGAAGCTCATCGAGAACTCGTGCCCGAAGGGTGGCATCGTCCTCGATCCGTTCGCCGGCAGCGGGACCGCGGTGCTGGCCGCGGAGCAGACGGGCCGGACCGCCGCCGTGGTGGAACTGGACCCCGGCTACTGCGACGTCGTGGTCGAGAGATACGAGTCCGTGACCGGGAAGACGACCGAGCGAATCCCCGCGGGATGACCCGGTTTTGGCAGACCGTGGCAGACCGTGGCAGACTTTTCCGCGATTTTGGCAAGCTGGGCAATTTGGAATTCGCACCCGTGAGGAGGGTTCGCCCATGTCGCACAAGGGCCGAGAGACCGCGGACGAGGCGTTGGCCGTCGCCCTCGCCTGCGGGGCCACCGTCGAGCAGGCGGCCACCAAGGCGGGGGTCAGTTCGCGGACCGCCCACCGACGGCTGGAAGACCCCGCGTTCCAGGGCCGGGTGAAGCAGATCCGCCGCGAGACGGTGGAACGCACGGCGGCCGTCCTGACTGCGGCGTCGGCCGAGGCCGTCCGCACGCTGCTGGGCTTGCAGAAGGAAAGCGTGCCCCACGCCGTTCGGCTCGGGGCCGCACGGGCGATTCTCGAGATCGGGATGAAGGCGCGGGAGATGGTGGAACTGGAGGTGCAGCTCCGCGAGTTGGAGCAGCAGGTGAAGGCGCTGGACCGGGACCGCGCCGCTTTCGGCGACCGCCCCGGCCGGGCCGGCGGTCAAACCCGCGAGGACGTGCTGTAACCCTGCGTTCAGCCGCTACCGCCGTCGAGACCGGGCTGACCCTCACCCTCCGCGGCCACGCCTCGCAGGACCGGCGGTCCGTGACGGTGAATGCGGACTACACGGCCCGGCGGTTGGAGCGGATCGAGGTCGTGCCGCTCGCCCCGCCGCCGGGCCGAACGGTCGCCCCGGTCCCGTACCTCCAGACGCCCCACGTCGAGACGACCCGGATCGCGAGCGGAGCCCTGGACGTCCCCGTCGACGGGCACCTGCTCCTCCGCGGTCCGACCTACGTCGAGAAGGGCGAGGCCGCGACCGTCGTTCCCCTGCTGGCGGAACTTCCCTACATCGGGTGCCTGTTCAAGGGCAGCCGCCCGACCCAAACGACGAAGCGCGTGTACCTGGTCGTGTCGGCGAAGGTGGTCGACGAGGTCGCGCCGGCCCCGATGCCCCGTGGGAAGTGACACCCGTGCCCGAAGCGGAGGCCGAGTTCGCCGCGTTGGCGGACGGCCTCCGGGCGAACGAATCGCGGCTCCGGGAGGCGATGACGCCGAGCGATCGGCTCGACTTCGGCGACGGCACCCGCGAGTCGCTGGCGAACTTGCGGTGGGGGATTCTTCAGGGTCCACGGGCATCAAATGCCGGATTCGTCGCGGAGAAGTTGCGGAAGGCGAGGGCTGCGTTCGGCGGGTGACGTTGGCCACAACACCCTCGTCTCGTGGCCGTTAACTCATGCCTTTGAGCCCAGAAAACGCGGGAAAACACGAACGTTCGCACGCCGAAACAAACTCTCTGGTGGTCTGCGACGGCTCCGGGTGAGGTGGAAAGAGGGTTTGGGCCAGGAAGGACCCGTGAGAAGCCGAATCCCCGGTTGAGGGCAGCACGCTTTGCGAAACTCACATTGGACAGGAGCCTATCCCACACGCACTTTCTGATTACCGCCGGCGTCATGTGCATAACAGAGTCAATGGTAGTCATGCAACTTGGTGTGGATGCGGTCCATTTGGCTCTGAAGGGCCAAAGAGTACTTGTTCCAGTCGAACGGCACACTGGGTAGCCCGCTCGCCTTCCACTGCGAATCAAGGTAGTTCACGAAGGTGCGACACCGGGCCAATCGAGCGGTGATACTGTCTACGTCCCTGATACCCGCCTGTGCCGCTGGATCCAGGATGGGAGTATCCACAATCATTGCATCGACATAGGAAAAATCTCTCAGAAGTCGCTCGACGTGGTACAGGCCGCTGGTCGTTGGTCGAACAGAGTCCGCCGTCTGCGGGCCCCTGCGTGCACCTGTCAGGATGAGCAGCTTCTCGAAACATCGCTTCAGCGCCGCTTCGATCTGATTCGGTGAGAAACCCATTTTCTGACAGAGGGCGTACACTTCCACGACTGGAACGAAGCCGCCCTCTATTCCCGCACCTTGACGCAGACCCAGCGACCCAATGATAAAAATTGGAGTCAGGAAATGCTCTCTCGGGTCGGGGGTCGAAATCTGGAACAGGTTCGCGATCAGCCGGGAGCGGGCGGGGTCGTAATGCACATGATCGCCGAACACGATGGCCCGAACCATCTCGTGAAGCGGGATAGTATATCCGCCGTCCAGTTCCTGAATTTCAGCAATCTTCCTGGTGTCAACGTGTCCGCTGCCGAAGAAGTCTCGCACGATGTCCAGCGCAGCACGTACGTTGCCGTTCGACAGGTTCTCCAGACAGGCAGTGATGTCGTCCGTGGTCTCCAGGGTGCTGATGAATGCCGCCAGGATGCTCCGAAGGACAGACACCTTGGCCGTGCCCGGCCCCACCTTGAATTCCCCTGCCGTAAGTGCCAAGGCGTAGTCCAACCGCTTTTTGATGACCGTATCCACCCGGGGCGGAGCAATTGTGAACGCTTTAGGGTGATACCCGCTCAGCACGTTTGCCCGGCGTGACGTGTGAAAGGTCTCGGGGCGGATGGTGACGAAGACGGTCATATACCAGGCGGTGCTCATTTCGTGAGCAATTAAGTACGCTTGCTCCTGGATTTCAGGGCTACGTTGGTCCAAATTGTCCAGGAACAGCACAACCGGCTTCTGGTGCCCCGTCACGATGTGCTTGATGGACTGCTTCAGGTGCTCAACCTGGTTGTCCTGCTTGGCCTTCAAGAATCTGTACAACTCCAGACAGTACAACTCCTGGTTGGACTCCCTGACCTTCTTGATGA
>ERZ1066123.1728-NODE-1728-length-12467-cov-6.804222_pt1 | contig 12467 bp, 13 predicted proteins | sample MGYA00382770_ERZ1066123 | MGnify/ENA primary metagenome ERZ1066123 (study PRJEB33369, sample SAMEA5778353) | biofilm metagenome | biome: Industrial cooling water; feature: Water cooling tower basin; material: Biofilm | place: United Arab Emirates | collected...
GGTCAAGCATCCCGGCACGACGGGCGGCGCCCGAAGGGCCGGACTGGCCGCCAGAAAGCGCAAACCTTCGGCTGCGGTCAATCCGCGCAGGTTCCGAAAACCAGGCGGCGTATCGGGCCGGGCGCGGGAGAACGCCCGCCCGGCACGGCCGGGCATTGGTCCCGACGCAAGCCTTTGGATGCGCCATGGCCTGCCCGCTCCATGCGAATTGCCATTTCGGTCCTGCCTTGCGACCGTCATGCGCCTGCATCCGGGCGGCATGGCCACGCCAAGGATCGCGGCGGCACGGCACATCGTCACGGCAAGGATGAAGTTCGTGTAATCTCTGCCGCCCATCGTCGCCCGGCGGGCGCGGCGGTCATGCCGGCGCGCGGCCCGCGCTCCGGACCGTGCCCGTGCTCCGGACCGTGCCCGTGCTCTGGCACACGCGGACGCCGCGGTGCCGACGCGCGCAGGCATGCAGCAGGCTGGACCGGTCCCGGACATTCGCCTCCCCGCTTGGGCTTGTCGCTTCCTATCGCATGCGCCGCACGCCACCGGCAAGACGCGCCTGGCGCGGTTCGCCGCGCTTGCCAGCGTCCGGGCTTCCCGCGATCCTGTCCTCCGCCCTGTCCATCCAGGGGTTTCCCCGAAGGTCAGCATGCTCCTCGCCAACGACCCCGAGACGCGCCTGCGCGACGCCACCGCAGCCATCGAGCCCCGGCTCGTGGCGCTGCGCCGCGACATCCACGCCCATCCCGAGCTCGCCTTCGAGGAGGTGCGCACCGCCGGCATCGTCGCTGCCGAGCTGGCGCGCCTCGGCATCGCGCACCGCACCGGCGTCGGGCGCACCGGCGTGCTCGGCATCATCGAGGGCGGCCGGCCGGGGCCGACCCTGGCCATCCGCGCCGACATGGACGCGCTGCCGATCCACGAGGAAACGGGGCTGGATTTCGCCAGCACCGTGGCGGGGAGGATGCACGCCTGCGGCCATGACATCCACACCAGCACGCTGCTCGGCGTGGCCGAGGTGTTGCAGGCGATGGCGCCGCAGCTCGCCGGCCGCGTCGTGCTGGTGTTCCAGCCCGCGGAGGAGGTGCTGGAGGGCGCGGCGGCGATGATCGCCGACGGCGCCGCCGAGGGCATCGACTTCGCGCTCGGCTTCCACAACCACCCGGACATGCCGGTCGGGCGCTTCGGCTACGTGCGCGGCGCGGCGCTGGCGGCCTCCGACCGCTTCGACATCATCCTGCGCGGCCGCTCCGGCCATGCCGCGCACCCCTATGCCGCGGTCGATCCCATCGTTGCCGCGGCAGGGTTGGTGGGCCAGCTGCAGACCGTGGTGAGCCGGGAGATGAAGCCGCTGCACCCCGCCGTGGTCACGGTCGGCATGTTCCAGGGCGGCACCACCTACAACATCATCCCCGAGCGGGTGCACCTGAAGGGCACCGTGCGCACCCTGCACGCCGAGGCGCGCGACAGGGCGGAGGCGGCGATCCGCCGCTTGGCGGACGGCGTCTGCCAGGCGATGCGCGCCACCCACGAGATCGACTACCAGCGCAAGGTGCCGCCGCTGCGCAACGACGACCGCGTGCTCGATCCCGCCATTGCGGCGGTGCGGGCGCAGTTCGGGGACGTGGTGGAGGAGGGCGAGCCCTCGATGGGGGCGGAGGATTTCTCCGCCTTCGCCGACCGCGTGCCGAGCTTCCAGCTGCGCATCGGCTCCGGCGCGCCGGGCCGCGCCGACGCGCTGCACAATGCCGGCTACCAGCCGGACGAGCGCTGCATCGGCCTCGGCGTGCAGGCGCTGGCGCGCGCCGCGCTCGACATGCTGCGCTGATGGCCCACCGCATCGCCGAGCTGACGGCGCCCGAGGTGGCGCAGCGCCTTGCCGCCGGCGCCTGCGCGATCCTGCCCATGGGCAGCCTGGAGACGCACGGCCCGCAGGCGCCGATGGGCGACTTCCTGCTGGCCGAGGCGATGGCCGATCGCATCGCCGCCGCCGCCTCCACGCTGCGCGGCGCCGACGCGCTGGTGCTGCCGGCCATCCCCTTCGGCGGCGAGGATTTCTTCGGCGCGACGCCGGGCGGCGTGGTGCTGACCCCCGGCCTGCTGCAGCAGGTGGTGGAGGAGGTCTGCGGCAACCTGGTCCGCACCGGGGTGCGCGCGATCCTGATCGTCAACGGCCATGCCGGCTCGATCGGGCCGGTGGACGCCGCGTGCCGCATGCTGCGCCGGGAGCACGGGGTGCGGATTCCGGCCCTGCATCTGTGGCGGGCCGCCGCCGCTCTGCATGCCGAGCTCGGCGGGCCGGCCGAGAGCCTCGGCCATGGCGGCGACCCGGTCTGGTCGGTGGCGCTGCACCTGCGGCCCGATCTCTGCCGGCCGGAGCGCGCCCGCGCGAGACTGCCGGTGCCGCCCATCCTCGGCCAGCCTGTCGCCGATTTCGGCACCATCCGCGTCGGCGGCGTCGCCTTCGCCGTGCCGACCGAGCATGAGGAGGTTGCACCGGGCGGCGTCGCCTGCGCCGATTCCCGCGCCGGCAACGCCGACCATGGCGCGCGCATCGTGGCGCGCCTTGTCGAGGCTGGCGCGGCGATGGTGGCGCTGCTGCGGGAACAGAGCGCGCCCGCGGCGGCGAATGGCGGGGAGCTGTCCGGTTGAGGATCTGCGTCTTCGGCGCCGGCGCCATCGGCGGGCACCTTGCGGCCAGGCTCGCCCATGGCGCACGCAGCAGCGGGGTGCAGGTCTCGGTCGTCGCGCGCGGGGCGCACCTGCGCGCCATGCAGCAGCGCGGGCTGACTGTCCGTGCCCGCGACGGCGTGCTGCGGTGCCAGCCGAACGCCACCGACGATCCGGCGACGCTCGGGCCGCAGGATGCGGTGATCGTCACGACGAAGGCGCCCGCGCTCGGCACCGTCGCGGCCGCCATCGCGCCGCTGCTGCACGGGGACACCGCCGTCGCCTTCGTCATGAACGGCATTCCCTGGTGGTACCACGACCGCACCGCGCGCGACGGGGCGCGCATGCCGGCGCTCGATCCGGGCGAGGCGGTCCGCCGCGCCGTCGGCATCCCGCGCACCCTCGGTGGCGTGGTCTATTCCGCCGCCACGGTGGTGGAGCCCGGCGTGGTGGAGGCGCTGGCCGAGGATGGCCGCGTGGTGCTCGGCGAACTCGATGGCAGCGTCACGCCGCGGCTGATCGCGCTGGCCGACGCCGTGGCTGCGGGCGGCATGGGCGGGCAGGCGGTGCCGGACATCCGCATGGCCGTGTGGTCGAAGCTGCTCGGCAACCTCATGACCGGCCCGATCTGCGTGCTCGCGCGCCGCGACATGGGCACGCTGCTCGCCGAGCCGACGCTGCGCGAGGCGGCGATCCGCGTCGGCGAGGAGGTGGTGGCGATCGCCGCCGCCCATGGATTCGACCTTGGCGGCTCGGTGGCGGCGCGGGCAGGGCGCTCGGCCGGGCTGCGGCACCGGCCCTCCATCCTGCAGGACCTGGAGGCGGGGCGGCCGATGGAGGTGGAGGCGCTTTGGCGCGCGCCGCTGGGCCTGGCCGCGGATGCCGGCGTGCCGGCGCCGACCCTGGCGCTGCTGGTCGCGCTGGCCTCGCAGGCGGCGGAGGGGAAGGGGTGCTGGGCGCCGGGGGCGAGCGCATGAAGATCTGTGTCTACGGCCCCGGCGCGATCGGCGGGCACCTGGCCGCGCGGCTGGCCCAGGGGGCGGCGGTCAGCGGCGCCGAGGTCTCGCTCGTCGCGCGCGGCGCGACGCTTGCCGCCATCCGCGACCGTGGCCTGATCGTGCGCGTCGCCGATGGCGACATCCGGTGCCGGCCGCGCGCCGCCGAACGTGCCGAGGAGCTCGGGCCGCAGGATGCCGTGGTGGTGACCACCAAGGTGCCGGCGCTGCCCGGCGTCGCAGCCGGCATCGGCCCGCTGCTGCGCGAGGACACCACCGTCGCCTTCGTCGTGAACGGCATCCCCTGGTGGTATTTCGACCGTGATCCATCGCCTTCGGGCGGCCCGCGTGACGGCCGGCGCGTGCCGGAGGCCGACCCGGGCGATGCGGTGCGCAGGGCCGTCGGCGTCGCACGCACCCTCGGCGGCGTCATCTACTCCGCCAGCAACGTCGCCGAGCCCGGCGTGATCGAGGTCTCCAGCAGGACGTCCAAGCTGATCCTCGGCGAGCCGGACGGCACCCGCAGCGATCGCGCCGTCGCACTTGCCGCCGCGTTCAAGGCCGGCGGGCTGCCCTGCTCCGTCTCGCCCGACATCCGCACCGAGATGTGGGGCAAGCTGCTGAACAACCTCTCGAACGGGCCGGTCTGCCTGCTGACGCGGCGGCACATGCAGGCGACCTTCGCCGATCCCGTGGTGCGCGAGGCCGCGCTCCGCGCCGTGCACGAGGGGCTGGCCATCGCCGCGGCCCATGGCCGGCCCGTGCCGGGCGATCCGGCGGACCGCATCAATCTCTCCGCCGGCCTCGCGCACAAGCCCTCCATCCTGCAGGACCTGGAGGCTGGGCGACCGATGGAGATCGATAGCCTGTTCGCGGCCCCGCTGCGCCTGGCGCGGGAGGCCGGCGTGCCGACGCCGATGCTGTCGCTGCTGGTGGCGCTGGCGATGCAGGCCGCCGAGGGTGCGGGGCTCTACCCGGCGGGCGGCTGACGCGACGCAACATCGTTGACGGCGGCAGCCGGAACGCGCCTCACTGTCGCCCCGCGCACGCGACGCAGGCGCCACGAGGAGGGGGAGGCACCGATGGACCCGCTGATCGACCACGTCGTCGTCGACGTGCGCGACCGGATGGAGGAGGGGGCGCGGCGCTACCGCGCGCTCGGCTTCACCCTGACACCGATGGGGAAGCACAGCCTCGGCTCGGCCAACCACCTGGCGATCCTCGGCCGCGACTACATCGAGCTGCTCGGCACCGACGTGCCCGGCGGCACGCTGCGCCCCGACCTCGCGGGCTTCCCCGTGGGGCTGAACGGGCTGGTGTTCCTGGCGCGCGAGTCGGACAGGCTGCAGGCGCAGCAGCAGGGCCGCGGCGTGCCGGTGCAGGGCGTGCTGAACTTCTTCCGCCCCGTCGAATACCCGGACGGCTCCAAGGCCAATGCGCAGTTCAACGTGGTGCGCCTCGACCTCGGCGCGGCCTTCGACGGGCGCATGTACTGGTGCGAGCACCTCACGCCCGAGCATGTCTGGCGCCCCGAATGGCAGGACCACGCGAACGGCGCGACCGGGGTCGCGCGCGTCCTGCTCTCGGTGCGCGACCCGGCGCGGCAGGCGGCGCTGTTCACCCGCATCTTCGGCCCCGCGCACATGGCGGAAGGCCCGGACGGGCGGCGCGTGCTGAAGGCCGGCGAGGCGGTCGTGGAATTCGCGCCCCATGCGGCGGTGCGGGCCGAGCTCGGCGACGCTGCGCCGGACCTGGCCGGCCGTGGCGACCACATGGCGCTGCTCGGGCTGAAGGTGCGTGACCTGGCGGCGACCGAGGCGGTGCTGCGCGCCAACGGCGTGGCCGGCGTGGCGTCCCTGCCGGGACGGTTGCGCGTGCCGGCGGCCGAGGCGATGAACGCGACGATCGACTTCATGGCGTGATGGCAGCCTGGCCCGCACGCAGGCGCCGCCAGGCGGCGCGCAGGGCGGCCGGGTCGGCCGCCTGCTCCGGGTAGGTCAGAACCTCGGCTTCCGGCAGCACCGCCCAGGCCTGGGCGCTGGAGGTCCAGAACTGCGCCGCGGGCCGGATGTCCGCGGTCTCGTCCAGCGTGCCGGCGCGCAGGTTCAGGGTTGGCGCACCCTCGCGCCGGGTCCAGAGCCGGCTGTGGCAGTCCGGGCATGCGGTGGACTCGTTCACCGCGCCGGCGTGCCCGCCAGCAGCGCGACGCCCTCCGCCGGCACGACGAGCGACATGCTGAAGGCGCTGCCGCGGCGCTTCTGGCAGAGGTGGCCGTGGCAGATGGTGCAGGTCAGCGGCTCCTGCCTGAGCCGATAGCGGATTCGGCCGCAATTGCAGCCGCCGTCCCGCGGCGCGATGTCACCGGTCATCGCCGCAGCATGCGCTACGCGCCTCGCCGGCACCAACCGGGACCGCGTGCGGCCGCGGCAGCGCCGTCTGCCCCAGCACCCAGCCCTCCCAGCGGCGGATCCAGGGATCGTCCGGCACGAAGTCCGGCCGCGCCCCGTCCAGCACGCCGATCAGCCCGAGCAGGCCGATCACGCTGTCGAACCGGTCCTCCCCGGTGGCATCCGTGCCGAAGCCGTCCGCGACGGCGGCGGCGAGTGCGGCGGAGGGCGCCACGCGCCGCGCCGCCATCACGTCCCGCATCTCCGGCGCCAGCACCCGGCGCGCCGCCTGCGCCCGCTTGCTGCCGGCCAGCCGCAGCCCGCAATGCCGGAGCGCCTCGGCGGGATAGACCTCGGCCAGCACGGCCCGGCCTGGAGCCAGCAGCGCGTGCAGCGCCCCGGCGAAGGGCCAGAGCCGGATCGGCGCCCCGGCCGCCAGCGCCGGCGCCAGCCAGTCGCGCCAGGCGGCGATGGCGGCCTTGCCCGACTGGTTGGCGCCGAGCGTCCAGAACAGCGGCGCCCCGGCGGGGCGTTCCGTGGTGGCGCGGTCGCACCAGCGCGACAGCCCGGCGGGCCCGGACAGGCCCAGCGCCGCCGCATGCGCGGCACGTGTCATGCCCCGCACGCCGCGCGCCGGGTAGAAGGGACGCGCGGCCGAGACCGTCTCCAGCCTCTCGTTCACCGCGAAGAATCCGGGCCGTGCCGCCAGCCCCCGCAGGAAGGCCGGGAAATCCGGCGCCGCCTGCCGTGCCGCATACTCGCGCGGCAGCCCGAGCGGCAGATCGAGGCCGAGCGCGACGGGCGGCCCCTCGGCCAGCAGCGCGGCCAGCCGTGCCGCGGGCTCGCCCACCGGTTCCGGCGCCGCGGCGCGCCAGGCGCCCGACCGGTCCCGCCGCGCCACCGTGATCCAGCGCTTGTCCGGCGCCGTGCTCCAGTCCGCATGCGCCGCGATCATCGACCGCCCCCCTCTCCGAGCGATCCATGCCATGCTGCGCGAGGCAGGCGGCAGGGGAGACCCGGATGGACAGCATGACGCATCAGGCGCCGGGCCGGGTCGCGCCCGGGGGTGCGGCCTACGGCACCATGGCGAAGTGGCTGCACTGGATCACGGCCGGGCTGATGCTGGTGGCGCTGCCGATGGGCTTCGCCATCCAGCACGTCAAGGACGCCAGCAAGATGCCGTTCTACGCCATCCACGAATCGGCGGGCGTCACCATCTTCGTCGTCGTGCTGATCCGCATCGCCTGGAGGCGGATCAGCCCGCCGCCGCCGCTCGATCCCGCCATTCCCCGCCCGATGCGCGTGGCGGCGACGGCGGTGCACCACGCGCTCTACGCGATGCTGCTGATCCAGCCGCTGCTCGGCTTCTTCATGACCAACGCCTTCGGCTTCCCGATGCGGGGCCAGACCGCCTACCTGTTCCTGATCGATTTCCCCAAATTCATGGACGCGGTGCCCGGGCTGGCGGAGTGGCTGAAGACCTTCCATGTCATCGGCGGCTGGACGATCCTGGTGCTGCTGGTGCTGCATATCGGCGCCGTGGTGTTCCACCAGGCGATCCGGCGGGACGATACGCTGCTGCGCATGGTCTGATGCCGCACTCATGACGTACGGGCCTACGCCCGGCCTGATCGTCCGCATGCTGGCGTCGTCCGGGCCGCGCGCCGCGGACGCGGCGCAGTCCGGGCCGGGTCGGTGCCCCAGCCGGCCGGCGCGCTACAACGGCTTCTGCGCACGTTCCAGCAGGCGGGCGAAGAAGCCCGGCTTCTTCGCGGGCTCGGCGGGCTTGGCGCGTTCGGCAGCGGCGGCGCGCTCGGCGGCGGCCCGTTCGGCACGGGCCTCCTTCTCCTTCAGGGCGAGCCACTTCTCGAGGCTCATGCCTGCCTTCGCGGCCCGCTTGGCCTCGTAGGCACGCTGGCCCTCGGTCATCTTCCGCTCTGCGCCCATGCCCCTCTGCCCGCCATGCCCGGCGGTCCCTCTGTCCCGCGCCGGGCGCCCAGATGGCGGATGGCAGGCCGCGCGGCAAGGCGGCACCTTGCGCCGGCCGCCCGTCCCGCGTTGAAGAGGGAGGGCCGAAGGTGCAGGCCGGACCGGCGGAGAGCGATGGAAGCGCGCGTCAAATCGGGGATCTGGGTCTCCATGGCCCTCCGCCTGGCCGATATCGCCGGGCGAAGCGGCGCGGTGCTGCGCAAGGGCGACCCGGATTCCGGCGGCGTGCTCTGCGTGCTGCGCGGGCGGGAGGGGCTGGTCGTGCTCAGCCAGGTGCGCGATGCCGAGGGGCGCCCGGCCTGGCTGCGCGGCACCGGGCCCGCGGCCGTCGAGGAGGCGGCGGCGGATGCCTATGTCGAGCGGCAGGTGAAGCGCGACCCCGATCTCTGGGTGGTGGAGTTCGACGCGCCGGACCTGAAGCCGCCCTTCGAGGGGCGGCTGATCTAGGCAGGTTCTTCCGCCTGGCCGGATCGTGCTCCAGCGTCCGGCCCAGGCCGAATGCAGGCGCAGGCACCAGCGGGGAGGCTGTCGCCGCCGCATGCGGGTATCAGCTCGCCCCTGGTCCGCATCATCCCGACAGGCTCCGGCGTCACGGGCGGCCGCGCGGGGAAGCGCCCCCCTTCATCTTGGGTGCGGATGAGGGCCAGCATCATCATTATGCGATGTCTGTCTCATGAAGCGGCCCAAGCCGCGCATCGGGACAGGGCTTCCCGAATCGAGCAGGCAACCGAGGCGCGATAAAATCGGCAACCTTGGGTGTCCTGCGCTCCCTGCAATCAGCCCGACGCGTGCCGTGGGCCCTCGGCCTGAGGCCCGCAATCCGTTGATCTTGAAAGGATCGCGGGATTGTGTAGCCCACCGCACGTGGCCGTGAGGTGCTTTCGCGAGCAACCCTGTCTCTATCGGAGGTATCGCGAGCAATATGTCCTTCCAATCGGGTCGGCGGCGTAACGCCCGCGATCGATTGAGCCACAACCGGAGGCTGCATGACAACCCCCCGCCCCATCCTCATCGTCGAGGACGACGCCGCGCTCCGAGCCACGCTGGCGGAACAGATCGCCGAGGACGGCGACTTCACGGCCGACCAGGCGGAATCCGCGCAGGAGGCGGAGGAGAAGCTGATGAGCGCGGATGCGCGCTACGATGCCGTCCTGCTCGATATCGGGCTGCCGGATGGCGACGGACGCGACCTCTGCGCCAAGCTCCGCCGCGAGGGCAAGCGCATGCCGGTCATCATGCTGACGGGCCAGGACGGCGAGCAGGACGTGGTCAAGGGGCTCGACGCGGGGGCGAATGATTACATCGCCAAGCCGTTCCGCGTGAACGAGCTGCTGGCCCGCGTGCGTGCGCAGCTGCGCGTCTTCGACAATTCCGAGGACGCGGTCTTCACCGTCGGGCCCTACCTGTTCCGGCCCTCGGCCAAGCTGCTGATGGAACCGGCGCGGAGCCGCAAGATCCGCCTGACCGACAAGGAAAGCGCGATCCTGAAATTCCTCTACCGCGCCGGCGGGCGGCCGGTGCCGCGCCAGGTCCTGCTGAACGAGGTCTGGGGCTACAACAGCGCGGTCACCACGCACACGCTGGAGACCCACATCTACCGCCTGCGCCAGAAGATCGAGCCGAACCCGATGCAGCTCCGTCTGCTGCTGACCGAAGCTGGCGGCTACCGCCTCGATCCGATGGCGCGGCTGCAGGCGAACTGAGCAGCCGGGGCGGTCACGCGGCCCGCCCCGCTCCGGCCTTCAGTGCCCGCGTGGCCACGCCGTCATCGCGTGCCCACGCGGGCGCGGCTTGCCCTATCGATCCGTCAGCCGCAGCTCGATGCGCCGATTGCGCGCGAAGGCCTCCGGCGTGTCGCGATCATCCAGCGGCTGGTTGTCGCCGAAGGCCGCGGCGGCGACGCGGTTCGCCGGCAGACCCTCGTTGATCAGCAGCTGCGCCACCGCGATCGCCCGCGCCGCGGACAGCTCCCAATTGCTGGCGAACCGCCCGCCGCCGCGCAGCGGGTTGCGGTCGGCGTGGCCGTCCACGCGCAGCACCCAGGGCACGTCGGGCGGGATTCGCGCGGCGATCTCGGTCAGGACGCGGGCGAGCTCGCGGATCTGCTGCTGGCCGCGCTCCGACAGCTCGGCCGAGGCGGGCGGGAACAGCACCTCGGACTGGAACACGAAGCGGTCGCCGACCACGCGGATCTCGGGGCGCTCGCCCAGCACGTCGCGCAGGCGGCCGAAGAAGTCGCTGCGGTAGCGCTGCAGCTCCTCGACGCGCGCGGCGAGCGCGGCGTTCAGCCGACTGCCAAGGTTGACGATCTGCGCATCCTTGTCGCGCCCGGCCAGCTCCGCCGCATCCAGCGCGGCGGCGACGCGTGCGAGCTGGGCGCGCAGCTCGTCGAGCTGGCGGGTCAGCAGCGCGACCTGGGCGCGGGCGCTCTCGCCGAGGCGCGCCAGCTCGGCCGCCTGCGTCTCCGCCGCGCGGCGCCGCGCCTCCTGCTCGGCGGTGCCGGCCTCCGCGGCCTGGCGCAGCCGCAGCGCCTCCGCCGCCGCACGCTCGGCGGCAAGGCGCTGCCGGTCGCGTTCCTCGGCGGTGGCCTCCGCCGTTTGGCGCAGCCGCTGCTGCTCGGCGGCGCCACGTTCCGCCGCCTCGCGCCGGCGCTGCTCCTCGCCGGCGCGGGCCAGCGCCTCGCGCGCCTGGCGTTCGAGCTGGTCGCGCAGCGCGGTCAGTGCGCGGATCTCCTGCGTCAGGCGTGCCAGGTCGGAGAGCCGCGCCTCGATGGTCGCACGGTCCGCCTGCACCCGGGCGTCCAGCGTCGCCGCCTCCCGTTGCAACGCGGCGATCTGGCGCCCCGCTTCCGCCAGCTGAGCCTGCGCGGAGCCGAGGTCGCGCTGCAGCGCCGCGGCCTCGCGTCGCGCCGTCTCGGTGGCACCGCGGCTTTCCGCCAGCGCGCGGTTCAGCTCGGCGACGCGTGCCTCGGCGCGCGCGCGGGCCTGCTGCTCGCCGGCCAGGGTGCGGCCGGTCTCGGTGAGGCGCTGCAGGGTCTGCGCGGTGTCGCCGCCGGCGGCCTCGGCGCGTTGCAGCGCCGCGGCGAGCTGGCTTTCCAGCGTCGCCAGCCGCTCCGCCCCGCCGCGCGCCGCCAGCTCCAGGTCGGCGAGGCGGGCCGCCAGCCGGTCGCGTTCGGCGCGCGTGCCGTCGCGCTCGGCGCCCGCGCGGTCACGCTCCTCGCGCGCGTCGCGCAGCTGCTGCGCCAGCATGTCGCGCGCCGCGGCGGTGCCCTGCAATTCCTCGGCGGTGCGGGTCAGCGTGGCGCGCAGGGTCTCGGCCTGGCCGCGTTCCAGCGCGAGCATCTCGGCCAGCTCGGCGACCTGCCGGTTCAGCCGGTCCAGCGCCTGGTCGCGCGAGGACAGCGCGACCGAGAGGAAGCCCTGCGCCAGCACGAAGACCAGCAGCACGAAGATGATGACCATGAGCAGCGTGGACAGCGCGTCCACGTAGCCCGGCCAGGCATTGAGCGACCCGCCGCCGCCGCGCCCGCGCCGCCGTCCGCCTTCGGAGACGGCCATCGCTCAGCCCGGTCCCGCGCCCTGGTCGCGCCCGGCCACGACGGCGGGAGGGGATGTCGCGCGTCTCACCGCGGCGGCTCCTCAGCCAGCGCGGCGATGGTGCGGGCGACCACGCGGATCTCGTTGCGGATGTCCGCGGTGGCCTGGATGCGGCCCTGCGCCACCTCCTCCACCAGCCGCGCGAGCCCCAGCTCGATGTTGCGCAGGTGCGCCCGCGTCGCCTCCTCGATCTGCGCCTGTGCGCCGGTGGCATCGGCCATGCGCGCCAGCACCGGGGCGAGCGCCTGCTGCTGCTCGGCGACGCGGGCGATCATCACCTGACCGGCGCGCATCTGCTCGGTCAGCACGGTGAGGCGTTCGGTCAGCTGCATCATCGCCGCGTTCGCCGCGGCGCGCCCCTCCTCGCCGCGCAGCAGGATCTGCTGCAGCCCGTCGAGGTTCTCCGCCGTCTGCTCCAGCAGCGCCTGCACATAGGCCGGCACGCCGCCCTCGCCACCCTCGCCGCCCGGCCCGGCGGAGGACAGGCGGGTCAGCCCGGCCAACCATTCCTCCAGCTCGTTCAGGAAACGCGTCTGCGCCTGCCCCGCCGTCAGGTCGAGGAAGCCGAGCACCAGCGCGCCGGCGAGGCCCAGCATGGAGGAGGAGAAGGCCACGGACATGCCGCGCAGCGGCTGGCTCAGCCCCGATTTCAGCTGGCTGAACAGCTGGTTGATGTCGCCCGAGCCCACCGACATGTCGGCGATCACCTCGGAGACCGAGCCGATGGTCAGCAGCAGCCCCCAGAAGGTGCCGAGCAGGCCGAGGAAGATCAGCAGCCCGGTCAGGTAGCGCGCGATCTCCCGCGTCTCGTCGAGGCGCGACGCGATGCCGTCCAGCAC
>ERZ1066123.1731-NODE-1731-length-12438-cov-16.224582_pt1 | contig 12438 bp, 12 predicted proteins | sample MGYA00382770_ERZ1066123 | MGnify/ENA primary metagenome ERZ1066123 (study PRJEB33369, sample SAMEA5778353) | biofilm metagenome | biome: Industrial cooling water; feature: Water cooling tower basin; material: Biofilm | place: United Arab Emirates | collected...
GGACCAAGGTGCGCTGGAAGAACTACGGGATCGTCAACAACAGCTGCAACATGGCCGTCGCCATGGGCAACTACTGGTTCACCCCGGCCGATGGCGGCGCGGATACGAAGGTCGAATACAGCTTCGCCTATGTGCGCGGGGAACAGGGTGACCTCAAGATCGTCGTTCACCATTCGTCGGTGCCGTTCAACCCGAACTGAGCCGCGCGGCCAATCAACCATGGGGGCAAGTCCATGATCTTATCTTCCTCTGTCGGGGGGCGGCGCCATGGCCATTGACGCCCTGTTCCAGCCGGTCGTGCTGTTCTTCCTGCTCGGCGCGCTGGCGGCCTTCGCCCGGTCCGACCTTGCCGTGCCCGAGGCGGTCGCCAAGACCATCGCGCTCTATCTGATGATGTCGATCGGCCTGCGGGGCGGGGGTGAGGTGGCGCATAGCGGCCTCACCAGCGCCATGCTGATCGCAGGCGCCTGCGGGCTGGCGCTCAGCTTCCTGCTGCCGCTGCCGGCCTTCTGGGCCTTGCAGAAGCTGGGCCGGCTCGACCGCACCAATGCCGCCGCGGTCGCCGCGCATTACGGATCGGTCAGCGTCGTCACCTTTGCCGCCGGTTCCGAAGTGCTGCGTGCGGTCGGCATGGCGCCTGCGGGTTTCATGGTCGCAGTGCTGGCCCTGATGGAGACCCCGGCGGTGCTGACCGGGCTGCTGCTCGCCAAGCGCGGGCAGGCTAAAGGCGACGCGCTCGCCGCGCGCGGGGGGCTGTGGCACGAGACCTTCTTCAACGGGTCGGTGGTGCTGCTGGTCGGCAGCTTCATCATCGGCGTGATCGCGGGGGAGAAGGGCTTTGCCCCGATCGCTCCGGTGTTCGACACGCTGTTCAAGGGGATGCTGTGCCTGTTCCTGCTCGACATGGGGCTGGTCGCGGCGCGGCGGCTGATGGACCGGCGCGCGCTGACCTGGCGCACCGCGGCGCTCGGCATCGCGCTGCCGGTCACCAACGGCACGCTTGGCGCGGCGCTGGGGGTGTTTGCAGGCCTTGATGCGGGATCGGCGGCGGCGCTCGCCATTCTGGCGGGCAGCGCGAGCTATATCGCGGTGCCGGCGGTGATGCGCCTCGCCTTGCCAGAGGCCAATCCGGGGCTTTATCTGGGCATGAGCCTGGCCGTCACCTTCCCCTTCAACCTGACCCTTGGCATCCCCTACTACGCATGGGTTGCCAGCCACTTGCACGGGATGATCTGAGATGACCGAGACCATCATCCGCCGCCGCATCGAAGTGCTGGCGGACGAGCCGCTGATCCCCGCGATCGAACGCATCGCGGCGAGCGCGGGGATCGAGCACTACACCTTGCTGCCGACGCTGGGCGGCATGGGCCATTCGGGCCGCTGGCGCGACGACCAGATCTCCGGGGCGACCGCCAAGGTGATGTTCATGGCGGTCACCTCGGAAGAGGGCGCCGACAAGCTGACCGATCTGCTCAGCCCGTTGCTGGCCACGCATCATCTGATCCTTCTGGTCAGCAATGTGGAAGTGATCCGCCCGCAGCGCTTCGATTGAGCGGGAGGGTTACAGCAACCCCGGCAGAGCGTCTCTCACACGGGCGCGCTGCCGGGGTCTGGCGACAGCATCGCCCCGCCATCAACCGATGGCCAACACAAGCAGCGGCGGCTCAGCCGGTTTGGGTTGCCGCCGCATAGCGTGCCGAGACCTTGCCCCAATCGACCGCCTGCCACCAGCCATCGAGATAGTCAGCCCGGCGATTCTGCCACTTGAGATAATAGGCGTGTTCCCACACGTCATTGCCCAAAATCGGTACACCCTTGAGCTCGGCCACATCCATCAGCGGATTGTCCTGATTGGGGGTCGAGGTGATCGCGAGCTTCCCGTCCTTGCCGACGATCAGCCATACCCAGCCCGATCCGAACCGCGCCGTGCCTGCCGCTTTGAAGGCCGTCTTGAACTTGTCCATTCCCCCGAACTGCGCGTCGATCGCAGCAGCGAGATGGGGCGAGATCGCGCGCGTCTGCCCGACCGGCGCCATGGTTTGCCAGAAGAAGGTGTGGTTCCAGTGCCCGCCGGCATTGTTGCGGATCGCAGCCGGCAGCGTGCCCGCGCGCGCGACCAGCTGTTCGAGCGGCACTCCTGCCAGCGACGGATCGGCTGCTACCGCCTTGTTCAGGTTGTCGACATAGGCCTGATGATGCTTGCCATAGTGGATGCGCATCGTCTCGGCATCGACCACCGGTTCGAGCGCTTCGGGCGCATAGGGCAGCGGGGCGAGCGTGAAGGCGGCTAAGGCCGGGGCAGCGGTCTGCGCCTGCACGGCAGGCACCTCAGACAGTGGAGCCATCGCCGCTGCAAGCGCTGCACAGGTCAGTAGTACGGATCGGAAGTGGGTCATCGGTTCATTCCTTCCTTTGGCACATCACTTCAGCCCGCGGTTCTTGAGCAACGCATCGGCATTGGGCAGGCGGCCCCGGAAGGCGACATAGCTTTCGGCCGGATCACGGGTGTTCCCGCGCGCCAACACTTCTTGCCGCAGCTTTGCCGCCAGTGCCGGATCGAACAGGTTCCCGCTCTCCTTGAAGGCCTCGAACCCGTCTGCGTCCATCGCCTCGGCCCAGCTATAGGCATAGTATCCCGCCGAATAGCCGCCATCGAAGATATGGCTGAAATGAGCGAGGCGGTGACGCATCCCCACCGCCGCCGGCACACCAATCGCCGCAAGGCGCTGCTTCTCCCACGCGATCGCATCGAAACCTTCGGGCACCGCCGTCATCCGGTGCAGTTCCATGTCGAGGATCGCCGAGGAAATCTGCTGCACCGTCAGGAAGCCCTGATTGAAGGTGCGCGATTCGAGCAGGGCGGCCAACATCGGTTCGGGGATCGGCTCGCCCGCGGCATTCTTCGCATGGGCACGCAGGATTGCAGGCTCGTTGATCCAATGCTCGTGGATCTGCGAGGGCAGTTCGACAAAGTCGCGCGTGACTGAGGTGCCCGACAGGCTGGGGTAGCGCACCTGGCTGAACAGCCCGTGGAGCGCATGGCCGAATTCGTGGAACAGCGTGGTGGCATCATCAAGGCTGATCTCGGCCCGCTCGCCGGGCGCTGGCGGCGTGAAGTTGCAATTGTTCACCACAACCGCCTTGTAACCCAGGAGTTCGCTCTGATCGCGCAAGGAGTTCATCCACGCGCCGGGTCGCTTGGTGGGGCGCGCGAACCAGTCGGCAAAGAACAGGCCGACCACGGTGCCATCGGCCTCGCGGATCTCCCACGCCTTCACCCCTTCGGCATAGGCGGGAAGATCGGGGCGGGGTACGAACTGGATGCCATAGAGCCGCCCGGTGGTCTCCATCAGCGCGGCCACCATTCCGTCGAGCGGGAAATATTGCTTCAGCTCGGCCTCATCGAGATTGTAGCGCCGGGCGCGTTCCTTCTCGGCATAGTAGCGCCAATCCCACGCTTCGAGCGTGGTAACGCCGTCGGCCGCTGCCAGCTTTTCGAGCGCGGCCTGCTCTTCCCTCGCGCGTTCGAGAGCGGGGCGGTAGATCTGCATCAGCAAGTCCATCGCTGCATCCGGGGTCTTGGCCATGCTGTCTTCGAGCACGAAATCGGCATGGGTCCTGGCGCCCATCAGCCCGGCACGCTCGATCCTGAGTTCCAGCATCCGGCGGATAATCGCAGCGGTGTTGTTGTTATTAGCATTGGCGCCGCGGTTGTCGAAGGCCTTGAACACCTTCTCGCGCGCGGCGCGGTTGGTGGCGGTGGTGAGGAAGGGCTCGACCGCCGAGCGGGTGGCGGTGATGAGATAGCCCTGCTGGCCCTGGGCCTCGGCGGCCTTGGCGGCGGCGCCCTTGGCGCTGGCGGGGATGCCGGCCATTTCGGCCTCGGTCAGGATCACGCTGCTCGCCTTCTGGTCGGCCAGCAGCTTCTGCCCGAAGGCGACGCCCAGCTTCGACAGCTCGGCATTGATCTCCGCCACCCGCGCGCGCTGCTCCGGTCCGAGCGCCGCGCCCGCGCGCACAAAGCGGCGGTGGGTTTCTTCGAGCAGGCGGGTCTGTTCAGGGGTAAGGCCGAGGCTGGCGCGCTGGCGATAGACCGCATCGACCCGCGCAAACAAAGCCGGATCGAGCATCATGGCGTTGCTGAAATCGGTCAGCATCGCCGAGATCGGTTCCTCGGCCGCCTGAATGTCCGGCGTCGCGTCCGCACCTGCGACATTGAAGAAGGCCGCCGCAATCGCCTGATAGCGCAGGCCTGCCCGCTCCAGCGCCTCGATCGTGTTGGCAAAGGTCGGGGCGCTGCGTACGCGGGTGATCGCCGCGATCTCGGTGCGCGCCTCGGCCAGCGCCTCGGTCAGGGCGGGCTCGTAATCGGCCGGCTGGATTGTGCCATAGGGCGGAACCCCTTGCGGATCGGTGATCCAGTTGCCCAATAGGGGGTTGGCACGCACAGGGACGCTGGCGGTGGTCTGGGCAAGCGCGGTCATAGTGGGCATAGCTAGCGCGAGGGTGCTGGCCGCGGCAAGGATCAGGTGGCGCATGAGGACATTTCCTTGGATGGATGCGTGAGTGGAAGTGGGTGAGCTCGCAGGGCCCTATAGCCGCCAGCGCAGCGAAAGTCGCAGGTCGCGGCCCGCCATCGGGGCGAAATCCTTGAGTAGGCTGGCATGGCGGCGGGCTTCGACGTCGAACAGGTTGGTCGCCTGAAGCGACAGGTTGAGACCGGGGAAGCGCTCGGCCAGAGGCTGCCAGTCGAGGCTGAGATTGACCAGCGTGAAGGCATCGGTCGGGGTCTCCAGCGCGGCGATCCGGCGCTGGGCGAAAACATGCTCGACCTCGGCCCGTGCGGTGAGAGTGCTGGTGGCGGCGGCGATATCGGCAAGGATGCGCGCAGGCGGGATGCGCGGCGCGGGGCCCTCGCCGGTGATATTGACGCGCACCAGATCGGCGACCAGCGAGGTGCTGATGTCGAACGGCCCGGCAGTGCCAAGCTCCGCGCCAGCGTCCAGTTCCAGCCCCCACAGCCGCGCCCGATCGCTGACGAAGCGGAATTCGGGCAGGCCTTCGTTGAGGTTGCCGGTTTCGATTTGGTAGATGAAGTTGGAAAAGCGCGTGGCATAGGCGCTCAGCTCCACCCGCCAGCCATCGCCCTTGCCGCGCAGCCCGATCTCGCCCCCGGTGCCGCGTTCGATCGCCAGCGTCGGGTCACCGATTTCGAAGGCCTGGGTGCCGACATGGGGGCCATTGGCGAGCAGTTCTTCCGCCGCCGGGGGGCGCGCGGTGGTCGAGAGTGTGCCGACCAGCCGCCAGTCCTCGGCCACCCGCCACACCGCGCCGAGCGAGCCGGAGATCTTACCGAAACTGCGGTCGAAATTGCGGGTGGGCGAGGTGATCCGGCGATGATCGTAGCGCAGCCCGGCCTCGATCCGCAGCGGCCCGGCTTCGAGCTCCTGCACCGCAAACAGGCCGAATTCCTCGGTGAGGTTGGGCGGCACGAAGGCCTCCTCGCCGATTGCCGAGAAATCGCGGCGCACGAATTGCCCGCCGATTGCGCCGCTCCAATTGCCCTGCCGTGCCTGCACCGCCTCCAGCCGCACCTCGAGGCCCTTGTTGGCAAAGCGGGTGCCGACATCGCCGGGGTCCGCGCCGCCTTCGACATGGGAATAATCGGCATAGCCACCGCGCAGGTTGAGCCGCTCGAAGAAGCCGCCGCCCAATCCGATGCTGCCGCGCAGATCGAACCGCGTCTGGCGCGCATCGAGGAATACCTCCTCGGGCGGCCCGCCGCCCGTGAGATCAAAGCGCGGGGGCACGGCATATTCGGTTTCGAGATGGCTGATCGCCGCGCCGAGCGTGTCTTCGCCCGAAATCCACGCGATCCCGGCCGTGGCGATCTGCTGGCTGGCATCACTGTTGGGGATGCGCCCGCGCCGCTGCGCCAGTGCGCGCACCGCCGGATCCGGGCTGGCCGCCGCGCGGGTGCGCAGAGTGGGCGAGAGGATGAAGCCGCCGGTTCTGAGGTCGCCGGTGTCGAGCCAGTTGCCGCCCACCCTCAGCGCGATCTCTGGCGTAAGGCGCGCGGTGATCCCGGCGGCAAGGTTGCGCTCCTTTGCTGCTGTCGCGGCCCCCGCGACAATGTCTGCCGCAACCGGCGCATCCGGCACGCTGGTCGGCACCCGGCCATCAAGCACGTTGACCACGCCCCCGATTGCCGAAGGGCCGAAGCGCAGTGCGGCAGGCCCGCGCACCACCTCGATCCGCTCGGCGGTCAGCGGGTCGATCGCCACGGCATGATCGGCCGAGGTGTTGGAGACATCGAACGCCCCGATCCCGTCGGTCAGCACCCGCACCCGTTCCCCCGTCAACCCGCGCAGCACCGGGCGCGAGGCATTGGGGCCGAAGGTCGCGGCCGAGACGCCGGGGACGCGGGTAATGGTATCGCCGATCTGCGGGCGGGCGCTGCGCAGCAGATCGGCACCCTGAAGAATCGTCACCGGCGATGCGACGTCGATCCGCTCGCGCGCGATGGTGGAGGAAACGACAATCTCGCTCACACCGTCGTTGCTACCCGGCCGCGGTTGTTCGCCTTCAGCCTCAGCTCCGGCCTCAGCCTCAGGCGCGGTCCCTGCCAGCGCAGGCACGCCGCCCAGCACTGTCCCGGCGAGCCACAGAGCACCCAGCCTCGTCATCCTGCGCGACGCCATCGGATCAGGCCGGCATGGCAAGCAGTTGCAGGAATTCGGCGCGCGTCACCGGGTTGTCGCGGAATTCGCCCAGCATCCGGCTGGTCGTCATCTGCACCCCCGGCTTCTTGATCCCGCGCGTTGTCATGCACTGATGCGCGGCCTGGATCACCACCGCGACCCCGCGCGGCTGGAGCGCGTCGTTGATCGCGTCGGCAATCTGACCGGTCAGCGTCTCCTGGATCTGGAGCCGCTTGGCATAGGCCTCCACCACGCGGGCCAGTTTGGAAATACCGACCACCCGCCCGGCGGGCAAATAGGCGACATGCACCTTGCCGATGATCGGCACCATGTGATGTTCGCAATGCGATTCTAGCCGGATGTTGCGCAGCATGACGATTTCGTCATAGTCGTTGGTTTCCTCGAAGGTGGTCTCCAGCATCAGCCGGGGATCTTCGTCATAGCCGCCGAAGAATTCCTCGTAGGAGCGCACCACCCGGTCAGGCGTACCGATCAGGCCTTCGCGGTCCGGATCATCGCCTGCCCATTCGATCAGGCAGCGCACCGCCGCTTCGGCCTCGGCACGGGTGCGCCGACGGGCGCGGGAAAGAGTTTCGGGAGCGTTCATGCGAGGGTGGCTTTCAGGAGAAGTTGATACAAATTGGCTAGACGTGATGTTATAAAATAACATAGAAGAAAAGCGCTGTTCGTCGGTTTGTTCCCGCCATCGGTCGATGGAGGCGCCCGGACAGCCGACCGGGATGTTCGACCAACCATGCAAGATCTGGTGTTTCACAACACGCTCGGCGGTCAGCGCCAGAGCTTCGTTCCCGCCGATCCGGGGCACGTGACGATCTATGTCTGCGGGCCGACGGTCTATGATTATGCCCACCTCGGCAACGCCCGGCCCGCGGTGGTGTTCGACGTGCTGGTGCGGCTGCTGCGGCGGCGGTTCGGCCGCGTCACCTATGCCCGCAACATCACCGACATCGACGACAAGATCAACGCGCGCGCAGCCGAGAGCGGGGTGCCGATCGCCGCGATCACCTCTCGCTTTGCCGATGCTTATGTCGAGGACATGGCTGCGATCGGCTGCGCTGCGCCCGATCTCACCCCGCGTGTCACCGATCACGTGCCCGCAATCATCGACCTCGTCACCCGCCTGATCGCGCGTGGGCACGCCTATGCGGCGGAGGGCCATGTGCTGTTCCATGTGCCCTCATTTGCCGACTATGGCCGCCTGTCGGGCCGCTCGCTGGAGGACATGATCGCGGGCGCGCGGGTCGAAGTTGCCCCGTTCAAGCGCCATCCGGCCGATTTCGTGCTGTGGAAGCCCTCCACCCCGGACCTACCCGGATGGGACAGCCCCTGGGGGCGCGGGCGGCCGGGCTGGCATATTGAGTGTTCGGCGATGATCGAGGCGCATCTTGGCCAGACCATCGACATCCACGGCGGCGGCGCGGACCTCATCTTCCCGCACCACGAAAACGAGATCGCGCAAGGCACCCCTGCGCATGACGGGGCATGCTATGCCGGGCTGTGGATGCACAACGGGATGGTGACGGTCGAGGGCCAGAAGATGGCCAAGTCGGCGGGCAATATGCTGACCGTTCGCGCCGCATTGGAACGTTACCCGGCCGAGGCCCTGCGGCTGGTGCTGTTGTCGGCCCACTACCGCCAGCCGGTCGACTGGTCGCAGAGCGCGGCCGAACGCGCGATCACGACGCTCGACCGGCTCTACGGCCTGCTAGGCGATGCCGGGGATGGCGCGATCGAAGCCGATCCCGCCGATCTTGCCGCAATCGAAGCGGCGCTGGCGGATGATCTCGCCTTCCCCCGCGCGCTGGCCGCGCTGGCGCAGCTGGCGACGGGCATCCGGCAAGCGGCCGATCCGCTTCGGCAGCGGCAATTGCAGGCGGCCCTGCGGGCCGCCGGCGGCATGCTCGGGCTGCTCAACAAGCCCGAAGAATGGCGCGAGCAACGCGCCCGCATGGCCGCTGATGCCTCGCGCGATCCGCTGGACCACGCCCGGATCGAGGCCGCGATCGCCGCGCGCCACGCTGCCCGCGCGCGCCGCGACTGGGCGGCCGCCGATGCGATCCGCGCCGAGCTCGCTGCGCTTGGCGTGACCCTCACCGATCAGTCTCACACCACCACATGGACCCGCCAATGACCCCTGAGACCCTGCATTTCGCCGCGCGTAAGAGCGTCGAGATGATCGAGCTGGGTGATCAGCTCGCCCCGCGCTTCGATGCGGCCGGACTGATCCCGGTGATCACCTGCGAGGCGGAGACGGGCGCGGTGCTGATGCTCGGCCACATGAGCCCCGAGGCGCTGCGCCTCACGCTCACGACCGGCGAGGTGCATTATTTCTCGCGCACCCGGCAGGCGCTGTGGCGCAAGGGCGAACATAGCGGCTTTGTGCATCGGCTGGTCGAACTCAGGGTCGATGACGATCAGGACTGCCTGCTCGCCCGCGTCGCGCTGGAGGGGCCGGGATCGTGCCATGTCGGCTTCTATTCGTGCTTCTACCGCGCGGTTGACCGCGATGCGCTCGCCGCCGATGCCATCGTGCCGCTGCGCCGGATCGAAGACGAGGCTGCCTTCGATGCCGAAACTGTCTATGCAGGCCTGCCCAATCCGACTCTCATCTGACACCGGGAACCCAAGGCCGTGGCGCTGCTGACTTACCTGACCACCAATCATTTCGATTTCGGCGCGATTGCCAAGCTTGCCCCCGAGGCGGCCCGGCTCGGCATCACGCGCCCGCTGATCGCCACTGACGCAGGCGTGCGCGCGGCGGGGCTGCTGGGCAAGGTGCTCGACGCGCTGGGCCCGGTGGAGGCGGTGACAATCTATGACGAGACCCCGGGCAACCCGACCGAGCGGGCAGTGCTGGCAGCGCTGGCGCTCTATGAGAGCGAGGGGTGCAACGGCGTGATCTGCCTCGGCGGCGGATCGCCGATGGATCTCGGCAAGGCCGTCGCGCTGCTGGCGCGCTGCGGCGGGCCGCTGGCGCAATATGATCCGCTTGGCGGCGGGCGTGGCAAGGCCACCGACATCGCCCCGCTGATCGCCATTCCCACCACCTCGGGCACGGGCAGCGAGGTCTCGCTCGGGTTTGTGATCATCATGGAGGATGGCCGCAAGCTGACCTTCGCCAGCCCGCTGTTCATCCCCAAGGTGGCGATCTGCGACCCTGACCTGACGCTCGGCCTGCCTGCGATGCTGACCGCGGCGACCGGGATGGACGCGATCACCCACTGCATCGAGGCTTTCCTCACCCCCAACGTCAACCCGCCGGCCGAAGGCGTGGCGCTCGATGGGCTGCGGCGGGGCTGGCGCCATATCGAGCGGGCGGTGGCCGACGGCGCTGACCGGGAGGCGCGCTGGGAGATGATGATGGCTTCAACCGAGGGCGCCTATGCCTTCGTCAAGGGGCTGGGCGCGGTCCATGCGATGAGCCACGCGGCCGGGCGGATCGAGGCGCTGCGGCTCCATCACGGCACGCTCAATGCGCTGTTCCTGCCCGCCGTGCTGCGCTTCAACGCGGATGCCTGCGGCGAGAAATATGCCCGCCTGCGCGAAGCGATGGGCCTTGGCGCCAGGGCCGACCTCGCCGATGCCGTGGCGGCGATGAACCAGCGGATCGGGATGCCTTCGGGCCTTGCGGCGCTCGGCGTTACCAATGACCACATGCCGGGCATTGTCGAATATGCCCAGAAGGATCTGGCGGCGCTGTCCAACCCGGTGCGCGCCGGGGCAGATGATTATGCGGCGATGGTCGCCGCCACGATGTAGCGGGCCTCAGGCCGGGCCCTTACCGGCCTCGTCGCAGGACTGGCAGATCCCGGTCACCTCGATCACCTTGCGCCGTGGACGAAAGTGCGCGGCTTGGCTTTCCTGTTCGAGTGCCTCAGCCACCTCGCCACCCTCGATCGTCTCGACCGAGCCGCAATCCTCGCACATCAGCAGTATGCGGCCCGCGCCCGCATCGAGAGGGCTGAGGCAATAGGCCTGCTTGCTCTCGATCCGCTGCACCAAGCCGGCGGCCAGCAAGACATCAAGGACGCGATAAACGCTATTGGCCGCGACGGATTTGCCCATGTGTCTGCCAAGACGCGTGGCGATCTCGTATGCGCCGAGCGGTTGAACGCTAGTGACGAGCTCTTGGAGAACCGCTTCGCGAAATGGCGTCAAACTTGTTCCCCGCGCCGAAAGACAGGCCGCAGCTTGGTCAAGATGGCTCGACCACACTCTTCCAGCGGTTTCGGGGGGGACATTCTTGTCTGGTATCGGTTCCATGAGACGAGGTCCATTGTTTCAGTATGGATGCATCAATCACCAATTCCGCAGCATAGGGTAAGGCAACGCAAGCAATGTGGATCGACCGCGATCGCAGAAATGATCCACCTATTAACAGTCATGCCCGCGCGCTCCACCCGGTCCACAACAGCCCTGCGAAGAAGATTTCGATTTCGCGGAAGCCCGCATCTGCGAGTAAGGCAGCTTCGCGTTCGCGGCTGATCATGGGCACGGAGTGGCGGATGCCCTCGCAGGCGCGTGCGACGTCTTCCGGCGGTGCTCCGGACTGTAAGGCGAACCGGGCGTAACGATCCAGCTTGCGGTCGAACTGCGGATCGCGGCGATCGAGGCAGTGGTCGACAATCACGATGGGCGCACCAGGATGCAGGCGCGACCGGATTGCTTGCAGCGTGGCCAGCTTGCTGCCGTCGTCGGGGATCATGTGAAGCGTCAGCAAGCAGGACGCGGCATCGAAGGGGCCGGCGGGCGCAGCATCGATGGTTCCCTCGATCAGTTCGCAGCGGGAGGCCAGTTCGCCGAGCGTGCTGCGCGCCACCGCCAGCATCTGCGCGGAAGGATCGACGCCGGTAAAGCGCCAGCCAGCATGGGCACTCGCAAAATATCGAAGCTCGATGCCACCGCCCGCGCCTAGGACCAACACCTTGGCATCGGCAGGCGCATCTTCGGCGAGCAGCATGGCAGCCATCCGCAACATGTCCTGATGGCCCGGCACAAACCGCGGAGGCCCGTCGACATAGCGCGAGGCCAATGCCGGGTCGGCGAAGAAGAAATCCTGCGCGCTCATTGGCGCCCAAGCGTCTGCGGGCCCGCAGGCGTGTCGATCACCAGAACCAGACGCTTCTCGCCCATGTCGCCAGCAGGCGGCGAGCGATGGTAGCAGGCTGGGTGATCGGGGTGGTAGGTGCGACCCTTCAAAAGGCCGACCCAGCCCGTGGGAACGCGTTCGAGGCAGCACTCGCTGCGATCCTCTTCGGTTGCGTGCGGAGCGATGTCGGTGCCGGGACCGAGATAGGTGGTTATGAGCCGCACGTCGGTGTAGTCGGCATGGACCTTGCGGCAGGCATTGCTGTCGGTCCGCTCGATCCGCACGCGCACCCTTGCCACATCCATTACTGCGGCGAAGCGGCGTGCGAGCGCGGCAACATCCGCAATCAGATCGGCCGGCAGATCGGCGTAGTGATCGGCGATACCGTCCGTGGTGCCTTCGAATTTGAACATCGCCGGGGCGCGCGACAGCATTTCGGTAAGGGTCGCCGCGCTGATCGGTAGATCGCGCGGTTCAAGATGAAGCGGGCAATCGGGCGCGCGGATTGCGGCCCATTCATCAAGTCTAGCGGCTGTTGCGGCAGCGGCCATCATTCCGCAGGCTCCAGCACGGTCTGCGCCTCGCCCCAGGCGGGGAAGGGATCATTGAGCCGTTCCCACTTTTCGG
>ERZ1066123.1734-NODE-1734-length-12428-cov-6.898085_pt1 | contig 12428 bp, 11 predicted proteins | sample MGYA00382770_ERZ1066123 | MGnify/ENA primary metagenome ERZ1066123 (study PRJEB33369, sample SAMEA5778353) | biofilm metagenome | biome: Industrial cooling water; feature: Water cooling tower basin; material: Biofilm | place: United Arab Emirates | collected...
TGCAGCGCGCCTCGGTCTCGAACAGCGCCGGCGTCGCCGCGCTGCGCTTGAGGATGGCGCCGTCCGGGGCGAGCGAGCCGAACAGGGCGACGAGGCCACCCACCGGGCTGACCGGCTCGGCCCGCGCGCGGACGATGCCGCGGTCGACGAAAGCGGCGCCAGCGTCGATGCGCTCCGCCAGCGTCCTGCCGTACAGGTCGATGCAGTCAAGGTGCAGCAGGTCGCGCAGCTCGCGCAGCAGCGCGACCATGCCGCCGGCGGCGTGGAAATCCTCCATGTAGCCCTCGCCGGTCGGCTTCAGGTCCACCAGCACCGGCGTCTCCTCGCTCAGCGCGTCGAGGCGCTTCAGGTCCACATCGATGCCGACGCGCCCGGCGATCGCTGCCAGATGCACCAGCGCATTGGTCGAGCCCCCGAGCGCCAGCAGCACGCGCAGCGCATTCTCGACGCTGTGCGGCGTGATGAGCTGGGACGGCTTCACCGGGTGGGTGATCAGCCGCACCGCCAGCGCACCGGCCTCCTCGGCGATGCGCAGGCGGTCGGCGTGCACGGCTGGGGCGGAGGCCGCCATCAGCGGCATGAAGCCCAGTGTCGCGGCGATGCAGGCCATGGTGGACGCGGTGCCCATGACGCCACAGGTGCCGGCGGTGGTGGCAAGCTTGCCTTCGATCTCGCCGATGCGCTCGGCGCCTACCTCGCCGGCGCGGTAGCGGGCCCAGTAGCGCCGGCAGTCGGTGCAGGCGGCGAGCCGCTCGCCCTCGAAGCGCTGCGCCAGCATCGGACCCGTCACCAGCATGATGGCGGGAATGTCGGCGCTGGCCGCGGCCATGAGCTGGGCCGGCACGGTCTTGTCGCAGCCGCCGACCAGCACGACGCAATCCATGGGCTGGGCGGAGAGCATCGCCTCCGTGTCCAGCGCCATGAGGTTGCGGTAGTGCATGGAACAGGGATTGAGCGAGGGCTCGCAGAGGCTGACGGTGGGGAAGGCGAGCGGCAGCCCGCCGGCGGCGAGCACGCCGCGGCGCGCGGCCTCGATCAGCTCGGGGACGGTGCGGTGGCAGTTGTTGTAGTCGGAGGCGGTGTCGGCGATGCCGACCACCGGCTTCTCCAGCATGGCGCGGGAATAGCCCATGGAGGCGGCGAAGCTGCGCCGCAGGTAGAGGGCGAAGTCCCGGTCGCCGTAGTTGGAGGAGCGGTTGGCGAGTCCCTTGGGACGATCGGTCATCGGGGCGTTCCTCAGCGCCCCGATGCGCCCGCGGCCCTAGGCGGGCCGGTGGCAGACGCAGCAGAGCTTGTTGCCGTCTGGGTCGCGCATGTAGGCGCCGTAGTAGTCGGCATGGTAGTGCGCGCGGAGCCCCGGTCCACCCTCATCCGTGCCGCCGGAGGCCAGGGCGGCGGCATGGACGGCGTCCACCGTCGCGCGGTCCGATGCCTCAAAGGCGACCGTGACTCCGTTGCCGACGCTGGCGGAGCGGCCGTCGATCGGGCGCAGGACCCAGAATTGCGGCGTGACTTCCGGCGCCGCGGCATAGCCGGCATAGCCCTTCGCCATGTCGCTTTCCTGGCGCTTGAGGCCGAGCGGGGCGAGCGCCTGGTCGTAGAAGGCGATGGCCCGGACGATGTCGTTGCTGCCGAGCGTGACATGGCTGAACATGATGGCCGCTCCTTTGGTGGTGCCTCGCCCCGCTTGCCATGCCGTGCCTTGATCTGTCCTGCGGAATTTCGCCGGCGCGAGGCGGCTGCGGTTGCGTCGCGTTCATGCTGCGGGGGGACAGGATTGGCGTCGCGCCAGGGTCCGGCGCGCGGTCGGCCGGGCACTCGAACGATGCCAGCGCCGTTTGTGGTATTCAGTTACCGCAGCCGGGAATCCGTGCTTCCGCTTGACCTTTCCTGCCTTTCGCGCCATAAGCCGCGCCCTGACCACGGACCGAACCAACCGACCATGCTGCAGACGCAGACCCGATCGCTGAAGCCCGCCGAGGTGCGGAAGAACTGGGTGGTGATCAACGCCGAGGGCCTCGTCCTCGGCCGCCTCGCCTCCCTGGTGGCCATGCGCCTGCGCGGCAAGCACAAGCCCCAGTTCACGCCCCATGTGGACTGCGGCGACCATGTCGTCATCATCAATGCCGGGAGGGTCCGCCTGACCGGCAACAAGGCGGAGCAGGAAAGCTTCCACTGGCACACGGGCTATCCGGGCGGCATCAAGGGACGCACCCTGGGACAGCGCCTCGAGGGCCGGCACCCGGAGCGGGTCATCGAGAAGGCGGTGGAGCGGATGATCACTCGCGGCCCGCTCGGCCGGCAGCAGATGCGGAACCTGCATGTCTATGCCGGGGCCGAGCACCCGCATGACGGGCAGAAGCCGGTCGCGCTGGATGTCGCCGCGATGAATCGCAAGAATGTCGCCTTGGGCGGCGCCCAGAAGGCGGGCTGAAACCATGAGCGAGCAGCAAAGCGCGCCGTCCACCGGCACCCTCGCCGACCTCAAGGCGCTGGTGCAGGGCACCCCGGCCGCCGGCACCGATGCCGCCGCCGCGCCGCGCGCGCCGCAGCGCGACAGCCTCGGCCGATCCTATGCCACCGGCCGGCGCAAGGATGCCGTCGCCCGCGTCTGGGTGAAGCCGGGCAAGGGGCAGATCACCATCAACGAGAAGCCGGCGGCGCGCTATTTCGCCCGCCCGGTGCTGCGCATGCTGATCACCCAGCCCTTCCTGGTGGCCGACCGCTACCAGCAGTTCGACGTGATCTGCACCGTGGTCGGCGGTGGCCTCTCCGGCCAAGCGGGCGCGGTGCGCCACGGCATCAGCCGCGCGCTGACCAACTACGAGCCCGAGCTGCGGCCGATCCTGAAGAAGGCCGGCTTCCTCACGCGCGACCCGCGCGTTGTCGAGCGCAAGAAGTACGGCAAGGCGAAGGCGCGACGCTCCTTCCAGTTCAGCAAGCGCTAGCCGGGGCGGACGCCGGCTCGCGCCGGCCCGCGCAGGGCTGTCATTCCGGGAGGGGCGGGTCCGCAAGGGTCCGCCCCTCTTGCGTTTTCGCCCGCGATATGTGGGCATCACAAGGGTCAAGGAGGCCCGGACCATGGCGAAGGGTAAGACGCCGCAGGTGTTCATCGATGGCGAGGCAGGCACCACCGGCCTGCAGATCCGCGACCGCCTGCGCCTGCTGCCGCACATCGCGGTCCGCAGCATCGAACCAGCCCGCCGCAAGGACCCCGAGGCGCGGCGGGAGATGATGGCGTCGGTCGACCTGGTCGTGCTCTGCCTGCCCGACGACGCGGCGAAGGAAAGCGCGGCGCTTGCCGCCGGCCTGGGCGCGGGGGCACCGAAGCTGCTCGATGCCAGCACGGCGCACCGCGTGGACCCGGACTGGACCTATGGCCTGCCGGAACTCTCGCCGGAGCAGCCGGCGCGCATCGCCGCTGCGGCGCGCGTCTCCAATCCGGGCTGCTACCCGACGGGTGCCATCCTGCTGCTGCGGCCGCTGGTGGATTCCGGGATCCTGCCGGCCGACCATCCCGTTGCGGTGAATGCCGTCTCCGGCTATTCCGGCGGCGGCAACGCCATGATCGCCGCCTACCAGGCGCGCAGCGCGCCTGACTTCGAGCTCTACGCCCTCGGCCTTGAGCACAAGCACGTGGCGGAGCTGCAACTGTACGCCGGGCTGACGCGCCGGCCGATCTTCGTCCCCGCGGTCGGCGACTTCCGTCAGGGCATGATCGACTGCATCCCGCTGCACCTCGATACCCTGCCCGGCAAGCCCGCGCCGGCCGACCTCGAGGCGGTGCTCTCGGCGCGCTACGCCGGCAGCGAATACGTCCACGTCGTCAAGGCTGATGCGAAGCTGGAGCCGCAGGCGCTGAACAACACCAACGTGCTGGAACTGCGCGTGCATGGCAACGCGGCGCGTGGCCAGGCCATCCTCACGGCGCGCTACGACAACCTCGGCAAGGGCGCGTCCGGGGCCGCGGTGCAGAACATCGGGCTGATGCTCGGCGTCGCGGTGGAAACCCGGCTTCCCCAGGCAGCGGAGTGACCGCGATGGACCACAACACGGCGACCCGCCCGGCCCCGCCGCTCTATGCCTTCGAGGGCAAGGTGCCGGTCGTGCACGCCTCGGCCTTCATCGCGCCGACCGCCGCCGTCATCGGCGACGTGACGGTGGGGGCGGGGTCGAACATCTGGTACCACTGCGTGCTGCGCGGCGACACCCACTTCATCCGCATCGGCGCACGCTGCAACATCCAGGACGGCACGATCATCCACGTCAACCGCGGCGCCGAAGCAACCATCCTGGCCGATGACGTCACGGTGGGCCACGCCGCCATCATCCACGCCTGCACGCTGGAGCGCCGCGCCTTCGTCGGCATGGGCGCCACCGTGCTGGACGGCGCCGTCATCGAGGACGGCGGCGTGCTGGCCGCCGGCGGCGTGCTGCCGCCGGGCAAGCGCATCGGCCGCATGGAGCTCTGGATGGGCAACCCGGCCAGGCTGGTGCAGGTGCTGACCGAGGAGCGCCGCGCCGGCTTCGACCGCACAGCGACGCACTACGTGGAATTGGCCGGTCGGCACCGGGCGTCTCTTTCGAACTAGGCATAAACGGCGATCTCATGTTTGAAAATGACGATGATATACCGTGGGCGTCCCCGGAGATACAACGCGACTATGAAGCGGCGCTCGGTAGTTTCATCCTCGCCTTTAACCGAGTGGATCACGATCTCGGCGTTATTTTAGTTCGAGCCTTCGACCGAGCAGGTATTAAAATATTGGCAGAACGCTTTGTACAACAGGCGGGGTTCAAGCAGCGACTTGAATTAGTAAAGCTGTTTTCGCAACACCCCGCTGGAACCTATCTCAAGGGCATCTGCGTCGATCGGCTCCGCGCTCTTTCTGAACACCGAAACACTCTTGCGCACGGCCATTTCGACCAAAACCCCTTCGGTGGCGACTACAAGATAGTGGAGCGTAAAAAAATCGAAGAATACCCTGCTGAACAAATGCAACAACTCACAAGAAAAGCAGATCAGATTTGGGATTCAATTCGCTTAGTGGAAGCGCAATACATCTTTGCCGATGTTTCGGTAGAGGAGCCGCGCCCTTCCGGTGACAGCCGAGCAGATAGATCGAACGGCCAAGACGGCATCATCTAGTACCAGATTCCCCCCCCACGGCTCCTTGCCCCTCTGCGGCTGGTGTTGCAGAGGAACCTCACCACGCCGCCGCGGAGAATCACCATGCCCGCCCACAGCACCATCGCCGCCCTGCTCGCTGGCGCACCCGACGCCGCGCGCCCGGCGATCCGCGCCACCGAAGGCGGCGCGCCGCTCACCCATGCCGGCCTGCGCGACCTGGCGGAACGCACCGTCGCCAGCCTGAACCGCATCGGCATCGGCCGCGGCGACCGCGTGGCGATCGTGCTGCCAAACGGGCCGGAGATGGCGGCCGCCTTCGTCGCCATCGCCGCCGGCGCCACCACCGCGCCGCTCAACCCCGCCTACAAGGCCGAGGAATTCGAGTTCTACCTCACCGACCTGAAGGCGCGCGCGCTGGTCATCCAGCAGGGCATGGCGAGCCCGGCACGAGCGGTCGCCGCGCGGCTCGGCGTGCCGCTGCTGGAGCTGGTCCCGGGCGGGGCGGCGGGAAGCTTCACGTTGGAGGGCGGCAGCCTGGGTGCGGCGGCGAAGCCCGGCCCCGCCGGGACGGACGACGTGGCGCTGGTGCTGCACACCTCGGGCACCACGGCGCGGCCGAAGATCGTGCCGCTGACGCATGGCAATGTCTGCGCCTCCGCGGCCTCGATCGCGGAGACGCTGGCGCTGACGCCGGAGGATGCTTGCCTCAACGTCATGCCGCTGTTCCACATCCATGGGCTGATCGCGGCGACGCTCTCCTCGCTGCACGCCGGCAGCGCGGTGATCTGCACGCCGGGCTTCAACGCGCTGCGCTTCTTCGGCTGGCTCGATGCCGAGCGGCCGAGCTGGTACACGGCGGTGCCGACCATGCACCAGGCCATCCTGCAGCGGGCCGAGCGCAACCGCGAGGTCATCGCCCGCGCACGCCTGCGCTTCCTGCGCTCCTCCTCCGCGTCCTTGCCGGCGCAGGCGATGAAGGATCTGGCCGCGGCGTTCGATGCGCCGGTCATCGAGGCCTACGGCATGACCGAGGCGTCGCACCAGATGTGCTCCAACCCGCTGCCGCCGCGGGCGCAGAAGCCCGGCCTGGTCGGGCTGCCGGCGGGGCCGGAGGTCGCCATCATGGACGATGACGGCAGCATCCTGCCGCGCGGCGAGGTCGGCGAGGTGGTGATCCGCGGCCCCTCCGTGACGAAGGGCTACGAGGCGAATCCGGAGGCGAATGCGAAGGCCTTCACGAACGGCTGGTTCCGCACCGGCGACCAGGGCATGTTCGACCCGGACGGCTACCTGATGCTGACGGGTCGGCTGAAGGAGCTCATCAAGCGCGGCGGCGAGCAGGTGAGTCCGCTGGAAGTGGACGGCGTGCTGTCCGAGCACCCGGCGGTGGCGCAGGCGCTGACCTTCTCCATCCCGCATCCCATGCTGGGCGAGGAGGTCGGCGCGGCGGTGGTGCTGCGGGATGGCCTTGAGGTCACCGAACGCGAGTTGCGCGACTTCGTCGCGAAGCAGCTCGCCGATTACAAGGTGCCGCGGAAGATCGTGTTCCTGGCCGAGATCCCGAAGGGCGCCACCGGCAAGCTGATGCGCATCGGCCTGGCGCAGAAGCTGGGCTTGGCCGAGTAGCCCGCCTCCCTCCCCCGCGAGCGAGGGAGGGTTGGGGTGGGGGCCCGTGGTCCTCGTCCCACCCCCACCCCATACCCCTTCCCCACCAGCGGGAGAGGGGCCTTGATGGACCTGCACCATGAAGCTCTGCATCTTCGGCGCCGGCGCGATCGGCGGGCTGATGGCGGCGAAGCTGGCCGCCCACAGAGAGAACGGGAGCGATGTCGAGGTAACCGTCATCGCCCGCGGACCGCACCTCGCCGCCATGCAGGCGAACGGCCTCCGGCTGGTCAGCGAGGGCGCCACCACCGTCGTGCACCCGCGCTGCGTCGCCACCGCCGACGAAGCCGGGCCGCAGGACTACGTCGTGGTCACGCTGAAGGCGCATTCGCTGCCCGCCGCCGCCCGGCAGATGCAGCCGCTGCTGGGTCCCGCGACCGCCATCGTCTCCGCGGTGAATGGCGTGCCCTGGTGGTATTTCCACAAGCTCCCCGGCCCGCATGAGGGCCGCCGCGTCGAGAGTGTCGATCCGGGCGGCGAGGTCTCGCGCCTGCTGCCGCCGGAGCGCGCCATCGGCTGCATCATCTACCCCGCCGCCGAGGTGCCCGAGCCCGGCGTCATCGAGCACAGCTACGGCGACCGGTTCACGCTGGGCGAGCCCGACGGCAGCCGCAGCGATCGCGTCTCGGCGCTCTCCGCCGCCCTGGTCGCGGCCGGCTTCAAGGCGCCCGTGCGCCCAAGGATCCGCGACGAGCTCTGGATCAAGCTCTGGGGCAACATGGCCTTCAACCCGCTCTCGGCGCTCACCACCGCGACGCTCGATGTCATCACCGGCGAGGCCGAGCTGCGCGCGGTGTGCCGGGACATGATGCTGGAAGGCCAGGCGGTGGCGGAGGCGCTCGGGGTGCGCTTCGCCATCGACGTGGACCGGCGCATCGCCGGCGCCGCCGAGGTCGGCGCGCACAAGACCTCCATGCTGCAGGACCTGGAACGTGGCCGGCCGATGGAGATCGACGCGCTGCTCGGCGCCGTCGTCGAGCTGGCCGAACTCGTCGCGCTGCCGGCGCCGACCTGCCGCACCGTACTGGCGCTGCTGCGGGGCCGCGCACGCCAGGCCGGCTGCTACTGACAGCAGGTCCGGGGGATTTCACCGAGGCGCGCGGGATCGTTGTCCTGCGGCGCGCGGCACGTCATGCTGGCGCACGAGGAGACCGCCCATGCCCCGATCCCCGGTGTCCGCGTGCCTTGTGCTGACCTTTGCCGCCTGTGCCGGCGGCGCGCCGGGGCCGACCGCCAGCCTGCCGCGCGATGCCGTCGACGGCATCGGCGATCCGGCGCGTTCGGCCATCATCGGCAGCGCCCATGCCTTCGCGTCGGATGCGACCCTGGCCGGGCGCCCGGCTGCGGCGGCGCAGGTGGAATACCTCGCCGCCGAGATCCCGACCGGCCTGCGCTGGGTGGAATGGTCGCCCAGCATCGGCATGCAGCTTCAGGGGGCGCGGGCGGAACTGCGCTCCGCGCTCGGCATCCCGGCCGTCTCCCAGCCGCAGGCCATGGTGGATGCGCTCTCCGCGGCGGCGGCGCTGGCGGCGGCCGAAGCGGCGGATCGCGGCACGCTGCTGGTGCGCCTCTCCTACCTGCCGCCCCTGCCGCGCACCCGAACGGCTACCGCCCTGGCCGAGCGCGAGCTGATTCGCGTCGATCAGGACCAGCGGCTGGGCGGCAGCGGCGGCAATGATGGCGGTAAGGACTAAGGAAAACGTCGATCGGCTTCTGCCAACCGGGCGGGCTGAACGGCCGGTGCGTGAGGCGGTGCGGATGGAAAGCGTCCTGGCGAACCGGCATTCCGCCTCTGGTTGCACATGCCTGGCTGTCCGGTATCCATCGGTCAGGATCCGGTCTGGGTGCGGTGGCGCCCCCTGATGGCCTGCCCTGGCTCTCCCGTTCCTGAAGGACTGACATGATGCGGTTTGCCGCCTCCCTTGTCCTGGCGCTCGTCGCTGCGCTGGCGGCCTGTGCGCCGTACCGCGAGCCCGCCCCGACCGTCTCGCTGCCGCGCGATGCAGTACAGGGTGCGGGCGATCCGCTGCGCTCCGCGCTCTCCCTGGTGTCCAGCGCCTTCGCGGCGCCACGCAGGCTGGCCGGCCAGCCGGTGGTCGCCGCCCACGCCATCGCCAGCATGGAATTCCTGACCGTGGACCTGCCGCAGAATCCCCGGGTGCGAGGCTCGGTCGGGGCGGTCGTGCCGCAACTCATGCAGGCGCGGGTCGAATGGCGCGCCGTGCTGGGCATCGCGCCGGATGCGCCGCCGCAGGTGGTGATCGACCAGCTCTTCGCGGCCGGCCGCGCGCTGGAGGCGGGGCAGCAGGCGGCCGCGGTCACCGCGCTTTCCAACCCGATCTTCACGCGGGGCGGGGCAGCGACGCTGGCCATGCTCTCCGACCTGCCGGTGCTGCGGCAGACCAATGCGGCCGCGGTGCAGGTCTCCCAGCAGCTCCAGTCCCCCGACGGCACGGGCATCGGCCGCCGGTGAGGCGCTGGGTTGCCGCGGGAGCCCTGGCGCTTCTGGTGGTGGGAGGCGGCTGCGCGGAGCTGCGGCAGGCTCCGCCGGCACCACCGCCGGCCGGGCTGGTGCCGGCAACCGCCGACCCGCTGCGCGCTGCGCTGGATGCCGCGGCGGAGGCCTTCGCCGATCGTGGTTCGGGTCTGGCCGGCCGGCCAGCCGCGGCAGCGCAGGCCGTGGCGCAGCTGGAATACCTTGCGGCGACCCTGCCGACGGACCTGCGCTATGCGCGGCTTGCCGGAAGCGTCGGACGCGACCTGATCCTGGCGCGGGATGAGGCGCGCGATGCGCTGGGCGTGCTGGCCGGGGCTCCGGCGCCGGCAGTGATCCGCGGGCTGCTCGCCACGGCGTCCGCCCTGCGGGCCGGGGATGCGGCTGGCGCGGCACGGGCGATGCCGGCACCCCTGTTCCGCCCCGGCGGGGCGGACTCGGTCGCGCGCCTGGGTGAGCTGGGGCCGCTGCCGCAGGCGGCGATCGCCACGTTGTTCGCCCGCCAGACGGTGGCGCGCGTGGAGGCGCTCGGCAGCGGCGGCAGCACGCGCATGATCGAAACCGGCTTCGCGACCGGCCCGCAGACCACGAATTTCGAGGGCGCGATCTCCTCCGTCGGCTACTGAAAGCCGCGGTCAGTCCGTCGCCATCACCTTGACGTAGCTGCCGGGAGCGTCCTCCAGCGCCGGAAGGCCGCCGCTGCCGGGAATGCGCGCCGGCACCCGCTCCGCACCACCGGCATGCGACGTGACCCAGCGGTGCCAGTCCGGCCACCAGGAGCCCGCGAGTTCCGTGGCGCCGCGGAACCACTCCTCCGGGTCCGGCGGCAGGGCCTCGTTCACCCAGTGGCTGTACTTGCCGCTCTCCGGCGGGTTGACCACGCCGGCGATGTGCCCCGAGGCCGCCAGCACGAAGCGGATCGGGCCGGACAGGATCTGCGTCGCGCGGTAGGTGCTCTTCCAGGGCGCGATGTGGTCCTCCCGCGTCGAGATGAAGTAGCTCGGCACCTTGATCTTGCGCAGGTCGATCTTCACGCCGAGCAGCTCGATGGCGCCGGGTTTCACCAGGTCGTTCTGCTGGTACATGCGGCGCAGGTAGAAGCTGTGCATGCGCGCCGGCATGCGGGTGCTGTCGTCGTTCCAGTACAGCAGGTCGAACGGGAAGGGCTCCTGGCCGAGGAGGTAGTTGTTCACCACGAAGGACCAGATCAGGTCGTTGGCGCGCAGCATGTTGAAGGTCGTCGCCATCTCGGCGCCCTCCAGGAACCCGCGCTTCTGCATCTTGTCCTCGAGCGCGCGCAGCTGCTCCTCGTCGATGAAGACGCTGAGCTCTCCCGCCTCCTCGAAGTCGGTCATGGTGACGAAGAAGGTCGCCGACGTCACGCGGGTGTCGCGCTTCGCGGCCATGTGCGCGAGCGTCGTCGCCAGCAGCGTGCCGCCGAGGCAGTAGCCGATCGCGTTCACCTCGCGCTCGCCAGTTGCCCGCTCGATGGCGTCGAGCGCGGCATAGACCCCTTCGGTCATGTAGTCGTCGAAGCCCTTCTCGGCGAGCGTCGCATCGGGGTTCACCCAGGAGACGACGAAGACCGTGTGTCCCTGCTCGGTGGCCCAGCGCACGAAGGAATTCCGCGGCCTCAGATCGAGGATGTAGAACTTGTTGATCCAGGGCGGGAAGATCACCAGCGGCCGCTTCAGGACCGTCTCGGTCGTCGGGTTGTACTGGATCAGCTGCATCAGGTCGTTCTGATAGATCACCTTGCCCGGCGTGACCGCGATGTTCTCGCCGACCTTGAACTTGCTGTCGTCGGTCATGCGGATGCGCAGCTGGCCCTTGCCACGCTCCAGGTCGGCCAGCAGGTGCGACAGGCCCTTCAGCAGGTTCTCGCCGCCCGTCTCGGCGGTCTTGCGCAGGACCTCGGGATTGGTGAGCAGGAAGTTGGAGGGGCTCATCGCATCGACGAATTGCCGCGTGTAGAAATCCACCTTCTGCGCCGTCTTCTCATCCAGCCCCTCGGTGCCGCTGACCACGTTCTGGAAGAAGCGTGCGGAGAGCAGGTAGGACTGGCGGATGAAGTCGAAGACCTCGTTCTCGCGCCAGGCCTCGTCCTTGAAGCGGCGATCGCGAGGGTCCTCGTTGATCACCGGCGCGGCCGGCTCGCCGAGCATCCTGCGCGCCGTGTTCTGCCAGAGCGTGAGGTAGTCCTGCCAGAAGCCGATCTGCGCCTGCACCAGCCGGGCGGGATCCGACATCAGCCGCGTCGTCATTTCCAGGAAGGCACCGCCGATGTTGAGGGGATCGAGCGCGCCCCCACCACCCGAGCCCTGCTCGCTCTGGCGCTTCAGGAAGTCCGTCACGATGCGCTGCCCGCGCTCGGCGACTTCCGCCATGGTCCGCGTGACCAGGGTCGGGTCCGGCATGCGGAAGCTCTGGCGTTGCTCGAGAGGCGTCTTGTCGGCCATGGGATGCTCGTTTTCCGGTGCCCGGGCCTCACGTCGCCCCGTTGCGGAGGTATCTGCCTCAGGCTTCGCCAAGGCCGGCCCGGATGTAACCTGCGCCGCAGCGGGCCGCGAGGGGTGGGGTCGACCTTCCCCCGGCACCGCCTTCCGGAGTAACCCTCTGCCGACAGCGCGGGGCGCCGAGGTCTATGCAGGGGATTCGCCCGGACGGCGATGGAACAGGGTTGCACCTCCTACCTAGAGACAGGCGCCTGGCCTATCAAGCGGCGGCCGGGGCGATTGCCCTGGCGCTGGGCGGCTGCTCGATCCCGAAGGAGGTGAACCCCGTGGTGATCTACCGCGAGGTCACCGGCATCGCCGACGAGGGCCGCCTGCCGCCGCCGGGCCTCGACCTGCCTTTCCCGAACCTGTCCGTGGTGCCGCCGCGGCCGGAGCGGCCGCCGCTTGGGCTGAGGGAGGGCGTGACCAACGCGCTCGTGGCCGACCGGGCGCGCTCGCGGGACCCGCTGGAACCCGACAGCGTCGCCGCGCCGGTGCCCGGCTTCGCCCCGGCGCCGGGTCAACCGCCGATCCCGGCGGGCCCGCCGGAGCGTCCCTCGCTGGCCGGTGCGCCGCCGATCCCCTGGTTGGATCCGGTCCCCGCCGCGGCTCCGGCACGGCCTGGGCCGGCGGCCGCACCCAC
>ERZ1066123.1735-NODE-1735-length-12425-cov-7.709863_pt1 | contig 12425 bp, 13 predicted proteins | sample MGYA00382770_ERZ1066123 | MGnify/ENA primary metagenome ERZ1066123 (study PRJEB33369, sample SAMEA5778353) | biofilm metagenome | biome: Industrial cooling water; feature: Water cooling tower basin; material: Biofilm | place: United Arab Emirates | collected...
ACGCGGCCGCGAAGGGCGGGCTGGACGCGGTGACGGCCGACCTGGCGGCCCTGTCCGGTGCCCTTGCCCTCGAACGCGGCACCGATGTCGCGGCGGTGGCGACGGATGTGGCGCGGCGCAACGGCTTCGCCAGCGGCGACGACAGCGGCCGCACCACCGTCACCGTGGTCAGCCCGCCGACCAGCGGCGCCTATGCCGGCCGCAGCGACGCGGTGGAGGTCGTGGTCCGGCAGGCGCAGACGCTGGGCATGGCGCGCGTGGCGCTCGGCGCCGCGCCGGTGGTGCAGGCGCGCGCGGTGGCGCTCAATGCCATCGAGGTCTCCGCCTGCGTGCTGGCGCTGGATGGCGGCCTCTCGCTCGGCGGCAACAGCACCACCAACGCGCCGCGCTGCGCGCTGGCCGCCAACTCGGTCAGCCGCGGCATCAACGTCTTCGGCAATGCGCGGGTCCGTGCCTCGGACCTCATCACGACCGGCCCCTGCTCGGGCTGCACGAACGGCGACGTCTGGACCAGCGATGCCCGCACCGCCCGGCCGTCGATCGTGGAGCATCGCGCCAACCCCGTCGCCGATCCCTACGCGCCGCTGCAGCGCTGGACGCCGGCGCCGCCGTCCTGCCGCGCCAGCCCGGTGCAGTTCACCCGCCGTTCCGCCACGATCTCCGCCAGCGAAGGCGCGATCTGCAGCAACCTCAGCGTGTCGCCGAGCGAGACGCTCACGCTCAATCCCGGCATCTACTACTTCAACAACGCCTCCTTCGACATCCGCGGCACGGTGTCCGGCGCCGGCGTGACGATCGTCATGACCGGCAATGCCGCGACGGTCGGCACCATCCACATCAACGCGCAATCGAGCGTGATGCTGAACGCGCCCGCCACCTCGCTCATTCCCGGCGTGCCGGAGGGCAAGGGCGTGGCGATCTACCGCGATGCGCGGGCCGCCAACAACGGGCCGCAGAACGAGGTGCGGCTGAACGGCGGGGCGGGCATGCGGCTGACCGGTGCCATCTACCTGCCGACCTCCGACGTGCAGGTGAACGGCAACAGCGGCGCGTCCTATTCCTCCTGCATGCCGATCGTGGGCTATGCCCTGAGCTTCTCGGGCAACGCCGATACCTATGTCGATGTCTCGGAATGCGACATGGTGACGGCGGTGCCGCAGCTGCGCGTGGCGCGGCTGGTGGAATAGGGGCGCCGCGTGCGGATCCGCTGGAACAGCGTGCGGGCACGGCGCGGCGTTGCCGCGACGGAATTCGCGGTGCTGGCGCCGATCCTCGGGCTCATCGCCCTCGGGGCCTATGATTTCGGCAATGCGGTGCAGACCTCCATCCGCCTCGATCGCGCGGTGCGCACCGGGGCACAGCATGCCGTGCTGCAGCCGCGCGACTTCGCCGGCATGCGCGCGGCGGCGCGAGCGGCCTGGCCGGCGCTGACGGACGGCGAGTTGCCGATGCCGACCGAGGCCTGCCTCTGCGGCGGCAGCACGGTGGCCTGCTCCGCCACCTGCGGCAGCGGGCTGGTGCGGACCGTCACGGTGACGGCCCGGCGCAGCGTGCAGCCCTTCATCCTTGGCGGCCTCGCCGCGCGCGCCGGCAGCGCCACGGTTCGGGTGCAGTGACGCGGGGGCGGCCAAGCCCGTGGTGGCTTGATCGCCGCGGCGCGAGCTCGCTGGAATTCGCCCTCGTTGCGCTGCCGCTGCTGCTGCTGGTGCTCGGCGGCATGGAGCTGGCGCGGTATGCCTCCACTGCCAACTCGCTGCGCACGGTCACGGATGAGGCGGTGCGTGCCGCGACGCTGCGCGGCTCGGCCAACCTGGTCGCGGGCCGGGCCGCCTGCAACGGTCTTGGTGCCGGCTCAAGCCTGCTCGGCGAAAGCCCGCGGACCTACACGCTGCGGCGGCAGGACCTGACCCTCGTCATCGACTCCTGCACGACGAACGGCGCGGTGACCACGGTCGGCATGACGACGCGCTACAGCCACAGATTCCTGTTCTCCCTGCTCGCGCCAGCCAGCGGCACCTTCGTCGAGACGGCGGTCGCCGCCTTCCACTGACGAAACGGTCAATGCAAGCCTGCGTGAAGGCGCGCTCGCCCTGCCCGAACCGTGGCATGCTGTGCCGGCCGCGCCCCCGGCGCGGCGAGGAGGCAGCATGTTCGACGAATCCGCCCTGCGCGCAGCGGACCTGATGACCAGGGACATCGCCGTGGTGCACCCCGAAACTCCGCTCCGCCGCGCCGTGCAGATCATGGCGGCGCGCCATGTCAGCGGCCTGCCCGTGGTGGACGGCACCGGCGCGCTGATCGGCATGATCACCGAGGGCGACCTGGCGCGCTGGCACGAGGATTTTCCGGAGCACGAGTCCACCTGGCTCGACATGCTCGGCGAGGGCTTCGAGCTGGCCCCGACCTTCGTGGAGGCGCTGCGCGCCGAGCGGCACTCCGTGCATGGCGCCATGCGCGCCGGCCCGGTCGTCACCGTGCCGGAGAGCATGCCGGCGCGCGAGATCGCGACCCTGATGCATGCCAGGGGCATCAAGCACGTGCCGGTGCTGCGCGACGGCAGGATGGTCGGCATCGTCACGCGCTCCGACCTGGTGCGGGCGCTGGGGCGTGCGCTGGACGCGGCCGAGGCCGACCGCGCCCGCGGTGCCCTGCCGCCGCGCCCAGGAACGTAGCGCGGGACGTCGCGCCGGACATGGCGCGGGAAGCCGCGCCACCCTTGCCGTCCGGGGACGGCTGGCCCAGCATCCGCCCGCGATGCGGGAGGGGTACGGCATGACGACACTCGACGGCCGCGCGGGCGGCCTCCGTCGCCGCGGGCTGCTCGCCGGCGCCACGCTGCTCGGCCTGCCGGTGCCGGCGCTGGCCCAGGCCCCGCGCTTCCCGGAGCGCCCCATCGAGATCGTCGTCGGCTTCGTCGCGGGCGGCGGCACCGACCTCGACGCACGCAGCTACGCCCGCGCGCTGGAGGGGCGCATCGGTGGCACCGTCATCATCAGCAACCGCCCCGGCGCGGGCGGCGAGCTGGCGCTGGGCGCGGTGGCGCGGGCGCGGCCGGACGGGCACACCATCGGCACCACCAACTTCCCCGGCATCCTCACCATCCCCATCGAGCGCCAGGCGCAGTTCAAGCTCGCCGACTTCGCGCCGCTGGCGAACATCGTCACCGATCCCTCCGCCATCACCACGCATGTGGACAGCCCCTACCGCTCGCTGGCCGACGTGATCGAGAAGGCCAAGGCGGCGCCGGACACCATCACCTACGCCTCGCCCGGCATCGGCTCGGACGACCACATGCAGCTCGTGCTGCTGCAGCAGGCGGCCGGCATCCGGCTCACCCACGTGGTCTACCAGGGCGATCCGCAGCTGCGCACGGCGCTGCTCGGCCGGCAGGTGGACCTCATCGGCCTCAACCTCGGCCAGGTCACCGCGACGCCGGACAAGATGCGCATGCTGGCGCAGGGCGGCGCCACGCGCAGCCGCTTCCAGCCCGAGGTGCCGACCCTGAAGGAGCTGGGCTTCCCGGTGGAGATGGCGTCCGAGCGCGGCCTGGTCATGCCCGCCGGCACGCCGCCCGCCATCCTCGCCCGGCTGCGCGAGGCGACCGCCGACATCGCCAAGGACCCCGACTTCATCCGCCAGCTCGAATCGCGCTTCACGGTGCCGCTGTTCGAGCCTGGCGAGGCCTGGTTCGACCGGCTGCGCCGCGAGGAAGCGCGCTTCCGCCAGATCTGGCAGGCCACGCCCTGGTTGCAGCGGTAGGCGGCCGCGGCGGGCGTCGGCAGCCCGCCGGCGAATGTCGCTGAAGGAATGATGACATTGTACGGAATCACGCTAGCCTTGTCCGCGTCGGCACATTGGGGTGCCGTGTTGCGGCTCCGTGGAGGACCCATGCGCGCGTTCCGCTTTGCCCTGTACGCCCTGCCCTGTGCCGTCCTGGCCTATGCCTCGGTGGCCGACGCGCAGCAGCAGCGCCAGCCGCGGCGCCCCGACCCGCAGGCATCGATGGTCGACCAGTTGAACCAGCAGAGCCTCGATCGGGCGCGCCAGGGCCTGAACAGCCCGACCCCCGGCCCCGACACCACCTCCAACCTCAACCGCATGAGCGAGGATGCGGCGCGCTCCGGCCGCAACATGAACCAGGCGCCTATGCCGTTCCGGTGACACCTGAGCGGGCCGGCGGCCCGGCCCGCTGCCGGGTGGTGTGTCCCGCGTGCCGGCGGCGGGGCGCGGGCGCTGCCGCCCCAGGTCCGGAGCCCGATGGGCCTCGGCGGGGTGCTGCCCGTGCATGCCGACGGCGCCGATGGACCATGCGATGAGTGATCCCGTACGGCCGATCCGCCATGCCCTGCGCCTTGCGGCCGCCACCCTGCCGGGGTTTGCGCTGCTTGCCTGTGCCGGGAACGGGCCGCCGCCGCTGGCGGCGGACGCGGTGCGGGGCCCCGGCCTCGACCAGCTGCCGCCCGATGCAGTGCCGGGCAGGACGCAGCGCGGACCGTCGCCCTGGCGGCGCGGAACGGCATCATGCGCGGCGGCTCCGCCGCGCCGGCAGGGATCCAGGCCATGGCACCGCAACCGCTCGCCGGACTGAAAGTGTTGGAGGTGGGGCAGGCCGTCGCCGCGCCGCTCGCCGGCGTGATCCTGGCCGAGCTCGGCGCCGAGGTGATCAAGGTGGAGAAGCCGGAGGGCGGCGACGATGCGCGCCTCTGGGGTCCGCCCTGGGTCGGCGAGACGGGCCTGACCTTCCACGCCTACAACCGCGGCAAGCGCGGCGTGACGCTGGACCTGAAGTCGGCCGCGGATGTCGCGCGGTTGCAGGCGCTGGCGCGCGATGCCGACATCCTCATCCAGAACTTGCGGCCGGGGGTGGTGGAACAGCTCGGAATCGGGCCGGAGGCGATGCTCGCGGCGCATCCGCGGCTGATCTACTGCTCGATCTGGGCCTTCGGCTACACCGGGCCGCTGCGCCTGGCGCCGGGCTTCGACCCGCTGCTGCAGGCCTATGGCGCGATGCTGAGCGTCACCGGCGGGCCGGACGACCCGCCGACCTTCGCGGGGGCTGCGATCAACGACAAGGCGACGGCGATGTGGTGCGTCATCGGCGCGCTGGCCGCGCTGCGGCAGCGCGACGCAACCGGGCGGGGCTGCCTGATCGACACCTCCCTGTTCGAGAGCGCGGTGGCCTGGGTGGAGACGCCGCTGAACGGCTACCTGGCCTCCGGCACCGTGCCGGCGCGGCACGGCACCGGCAGCGCCAACCTCGTGCCCTACCAGGTGTTCGAGACGGCGGACCGGCCGATCTGCGTCGCCGCCGGCAACCAGCGGCTCTGGGTGAAGTTCGCGCAGGCCGCCGGCCACCCGGAATGGACCGGGGATGCGCGCTTCCGCACCGGCCGGGACCGCACCGCCAACCGCGCCGTGCTGGTCGATGCCATCCGCCCGGTGCTGCTGGCGCGGCCGCGCGATCACTGGATGGCGGCCTTCGGCGCGGCCGGCGTGCCCTGCGCGCCGGTGAACGATCTGGCGGAGCTGGCGGCCACGCCGCAGCTCGCCGCGATGGACCTGCTGCGGGAGGTGCCGGGGACCGGGCTGCGCGTGGTGGGCCTGCCCGTTTCCTTCGATCGCGAGCGGCCGCGCCCGCGCAGCGCCGCGCCGACCCTCGGGCAGGACAATGCGGTGGTGCTGGGCGAGGGAATTCCGGCCGTCACGAAGCCGCGGTAGACCGCCGGGCCTTCTCCAGCCAGGCTGCGCACCATGCTCCATGATCCCGCCCTCGGCAGCCCCGGCCGCTTCTGGAAGGGCAACATCCACACCCATTCCACGCTGTCCGACGGCATGCGCAGCGCGGAGCATGTCTGCGCCACCATCCTGGGCGCCGAGCTGCACGCCCCGGCGACCGCGCTGGGCGAGATCTGGCACATCCTGGCGGTCGGCCTGCCGCTCGATTTCGCGCCGAACGCGCCGGGCGAGACCGGCCCCGACCTCGCCGCCCGCGCGCTGGCCGCCGGCGCCTTCGTCGCCATCCCCCACCCGGGCTGGTATGCGCTGACGACGGAGGATGCGAACAGCATCCCCGGCGCCCATGCCGTGGAGGTGTACAACCACACCTCGCAGCTGCGGACCGAGCGTGGCGATGGCGTTTACCTGGCCGACCAGCTTCTCGCGCAGGGGCGGCGCCTCGGGCTCATCGCGGTGGACGACGCGCATTTCGCCTGCGGCGACGCCTTCGGCGGCTGGTTGATGGTCAGGGCCGAGGCGGACGAGCCCGAGCCGCTGCTGGCGGCGCTGAAGGCCGGCCGCCGCGCCTGATCCAACCCGGTCCATTTCGGCTGAACAGGAACCCCGCCATGAGCACGACCCCCGCCATCGTCGCGGAGATTCAGGCCCTGCTGGAGGACCGGGCGGATGGCCGGTACGGCCTGGCCTTCGTCACCCAGCAGCAGCACGCGCTGCAGGCCGCCTGGCTGGCCGAGCAGGAGGGGCGCGGCGACGCCATGGTCACCGCCGCGCTGCTGCACGATATCGGCCACCTGGTGCACGACCTCGGCGAGAGCCCGGCGGAGGCCGGCATCGACGACCGGCACGAGGAGCTGGGCCATGCCTGGCTGGTGCGGCATTTCGGCCCGGAGGTGACCGAGCCGGTGCGCCTGCATGTCGCCGCCAAGCGCTACCTGTGCGGTGCCGAGGCCGACTACTTCGGCAAGCTCTCGCCCGACAGCGTGCGCAGCCTGGCGCTGCAGGGCGGCCCGATGTCCGAAGCCGAGCTGGCCGCGTTCCGCGTGCTGCCGCATGCCGAAGCCGCGGTGATCCTGCGCCGCTACGACGAGCGGGCGAAGGTGAAGGGGCTGCGGACGCCGCCCGTCGCGCACTTCATGCCGGCCGTGGCACGCTGCGTGCGGGACTGCGAAACGGCGTAGCCCCCCGAGGGTTCAGCGCCGGCGCCAGCGCTGCGTCGCGCGGTCCACCAGCCCGTTCGTCGCCACCTGCAGCAGCTTCACGCCGGTGGTCACCGCCAGGATGGTCACCGCCATCGCGGCCGCGGCGCTGGCCTGGCCGGCCTCGTCCATGTGCACCACGGCGACCGAGGCGGGCTTGGTGTCCGGCCCGTAGAGGAAGATCACCGCGCTCACCGTCGTCATCGCGTTGACGAAGATGTAGACCGCGATGTCGAGGATGGCGGGCAGGCAGATCGGCACCGTCACCCGCCCGAAGGTGATCCAGACCGGCACCTTCAGCGAGGCGCCGACGGATTCGAATTCCGGATCGAGCTGGCGGATCGCCGTCACGGCCGTGAGGTGCGCCACGGTGTAGAAGTGGATCACGCTGTTCAGCACCAGGATCCAGATGGTGCCGTACAGGATGCCCAGCGGGTTGGCCGGGTGGTTGAAGAACAGGATGAAGGCGAGGCCGAGCACCAGCCCCGGCACCGCCAGCGGCACGGTGGCGGCGAAGCGCACCAGCCCCGGCAGCGTGCCGCCGGTGCGCGCGCCGCGCTCCAGCACATAGGCGGTGCAGAACACCAGCACCGCGCCGATCACCGCGGCAAGCCCCGCCATGCGCACCGAGACCAGCAGCGACTCCCAGCCCGCGGCGTCGAACCGCGCGAAGTCGTAGTTGTCCAGCGTGAGCGACAGTTTGTAGGGCCAGAACCGGATCAGCGAGCCCCAGATGGCGACGCCGAGCATGCCCAGCAGCACCAGGGCGATGCCGATGCAGAGCGCGAGCAGCGGCCCGTCCCGCCCGGCGCGCGGCTTCGGCACGTAGGGAACGGCGCGACCGGAGAAGGTCGCCGCACGCTTGCCCTGCGCCCAGCGGTCGAGCAGGAAGGCGGCGACCGCGGGCAGCAGCAGCACGATGCCCACCACCGCGCCCATGTTGAAGTCCTGCAGCCCGACGACCTGCTTGTAGACATCCGTCGCCAGCACCGGGAATTGCCCGCCGATCACCTTCGGGATGCCGAAATCCGTCACCACCAGCGTGAACACCACCACCGCGGCGGAGACCAGCCCGTAGCGCGCGCCCGGCAAGGTCACCGTCCCGAAGATGCGCGCCCGCCCCGCGCGCAGCACCTCCGCCGCCTCGTACAGCCGCGCATCGGCCATGGAGAGCGACACGGCCAGGATCAGCGCGGCGTGCGGGAAGCAGTAGAAGACTTGCGCGAAGACGATGCCGATCGGGCCGTAGATGCTCTCGCCCATCAGCAGCCCGCGCAGCATGCCCTGGTTGCCGAACAGGTAGATCAGCGCCAGCGCCGGCAGCAGCGAGGGCGCCAGCACGGGGATCAGCATGATGGCGCGGAACAGGCCCTTCATCGGCATGCAGGACCGCGTCAGCGCATAGGCGTAGCCGAAGGCCAGCGGCACCACGATCACGGTCGTCAGCGCGGCGGTCCAGAGGCTGTTCCACGCCGCCGCCAGCAGCGCCGGCGCCGTGGCATAGGCCACGAAATTCACCAGGCCGACGAAATGCCCCAGCGCGTCCTCGAAGGCGCGCACCAGCAGGGTCAGCAGCGGCAGCACCAGGCCGAGGGTGAGCACCGAAGCGGCAATCCACAGCCCGGCGACCAGCAGGCGCCGGTCAAGCGCTGCGCGCGCATGCACCGGGGCCGGCAGCGCCGGCGCACCCGCGAGCGGCGCCTCAGGCATCGGCAGCGAAGACCAGCACGCGATCCGCGGGCACCGTCGCGTCCAGCACCGCGCCCGGCAGCGCGCCGAGCGTGCGCACCAATTCCGGCGGCAGCTCGGCCTCCAGGCGGTGCCGACCGGCGAATTCCAGCGACAGCCGGCAGACCGGGCCGAGGAATTCCAGGTGCGTCACCGTCACCGGGAAGGCGCGCTCCAGGCTGCCGGCCACGCCGAGGCGCACATCCTCCGGCCGCAGGAAGACCTGCACCCGCGTGCCATACAGCAGGCGACGCGCGGACTCCGCCTGCAGCCGCAGACCGTCGTCCACCGCCCGCACGCTGCCCGCCGGCGCATCTACCACCGCCTCGAACTGCGTGCTGCGCCCGACGAAGCCCGCGACGAAGGGCGAGGATGGCGCGCGGTAGATCTCCTCCGGCGTGCCGATCTGGGCGATGCGGCCGCGGCTCATGACCACGACGCGGTCGGAGACGCCCATCGCCTCCTCCTGGTCGTGGGTGACCATGATCGTCGTCACGCCGAGCCGGCGCTGCAGCGCCCGGATCTCCTGGCGCAGGTGCAGCCGCACGATGGCATCGAGCGCCGAGAGCGGCTCATCCAGCAGCAGCAGGCCCGGCTCGTTCGCCAGCGCCCGGGCCAGCGCCACGCGCTGCTGCTGACCGCCCGAGAGCTGGGCCGGGAATTTGCGCACGTGCTCGGCCAGGCCGACGAGGCTGACCAGCTCCTCCACCCGTTGCGCCCGGCGCGGCCTGGGCCAGGCGGGGCCACGCAGGCCGTAGGCGACGTTCTCCGCCACCGTCAGGTTCGGGAACAGCGCGTAGCTCTGGAACACGATGCCGAAGTCGCGCGCTGCCGGCGGCAGGCCGGTGATGTCGCGCCCCGCCTGGGTGATCCGCCCCGAGGTCGCCGGGTCGAGCCCGGCGATGGCGCGCAGCAACGTGGTCTTGCCGCAGACGGAGGGACCGAGGAAGGAAACGAATTCGCCCGCCGTGACCTCCAGGCTGACCCGTTCGAGCGCCAGCGTCGTGCCGAAGGACTTGGAGACCTGCTCGACGACGAGATAGGGCGCTGCTGCGCTGTCCGTGTCGGCGCCGGTGCGGCGCAGCACCGCGGCATCGGGGGAGGGCATCGCCATGTCGCCTTGGCCGCCGTCGCCTCTAGTTGCGCGGCGCCGACTTGCCGTCGAAGCGGCCCGCCCAGTCGCGCAGGATCTGGTCGCGCCGCGTGGCGATGGCGCGGAAATCCTGGCTCACCAGCCGCTGCTCGAACTCCGCCGGGTAGCCGCGCACCGCGGGCTGCACGCCGGGCCGCGCCAGCACTGCGTACCAGCGGCCGTAGAGCTCCATCGCGGCGCGGGAGACCGCGTAGTCCGCCAGGCGCCGCGCCGCTTCCGCATTGCGGGTACCGCGCAGGATGGCGGTGCCCTCCAGGTCGAAGCCGACGCCGTCGGTCGGCACGATGATTTCGATGGGCGCGCCCTGGTTCTTCAGCGTCACCGCGCGCATGTCGAGCGAGATGCCGACGCCGTATTCGCCGCGCGCCGCGTTGTTGCAGGGCGCGCTGCCGGAATGCGTGTAGACCTGGATGTTGTCGTGCAGCCGGGTCATGAAGTCCCAGGCGCCCTGCTCGCCCATGGTGCCCATCCAGCCGGCGACGGTCAGGAAGCCGGTGCCGCTGCTGTTCGGGTTCGGCATCGCCACCTGGCCGCGGAAGCGCGGGTCCAGCAGGTCCGCCCAGGTCGAGGGGCGCGGCAGGCCGCGCTGCTGCGCGACCACGGTGTTGAAGCAGATGGCCGAGACGAAGGCGTCCATCCCCGTCCAGGTCATCGGGCTGCGCTCGGAGCGGAAATTCGGCCGCAGCGCCCCGGCGCCCTGCGGGGTGTAGGGCTCCAGCATGTCGAACCCCTCCATCTGCAGCAGCGAGAACACCGAGAGGCCCCAGATCACGTCGGCCCGCGGGTTCTGCCGCTCGGCGATCAGCCGGGCGGTGATCACGCCGGTGGAATCCCGCACCCAGGCGATCTCGATGTCGCGCAGCGCCGCCTCCGCGGCCTGCTTCAGCGGCTGCAGCTGCTCGTTCTCGAGCGCTGTATAGACGGTGAGCCGCGTCCGCTGCTGCGCCTCCGCCGCCAGGGGCAGCAGGCTGAGCGAGAGGGCAAGGGCGAGGGCGCGGCGCAGCATGGGCGAGCCTTTCCTGGGGGTGACGGCGTCGCTCGCGTCGCTGGGCCGGCCGGCGCCGCCCGTCGGCGCGAAGACCCCTCTAGCCGGCCTTCGGCGACATTTGCGTGACATTGAAGTTACAGACACGTGGCGGTTTCTCAAGGTCGCTCGCCACTGGCAAGCCGGGCCTCGATCTCGGCCACGGCCGCGGGCAGGTCGGCGATCGAATCGATGACCAGGTGCGCGCCGCCCGCGGTCAGCGCCTCCGCCGCGCATGCACGCAGCGCCGCACGCCCCTCCGGATCCAGCGCCGCCAGCCCGGCCTCGTCGAGGCCCGCGATGTTGCCGGTGAGCGCGACGCCGATGGCCCAGCACCCGGCATTACGTGCCTCGCCAAGCCCGGGCGGAGTGTCGTCCAGCTTCACCACGGACGCGGCTGGCCAGACACCCATGGTCGCCATCGCCCACCACATCTGCAGCGGTGCCGGGCGACCTTCCGGGAGGTCACCGGCGCACACCGTGACGGCGGGCCTGAAGCCCTGGGCCGCGGCAAGCGGTGCCAGGCGATCCATGATCGGGCGGGTGTAGCCGGTGGTGGAGCCGATGCCGATGCCGCATGCCGCGCACCACTCCAGCGCCGCCGACGCGCCGGGGATCAGCCGCGCATGCGCGGGCCGCTCGGCCGCCGCGGCGTTCAGCGGCTCGAAGACCCGGAAGACGCGGTCGATCGCGGCGTCGTCGAAGGCGCCGCCGTGCCGGGTGGCCCAGGCGGCGGCAACATCGGGCGCAGTGCCGACGAGGCGGATGTGATCGCGCTTGGCCATGCCCATCGGCCCGCGCGCATCGGCGATGGAGATCGCCACCCCCAGCCGCGCGAAGGCCTCCACGAAGGCCGCCATGGGCGCCCGGCTGCCGTGGTCCAGCACGGTGCCGGCCCAGTCGAGGATCACCGCCTTGACGCGCATCGCATTCTCCTCCCGTTCAGGCCAGCAGGTCCACCAGCGCGTCCGCCGCCAGCCCGAAGGCCGTCGAGGCGCCGGTGCCGGAGGTGACGGAGACCAACCGCACGCCAGGGGCCAGATCCTCGAAGAAGGCATCCTCCGGACCGGAGGGATAGACGCCGGTCCAGCGTTCCACGACCGGCGGCGGCGCTCCCAGGACGGCGCGGAACTCCTCGGGGATCAGCCGATCCACGGGCTTCGAGCTGGAAGGGGTCGGGCGTCGGGGCATGGTGGTGGCTGTCGTCGACTACCAGCGCGACGGCGCGCCGCTCGAACACCTCGGGGGCGAGGGAGACGATGTTGGCGCCCGGCGCGAGGATGATGCGCGGCGCGCGGAAGGCGCCGCGCGCCGTGTGCACCACGCCGTGCTCCAGGCCCAGCGCTGCGGTGCACCACGCGAATTCGACGCCATGCCGTTCGGCGAGGAAGGCGGCGAGGCGCGGGATCGCCGTGCGACTCTCGACCCGCAGCTCGTGGGGCGATTGCAGGGCGCCGGCGAGGTTCCCGCGCAGCGGCGGCGGCAGCGCATCGGGCATGAGATACCGTCACGTCCGGCAAGCGTTTTCTTCACGGCCCGCAGGCGCGGTCGGCTGCGTTGTGTTGGGACTACGCCGCGGGCGCCTGCT
>ERZ1066123.1737-NODE-1737-length-12424-cov-7.872504_pt1 | contig 12424 bp, 11 predicted proteins | sample MGYA00382770_ERZ1066123 | MGnify/ENA primary metagenome ERZ1066123 (study PRJEB33369, sample SAMEA5778353) | biofilm metagenome | biome: Industrial cooling water; feature: Water cooling tower basin; material: Biofilm | place: United Arab Emirates | collected...
CGAAGATCGCGCCGGTGCCGTATTCCATCAGCACGAAATTGGCGATCCAGACCGGAAAGGAAACACCCTCCAGGAACGGGTGCGCCACGCGGAAGCCGGTGTCGAACCCGCGCTTCTCGGCCTGCTCGATCGCGGCCTCGCTGGTCCCCATGCGCCGGCACTCGGCGATGAACTCCGCGGCGTCCGGGTTCTTCGCCGCGGCCGCGGCCGCCAGCGGATGCTCGGCGGCGATTGCCAGGAACGACATGCCGAACAGCGTGTCGGGCCGCGTGGTGAAGACCTCGACCTCGGACGCGCTCTCGACCGGTTCCGCCAGCCGGAACCGCACCCGCGCCCCCTCGCTGCGGCCGATCCAGTTGGCCTGCATCAGCTTCACGCGCTCCGGCCAGCGATCGAGCCCGCCCAGCGCCTCCAGCAGGTCCGGCGCGTATTTCGTGATGGAGAAGAACCACTGGCTCAGCAGCTTCTTCTCGACCGGCGCGCCGCTGCGCCAGCCGCGGCCGTCGATCACCTGCTCGTTCGCCAGCACGGTGCCGTCCACCGGGTCCCAGTTGACCCAGCTCTCCTTCCGCTCGACCAGCCCGGCCCTCAGGAAATCGAGGAACAGCGCCTGCTGCCGGCCGTAGTACTCCGGGTCGCAGGTGGCGAATTCCCGCGACCAGTCCAGGCTGAGCCCCATGCGCTTCAGCTCGGCGCGCATCGCGGCGATGTTGTCGTAGGTCCAGGTGCCGGGGTGGATGCCGCGCTCGCGCGCCGCGTTCTCGGCCGGCAGGCCGAAGGCGTCCCAGCCCATCGGGTGCATCACCAGGTGCCCGCGCGCCCGCTTGTAGCGTGCCACCACGTCGCCCAGCGTGTAGCAGCGCACATGCCCCATGTGGATCTTCCCGCTCGGGTAGGGGAACATCTCCAGCACGTAGTACTTCTCCGCACCGGCGGGCGGCACGTCCGGAACGGCGAAGCAGCCGCGGCGGTCCCACTCCGCCTGCCAGTGCGGCTCCGCCGCGGCGAAGTCGTGCCGAAGCTCGGCGCGAGCGGCGGCGGTAGCGGCGCGGGCGGCGGGGCTGGCGGCGTCGTTCATGGCGTGGAGCGGACCGTGGGGCGCAGTGCGGGATCGGAGCCCCGGAATAGGCCGAGCCCCCCACGGAGGGAAGGGTGGCCCGCCCTGCACGCACCGCGTGACCTTGCTGACCGTTGTCGGCCGGGCCCGGCACGGCGCAGACTGCGCCGCCATGCGAACCCTCCGGCTCATGCTCGGCGCCTGCGCCGCGCTGCTCCTCGCCTCGACCGCCGCCGCACGCGGGCCGCCGCAGCAGGAGGAGGCCTATCGCGCCGCCTTCTCCGCCGCGCGCCTCGGCGCCCCGCCGCCCTCTGCGCAGCTGGCGACCGAGTTCACCCTCGCCTACCGCGGCGCCGTGCCGCACGCCGCCTTCGCGGTGGCGCGCGATCCCGTCGCCGGCCGCTCCGCCTGGGCCTGGATCAGCGGCCAGCCGACGCCGGAGGCCGCGCAGGCCATGGCCCTCGAACGCTGCCGCCGCGCGCTCGGCGCCATCCAGGCGGAGTGCCGCATCCTCGCCACCGATGGGGAGGTGGACGGGGCGGCGCCGGTCGCGCCGGAGACCGGCACCCTCGGCCCGTTCCGCTGGAGCCCGCTGCACCTGCGCCGCGGCCCGGGAGCGGCGCGCGGCGTGATCGTCTGGGGCCATGGCTATGGCGGGCCGGACCGCGACAACCGCAACCGCCCCATCCCCGGCCTCGTCGCCGTGCTCAACGATGCCGGCTGGGACGTGCTGCGCTTCGACCGCCATCCGGGCGACGACGCGCTGACCGCCAGCCTGCCGCGGCTCATCGCCGGCCTGCCGGCCCTGCGCGAGGCCGGCTACCGGCAGGTGATCCTCGCCGGGCAGTCGCGCGGCGGCTGGCAGGCGATCATGGCGGCGGCCGACCAGCCCGCCCTGGTCCAGGCGGTGATCGCTACCGCCCCCGCGGCGCATGGCGAGGCGCATCGGCCGAACAACCACGCCGTCGCGCTCGATGATTTCCGACGCCTGCTGGCCGGCCTGCCCGCGGAGATGCCGCGGCTGCTCGTCGGCCTGTTCGACGGCGACGACTACGACCCCGACCCCGAGCGCCGCGCCGCCCGGCTGGAGGAGGTGGCGCGCGAGCGCGGTGCGCCCACCCTGGCGCTCTGGCCGCAGCAGGGCATCCGCGGGCACCACGGCGCCTATGACTGGCGCTTCACGCGCTTCTACGGCGGCTGCGTGGTGACGCTGGTGCAGGCGCCGCCGGCGGCCACGCCGCGCGGCCTGCGGCGTGACCCCTGCGGCGGCGGGTAGGCCGTGAAGGACCCCGTGCCGGCCGTCGCCGAGGATGCGGCCCGTGGCGAGACCGCAGCGCTCTTCGCCGACATCCGGGCGGTGCTCGGCGTCGGCGTGGTCAACCTGATCTGGCGGCATCTGGCGACGGTCCCGGGCGCACTGCCCTGGGCCTGGGGCGCGGTGCGGCCGGCCTATGCCGATGGCCGCCTCGCCGCCGCGGCGGCGGGGCTGGAGGCGACGCTCGCGCTGCCGCGCGTGGCGGCGCTGCCGCCGGCCGTGCTGGGTGCGGCCGGCCTCGATGCGGCGGCGCGCGGTGCGGTCGGCAGCGTGCTGGCGGCCTATGCCCGGACCAACCCCTTGGCGCTGGTGGCGCTCTCGGCGCTGGCGCTGCGGCTGGAGGGCGGCGCCGCGACGGTGACGGCCGCGCACCCGCCGATGGACCGCGCCACGCTGCCCCCACTGGCCCTGCCCCCACCGGCCCTGCCCCCACTGGCCCTGCCGCCGCTGCCCGGCCCTGCCGAGCTGTCGCCGGACACCATTGCGCTGATCGGCGAGCTGAACGCGCTGGGTGCGACGCGCCCGGATGCGGTGCTGGCGACGATGTACCGCCACCTCGCGCACTGGCCGCCGGCGCTGGCGCTGGCCTGGATGCTGCTCGCGCCGCGCGCGGCGGATGGCAGCCTGGGCGACGCGATCGCCGGCTGCCGGGCCGCAGCGCGCGGGGCCGCCGCACGCCTGCCGCCTGGTGCGGGCGATGCCCTGCCCGCGGCGAGCCGCGTTGCGGTGGCCGATGCGCTGGACCGCTTCGGTGGCGAGGTGCTGCCGCGCATGGTGGTGGCGTGCGGAATGCTGCGCCGCGCCTTCGGCGGTGGATGACGTCGCATGCCAACACGGCGGCGAGCGGCCGTTTCGCGCCATCGGTCCGCTGCCGCCGGCGGGCCGGTCAGTCGAGCTGCGCTCCGCTTGCCCGCACGATGTCCCGCCAGCGCGGGATCTCCGCGGCGATGAAGGCACGGAAGCCGGCGGGCCCGAGCGGCAAGGGCTCGCAGCCGAGGGCGGCCAGGCGTTCGCCGATCTCGGGCGTGGCGAGCACCGCGCGGATCTCGTGGGCCAGGCGATCGACGATGGCGGCGGGCGTGCCGCGCGGCGCGACCACGCCGAACCAGCCCGCGGTCTCGAAGCCGGCCACGCCGGCCTCGGCCATGGTCGGCACGTCCGGCAGGGCCGGCAGTCGCGCCGGCGTCGCCACCGCCAGCCCCCGCAGCTGTCCGGCGCGCACCGCCTCCACCACGTTCGGCACGAGCTGGAAGCTGGCGTCCAGCCGCCCGGCATGCATGTCCAGCAACAGCGGCGGCACGGCGCGGTACGGCACGTGGGTGAGCCGCACGCCGGTGAACTGCTCGAACTGCGTTCCCGCCAGGTGCTGGCTGCTGCCGTTGCCGATCGAGCCGTAGGTGATCTCGCCGGGCCGGCTGCGGGCCAGCGCGATGAAGCCGGCGACGCTGTCGGGTCCGAGAGTGGGGCGCACCACCAGCAGGTTCGGCACCTTCACCAGGCCCGCGACCGGCTCGAAATCCCGCTCCGGATCGTAGCCGACGCCCCGGTACAGGGCAGGGTTGGCGGCATGGGTGCCGGAGCTCGCCAGGCCGAAGGTATAGCCATCGGCCTCGCTGCGGGCGACGTGCTCGGTGCCGATGTTGCCGGCCGCGCCGCCGCGGTTGTCGATGACGAAGCGTTGGCCGAGCGGCCCGGCCAGGCGATCCGTCACCAGGCGGGCGATGGCGTCGGAGATGCTGCCCGGTGGGAAGGGCACGACCAGGCGGATCGGCTTGGCCGGCCAATCCTGGGCCTGACCCTGCGCCTGGCTCTGCAGCAGGCTTGTGGCCGCGAGGGCGCTGGCCAACAGGATGGTGCGTCGAGTCATCGGGTCCGGCATGCTGCGCAGCATGCCGGGGCGCGCGCCGGACCGGAAGGGCTGGCGTTGAAGCGTGCGCGCCGGTTCACCCTTCGCAACTTGAATGGCCGCACAACCCTTCCCATCGTCCGGTTGCGTGGCGGGTCCTTCCGGCCCCCCGACCGTTGCGTAAGGGAGCGATCCTCATGCCTCGACCCGCCGGCCTTCGGGCCACCCTGGCTGCCAGCCTTGGCGTGCTCGCCCTGGCGGCCTGCAACGCCCCCGGCTCCGGCTATCCGCCGCCCGCCCTTGTCTCGCTGCCGCATGACGCGGTGGTGGGCGCCGGCGATCCGACGCGCGCCGCGGTGTTCAACACCGCCTTCGCCTTCGGCTCCCCGGCCTCGATCGCGGGGAAGCCGGACGAGGCGGCGCGCGCAGCGGCGAATTTCGAGTTCCTCACCGTGGAGATTCCCCATGGCGCCCGCTACCGCGGGCTGAACGCGATCCTACAGCCCGAATTGGAAGCCGGGCGTGCGGAATTGCGCACGGTGCTCGGCGTGCGGCCGGAGGCGCCGCCGCAGCAGGTGATCGATGCGCTCTATGCCGCGGCGCGGGCGCTGCGCGCCGGCGACGTCGCGGCGGCGGACCGCATCCTCTCCGGCCCCGCCTTCAGCGCCGGCGGGGCGGCGACGCTGCAGCGGCTTGCCGCCATGCCGCTGATGCCGAAGGTGGCGACGGCGGCGGTGCACACGCAGCAGGAGCTCGACCGGGCCGACCGGATCGACCGGTCCCGCGGCGGCGGCGGCGGCGGGGTCGGCGGCCGCACCTGACACCCGGCGTGGGCGCCGGTCCCATCCTGGGCCGGCGCTGCCGCTTGACAGCATATCGTGTAAATGCATGATACTCGCGTGTCAGACGCCCTCGCCGACCGCGCCGCCCAGGTGGCCCGCAGCTGCTACGCGCTGGAAGCGCGCAAGACCGCGAATCTGGTTGCGCGGATCTACAACGCCGCGCTCGCCGACCAGGGGCTGGAGGTGGCGCAGTTCTCGACGCTGTGCGCCATCGCCATGGGGCGTGCCGAATCGATCACCGTGCTGGCCCGTGCGCTCGGCGTCGACCGCTCGACACTGGTGCGCAACCTGGAACGCCTGGTGCGCCAGGGCTTCGTGGCCGGCGTGCCGGAGGGGCGGCGCGTGCGCCATGTCCTGACCGCGCGCGGCGCGGCGGCGCTGGAGAGGGCGTTCGGGCGCTGGCAGGTGGCGCAGGACCGCCTGGCGTCGGCGGCCGGGACGGCCAGCGCCGAGGATCCACGGGCTGCCATGGCCCGGTTGCGACGCGCCGTGCGCAGCCTGGACCCGGCCTGGAAGGGAGCATGAGCATGGCTGCCCGGCTCTTCCTCGCCCCATAACGTGTAGATACACGAAAGAACGCGCCCATGAGCCTTCTCCGCAGCATCGGCCCGCTCGCCGCAGCCAGCTTCGCCACCGGCACGCAGACCTACGTCTTCGCCGGGCTGCTGGGCGAGATGGCGTCGGAGCTCGGCGTCGGCATCGGCACGGCAGGGCAACTCGCCACCGCCTATGCCGTCACCTTCGCGCTGGCGGCGCCGCTGCTCGGCGGGCTGCTGGCAGCGCGGGAGCGGCGCGGCGTCCTGCTGGCGGCGCTGCTCGCAGTCGCCGTACTGAACCTCGCGGCCGCGGCCGCGATGGGCTTTGCCGCGCTGCTCGGCCTGCGCATCGCCGCCGGCATCGCGGCGGCGGCGATCACGCCGATTGCCAGCGCAGCCGCCATCGCGCTGGTGCCGCCGGCGCAGCGGGGGCGCGCCCTGGCGATGGTCTCCTCGGGCATGGTCGTCGCCTTCATCCTCGGCATCCCGCTGGGCTCGGCGATCGGCGGCCTGTTCGGCTGGCGCGCGACCTTCCTCTTCGCGGCCGTGCTGGCGCTCGGCGCGGCGCTGCTGGTGCGGCTGGCGCTGCCCGTGGTGCAGCCCGGACCGCGGTCGCCGGGCGCGCTGGCCGACGCGCTGGGCAGCCCATCGGTACGCGCCTGCCTGCTGATCACCCTGCTCGGCTTCACCGCCACCTTCACCGTCGTGGCCTATATCGGCCCCGTGGTGACCGCGCTGACCGGCGCCACCGGCGCGGGTGTCGGCGCCTTCCAGGCCTGCATCGGCCTCGGCGCGCTGATCGGCGTGCCGCTCGGCGGCGTGCTGGCGGACCGCGGCCTGGGGCGACCCGCGCTGGCCGGCGCCTTCACCGCCATGGTGGCGACGCTGGCGGCCTATACGCTGCTGCTGGGGGGCATGGCCGCCGGCGTGGCGCCTGCGCTGCTGGGCCTGGTTATCCTGGCCGGCGCGGCCGCGCTGTTCCTGGTGATGCCGATCATCCAGGCGCGCCTGGCCGAGGCGGCGCCCGCTGCGGCGCCGCTGCTGCTCGGCCTGAACGGGTCGATGGTGTTCCTTGGCCAGGGCGCCGGCGCGCTGATCGGCGGGCTGGTCACCGACCATGCCGGGACTCCCGCCATCGGCCTGGTCGGGGCTGCCATCGCCGTCATCGGCCTCGGCCTGGCCCTGGCCGCCCGCCCGCGCCCGCGCCTCGCTCCTGCCGGAGGGTGAGCCATGACGGGCCGGATACCCCCCGATCCCGCCGGCCTGTCGGGCCGCGCCCTGCTGGAGGCGATGCTGCGCGGCGACCTGCCGGCGCCGCCCTTCGCCGCCACCATGCGCATCCGGACCGTGGAGGTGCGCGAAGGGCGCGTCGTTTTCGAGGGCGACCCGGCGGCGGATTTCCTCAACCCGCTTGGCACGATCCATGGCGGCTGGACCGCTGCGATCCTCGATTCCGCCATGGCCTGCGCGGTGCACAGCATGCTGAAGCCGGGGCAAGCCTACACCACCACGGCAATGACGGTGAACTACGTGCGCGCGCTGGCGGCGGACAGCGGGACAGTGCGCTGCGAGGGCACGGCGCTGCATGTCGGCGGCCGGCTGGCGACCGCGGAGGGCCGGCTGCTCGACGCGAAGGGCCGGCTGATCGCGCATGGCAGCGAGACCTGCATGATCATGCAGACCTCGCCAGCCGCGTGAGGCAGGGTCCTACTCAGCCGCCTGCTTCGCCCAGATCCCCATGCGGTTGAACGGCGCATAGGGCGGGAAGGCGCCGATCGCCGTCATGTCCACCTCGATCAAGGAGGGGCCGGAGGTCGCCACCGCCTTCGCCACGGTGGGGCCCAGCTCCGCCGCGCTGGCGACGCGCCACGACGGCAGCCCGGCCACCGCCGCCAGCTTCTGGAAGTCCGAGCTGACCAGGTCGCCGTAGAAGAAGCGCCCGTCCTGCAGCGCGCCCTGGATGTGCTTGATCACGCCGTAGCCGCGGTCGTTCATGATCATCACCACAAGCTCCGCGCGCTCCTGCACCGCCGTCCAGAGCTCGGTCTGGTTCAGCGCGAAGCCGCCGTCGCCCACCATGGCGATGGTCTTGCGCCCGCCTGCGGCCATCGCGGCACCGATGCCCATGGGCAGGCCGGGGCCGATCGCCGCGCTGACCGGGTGCACCGCGTCGCGCGGGCCATAGACCGGGAAGATGCGGTTGCCCCAGGAGGAGTTGCTGATGGTGATGTCGCGCACCCAGAGCGCGTCGCGCGGCAGCGCCTCGCGCAGTAGGCGCGGGAACTCGGCATAGGGGCCGAGACCTTCCGTGAAGGCCGCCACGGCGCGCTGCTTCATCGCCTGGAAGTCCGCCGCGAAGCCCGGTTCCACCGCCATCCGCCCGCGCAGCCGGTCCGCCAGCGCGGCCATGGTCAGCGCCGCGTCGCCGGTGACGAACACGGTGCTGGAATAGGTGCGCCCGTTCGCCGCCGGGTTCACGTCCACATGGATGCGCGTCGCTGGCAATGGCATGGAGAAATCCTGCGTCTCATGCCCGCGCAACCGGCTGCCGACGACGAGCATGGCATCCACGGACTTGTAGAACTCCTGCACCAGCGGCGCGCCGTTCCCGTGCAGGCCGCCGAGCGTCATCGGATGGTCCTCCGGGACGATCCCGCGCCCATTCCAGGACGACACCGCGGCGAAGCCGAGATCGAGCAGCCGCATCGCCTCCGCGCCCGCCGCCTTCGCGCCGTTGCCGAGCCAGAGCATGGGTCGCCTTGCCCGCGACAGGATCTCCACCGCCTCGTCCAGCGCCGCGGCATCGGGCGGCGGCGCCGGCGGGATGGGCAGGACCAGCGAGTCGAGCTGCGCCGGGCGGGCGATGACGGTGCGCTGGATGTCGATCGGCACCTCGACGCTCACCGGGCCCATGGGCGGCGTCAGCGCCAGCGTCGCCGCGCGGGTCAGGACGCCGAGCGCCTCCTCCGCGCTGCGCACGCGGAGCGCGGCCTTGCAGACCGCCGCCAGCATCGCCGTCTGGCCCGGCACGTCGTGCACCGTGCCCATGTCGCGGTCGATGAACCTGGTCAGCGTCTGGCCGGTGATGTGCAGCACCGGCGACCCGGCGAACCCTGCCTCCACCAGCCCCGGCACGGTGTTCGCCGCCCCCGGCCCGGTCGAGGAGAACATCACGCCGAGATGCCCGGAGACGCGGGCATAGGCATCCGCCATGTGCGCGCCGCCCATCTCGTTGCGCGCCATGACGTAGCGGATGGCGTTGCGCCGCCCGATGCCGTCCAGCATCGGGATGTTGTGCACGGAGACGATGCCGAAGCAGGTGGTGACGCCGATGCGCGCCAGGAATTCGGCGACCAGGTCGCCGACGTTGTAGGAGTTCTCGCTCATTGCCCGGTATCCCTCCGCTGCCGGCAGCCTGCCACCCGTGGCGGCCGTGCGGAAGGGGGCGGGGCACCCGGCGGCCGCCGGGTGCCCCGTTTCCTCATCCGGTGACGCCGGTCACTGGATGAGGATGTTGTCGCCGATGCCGCCGTTCAGCACGTCGAGTCCCGGGCCGCCGAGCAGCACGTCGTCGCCGGCATCGCCGTTCAGCACGTCGTCGCCATCGCCGCCGATCAGCACGTCATCGCCGTCGCCGCCATCGGCGACCAGCAGCAGCCTGCCGGCCGGCAGGCCCGAGGCCTCGATGACGTCGTCGCCGGCAAGGCCGTCGATCACCAGGCGGTCGCCGGTGTCGAAGCCGGTGATCACCACCTCCGCCGCCAGGCCGAGCACGCGGATGCTGGCGCCGTCGGTAACCACCTGCACCACGTCGTCGCCGCCCGTGGCGTCCAGCACGATGGTGTCCGACGCGCCGTCGCCGCCGCCGCCGAGAGCCGCAAGGTCGATGCGGACCGTCGTCACGTCGGTGCCCGACAGGTCGCGGACACGGACGGTGTCCGCCCCGCCCAGCGCGTCGAAGCGGATGGTCTCGACGTCGTTCAGATCCATGGTGATGGCGGCGATGTCGCGGAAGAGGACGGCCCGCCCGCCATTCGCGGAGATGTCGATGTTCTCCGCGACGTTGGCGCCGTTGAAATCCATGGTGTCGAGGCCCGCCTGGCCTTCCACCACGTCGCTGCCGTCGCCCGGGTCCCAGACGAAGGTGTCGTCGCCGGCGCCGAGGAGGGCGATGTCATTGCCCTGGTTGCCGTCGATCAGGTCGTTGCCGTCGCCGCCGAGCAGCACGTCGGCACCGTTGCCGCCGAGGATGGTGTCGTTGCCGGCGCCGCCATCCACGATGAGGCTTGTCAGCGGTGCCAGGTTGCCGGTGGCGGCGAAGCTGTCGTCGCCGCCGTTCATGTTGACGACGGTGGTCTCCATCGAGTTGCCGTCGATGGTGAAGGGCGCTGGGCTGACGCGCGCGAAGGCGAGGCGCGTGCCGTTCGCGGCGAGGGTGAAGACCTCCGCGCCGGTGCCGCCGTTGACCTCCACGGTGTCGGTGCCGGCGCCGCCCTCGACGGTGTCGTTGTCGTCGCCCGGGTTCCAGACCAGGCGGTCATTGCCCGCACCACCGAACATCTGGTCGTCGCCGTCGCCGCCGGTCAGCACGTCGTTGCCTGCGCCGCCGAACATCAGGTCGCTGCCGCCCTTGCCGTTCAGCACGTCGTCGCCGGCCCCGCCGAACAGCAGGTCGGCGCCGGAGCCGCCGGTGACGGTGTCGTTGCCCGCGCCGCCGAAGAGCGCCGCGGCCGGCAGCGCGCCATTCGCCTCATTCAGCGTGATCGCGTCGTTGCCGCCACGGCCGAAGACCTGGAGCTGGGCCGTGTTGGCGACGGTGGGCTGCGGGGCGACGGGCACGGCGCCGCCGTTCACCAGGATGGCGCCGGCGGCATCGCGGGCGATGTCGACAGTGTTGTCGAGCGGGTCGCCGAAAACCGTGAGCAGCGCTCCGGTCGGAAGGTAACGGCCGATGATGGACATGTCCCTGCTCCCTTGGTTGAGGACGCAGGGAGGGAGCCATGACGGCCGCGCCGGCCCGTGTTCCGGCGGGAACAGGGTGCGCGTGGGTACACGCTCAGGCGGTGCCGGCAAGTTCCAGCAACCGCCGCATCACCGTGGGCAGCGCACTGCCGGACCTGGCCAGGGGCCGCGCCTCCTCCTCCGGACCGGGATCGAGCCGCGGCACCTCCGCCGTGAACAGGAGCATCGCCAGCTCGAAATGCGTGAAGCCGTGCCGCGCCTCCCCCGGCACGGCGCGCCAGGCGAGGCCGGGGCGCGGCGCATGCGCCAGCGCCTCCTCGCGCCCCCAGGGCATGTCGCGCCAGGGCGTGCCCGGCACCTCCAGCATGCCGCCCAGCAGCCCGCGCGGCGGGCGGCGCCGCAGCAGCACCTGCCCCGCCGCGTCGGTCAGCAGGAAATGCGCGCCGAACCGCAGCGGCCGCGCGCGCTTCGGCGCCTTCGCCGGCAGCGCCTCCTGCACGCCGGCGGCGCGCGCGGCGCAGGCCCCGGCCCAGGGGCAGGTCGTGCAGGCCGGCGCGCGGGGCGTGCAGATCGTGGCCCCGAGGTCGAACAGCGCCTGCGCGAAATCCCCGGGCCGGGCGTGGGCCGCGGGGTCCGCCATGAAGTCCTGCGCCAACGCACCCAGGCGCGGCCTGGCCCCGGGCAGCGGTTCCTCCACCCGGTACACCCGCGCCACCACCCGCTCCACGTTGCCGTCCAGCGGCACCACGGGCCGGTCGAATGCAATGGCGCCGACGGCGGCGGCGGTATAGGCGCCGATCCCCGGCAGCGCCCGCAGCCCGGCCTCGTCCCCTGGGAAGCGGCCGCCATGCCCCGCCACCACGGCGCGTGCGCAGGCATGCAGGTTGCGGGCGCGGGCGTAGTAGCCGAGGCCCGCCCACTCCTCCATCACCGCCGCCTCCGGGGCCGCGGCCAGCGCCTCCACCGTCGGGAAGCGCTCCAGGAAGCGCCGGTAACGCGGTCCCACCGCCGCCACCGTGGTCTGCTGCAGCATGACCTCGGAGAGCCAGATGCGGTAAGGATCGCCCCGCACGCCCGCGGGCGACCGCCAGGGCATGGCGCGGCGGTGGCGGTCGTACCAGGTCAGCAGGTCGGCGGAACGGGGCGTCACATGGCGGAAGATGGGGAGGATCGGCGCTTCGTGGGGGGGGCCAGGGCGCTCGCCGCCCTGCTGCCGCGGCTGACCCGCCCGGCCTTCCGCCGCCGCAGCCCGGCCGGCGCCGCACTGATGGCGGACTGGCCGATGATCGTCGGCCCCTCGCTGGCGGTGGTCACGGAACCGCTGCGCTTCGCTGGCGGGACGCTGACCATCGCCTGCGCTGGCCCGGTGGCGATGGAACTGACGCACCTGGCGCCGCAGCTGCTGTCGCGCATCAACGGCCAGCTCGGCGGGACGCTGGTGCGGCAGTTGCGCTTCGTGCAGCGCAGCCCCGCCACGCGCAGCGCCGCCGCGCCCCGCCCGGCACCCCCGGCGGAGCTTCCGGCGCGGGTCGATGCCGCGCTGGCCGATATCCCGGACGACGCCCTGCGCGCGGCGCTGGAAAAGCTCGGCCGGGGCGTCTATCGGAGCGGCGGCTGACCCTGTCCTCCCCGGCGGATTCGCTCCGCCGGCCCCGGCTCGCCCCGAGGAGATCCGATGCGCCTCGCCCGCCGTCACGCCCTCCTGGCCCTTGCCGCCGCCCTGCCCGCGACCCTGCCCCCGGCCCGGGCATGCGCCCAGGCGGGCGACCCCCGCCTGGCCGAACGCAGTGCCGGCAAGGCCGACGCGCCGGTGACCGTGCAGGAGTTCTTCTCCCTCACCTGCGGCCATTGCGCCGCCTTCCACCG
>ERZ1066123.1744-NODE-1744-length-12402-cov-9.135741_pt1 | contig 12402 bp, 9 predicted proteins | sample MGYA00382770_ERZ1066123 | MGnify/ENA primary metagenome ERZ1066123 (study PRJEB33369, sample SAMEA5778353) | biofilm metagenome | biome: Industrial cooling water; feature: Water cooling tower basin; material: Biofilm | place: United Arab Emirates | collected...
GAGATGGAGCCACCCTTGCGATGTGCGGAGGTACGTGATGTCCGTCGCCCAGGCTGCGTTTCGCTTCGTCGGTGAGAGCTGGCGCTGGAGGAAGTTCGGCGTCAGCACCGCCGGCTTACCGACCTGCCAGCGGCGTGTCCGATAGCCGTGCGGCGCACGGAGTGCGTTCTCGCGCATCAACCGGGCAACCCGATGCTTGCTGCACGTTTCGCCCGCCTCTCGCAGATCACGAAACACCCGCGGTGCCCCGTACATCCCCTGCTTTGCGGTGAACGTAGTGCGGAACGACCGCTGCAGTCGCGCATCCTCTACTGCCCGTGCTGACTGCGGGCATTTCAACCACTGGTAGTACCCGCTGGGCGCGACCCCCAACTCGCGGCACATCACCTCGGTCGGAAACTGCTTCCGATGCGCCTTGATGAACTCGTACTTCCGACGGACGCGATCTGCCTTGGGCCTCGCAGGCATGGGCTCTCCCTCTCGTTGCGGTGCTTTACTCTATCACCCTCCACGAAAGTCTGGTAACTTCAAACCCCTCGGCGCTGGTCGACCGGGCCGCATCGGGGGACGCGTTCGTCATCACCACGTCCGGAAAATCCATGGCGCGCCTCATGCCGCTGGTGGACGAGCCCATGATCCGCCAGCCAGGACGCGGTCGCTGCCAGTGGCGCGTCAGCGAGGCACTCGACGCTCCACTGCCGCACGATGTCCTCGACGCGTTTGAAGGAACGCCGGCGGCGGCTCCGCCCCCTCGTCCCTCGCGCGCACGTCCCAAGCGAGGCTGAGCGTACCGTGCGACTGCTGCTCGACACCCACGCGCTCATCTGGTGGGATGCCGGCGAGCCGATCGCCCCAGCCGCCGCGTGCGCCATACGGTCGCGCTGAGCACGCTCCCCGCCCTGCATCGTGACCCCTTCGATCGCCTGCTCATCGCGCAGGCGCAGAGCGAACAGCTCACGCTGGTCACGCGCGACCCACTCGTGCGACAGTATCGCACGAAGATGCTGCGTGCCTGAACGCGCAGCACCTCGCGCCATGGCACGCCCCTCACCGCCCGCTCACCCCACGCGCGTACGTCAGCACTTCCACCAGCAGTGCGAGGATCGCGAGCGTGACCATCAGCCGCACCGCCCACCGCGGTGGACCGGTCACCGGTGGAGGTGACGACGCCGGATCATTCGTCGACATGGCAACACCTCGGAGAACGACGCGGTGGCTCCCAAGCAAAGCGCCCCGTCCCGGTGATGACCGAGACGGGGCGCGATGCGTTCCTGACGATTACTTGAGATTCTTGAACGCCTTCGGGCCTTCGTAGATGTCCTTCATGAAGAGCAGCGCCGGGATCAGGAAGATCGCGATCTGGCCAAACGGTCCCACCGCAACGATGCCGCGGAAGACCATCGAGATCAACGAGAGGAAGATCTTCGTGAACGGCAGCAGGACCGACGTCGGATCGATCGGGAAAATGGCGTCAAACATGTAGGGACAGGCCTCCGAAGAGCGTCAATCACGAGGCGGGCCACTCCCGCCAACCGCGTCAGTGTAGCCAACGCCGGTCGGGGGAGCAAGCGTTCCGACCCTGCCCGTTAGCGCGCCCACTTCTGCAGGTACTGCAGATCGTCCTCGTCGGCACGCGCCGTGTACACCGCGCCCTTGCCGAAGCCCACGATGCGGGTGCGCGGCGGGAAGACCACCTGCCCCGTACGACGGCCCGTCGCATCGAACACATCGTACCGCGGCGTCTTGTCGCTCGCCGCGCGATAGCGCCCCACCCAGATCTCGCCCGTCGGCGTGGCGTACACCTGCTGACCCGCGAACAGCGGCATGGTGGCCGGCCAGCTATCCGGCTCCGACGCCGAGACCGGCACGGCCTCGTTGCGCGCCGACGTTCCGCCAGGGCCCGCCGTAACCGTACGCGCGATGGCGATCGGTGCATTCGCCGCCCGCTCGTCGCGCCACACCTGCTTCTCGGCCTCGGTGACGCGAATCGGCGTCCCAGCCACGGCCGGGCCGCGCACCGGTGCGCCACGTCCGGTCGCCGGATACACCTCGACGTGATAATCGGCGTGGCGCACCACGACGACGCGGCCGTCAGGGAGCACCGTCCAACCGTCCTCGGCAGCGAACGGCGTGGCACCGATACGAATGTTCATGTTGCCACCCGACGCGTTGACCTGCGTGTTTCCCTTGGGCACCTGCAACCACGCGACCGTGTCGCCGCGCATGGTACGGCGATCGGTGCGCAGGATAGGGACACTGTCCGCCGGCTTGGGCCCCTCGGGCGTGATCGTGATTGGTGCGCCGGCGTAGTAGACGCGTCCCTGCGCATCGACAGCGCGCGTACTCAGCATTTGCATCGGACCGCCCCCCATCGACATCACCACACCGCCCGCTCGACCCGGTGCCCCCGGCGGTGCGGGCCGTGCCGCGGGTCGCGCGTCAGAGGCGCCCTCGGGTACCCATGTGCCGGCCGGAGTGCCGCCCGGTCCGAGGAGAAGAAAGCGCGTATTCAGCGGATCGGCGATCAGCGTACTGTCGCCCGGCAACGGCAGTGCCGACGATGGCATCTGATACTCGTTCGGCCCCGAGCCTTCACGACCGACCCTGGTCGCGCGACCCGTCCGCAGATCGATGACCTGCACGAGCTTGTCGCGATTGTCGGTGGCCACCACGCGCCCGTCGGCCAGCTCGCGCACGCCACGCAGACTCGTGAACGGCTCGGTGTACTCCGCGAGCGGCTTGCTGAAAGTCTTGGCTGGAACAGTCTGGGCAACGGCTGGCGAGGCGAGCGCAATGGTCAGCGTGAGACCGACAAGAGCGGGTGCTGCGCGGTGCGGGCGAGATGTGACGCGCGATACAGGCGAGTCGGAGGACATGGACGGACGCGGGGTCGCTGGAGGGAGTGAAGCCGCAGCGTGGGCCAACCAGCCCGCGCGCCGCGGAGGTGTGAATAGGTCACGCCAACCCCCCTTCAGGTTGCCTCACGCCGCCCGTCGCCGCCAGCGCCAGGGCTTTCGCGGCGTGAGCCGCCGCCCCACCAGCAAGGGCGGGAGCAGGAACAATGCCGCCGCGGTGCCCATCACCGTGCCGCCCGCCGTGGCCAGCGCAATCGCGCCGAACAAGGTCGTCGCATCCGTACCCACGCTCAGCGGCGCGAGACTCGCCAGCGCGCTCAGCGTGACGAGCACGATCATGCCGCTTCGGTCGCTCGCCGCGCGCAACACATCGCCCGCGTGCAGCGCCCCAGAGCCGCCCCGCGCGAGCCGCGCGCGGCGCCGCACAAGCGCGGCGTCCACGAGCAGAATGGCCTGATTGACCGCGAGCCCCACCACGAGAATCACACCAACGGCCGCCTCGCGCCCGAACGCCGACTTCGTGGCCCAGAACGCCGCCACCACGCCGGCCAGCGACAATGGCAACGACAGAAACACCATCGCCGAACCCCACACCGAGTCGAACACGAGCGCCACCGCCAGGATCACGAGCGCGAGCCCCACACCGAACACCAGCCAGAGTCCCTTCGCGCTTTGGTCATCGCGATACCCCCACAGCGAGCCCGCATCCTTCACTTCGTAGCCCGGCGGCGTGGCTACCGTCGCGAGAAACGCATCGTAGGTGCGTTGTGCCAGACGCTGCGGACCGCGGAAATCGAAGTTGACGTGACGGATGTACTGCTGATCCTCGCGCGTGACGATGCTCAACGCTTCACGCGCGTCCACCACGGCGAGATCGGCGAGTCGCACCGGCGCACTCGTGGGCGTGGGCACGATCGCCTCGCGCAGTTCATCGAGCGTGCGATCACGCGCGCCAGCACTCTTCACTGTGACGGGCAGCTCATCACCATCGACCTCGAGCAGCAAACGCCCCACTGGCCCTCGGACTTCGCGCGCCACGGCCGCCGCAAAATCCTGTGAGGTCACACCGTGCCGATGCAGTGCTTCCCGATCAGGCTCGAGGGTCACGGCGTAGCCACGCTCGTTCCCCCAGCCGCGCCCTGAGGTGATTGTGACATCGCGCACGCGCGCAATGAGTTCGAGACGCGCCTTCAGATCTTCGGCGAGCGCGGTGACGCCGCTGTACGAATAGCCCGTCACGCGAATGCGAAACGCCACACTCGAACCTCCGCCACCGCCAGCGTAGAAGCCAGGTCCGTCGCCGCGCACCGAGATGTTCGCGCCCCCCACCAGCACGGCACGCTGGGTGAGCAGCTCCTCGAGTTCGAGCGGTACCGCCGTGAGCCCGCCCTCGCGCGTGAAGAGCACCTGCATGTACGCGCTCGTCATGTTGCCGTTGGTGACCACCTGCTCCACCTCCGGACGCCCGGTCACCAGTGCTTCGAACTCGCGCATCGCGCGATCGAGCGTTTCCGGATCGCTTCCCCGCGGGAAGGTGAGATTCACCGCGAGCGTCGTGCGTCGTTCACCCCAGCCGCCCCACGCCGAACGCGGGACCTTCTTGATGAACCCCCACGTCATGATCGCAAGCAACACCGTGCTGCCAAGCACGGTCGCCCAGCGCCACCGCAGGAGACCGCGCAGCATGGCGCGATACACGCGGCCGATGCGTGGCCAGCGCACCGGGCGCACCGCTGCACCACGTCCGAGCGCTGGTACCACGAAGAGCGCGGTGAGCACACTCCAGAGCAGCGCGAGCGCGAACGCCGCCGCGAACGGCACGAACGCGGCGCGCGTATCGCCCTGCAGGTACAGGAACGGGAACAGCACCACCGCAGTCGTGAGCGTGGCGCCAATGATCGCGGGCGTGATGCGCCACGTCGCTTCGGCGCGACCGGTCGGTGTATCGGGCGCCGTGGCGAGGCGATTCACGACGACCAGGGCGTTCTGCACCAGAATGCCCACCCCCATGCCAAGGCCGGCGAGTGTGAGCAGGTTGGCCGGGATGTCGAGCAGGTAGAGCCCCAGCGCCGTACCCGCAATCGCCACGGCCGTACTCCCCATCACCAGGGCAACGGCACGCGCGCGTCGCAGCATCACCGCCAGCACGAGCAACACCGCCACGAACGCGATACCGCCACGACGCAGCAGGTCGGTGAGTTCCTTGTCGAGATCGATGCTCGCATCCTGCGACACCCGATACTGCACACCGGGCGGCGCGACACGCTGCAGTTCATCCACGGCCGCGCGTGCTGCGATGGCGGTCTTGATGGCATCGGCGTTGGCGTGTCGATACAGATGCACGGCCACGGCCGGCACGCCGTTGATGCGGAAGAAGCGCCCCTGCGCATCTTCTTCCGCACGAATCGTGGACAGTTCACTCAGACGGAACACTCGACCGTCAGGCGCCGCGACGGGCAGTTGCGCCACCGCCTCCAGCGACTTCGGCTCATCACGCAGCGTCACCGACCGCTCGACACCATCCTTCACGTCACGTCCGAGCGACTGCACCACGCGCGCGCCGTTGAGCGTGGACGTGAGCAGTTGCGGTCCAAGATCAATGCGTCGCAGCAGCGCCGGGTCATACGACACGGCGACGCCCAGATCACTGCCGCCGCGGTCCGCGACACTCGACACGCCGGGCACGGCGGACAGTCGCGGCGCCACCTGATCGAGCAGCAGTTTCTGCAGCGTGCCAGGCGTGTACGGCCCCGAGACCTCCACCTGCAGCAACGGCGGTTCTTCCAATCCCTCGGGCGTGTAGTTCGACACACTCGGTGGCGTCACCCCCGGCGGAAACTCGGCGCGCAACAGCTCGAGTCGTTCCAGAATGCCGAGCCGAGCGAGCTGCACATCGGCGTTCGCTTCGAGCTCGACGGTGATGTTCATGCCGTTGTCGCGCGACTCACTCGTGGTGCGCTTCACGCCGCGCACCCCCTGCACCAGCGCCTCCACCGGCGAGGTGACGTACATCTCCATCACTTCGGCCGAGGCGCCGTTCCACGCCGAAGCCACGGTCAGGCGCGGCAACTCCACACTCGTGCGCGACGCCAGCGGCAGTCGCGTGAAGCCGATGGCGCCAGCCACGAGAATGGCCACACTCACGGCCCACACCACCGCCGGCCGATGCGTGGCGAAGCGGATCACGCCTCGCTCCCCGCCACCATCGGCGCGATGCCCGCGTCGCGCAACGCACGCCGCGCTCGGCGCTTGTCGAGCGCGCGCTCCACCACCACGTACACCGTGGGCAGCAGGAAGAACGTCACCACAATGGCGCTGATCGCACCACCGATGACCGCCGCCGCGAGCGGCTGATAGAGCGCACCGCCCGACCCGATGCCGAGCAGCAGTGGCAGCACGCCCGTGATGGTCGTGAGCGAGGTCATCGTGATCGCGCGCAGACGCTGCCGACCACCGAGCAACACGGCCGTCTCCACGTCGTGCCCCGCTTCACGAAAGCGGCGGATCGCGTCGAGCTTCACCACCGCTTCGTTGTCGGCCATGCCGATCATGATCACGATGCCGATGATCGACACCGCGTTGAGTGACTGCCCGGTGAGCCAGAGAAAGATCACGCCACCGGCGGCGGCCAGCGGCACCGTACACATCACCACCATGGGAATGGTGAACGACGAGAACTCGCCTGCGAGCACGAGGAACACGAGCAGTACGGCGAGCACGCCCACCAGCGCGAGCTGGTCGGACGTGCGACGGCGTTCGGTGTCGGCACCAGCCACCTGCCACGTCGCCGTGGCTGGCAGACCGAGCGCCGACATGCGCGCGAATACTTCCGCACTCGCCTTCGCGGTGCCGCCGTCTTCGACCAGCCCTTCCACGATGCTGACCGGTCGCTGTCCCACGCGCACGACTTCGAGTGGCGCGCGCGTTTCGCGCACGTCGACGTACTCCGAGACCGCCACACCGCCCACGCGCGTGGCGAGTGCGGTGGCGAGGTCTTCGTTGCGCACCCCTTCGTATCGCACCGAGATGGGGGTGCGTCGATCGGTCTCGCGCAACTCGGAGCTCGCCACGCCACCGAGGCCACCCTGCAGTGCACTCGCCACCTGCGTGGGCGAGACCCCCTGCATCGCCATGCGATCACGGCGCAGTGACACCTCGATGACCGGTTGCGTGCCCGAGAACGCATCGCGCACATCGGCCAGCGTGGGCACCGTGCGCATCATCGCCCGCACCGAATCGGCCCACTGCTGCGACTCGGCGAGCGACGCACCACTCACTTCGACACGCACGAGGCGACCTTCGCGCCCGATCAGCGAGCCGAACTCCGACTGGCCCGCCAGGTCGATGGCCAACGCGCCCTGCGCGACAAGCTCCGGCGCACCGGCGCGCAGTCGTTCGGCAAAGCGTGCGGCGCTCGTGCCATCGGGCACTGGCACAATCAGCTGCGCCGTCGCGGACGAACCCGGATTGGCGCCGGCGAGAATCTCTTCATCGGTCGCGCGTCCGATGCGCGCGTACACCCCCACCGCCCCCAGATTGCGCGCGGCCTCTTCGAGCGCACTGATCGAACGTGTCGTGGCGTCGATGGCTGTGCCCTCGGGCAACTGCACTTCGGCCACGAGGACGCCTTCGTCCACACGCGGCAGCACTTCCTTGGGCAGCGTGATGAACAGCAGGACCATCACCGCGAGCAGCGCTGCCCCGCCGGCAAACACCGGCCCCGGATGCCGCAGCGACCACTGCATGCCGTGCTCGTACCAGTCCGCGAAGCGCGTGCCAAAGGCATCGAGACGCTGTCCCCACGGGCCCGGCGTGCGACGCACGGGCGGTGCGGCCTGCAGGGCCGCCGCGCGCGCGCGCCGCCCCACCATCATCACCGGCATGAGCGTGACGGCCAGCAGCAACGAGGCCGCGACCGTGGTCACCACGCTGAGCGACAGATCGCGGAACAGTGCCGCCGCGAGCCCCTGCACGAAGATGATCGGGCCGAACACGAGCATCGTCGTGAGCGTGCCGGCGAGCAGCGGCCCCGAGACTTCGTCGGTGCCTTCGATGGCCGCATCGATGAAACCCACACCCTCTTCGCGCTTTCGCCCCACGGCTTCCGCCACGACGATGGCCGTGTCCACCAGCAGGCCGGTGCCAAGCGCGAGTCCACCGAGCGACAGCACATTGATGGTCACGTCGAGCAGCTGCAGCATGACGAGGGCGACGAGCACCGAGAGCGGCACCACGAGACCGATCGCCATCGACACGCGCCAGTCACGCAGAAAGACCAGAATCATGAACAGCGACATCAGGCCACCGGCCACGATCTCCTGCCCGAGGTTCGAGAGCGCATCCACCACGAAGTCGGCCTGTGCCGCCACGACGGTGAGTTCGACGGCGGGGAACTCCTCTTCGAGCGACGCGACCGCTTCCATCATGCGGCGTGTCACCGACACCGTATTCGAACCCGCATCCTTGTACACCACCAGACCGATCGCCTCGCGTCCATCGAGGCGCGTGATGGTGAGCGGATCGGCGAGGCGAGTCGTCACGGTTGCGATGTCGCGCAGCGCGACGGTACTGCCGGCGGGACCCACGGGCACGGCGAGAATTTCATCGGGCGTGCGGAACTCGGTGAGCGCGCGCACCGAGAAGCGGAACTGTCCGCGACGCACGGTGCCGCCTGCACCCGTCGCATTCTGCGCCTTGATGGCCTGCGCGACATCCTCGGGCGTGAGTCCGAGGGCACGCAACCGATCGGGATTCACTTCCACCTGAATCTGATCTTCCGGCGCGCCCACCACGGCCACGGACGCCACGCCTTCGATCTGCTCGAGGCGACGTGCGAACACTTCTTCGGCGGTGCGCGACAGGCCGCGCAGATCGCCGACGCCGAGACCAGCGCCCGTCTCACCCAACGTGCTGTCACGCGCCGAACGCTCGGCAGTGGTGGTCGCACGCATGCCGAGCACGGCAATGGGCCGCTCTCCAGGATCGCTCGTGAGCAGCGTGGGGCGTTCGGCGCGCTCGGGCAGTCGTCCACGCGTCGCATCGAGGCGCTCGCGCACATTGAGCACCGTGGTGCGCATGTCGGTGCCCCAATCGAAGCGCGCGGTGGTCGTGACTTCACCGTTGCGACTCACCGAGCGCAGTTCGACGAGCCCCGGCGTCGCGGCGATCGCTTCTTCGATCGGCTCGGCCACGAAGCGCGAAACCTCGGGGGCCGCGGCGCCGGGGTAGTTCGTGCGAATCGTGAGGACAGGCAGCGTGACGTCGGGAAGCAACGACACCGGCAGCCGACTGAGCGACACGCTCCCGAGCAGCACCACACCAAGGACGGCCGCAATGGTCGCGACCGGCCGCTGAACCGCAAAACGAGGCAGTGACATGCGCGCGGTCGCAGCTCAGTCGTTGCGCCGCGCGGGGAGCGCGGTGCCAGACGTTTCGCGCTCGCGCATGGCCGACACCGTGACCTTGGCATCGTGCGTGAGCGTGAGGTGCCCATCAACGATGACCTGATCACCGGGCTGCACCGGAATCAGCCCCGACGCCGAGTCGGGGAGCACTTCAGTTTCGACGCCATTCGAACGACCGGGCACGATGTAGGTCCACTGTGCGCGGCCGTCGCGCACCACGAACACGAGCGGCCGCGTGTCGCGTTCGATGATGGCGCGCGTCGGCACGAGGCGGCGTCCGGGGAGGCGCTGCGCTTCGAGATCGACGTCGGCGTACATGCCGGGGCGCAGCACGCGCTCACCCGGCACGCGCACGATGACGCGGCCGGTGCGCTTGACACTGTCCACGATGGGGAGTACCGCATCGATACGTCCGCGCAGCGAACGACCGGGGATGGCCGCGCTCGTGATCATCGCCTCGCCACCCACACGAACGAGTGGCAGATCGTCTTCGAGCACGCGGGCCTCGATGCGGACGGCGCTCACATCGACAATCGTGGCGAACGCGGTGCCTGCGCCCAGTCGCTCACCGGGGGCAAGATCAAGGCGATCGACGTAGCCATCGACCGGGGCCGTGATGACACTCCGCGCGCGCTCCCAGCGCGCCTTCTCGAGGCGCACCTCGGCCGCCGCCATGCCACTGCGAATACGCAGCGCCTTGCGCTGCTCCTCGGTGGGGCCGATGCCGGTGACCAATGATTCCGGCATGAAGCTCTCGCGAAACGCCTGTTCGCGTTCGTCGAGCGCGGCCTGCGCCTCACGCACGGCGAGATCGAATGGGAACGGATCGAGCCGCACGAGCGGCTGCCCCTTGGTCACGCGCGCCCCCGAACGCACGAGTACTTCCGCGACGGTCCCGCCGACATCCGCGGCGAGATCGACCACCGCGTCACCGTACACGTCGCCACGGGTCTTCACGCGCAGCACGAGATCACCGTCGCGCGCCTCCTGAGCGACGACGGAGAGCGCGATACCGGGGCGCGCGGCGTCGGTCGTGCCGGACGCCGCGTCGGCGGTCACGGTGGTCGTGTCCGACCCGTCCGCCGCCCCGTCCTGCTCGGCAGTGTTGCAGGCAGCGCTGATCAGGGCGGTCGAGAGCACGAGCAGGGGTCGCAGTCGCACAACGGGCATGGCGAACGGGCGCAGGGGGAGGCAAGGACGCGAGCCGCGCGATTGGCACATGGGCGCTCGCGGAACACATGCAGCGTTAGTCGCGCGACCCGCTGCGATGGTTGCACGGGTCACAAATGAACGCTGAACCCTGTACGCGGCAAGCGCGCGTGGGTTCCTACAGTCGAGCTCGCTTGGATTCCATTGCGCACGGCGCACACTTTTTGCACACGGTGCATACCACAGGTGACGCGAGCACGGCGACGTTACAGGCGTGATGTGTACGCTTGCGACATGCCCCATTCGTCCCCATGGTTGAGCATCTCGGCCCACCCGATGCCGTCCACGATGCTGTGCAGTTCGAGGTGTGGCTCGCCGAGCGCGAGCTGCTGTCGTCGGCCATGCAGCTGCGGGATCTGATTGGGCAGTCGCCGACGCGCGCACGGCTCGACGAGGCGCGCATCGGGTATCAGGCGGCGTGGCTTCGGTTCATGGTGTCGCTGTGCAACCTGCCACTGCCCGACCGGCCGCCTGCGGTCGAGCACGCGCTCGATGCCCTCCGCGCCGCGCACGCGTTGCGGTCGGACGGCATCCTCCCGGGACGCGACGTCGCGCCCCAGTCACCGTCGCCTCCCGAGGGTTCCCGCCATGGACCGACGCCGCCCGCTCCCGAAGGCCACGAGCCACCCGCCGACCACCCTCCCGCTCCCCCGGAACATGCGTGAACCTCTGCTGCCGATCGACGCCTACACCGTGGACGTGGGCGATGAAAACCGCTGGCAGGGGCACCCGACGCAGCCGCACGGGTGGTTCTCGATCACGCACATTGCGTATCGCATGGCGATGTTGCCACCCGAGCGGCGTGGCTGGTTTCTCGAGACGCTGCCGCTCGACGTGTTGCCGCAGGGGCCACGTCGTCCGACGCACATCGATCACGAGGCACCGGCCCCGACGGACCCGATGGTGATCGCGTGCGAGCAGCTGCGCGTGATCGCCGAGGACATGGAGCGCGACGGCTGCTTCGAGATGGCCTTCACGACCGTGTCGTCGGCGGCGCGATTGGCGAGTCTGCACGACGCGGGGGCGGCGCTCTCGGCGGGCAACCATCTGGCACGTATCACGCGTCAGCTGGGCGAGACGGCCGCGGCGGAGGAGATCTACACGTCGGTCGTGCAGGAAGCGAAGCGGCTGGGTCTACGGTCGGTGGCGGGGTACGCCCTCGCTGGTCTCGGCAACCTGGCGATCATGCGAGGCAATCGACCGGCCCAGCTCTACTACTACAGCGAGGCGCTCGACCACGCGCCGGCCGGCTCGGCGCTCGAAGGCACCGCGCACTGGGGTCTCATGAACCATGCACTGGCCACGCATTCGCTCCCGGATGCGCTGCTCCACGGCTGGCGGGCGTACGATCTGCTGGACGGCGACGAAATGCGGGCGGGCATTCTGTCCAACCTTGCGTCGGTCGCCTACCGAGGTGGCTTCCACGAGGCTGCCGTGGGCGGTTATCTGGGAGCGCTCCAGCTGGCGGGCCCACCGCGGCTCTGGCTCAGCATTGCGGCTGCCGCGGGCGAAGCGCTCGGGCACGCTGGACGGGAAGACCGGCTCACGTGGCTCGGTCGCGAGGGCCGCGCGCGCGCGGGCGCCGTCGGCCCGTTCGAAGTTGCGCAGTGGCTACTCGGCCTCGCGCAGGGTTGGCAAGCGGCTGGCGATCTGGCGTCCGCCACGCGGTTCGCCGAAGAGAGTTGCCATCTGGCGCGGCAGCACGAATTCCACGAAGTTGTCTATCGAGCCGAGGCGTTGCTCGGGGCGACCGCGGAAACGACGACATCCCGGAGGGAGTCGGCGGAATCCGCTTTCGCAGATCTGCCGAGCCCCGCCCGGGAAGGTTTGTCGCGTCTTGTGACGTTAGCCGGATGAGCGCGGAGGCGCTCAGACCCACGGCATCGTATCAGCCGACTTCGTCGGCTCGTCGACGCCGGTCGGCGAACCCGTGC
>ERZ1066123.1746-NODE-1746-length-12371-cov-42.895827_pt1 | contig 12371 bp, 5 predicted proteins | sample MGYA00382770_ERZ1066123 | MGnify/ENA primary metagenome ERZ1066123 (study PRJEB33369, sample SAMEA5778353) | biofilm metagenome | biome: Industrial cooling water; feature: Water cooling tower basin; material: Biofilm | place: United Arab Emirates | collected...
CGACGACCGACAGCGCGTCGCCGGCGACGTCGACGCCCTCCCAGAAGCTCGCCGCACCCAGCAGCACGCCGTTGCCGCTGGCCCGGAACTGCTCGATCAGCTGCAGGCGCGGCGCCGTCCCTTGCACGAACAGCGGCCACGGGCCACCGGCAAGGAGTGCTGCGGCCTCGCGCAGCGCGCGGTGCGAGGTAAACAGCAGGAAGGCGCGGCCCTTCGAGGCCTCGAGCACCGGCCGCACCGCCGCGACGACGCGCTCGGTGTAGTCGCGCGACGAGGGCTCGGGCAGGCCGGGCGGGAAGTACGCGAGCGACTGCGTCTTCCAGTCGAAGGGGCTCTGCTCGAGCAGCAGGCGCGGCTCGTGGAGGCCCAGCTTCCACGCGATGTGCTTGAGGTCGCCGCCAACGGCCAGCGTGGCGGAAGTGAAGATCCACGCAGCGCGGCTCTGCTCGCGGTAGCGGCGCAGCGGGCCGGCGACGTCGAGCGGCGTGATCGAAAACGCGAAGCCGCGCTGGGTCAGCTCGAACCAGCGCACCTGACCGTGGTCGGCCAAGTCGGCGCGGGCGGCATCGCGGCCATCGCGGACGTCGCGGGGATGGCCGTGGCGATGGTCGTCGTCGGATCCGTCGCCCTCCGCGGCATCGAACGACGAATCGGCATCGTGATCGTTCGCCCCGTGGTCCGCCTCGTCGTCATCGACAGCGTCGTCATCGGCGGCATCGAGCAGCCCCGGTGCGCCCTCGGCCCAAGCGCGCAATCGCGTCTGGAACAGCTCGAGCCGCGTCAGCACGGCGGCGAATTCGGGCGCGGCTTCTTTCAGCGGCGCGACGGCATCGGCGAGGCCGCGCATCGCCGCGTCGAGCGTGCGCACCAGCCCCGGCATGTCGGCGTGGTGGTCGAGCAGCAGCGCCAGCGTGCCGCGCTGCGGTAGGCCTTCGCACTGCGCGCGCAGCAGGCGGATCGCGGCCTCCAGCTCGCGCACCGCGGGCGACACGGCCGCGAGGCTGCCGGCGACCTTGCCGCAGGCGCCGAGCGCGTCGCGCGTCAGGTCGATGAGCATGCGCGCCGACACCGACTCGCCGAAGAACTGCGAGGCGAGGTCGGGCAGCTGGTGCGCTTCGTCGAGCACGAAGGCCGAGGCGCCCGGCAGGATCTCGCCGAAGCCCTCTTCCTTGATGGCGAGGTCGGCCAGCAGCAGGTGGTGGTTGATGACGACGAGATCCGCGGCCTGCGCCTCCGCGCGCGCCTTGACGACGAAGCAGTCGCTCCAGAACGGGCACTCGCTCCCCAAGCAGTTCTCGACGGTCGAGGTAACGAGCCCACGGATCGGCGAGTCTTCCGGCAGATCCTCGATCTCGGCGAGGTCGCCGCGGCGCGTGCGCTTGCTCCACTGCACGATGCGCTCGAACTGCGCGATCTGCTCGCGGCCGCTGAACACCGGCGCGCCCTTGGCGAGCTCGGTGCGCTGCAGGCACAGGTAGTTGCTGCGGCCCTTCAGCAGCGCGGTGCGCAGGCCCAAGCCCAGCGCTTCGCGCACCTTCGGCAGGTCGCGGTGGTAGAGCTGGTCCTGCAGCGCCTTGGTGCCGGTCGAGACGATCACGCGCTGGCCCGAGAGCAGCGCCGGCACGAGGTAGGCGTAGGTCTTGCCGGTGCCGGTGCCGGCTTCGGCCACCAAGGCACCGCGCTCGGCCATGGTTTCGGCGATGGCCACGCCCAGACGCTGCTGCGCCGGGCGCGGCGCGTAGCCGGGGATCGCATTCGCCAGCGCGCCGCCCTCGTCGAGCGCGCGGCCGGTCAGCATCGGCAGCGCGCGGCCGCCGGAGGGGGCGGCCTCCGTACTCACATCCGCACCGGCGGCGCGATGGTGCAGCGCTCCAGCATGGCCGCGGCGGAGGCGGCGTTCTCCGCTTCGCCGCGCGCCTCGCGCAGCAGCTTCAGGAGCGTCCAGTTGCGACGGCACAGCGGGCCGGACTTCGGCCCCAGCGCGATGCTCTGCTTCGCCAGAGCCTCCGCCTCGTCGCGCGCGTCGCGCAGCACCGCGATTTCCGCGCGCCACTGCAGCAGGTCGGGGTCGTCGGGCGTGATTTCGAGCGCCTTCAGCAGCTCGCGGTCAGCCTTCTTCGGCCTGCCGTCGGCCTGCGCCTTCGCCGCGCGCTCGCGCAGGTCTTCGACGTGCGGGTCGACCAGCGGCGTGACCACGAGCTCGACGCCGTCGCGGCCGGCCTTCTGCGTGGCCTCGACGATCTGCGCGTCGCTCAGCGGCGGTGGGCCGACGGGCGCAACGGGTGCGGGCGGCGGCGTGGCGCAGCTGCCCAGCAGCAGGGCGCCCGCGAAGATCATGGCGACGCGGATCGCCCTCTCGCGCACCGGATCAATCGTGTCCTTCACTCGCCGTCCGCTCCAAAGCCGAAGAAATCGAGCAGGCCGCGTTCGACGCAGCTCAGGTGCTCGGCAGGCAGGAAGCCTGCGACAAAAGGATAGCGTCGGGCGCCAACGCATTCGGATTCGGTGGTGGCGAATCGTCCCTGCGCGACGTAAGCCCATTCGATGCCCTGCTCGCCCGGCTGCAGCGGCGCACTCGGCAGCGTCGGGAACAGCCCTTGCCAGATGCGCATCGCGCCGGTGGCGCCATAAAGGCCCGTGGCCTCGTTGCGATCGTTGCCGACCCACACCACGGCCAGATGGCTGCCGGTGTAGCCCGCGAACCACGAGTCGCGGCCGTCGTTGCTGGTGCCGGTCTTGCCCGCCGCGGCCAACGGGGCGGTTGGGCCGCGCGCCAGCGCGCGCGCCGTGCCGCGACGCGCGGCGTCCTGCAGCGCCAGCGTGACGAGCCGCGCGGCGATGGCGTCGCCCTCCTGCGCATCGTCCTTGCGCCCGTCGTAGCGCGCCACCGGCCGCCCCTGCGGCGACAGCACCCCGCGTACGGCGCGCAGCGGCTGGATGCGCCCCCCCGACGCGAGGAACTGGTAGGCCTGCGCCATCGCGAACGGCGAGAGGTCGACGCTGCCGAGGATCAGCGACGGGTTCGGCTCGGCCTCGATCTGCGCGAGCGCCTCGAGCAGGGCGGCGAGGCGGTCGGGCCCGACGTCCATGCCGAGCCGCACGGTCGCCTGGTTGTAGCTGTGGATCAGCGCGTCCTCGAGCGGCAGCACGCCGTGGCTTTGGCCGTTGCTGTTCCTCGGCGCCCACTCGCGACCATTGGGCAGGCGCAGCGACACCGGCCCATCGTCGATCGGCGAGGCCAGCGACCAGCGGCCCGGCTGCGCCAGCGCCAGCAGGTAGACCATTGGCTTCAGCAGCGAACCGACCGGACGCCGCGCGTCGAGCGCGCGGTTGAAGGCGGGCTGGTTGGCGTTGCGATCGCCGACGATGGCGCGCACGTCGCCGCTGGTCGCGTCGGTCAGCACGAGCGCCGCCTGCAGGGCCGGGCGATCGCGTCGGTCGAGGGCCGCCAGCGCGGCGGCGACGGACGCCTCGGCCTCGCGCTGCGCCGACGGCGCCAGCGTCGTGTGCACCGTGAGCCCGGCCCCGGTCAGGTCGTCGGCGTCGTAGTCGCTGGCCAGCTGGCGGCGGACGACGTCGAGGAAGGCCGGGAAGCGGTTTCGGGCAAGGCCGGGGCGCGGCAGAACGCCCAGCGGCTGCCGGCGAGCGGCGTCGCGCTCGGACTCCGTGAGCAGACCGGTGTCGTGGAAGACGCCGAGGACGAGATCGCGGCGCGCCTTCGCGCGCTCCGGAAAGCGCCGCGGATCGTGGTGCGACGGGCCCTGGATCATGGCGATCAGCAGCGCGATCTCGTGCGCGCGCAAGTCGTCGACGTCGCGACCGAACCAGAACCGCGACGCGGCGCCGACCCCGTGGATCGCCTGCGCGCCCTGCTGCCCGAGGTAGACCTCGTTGAGGTACGTCTCGAGGATGCGCCGCTTGTCGAACCGCGCCTCGATGATCAGCGCGTAGGCGGCCTCGCGCGCCTTGCGGGCGGCGGTGCGCGCGTTGGTGAGGAACAGGCTGCGCACCAGCTGCTGCGTCAGGGTGCTGCCGCCCTGCGCGAGCTCGCCCTCGCGGACGTTGACGAAGACCGCGCGCAGCACGCCCCAGGGATCGATGCCGATGTGGTCCTTGAAGTTGCGATCCTCGACGGCCTGCAGGCCGGTGACCAGCAGCGGCGGCACGTCCTCGAGGCGCACCAGCTCGCGCTCCTCCTGCGCCGCGCCGTAGAGCGTGGCGATACGCGCCGGATCGAGCACGAAACCCGGCCCGCCGCCGTCGGTCCGGCGGACGGCGGCGACGCGGCCGCCGGCGACGCGCACCTCGGCGCGCGCCGCATCGACCGGGCCGTCGACGTCGCGGAAGCCGCGGGTGGCGATGCGGAACAGGCCGTCATCGCGGCGGTAGGTGCCCGGCGTCACGCCGTCGCCCGGTGCGAAGGCAGCGGCCTCGAGCTCGTGCTCGAGGGCCGCGGCCGTCATCGGGTCGCCGACCTCGAGCGCCAGCGGGCGGGCGAAGACGCGGGTGGGGATCTGCCACTGCAGGGCCTCGAACTTGGCCCTGACTTCGCGATCGAGGGTCCACGCCACGGGCAGGCCGAAGCCCAGCGCGAGGGCCGCGAGGAACAGCGCGATCCACAGGGCCGGGCGCAGCAGGGGCTTGAAGCGGTCGATGGACCGGGGGGCCGGACGGGAAACCAAGCGGCGACCAAGCGATAATCCGAGGCCCCGCAGTCTAGCGCAGCCCCCTTCGAGGCCTCTTGGATACCGCTCGCCAGCCGGTGCATCGCGCGGACCGCGTCCGACATTTTCCGGGCGATCCCGCGCAGGGCTGGGCGGCGCGGCTGCGCGACGCGCTCGCGCAGGCCGCCGCCGCCGATCCGCTGCTGCTGACGGCCCCCGGCGTGCACGTCGACGCGCGGGCGCTGTCGCACCTCGCATCGGCGCTCACCGGCCTCGGCCTCGACGCGGTGAGCCCGATCGCCGCGTCGGCGCTGGCCGCGGCCTGGCGGCTCGGCGCCGACGACGATGCCGCGCTCGAGGCGTGGACCTGGGCGCCGCACCGCATCGAGCCTGGCCCCCCCGATCCGCGCTGCGCGCTGTGGTCGCGCGCCGCCGCGGAGCGGATCGCCGCGGGCGGGGAGGCGGCCCTGCGCGCGGGCCGGCTGCCGCATGTCGCCGCGGACCTGCCGGCGCAGGCCGGCGATCCGGCGCCGCTCCCCGGCTTCCGCCCGGGCGACCTCGCGATGCGCCGACCGGCACCGACGGCAGCGGGCCTCGACGGGCGTCCCGTGGTGCTGCACGTGCTGCACGACTGGGGCGGCGGCGTCCGGCGCTTTGTCGACGACGCGATGCGCCACGATCCGGCCGCCACCCATCTCGCCCTGGTGAGCCACGGGGACATCGCCGGTGGCTTCGGCCAGCGCCTCGCCCTCTACGTCGACCTCGACCGCGCGCCGATCCGCACGTGGACCTGCGATCCGCCCATCGGCGACATGGCGGAGTCGCATCCGGCGGTTCGCGCTGCGCTGGCCGAAACCCGGGACGCATTCGGCGTGGGCGCCGTGCGCGTCTCGTCGCTGATCGGCGCCAGCCTCGACGTGTTGGGCACCGGGTTGCCCACCGCATTCGTCCTGCACGACGCGTTCCCGTTCTGGCCCTGGCTGGACGACGCCAGCGTCGAGCCGGCGTGGGATCCGGAGCGCCTCGCGACGGCGGCGGCCGATCCCGATTGGCGCTTCGGCGAGCGCCGTCCCGCGGCGTGGCGGCAGCGCGCCGCCGCCGCCATCGGCGCACTCGAGGCGGGGCGGGTACCGCTCGTCGCGCCATCGGGGGCGGCGCTGGCAAGGCTGCGGCGGCTCCTGCCGCCGGGCGTCCTCGACCGCGCCACCGTCCTGCCGCACGGGGTGCCACCGGCGGCTGCGCCCCGACCGGCGCGCCGCGCGCCCGGGCCCCTGCGCGTGCTGGTGCCCGGCCGTCTGGCCGGCCACAAGGGCGAGCGCCTGCTTGAACGCCTGCTCCCGGTGGCGCCACGGGACATCGCGTGGTGCTTCGCGGGGGGCGGCGCCCTGGCCGAGGCGTACGCCGAGCGCACGGGCGGCCGGGCGGTGCCCGACTATCGCGCTGAAGACCTGCCGCCGCTCGTGTCGGGGTTCGATCCCGATCTCGCGCTGCTGCCCTCGCTGCTGCCCGAGACCTTCGGCTACGTGCTGTCGGAGATGCAGGCGCTGCACGTGCCGGTGCTCGCCGCCTCGGTCGGCGCCTATGCCGAGCGGCTTCCGCCCTCGAACCGGGTCGCCCCGGACGCGGCCGCGTTCGCCGCAGCGCTTGCCGCCCACGCGCGGGCGCCGGATGCCCTGCCGCGGCACCTGCCGGCGCCGCCGCTGCTTGATGCCGCGCTGGCCGCCTGGCACTCCATCCTGCCGGCCCGGGCGCCGCACCCGGTTTGCGGCGCCCACGATCCGGTCGCGCTGCTGACACACCGCGCGGGCATCCTCGAAGGCTTGACCCACGCCCTCCGCCAAGAACGCGACGACGCCTACCGGGCCCACGACCGCGACACGGCCGACCTGTCGCGGCAGCGCGACGTCGCAGTCGCGCGCATGCGCGCTGCCGACGAGGCGCTGCAGCGGGCGGCCGACGAACGCGCCGACGCCGATTCCCGGATCGCGGCGCTCGAGGCGGCGCGCGCGGCGCTCGACGCGGCGCGGATCGAGGCCGAGCGGGAGCGCGACGCCGCCTACGGCTACTACGAGCGCGACACCGCCGACCTGATCCGCCAGCGCGATACCGCGCTGGCCCAACGCGACGCCGTGCAGGACGAGCTGGCGCAGGCGCGGCGCACGCTGGCCAATCCCCTGATCCGCCATCCGCTGGCGCTGTACCGCCGCATCCGCGACGCGCTGCTGGGCTGGCGCTACCGCGCGCACCGCGGCATCGAGCTGTCGCGCCGCGGCCTTCGCAGCCTCCGCCAGCGCGGCTTCCGCGCCACGCTGGCGGCGGCGCGCCGCCGCTTTTTCCGCCCGGCCGCCGCCGGCGCCGCGACCGTGCCGGTCGGCGTCCGTCCACTGGCCTTCGCAAGCCCCCCGACCCCGCGCGCCAGCATCGTCATCCCGGTCTTCGGGAAGCTCGAATTCACCCTCGCCTGCCTGCGCAGCCTCGTCGAGACCGGCTTGCCACCCGACGTCGAGGTGATCGTCGTCGACGACGCCTCGACCGACGGCACGCCGGAGGCGCTGGCCCGGGTGCCCGGACTCCGTTACCAGCGCAACGCCAGCAATCTCGGCTTCGTGGGCAGCTGCAACGCGGGTGCGCGCCTCGCGCGCGGCGAGTTCGTCGTCTTCCTCAACAACGACACCACGCTGACGCCGGGCTGGATCGATGCGCTGCTGTCGACCTTCGCCAGCCATCCGGACACCGGGCTGGCCGGGGCGCAGCTCGTGTATCCCGATGGCCGGCTGCAGGAGTCCGGCGGCATCGTCTTCGCCGACGGCTCCGGCTGGAACTACGGCCGGTTCGATGATCCGAGGCATCCGGCCTACACCTTCGTCCGCGAAGCCGACTACTGCTCCGGCGCCGCGATCGCGCTGCGTCGCGCCACGTTCGAGCGGCTCGGTGGTTTCGACGAGCGCTATGCGCCGGCGTACTACGAGGACACCGACCTCGCGATGAAGGTCCGCGAGGACGGGCTGAAGGTGCGCGTGCAGCCGGCCTCGGTGGTGGTGCACCACGAGGGCGTGACCGCCGGCACCGACACGGCGAGCGGCGTCAAGGCCTACCAGGTGCGCAACCAGCAGCGCTTCGTCGAGCGCTGGCGCGACGTGCTGTCGCGGCGGCATCCGGCGCCGTCGCAGGCGCCGCACTATGCGGCGCAGCACCGCGCCCGCGCCCGCGTGCTGGTGATCGACGCCACGACGCCGATGCCCGACCGCGACTCGGGCTCGCTGCGGCTGTTCGAGCTGCTGCGCCTGCTCGTGGAGGAGGGCTGCGCGGTCAGCTTCTTCCCTGAGAACGGGCTTGACGACGGCCGCTACACCCAGGCGCTGCGCGACCTCGGCGTGGAGGCCTGGACGCAGCCCTGGCTCGGCGCGCTGCCGGATTGGCTGGCCCGCCACGGCGCGAGGTTCCAGCTCGTCGTCGTCAGCCGCCACTACGTGCTCTCGCCGCTGCTGCCGCTGCTGCGCCGCTACGCCCCGCAGGCGCGCATCGTCTTCGACACGGTCGACCTGCACCACCTGCGCGAGCGCCGCGAGGCCGACGAGCGCGACGACGAGGCGCTGCGCCGGGCCGCCGAGCGCACCCGCGCGGAGGAGCTGGCGCTGGTCGCGGCCGTGGATCGCACGTGGGTCGTCAGTCCGGTCGAGAAGGCGCTGCTGGTCGACGCCGTGCCCGGCGCCGCCGTCGACGTGGTCTCGAACATCCACCGCGTGCGCGGCCCCGGCCCCGGACCGGACGCGCGGCGCGGCCTGCTATTCGTCGGCGGGTTCCGCCATCCGCCGAACGTCGACGCGGCGCTCTGGCTGGCCGAGGCGATCTTGCCGCGCGTCCGGGCGGTCCGGCCGGACATCACGCTTTCGCTGGTGGGCGCCGATGCGCCGCCGGCCGTCGAGGCGCTGGCCGCCCATGACGGCATCACGGTGCACGGCCACGTGCCCGATCTCGTGCCGCTGCTCGATGCGCACCGGCTCTCGGTGGCCCCGCTGCGCTATGGCGCGGGCGTGAAGGGGAAGGTGAACCAGGCGCTGGCGCACGGGCTGCCGGTCGTCGCCACGCGCTGTGCCGTCGAAGGCATGGGCCTGATGCACGGCGTCGACGCGCTGGTCGCAGATGACGCGGAGGGCTTTTGCGCCGCGGTGATCGCCGCCTACGACGACGCCGCGCTGTGGCAGCGCCTCGTCGATGGCGGCCTGGCGAACACGCGGCGCGAGTTCTCGCCGGAGCGCGCCCGGCAGACGCTGCGCGGCATTTTCGCCGGCCTGCGCTGACCGCGCCGGCGGGGCGCGACGCGGGGGATCTCAGCGGGCGCCGTGGCCGGCGCGATCCATCCGCGCGTCCAAGGCCGCCAGTTCCGGCGCGTCCGGATCGAGGGCGCGGGCCCGGTCGAGCGCGCGTCGCGCCTCGTCCCAGGCGCCGCGACCCATGGCCTCCTCGGCGAGGCCGCGCCAGCGCGCGGCATCCGCCGCGCGGCGCGGATCGCCCGCGGGAGGCGGCGCCGCTTCCCGCGGAGCGGGCGCCGCGCCATGACGAGCCAGCCGCACCGCGAGGTCGGGGAGGCCGAGGTGGGCGGGATCGATCGCGCGCACGCCGTCCACCAGCGCGACCGCGCGCGCGACGTCGCCTTCGACCAGCGCGGCATCGGCATCGCGGAGCCGGGCGTCGAGCAGGCGCGCGCGGCCGGCGCGGGCCACGGCGCTGCGCGGATCGCGCTCGAGCGCGCGCTGGTAGTCGGCCAACGCGCCATCGGGATCGCTCGCCTCGCGCGCCACCGCGCGCTTGAGCAGGGCCTCGACGGCCGGCTCGGCGCGGGCCTCGACCTGGCGGCGCAGCGCAAGCACGCGCTCACCGGGCGCCCCGAGCGCGTCGGCGAGCGCGAGTTCGGCGCGCGCGCGATCGAGCTCTCCGCGGGCGAGCGCTGCCGCCGCGGCCGCAAGCGCGCCATCGCGGCCACGGGCCAGACCCTCGGCGAGGCGCGGATGGTCGGGGCTTCGCGCCTGCGCGGCGAGCAGCCGCCGGGCCGCCTCGGCGGTCTCGCCGGCCTCGAGCGCCGACTCGGCCTCGGCCAGCAGCCCCTCGAGGGCGGCATCCGGAAACAGCCAGCGCCCGATCGGCTCGCGAAGCATCGCCAGCGCGAGCAGCACCAGCGCCAGCGAGCCGACCAGCGTCGCGCGCTTCGCGCCGCCCCGGGCGCGCGAAGGCCGCCGCCCCATCAGCCGATCCGTCGCGCGTCGCGCACGCCTGGGACGCCCGCAAGGCGGCCGAGGACGCGCGAAAGCTGGCCGAAGTCGGCGACCTTCAGCGTCAGCCGGAGGTCGGCGAGGCCGCGCGCCTCGTCGGCTCGCGACGCGATGGCCCCGATGTGGATGCCTTCCTGCGCGATCAGCGTGGTGATGTCCTTCAGCAGCGACTTGCGATCGAGCCCCTGGATCGCGACGTCGACGGCGTAGCTGCCTCCCGCCCGGCCCCACGACACGGGCATCGCGCGGTCGGGGTCGCGCGCGAGCAGCCGCGCGAGCGCGGCGCAGTCGGCGCGATGGACGCTCACGCCCCGGCCGCGGGTCAGGTATCCGGCGATCGCGTCGCCAGGCACCGGCTGGCAGCAGCGCGCCAGCTGCATCAGCAGGTTGCCGACGCCGTCGACGACGAAACTGTCGCTGCGCGCACCGGCCTTGTCGCGCGCCGCGGCAGGCGGCGGGTTGAGCAGGTTGGGCGGCAGCGACGGCGACTCCTTCGGCTGCTGGGCCTCGTGCAGGGCGCGACTGACCTGCGCAGGACTGATATCGCCGAGCGACAGCGCCACCAGCAGGTCGTCGAGCGTGGCCACCCGGAGCCGCGGCAGCACCGCCGCGACGTCGGCACCGAGCAGCCCAAGCCGGCGCAGCTCCTTGTCGAGCAGCTCCCGGCCGTCGACGAGGTTCTGCGCGCGATCCAGCTTGTGGAACCACGCGCGCACCTTGTCGCGGGCGCGCCCGGTCACGAGGAAGCCGTTGGCCGGCAGCAGCCAGTCGCGCCGCGGCGCGCTGGCCTTGGCCGTGAGGATTTCGACCATGTCGCCGGTGCCGGGCTTCGAGTCGAGCGTGACGATCCGGCCGTTGATCTTCGCGCCGCGGCAGCGGTGCCCCACCTCGGTGTGCACCGCGTAGGCGAAGTCGAGCACCGTGGCGCCGCGCGGCAGATCCACCACCTTGCCCTGCGGCGTCAGCACGTAGACGCGGTCTTCGACGAGATCGGTGCGCAGCCCGGCCTGCAGCGCCTGCTCGTCGCCCTCGCTGCTCTCCAGAAGCTGGCGCATCCACGCGATCTTGCGCTCGAAGCTGGCGTCGGCGCCGCCGCCTTCCTTGTAGCGCCAGTGCGCGGCCACGCCGAGTTCGGCCTGTTCGTGCATGTCGCGGGTGCGGATCTGCACCTCCAGCGTGCGGCCTTCCGGTCCGACCACCGCCGTGTGGAGGCTCCGGTAGCCGTTGCCCTTGGGGCGGGCGATGTAGTCGTCGAACTCCCGCGCGATCGGCGCCCAGACCTGGTGCACGACGCCCAGCGCCGCGTAGCAGGCGGCCACGTCGCCGACCAGCACGCGCACGGCGCGGATGTCGTAGAGCTCGCCGAACGGCACGTCCTTGCGCTGCATCTTCTTCCAGATGCTGTAGATGTGCTTGGGCCGTCCGGCCACGTCGGCCGCGATGCCCGCATCGGCGAGGGCGCCGCGCAGCTGCGCCTTGACGTCCTCGATGTACTGCTCGCGCGCGCCGCGCTTCTCGTCGAGCAGGCGGGCGATGCGCTGGTAGGTCTCGGGCTGCTGGAAACGGAACGCGAGGTCCTCGATCTCCCACTTCAGCTGCCAGATGCCGAGGCGGTTCGCCAGCGGCGCGAGCAGGTCGGCGGCCAGCGCGGCGAGCGCGAGGCGATCGGCTTCCGGCAGCGCCGCGGCGGCGCGCAGCCGCGCGAGCTGCAGCGCCAGCAGCACCGGCACGACGCGCAGATCGCCGACGATGGCCAGCAGCAGCCGGCGCAGGCCTTCTGCGTTGGCCCGCCCTTCCGCGCGCGCGTGCAGCGCCCAGACCTGCTCGGCCGCGCGAACGCCCTCGAGCATCGCCGGGAGCCGTCCCGCGACCGGCGCATCGGCCACGGGCGGCGCCGCCGGACCGAGCGCCGCGAGCGCGGTGGCGACCTGCATCTCGCGGTCCGGCGACAGCGCCGCCAGCACGTCGAGGGCGCGACGGGCCGCTGCGCCGGCCTCGCCGCGAACGGCGTCGGCGAGCGCCGGCCACTCGGACAGCGCGCCAACGGCGTCCACGGCGGGCATGGCGGGCTTCATGGGGTTCGAGGGTAGACTTGGCGACCTTCCGGCCACAACCGAACCCGAGGCTCCGCCATGCGGCGAACCGCTCCCGCCCTCGTCCCGACCGCCCTCGCCCTTGCGCTGGGCCTGCTCGTCGCTGCGCCGGCGTCGGCGCAGCAGTTCTCCACGCTCGAAGAGCGCATGAGCGCCGCCGACTTCAAGCGCGCCGGCCTCGACAAGCTCAGCGAGGAGGAGCTGGCCCAGCTCAACACGTGGCTGCAGCGGGACGCCGCGACGCGCGCCCCGGCCGCCCTCGCCCCGGCGGCCACGGGCGAGGATCGCGCCGGATTCCCGAGCGGCGGGCTGCTGGACGCCCGCAGCGGCCCGGACCGCATCGT
>ERZ1066123.1750-NODE-1750-length-12352-cov-6.428478_pt1 | contig 12352 bp, 11 predicted proteins | sample MGYA00382770_ERZ1066123 | MGnify/ENA primary metagenome ERZ1066123 (study PRJEB33369, sample SAMEA5778353) | biofilm metagenome | biome: Industrial cooling water; feature: Water cooling tower basin; material: Biofilm | place: United Arab Emirates | collected...
TCACCTGCCCGTAGGCCCGCTTGCCCTCCTCGGCGAACCACTCGAAGGTGTCCGCGGAGTGGAGGATTTCCCCCTTCGCTTCCAGCAGCGGCTTGCCCTGCTCCGCCGTCAGAACCTTGGCGAAGGCGTCCGCCCGCTCCCGCATCAGGTCGGCGGTCTTCTTCAGCACCTTGGCCCGGTCGTAGGGCGTGAGCTTGGCCCATGCCGGCATCGCCTTCGCGGCGGCGTCGACGGCCTTCTTCACGTCCTCGCGGGTGCCGTAGGCCATTTGGGCGATAACGTCTTCGGTGGCCGGGTTGACGACGTCGAGCCGCCCGCCGGCGACCGCGTCGCACCACTGGCCGTTGATGAAGAGTTGCTGGTAGTCGGCAGCCATCGGCGTCTCCGGTGCGGGTGAGGAGAGATTCTACACGCACCGGGCGGGGTTGGCGAACATGCCGCGACAGAGCTTGCGACGGGAGTGATGGATCGCTCCGTCGATAAAGCTAGCGTGGCGGAATGCTTCATGATGCCGGTGGGCATTTTGGCTGAGGAGCAAACTTGCCGTTGGCCCGAGGAGGAATTTTTCCGGTTACTCGGTTCAAAATGCTGATGGTGTCGCACGTCGACACGTTCTTGACCCGGAGGTACGTGACGTTTACCCCGTCCCCGACTCGAATGTCACTCAATCTATGGTCACTCTCGCTTTGCCTACCTTTATACCCGCCCCCAGCGAGTTCCTTGGTGAGCATGAACGTGCGTGGAGGACCGGGCGGGACGGCGACGACCTGATACGGGTCATCACTGATCAGCTTTTTCTCCGGCCGCGAGAGGGTGTTCGTCGTGTCCGTGATTGCGATCACTGTCCCGTAGTGATAACTGGAGTGTTCGGCTTCCTCCGTCGCCCACAGCGGGACGGAAGCCGGAGCGTACGGGGGGTCCAATGCCGGCTTCTCTCCTCCTGCCCTCTCGAAATCCGCGGCAGCGGACAGATTGATGAAACAGAGCCCGACCGAAACAGTGGACCGAAACAGGCGAGTCATGTTGGTCGTCCTCTCTGGAGGTGGAGCGAGTGTTACTTCGGTGCGATTAGCCCATTTTCCGGACCGTTTCCGGGAACCTCTCTCGTAAACTTGTAGCTGTGCGTTCCAGGGGCGAGCGTCTCGACAGGGGGAGTGACTTTGGCATCAATCCCTGTGTTGGCCTGAATAACTTTTCGCCGGAATGTCGCAGGTAAACTTGCGGGCTCGTTGATGGGCTCGACGGTAATGTCTGCCTTCCCCGAGATCGTCAATTTGCCGTTCACTTGCAGTAAATCGCTGCCACCGTCGGCGGCACCATCCATTCGGAATGCCAGTGTTCCGCCCGACCACTTCATGCTCCCATCGACGAGAAACTTCAATGGCTTTACTTGATCCGGGGTATTGAAGACTACCCGTCCCCCCGTCATGATGAGATCGGCACCCAGCGTGGCAGGTTTATCGAGATTGGCTGGAGTGCTGGTGATGTATATTCGCCCGTCTGCAATCACCGCGGCTGAAGACATGTCCAATGATGAGTCGGTATGCAACTCCAAGAAGCCGCCAGTTTGGTGAAAGGATACCTTGGTCTGATCCGGCAGTGTTGTATTCCCACTCAAACTGACAGCCGCCAAATCCTTGATCGTCACGTCACCGGCATTGACGATTGCCGCGCCTTGACCGTCCCAAATGCCGGGGCCCTTTACGGTAAGCAGGCCATTCGCTAGAACTTTCGTGACAGTACTCTTACTGCCATCGCCGATTGTTGCGTCTTTGAATGTCACACTCGCCTTGGCACCCGGCTTGATTTCCGCCACACAGAATGCCCCGACCTCAATTCCCGCGTCGTTTCGGAACTCGATGATCCCCGGGTTGAACGCCGCAACCGTCGGTGCCGGGGCCGTAGCCGGCCCGAACACCAACTGACTCCCCGTCGACAGCGTGTTCCCCGCCCCCGGCGTGATGTTCGCCATCGATCCGCCGTCGAAGTAGACGCTCGCCAGCGTCGACGTGCTGTTCAGCGTGCCGCCGGTCCAGGTGAACAGGTCGCCGATCGTGAACGGGGACGCGGTCGGCTGGTCGATGGTGCCGGTGGCGAGTTCGACCGTGCCGACTTCCATCGACGATTCGAGCCGCAGCGTGCCGCTGAAGCTGTTGACGAGCCGGACGTAGGCGAACGACGAGGCGGCGCTGGTGCCGTCGTAGGTGCAGGCGGCGTTCGACGCCGCGCCGTCGAACACGACCACGTCGTCGGCGATCGGGGCGCGGCCGAGGCTCCAGTTCGTGGGGGTGCTGAACAACCCGCTGCCGGTCCACTTGTTGATGGCGTGGTCGTGCGTCACCGCGATGTCGTCGATGCCCACCCACTCGTCGAACCCGGCGGCGTTCGTCGTCAGGATGCGGACCTGGACGTTGCTCTGGTCGTCCGCGGCGGCCGGCAGCACGACCGAGACGGGGGTTTCCAGCCCGGCCAGCCCCGGCCCGGCGGTCGCGTCGGCGACGTACCCGCCCGGCACGTTGGCCCACGCCCCGCCGCCGACGCGGTACTGCACGGCGACTTGCTGGGCCGCGTTGTTCGCCGACCCGTCGATGTCGCGGAGGGTGAACGACACCATGACGCCGGACACGCTGGTCGCGTCGAGGTACAGCACGAGCTGCGGCACATCGGCGGTGACGCTGCCCTGGAGCGCGACGACCGGGTTCGCGAGGTGGAACTCGCCGACGCCGCCGGTGGTCAGGTTCGTGTTCGTCCGGTTGGCGAGGACGCTGATCGGGGTGCCCGAGCCGTCCGCCAGAATGGTGCGGGGGTCGACGCCGATGCCGGTGGTCAGGTTGTCGCCGCGGAACCCCTGGATGCTCGGGACGGCGGACCAGTTGTTGTCGGCGGTGATGAGCGCGGGGTTCGACCAGTTCTGGGTCAGGTACGAGGTCAGCAGCGGGTGGCACGCCGCGTTCGGCACGTCACGCGGCTCCAGGCGGAGCACGCTCAGTCGAGCGTTCTGACGGGGGGGGGTGAGAGCTTCCGGCCTGGGCGGAACAAGCGCGTCCACATGTGCGGCCTCCGGTGGGGTCGTGTCGGTCGGACCGATTATCCCATCGGACGGCCGGGTGTCAACGGCGATCTTGTGAAGGTTTCAAGATGTCGCGGACGGCGCGAAGCTCGGGCCGCCGCACCCGTCGGGCAAACCGGCAGCCCGCCGGACAGGTGTCCCGCTACCGATTGACTCGGGCGATGCGAAAGGAGCCCCAGTCGCCTCGTGCTCAAGAGAGACGATAAAGAGGCGGTCGGCTACAACCTTGGCTCTACCCGGGGAATTCCCTGCGTTTCTCAGTGCCTCCGCACGGGCTCGAACCGTGGACCCGCTGATTAAGAGTCAGCTGCTCTACCAACTGAGCTACAGAGGCTACGCTGTTATTAAAAGAGGTGGGGGCCGACCTTTCAAGGGGGAAAACCGTCCCCGATCGACGGCAGGTCGCGGGCGGCGGTTTGCGTCGGGACGCCGGCGGCCAGCCGGCGGGAGGTTCTCGCCGCGGCTTCCATTAGGAGGATGCCGTCTCGGCGGCGGGCCGGGGCCGGGTCGCGGATGAGAAGTTGGCCGCGTTCGTAGTCGTCCCGCGCTTGCTCCCGGATCGCGTTCCGGTCGTGCTGCCAGCAGAACCATACACCGACCGCGACTGCGAACCCCAGGGCGTAGGCCGATAAGAGAGCGGCGGACGCGGCCAAGCCCGGCGGGCGGACGACGATCGCCTCGTGCAGGTTGCGGACCATCCTGGCCGTCTGCTTCGGGTTCGGCCATGTTCCGCTCGCCCCCCCCAACAAGGCGACTGCCGCGCGGAAAAGTGTCAGCCGCTCTCGCACGTTGAGCGCGTCCAGCCGGGTCGAGAAGTGCGGGCAGACCTGACGCAACTCTGCCGCGCGGCTCGATTGAACGAACCGGGTGTGGGTTGCGAACAGGACTAACCCCGCGATCCCGATCACCGCCCACGAGTCGACCAGCCACCCGGTCAAACCGAGGGCGACTACCGCGGCGAGACCGAACAACCCCTCCGCCTGCGGGCTGCGGCTGAAGATCACGGTCGTCATCAACCGCCCGCCGTCGAGCGGTTCGATCGGGATGAGGTTCAGCACGTTCAGCCCGATCACGATGAGAATCGCGATGCCGACGCCTTCGTAGAAGGGTTGCCGGGTGACGGCGTACGCCGCCGCCCCGAGGAGGATGCCGGGGAGCGGGCCGAGCAGCGAGACGACGCCGCGCTGCCACGCGGGGGCGGCGTGCTTGTTCCCGGCGACGGCCGCCCCGATGAACGGGATGAAGAACATTTTCACGTCGCGGTAGCCGAACGCCCGCATCCCGAGGTAGTGCCCGAGTTCGTGGACGAGCACCGCCCCGACGAGAACCGCGAGCGAAACCGGGTCCGCCCCGCCGTCGGCCGCCCACACGAACACGGCCAGAGTCCCGACGAGCAGCAGGAATTGCCGCAGCTTACCGGACGCCGGCCGGGAGTCGCCCGCGGCGACCTCGTGCCAGACCCAGTCGAACATCGTCCGTTCGTCGGCGGACGCGAAGGCGGGCGTCGGCGGGTCGGTCGGCGGCACGGCGGACCCTCGGTGGAACGGCTTCCGACAGGAGTACGGGTTCGCGGCGGGCCGGTCCAACGCGAACCCGTGCCGGGGTCGGCGGGCTCTTCTACGATGGCTATTCACCCGCAGGAACCGAACATGCTCGTCCCGCTGAGTTGGTTGAAGGATTACGTCCCCCTCCCCGCGAACCCGGCGGAACTGGTCGAACGGCTGACGCTGGCCGGGCTGGAAGCGGGGGGCGTCCGCGTGTTCGGCCTGCCGGTTCCCGCCGGAATCCGCGTGAAAGCCGACGAAGCCGGGCTCGTCTGGGACGCGGACAAGGTGCTCGTGGCGAAGGTCGCGAGGATCGAGAAGCACCCGAACGCGGACAAGCTGAAGCTCGTCACCCTCGACTTCGGCGGCAAGGAAAAGACCGTCGTGACCGGTGCCCCGAACATCGCCGTCGGCGAGTCCGGGATGAAGGTCGTGCTCGGGAATGCGGGCACGGTCTACTACACCGAGACGAAGGACGGCACGAAGACGACGGCGACGCTCGTTCCGAAGGACCTTCGCGGCATCATGAACGACGCGATGGTGATGTCCAACTTCGAGCTCGGCATCGCAGACGACCACGAGGGGATCATCATCCTCGACGACTCCGACCCCGCACCGGGCACCCCGATCGCGGAGCTGCTCGGGGAAATCGTCGTCGACCTGGACGTGTTGCCGAACATGGCCCGGTGCTTCGCGATGCTCGGCATCGCCCGCGAAGTGGCGGCCCTCACCGGCGTCGCCGTCTGCGAGCCGAAGCTCGACTTCCCGGTCGCATCGGAATCCGTGGACGGGAAGGTGACGGTGTCGATCGCCGACCCGAAGCTGTGTGCCCGCTATTCCGCGACGGTCATCCGCAACGCGAAGGTCGGCCCGGCCCCGCGGTGGATGCGGACCCGCCTGCAATACGCGGGCATGCGGCCGATCAACAACGTCGTCGACGTGACGAACTACGTCATGCTCGAGTACGGCCAGCCGCTGCACGCCTTCGACTACGACGTGCTGGTGAAACGGGCCGGCGGCAAGGCACCGGCGATCACCGTCCGCCCCGCGAAGGCCGGCGAGAAGCTGAAGACGCTCGACGGCCAGGACCGCGAACTGTCGCCGGAAAACCTCGTCATCGCGGATGCCGTCGGACCGATCGCGCTGGCCGGCGTGATGGGCGGGGCCGAGACGGAGGTCCACGCGGGAACGACGACGATCCTGCTCGAATCGGCGAGCTTCGACTTCGTCAGCGTCCGCAAGACCGCCCGGCAGTTCACGCTCTTCAGCGAGGCGAGCACCCGCTTCAGCCGGGGCGTTCACCCGGAAGTCGTGCAACCGGCGGCGTTGCGGGCCGCTCAACTGCTGCAAAAGTACGCGGCCGGCGAAGTCCTATCGGGAATCGTCGATGCGTACCCGGCCCCGATCCCGCCGCAGGTCATCGCGCTGAACCGCTCGGAAATCACGCGGCTGCTCGGCTTCGACCTGCCGGACGGGGAAGTCGAACGGGTGCTGACGGCCCTGCAATTCCGCGTCGAACCGTCGCTGTGGGGCTGGACCGTGACGGTGCCATCCACGCGGCTCGACATCCAGGCCGGGCCCGCCGACCTGATCGAGGAACTGGCCCGCGTGTCCGGGTACGACCGGTTGCCGGAACGCCGCCTGCCGCTGGAATTGCCGGTGCAACAGGCGAACCGCTCGCTCGATTTGGAGGAGGCGGTTCGCGACCTGCTTGCGGACGCGGGGTTGTCGGAGGTTGTGACGTACTCGCTGTCGAGCCCGACGGACGAAGGCAAGCTCAACGGTACGCTTCCCGAGCCGGTGACGATCGTGAACGCGATCTCGCCGGAACGCTCGACCCTGCGGCGGACGCTGATCCCCGGTGTTCTCGCCATCGCGTCCGAGAACTTGAAGAACGCCCCCGGCGTGGCCCTGTTCGAGCTCGGCCCCGTGTACTTGCCGAAGCCCGGCGAGAAGTTGCCCGACGAACCCCGTCGGCTCGCGCTCGTGCTGAGCGGCCGCCGCACCGAGGCCGCGTGGGACGACCCCCTCGGCGTCGACCCGCCGCGCTACGACTTCTTCGATTTGAAGGGCGTCGTCGAAACGCTCGCGTCCGACTTGCACCTGCCCGCGGTGACGTTCGCCCCGGCGAAGGACGTGCCGCACCTTCACCCCGGCCGGGCCGCCCGGCTGCTCGTCAACGGCCAAGAAGTCGGCGCGTTCGGCGAACTGCACCCGAAGGTGGCGTCCGCCTTCAAGCTCGCCGATCGTGCCGTGCTCATCGGCGAATTCGACCTGGAAGCGATCCTTGCCGCCGTTCCCGAGCGGTTCGCGTACCGGCCGATCAGCCCGTTCCCGCCCGTGCTGCGCGATGTCGCGGTGGTCGTGGCCGAGGACGTGCCCGCGGAGAAGGTCGAGTCCGAGGCCCGCGCCGCCGGCGGGGAACTGCTCGAAGACCTGCGGCTCTTCGACGTCTACCGCGGCGACAGCATCCCTGCTGGAACGAAGAGTCTGGCCTACGCCATCACGTACCGCGTCCCCGGCCGACAACTCGGCGACAAGGAAGTGGACAAGGCCCACCAGAAGATCGAGGGCCGATTGCGGCACGTGTTGAAGGCCCAGATTCGCGGCAAGGACGGCGTCTAACGGGTACAATCGGGGTGAGGAGGGTTCGACATGGCGACTGTGACATTGACCGAGGCGCAAGCCAAGCTCGGCGAGTTGATCGAAACACTCGCCCCCGGCGAGGAACTGGTCATTACCCGTGACGAGAAGCCGGTGGCCAAGCTAGTCGGGACTGTTCCGCCGCGCCGTTCCGGGTATGGAGCGGGCCGAGGGAAAGTCGTCATCATCGCCGATGACGATAGTCACTTGGAAGATTTTGCCGAGTACATGTGATGCGAGTCTTGTTCGATACTCACGCACTGTTGTGGTATCACCTCGGCGACGCTAGGCTGAGTGCGACTGCATTGTCCGTCATGGATGATCGCTTCGTCAGTGTTGCGTCGCTATGGGAGATTGGGATTAAGGTTTCCAAGGGCAAGTTGATACTGAATGAACCGTTCGTTGATTTCGTTCAACACGCAGTCCATGACAACGGCTTTTCGCTTCTTCCGATCAACGCGGCTCACATTGAACGACTTCTGGGCCTGCCGTTTCACCACAATGACCCATTCGATAGGATTCTGGTCGCGCAGGCACTCGTTGATAACGTCCCACTCGTGACACGCGATCAAGACATCGTTCGCTATCCCATCACCCAGGTTTGGTAAGCCAGTACTCCTTCATGAAATACCTCTCCGAATTGTTGGCCGTCGTCGCGGACAAGGTCCAGCCGCCGGTACTCGTTGTGATGGGCTCGCCGTGGCCGGTGACGCAGATCGTCGCGGCCCTCGGTGTGGAAACCGTGTGCTACCAGCAAGACGTCTTCCAGGCTGATCGGCTGCGCGAGAAACTCGCCGAGAACAACGTCGCCGCCGAGGTGCTCGCGTCCGCCGACTTGTGGGACTTGCCCGCGAAGTTCGGCACCGCGATCTTCCCCGCCGCCGCCCACGCCGACCGCGATCTAAAACTCGACATGATCGAGCAGGGGTTCCACGTCCTCCGCGAAGGGGGGCTGTTCATCACGCTCTCCGAGTACCGCAAGGACACGCAAATCGCGAAGTGGCAGAAGAAGGTCTTCGGCAAGTGCGGCGAGTCCCCGAAGGCGAAGATCGGGATGGCGTTCTGGTCCCCCCGCACCGGCGACCAGCCGCGCCGCCGGCACGAGATCACCTTCCACGCCCGCATCGGCGAGGCCCCGTCCATGAGCATCGCGTCGTGGCCGGGAACCTTTAGCTACGGCCGCATGGACGGCGGGTCCCGGGCGATGCTCGAAGTCGCGGACATCCGGCCAGGCGACCGTGTCCTCGACATGGGCTGCGGCAACGGGGCCGTCGGCTGCCTGGCGAGCCCGCGCGTCGGCCCGACGGGGTCGGTCACGTTCGTGGACAGCAACGCCCGCGCGGTCGCCCTCGCCCGCAAAAACGCGGAGGCGAACGGCGTCACGAACGCGAGTTTCGTCACGTCCGCGACGCTCGGCGGGCTGGACCCGCACTCGTTCGACGTGATCCTGGCGAACCCGCCGTACTACGCGAAGTCGGAGGTCGCCCGGCTGTTCGTGTCGTCCGGCAGCGAACTCCTCAAGCGCGGCGGCCGGTTCTACTTCGTGACGCGGATGCCGGTGGAAACGCTGCCGGAGGTGGTGAACACGTTCGGGCAAGTGGAGTCGATCGAGAACCGCGGCTACACGGTGGTCATCGCGAGGGCGTGAGGATGACGGAGAATCAGTGGGTCAAATCGAAAAGTGCGATCGATGTCGTCGATTCTTTACGTCCGATGGTGAGCAGGCGGAAACTTCAACTGTTCGCGGTTGCAGCTTTCAGCCGTTTAAGTCCGCTCCTTCCCGACCCCTCGCAGCAAGAAGCGATTCAGTTTTTGGAAAGCGATGCTGAGAATCAAACAGGGGGAATTAGAAGGCGAATGCTTGTTGATGCGACACGTCGTGCGATCCCTGTGCAAAGCAACGATTCTCAGCACTCGGAAGACGACCCGCACTATGTCGCACTCATGCTGTACCGGGAACTCAACGGCCTATCAACAGGTCATCATGCAGCACACGCCGCGAACGGACTCGCCTACCCCGGCGAGGAGCATTACAAGCAACTCGAATTTCTGAGATGCATCTTCGGCAACCCCTTCCGCCCCGTCGCGTTCGATCCCGTCTGGCGAACCTCGACCGCCGTCGCGATCGCGCAAGCGGCCTACGACTCCCGCGCGTTCGGCAACCTGCCCGTCCTTGCGGACGCGCTCCAGGATGCGGGCTGCGAGAACGCCGACGTCCTCGACCACCTCCGCGGGCCGGGGCCGCACGTCCGCGGCTGCTGGGTCGTCGATCTCGTCCTCGGGAAGAGTTGACGGTAGACTGCACGCGGAGGTTCCCATGTCCGCCGTTCTGACGCCGACACTACCGCTTCCCGCCGCCGGATTGCCGCCGTTCCGGTGGACCGCGGCCGCGTTCAACGACCTCGGCGACCGCGGCATCTTCGCGGGCCGGCGGCCGATCCTCGTCGACGGGGTCATCCTGGAGCAAGGGCCGATGAACCCGCCGCACGCCGACGCCCTGGAACTCGTCGATACGGCGATTCGCGCGGCGTTCGGCCCCGGCTGGCGGTTCCGCAACCAGTCGCCGTTCGATGTCGGCACGTACACGAACCCGATGCCCGACATCGCCGTCGTCGCCTCCGGCCCGCGCGGCGTCCACCCCGCGACGGCCGTGCTGGTCGTGGAAATCGCGGACACGACGCTGTTCACCGACACGACCACGAAGGCCGAACTGTACGCGACGGCCGGCGTGCCCGACTACTGGGTGCTCGACCTGACCGGCCGCCGGCTGCTCGTCTTCCGCGACCCGGAACCGCTGCCGCAAGGGCTCGGCGCGACGGCGTACCGCACGCACGCGTCGCACGGCCCGGAAGCGTCGGTCGCCCCGCTGGCGGCACCGGACCGGCCGATTCGGGTGGCGGAGCTCTTGCCGTGAGCGGTGGAACCCGCGGGATGCGGAATCGGTGGTTCTGTCCGGCACCAGGGTGCTTGAAGCGACCGTATTGTCTGCCGATACCGCTTGACACGTCCGACCGCCGAGCGTATTCCCCGCTCACGGCAAGGTCCGGTTCGGCAGGGGGGTCGTCATGCGCCGCAGGTTGGCCGGGTGCGCGGGGTGGGTCATCGGGGCGGTCGGCGTCGCCGGGTGCCACACCGTCCAGTACGACACGCGCGTGCCGATGGTGGAGGAGTTCCGCGCCCCGCCGGACGAGGCGCGGTTCAACAACCCGCAGGAACAAGGGTACCGCAAGCCGCCGCCGAAGAAGGAGTTCAAGCCGAACCCCGGCGCGATGGGCGGCGGGCAGGGCATGGGCATGGGGGCCGGCCCGGGGTTCTGACCGGGAGGCACCAACCGACTTCATCACGAGATCGGGGGCAACGCAGCGTTGCCCCCGGTCGCGGGATTTTCGCGCTTCTCGATCCGGACCCGACCGCGTAGACTTCACTTCCCGCCTCGGCCGCCTTTCCCGTTAGTTCGCCGGAGTTTCACATGCCCCGCGTTTGCTTCTGCATCCTCTGCGCCGTCGCCGCGGCCGTGGCCGCCGCCTTGCTCCTCGGGGCGAGTTCGCCCGCGGTCGCCCAGGAGAAGCCGGTCAGCTTCATCGCCGACGTCGTGCCGATCCTCAAGGACGCGAACTGCTTCGGCTGCCACGAGTCCAAGAAGAAGGCGGGCAAGTACGACATGACGACGTTCGAGAAGCTGTTCGCCGGCGGCGCGAACGGCGACCCGATCGTCGCGGGGAAGCCGGCCGAGAGCGAGTTCTACACCCTGCTCGTGACGGCCGAAGACCGCCGGATGCCGCCGCGGGACAAGGGGGACGCGGTGCCGAAGGAGAAGGCCGCGGTCATCGAGCGGTGGATCAAGCAGGGGGCGAAGATCGACGCCGGGCTCGACCCGAAGGCGGACATCGGGAAGGAGCTGCGGGCCCGGTGGAAGCCGCCCGCGCCGCCGGCCAAGTACCCGTTCCCGGCCATCGTCAACGCGCTAGCCTTCACGCCGGACGGGAAAGCCCTGATCGTCGGCGGGCACCACGAAATCGCGGTGTGGTCGCTCGACGGCGAGCCGAAGCTCGTGAAGCGGCTGCACACGCGGGCCGAACGCGCCTACGGAATCGCGTTCCTTCCCGATGGCAAACTCGTCGTCGCCGGCGGCCGGCCCGGCCAGGAGGGGGACGTCCGCGTCTACGACCTCGGGGCGAAGCCGGCCAAGTCCGACGGCGGCGTCGAGTTCCTCGACGGCGTCGGCGACCCGAAGGTGATGTTGAAACTGCTCGCCGAAACGGACGACTCCGTCCTCTGCCTCGCGGTGTCGGCGGACGGCAAGCGGGTCGCCGCCGGCGGGTGCGACCGGGCGATCCGCGTCTGGGATCTGAGCGGCGGCGTCGCCTCCGCGAAGCTGGAGCAGACCGTCGAGAACCACGCCGACTGGGTGCTGGGCGTCGCCCTGTCGCCGGACGGCAAGCACCTGTTTTCCAGCGGCCGCGACAAGATGGTCAAGGTCTGGGACCTGGCCGCGAAGGAGTCCGTCCTCACGTTCGCGGAGCACCAGAACGTCGCCTACGGGGTCGCCGCCAACAAGGACGGCACGCTCGGGTTCTCCGTCGGGGCGGACCGGCAACTGCGGTCGTGGAAGCCGACCGGCGACGGCAAGCAAGTCAAGAACGCGGGCGGCCACAGCGAGGACGTCTTCAAACTCGTCGGCAACGGCACCGTCCTCGCCACCGGGTCCGGGGACAAGACCGTCCGGCTCTGGGACGCGGCCACGCTGGCCGGCACGAAGACCCTGACCGGCCTCACGGACCACGTCTTCGCCGTCGCGATCTCCCCGGACGGCATCCTCGTCGCGGGCGGCAGCTACGACGGCGAAGTCCGGGTGTGGAAGGTCGCCGACGGCACGCCGGTGACGGGGTTCAACGCCTCGCCGGGGCAACCGACCAAGTTCGCCCCCCCGCCGCCGAAGAAGAAGTGACGCTCTGCGTGCCGGGGATCACGCATTCCCTGCTGGAACCCTTACTCGTGCAACCGCTCCAGCGCCTCGAACTCGAACGAGTGGATCGTCCGCCCGTTCGAGTCGGTCCAGCCGGGGAAGAAGTCGCCAAAAGCGTTCACTTCGAGA
>ERZ1066123.1751-NODE-1751-length-12342-cov-7.097827_pt1 | contig 12342 bp, 8 predicted proteins | sample MGYA00382770_ERZ1066123 | MGnify/ENA primary metagenome ERZ1066123 (study PRJEB33369, sample SAMEA5778353) | biofilm metagenome | biome: Industrial cooling water; feature: Water cooling tower basin; material: Biofilm | place: United Arab Emirates | collected...
ACCACCTGGCGCGGCGGGTCAGCCTGCCGGGGGCGGAGGGGGTGGCGCTGGCGGGCCATGCCTATGGCGCGCCGCTGCGGCCGGACATCGCCGACGCCTTCGCCTATTCCGACTGCTGGGTGGAGGATAGCCGCCTCGTCGTGCTGAACGCGCGCGACGCGGCGGCGCGCGGCGCAGCTGTGCTGGTGCGCACCACCTTCTCGGGGGCCGAGCGCGATGCCGCGGGCTGGACCTGCCGGCTGCGCGACGAGTGCGGCACGGAACGCGTGCTGCGCGCCCGTGCCCTGGTCAATGCCGCCGGGCCGTGGGTGATGCAGGCGCAGGATGCGGCGCACACGCCGCCGCATGGCCGGGTGCGGCTGGTCCGCGGCAGCCACATCGTGCTGCCGGCGCTCTATGCGGGGGAGCAGGCCTATATCCTGCAGAACGACGACCGCCGCGTGGTTTTCGTCATTCCCTATGAGGGTCGCTTCTCGCTCGTCGGCACCACCGACGTGCCGCATGAGGGCGACCCGCGCGAGGCGCGCTGCTCGCCGGAGGAGGCCGAATACCTCTGCGCCGCGGTGGCGCGGCAGTTCCGCGCCGCACCCGCGCCCGCCGACATCGTCTGGACCTATTCCGGCGTGCGGCCGCTGCATGACGACGGCGCCGCCTCCGCGTCCGAGGTGACGCGCGACTACGTGCTGCGGCTCGACCGCGACGCCGGCGAGGCGCCGCCGCTGCTGACCGTCTATGGCGGCAAGATCACCACCTTCCGCCGCCTGGCCGAGGATGCGGTGGGCGAGATCGCCGGGGCGCTCGGTCGGGCGGGCACGCCCTGGACGGCGACTTCGGCGCTGCCGGGCGGCGAATTCGGCGGCCTCGATCTGGAGGGATTCACGGCGGAGGCGGCACGGCGGCATCCATGGATGCCCGCCGGGATGCTGCGGCGGATGGTGCGCGCCTACGGCTCCGACCTCGACGCGCTGCTCGAAGGCGCGGGGTCGCTGGCGGCGATGGGAGAGGCGTTCGGCGCCGGCTTCACCGAGCGCGAGCTGGCCTGGCTGACCACGCACGAATGGGCGCGCACCGCCGAGGACGTGCTGTGGCGGCGCAGCAAGCTTGGCCTGCACATGGATGCGGCCGGGCAGGCGCGGCTGGCGGCGCGGCTGGGTGCGCCCGCCGCGCTTACAGGATCGCCACCGGCCTGACCGGCGCGCCGGTCGCGCCGCGCATCTTCGGCGGCAGCACGATGAGGCAGAAGGTCGCTATCCCGTCGGCCGCGAGCTCGTCCAGCATCAGGTTCTCGATGATGTGCACGCCGGCCTCGGCCAGGCAGTGCTGGTGCACCGGCAGCCGCTTGGCGTGGTCAGGGTTGGGCAGGACCTCGAGCGCCATGTTGTCCGAGCCGATCGCCACCACGCCCTGCCGCGTCAGCCATTGCGCAGCGGGCACATCAATGCCGGGCGAGCCGGAGAGGTACTTCGCGTTGTCGACGTCGAAGTAGCGCCCCCACCCCGTGCGGATCATCGCCACGTCCCCGGGCTCGATCGAGACGCCCGCCGTCCCGGCGGCGCGGGCCAGGTCGTCGGGGGCGACGACGCGCCCGGCCTGCAGGTGCGGACCGCCATCCAGCGCGGCAACATCCAGCAGCACGCCGCGGGTGATGATCGGCGGGATGTGCTCGATGCCGAGCTTCTCCAGGCCCCAGCCGGTCGTCACGTCCTCGCAGGCGAAGCCGTTGTAGAGCTGCATGCCCTTCGAGACATGGCCGAGCGCGTCGATATGCGTGCCCACATGCGCCGTCATCTCGATGCGCTCGATATTGACGCCGGCCTCGTTGGTGAAGCCCATCTTCCGGGCGCGGCGGATGGCGTCGCGGGCGGTCGCCCACATCGACATCAGGAAGGGCGTCTGGTTCGGCGCCATGGCCGGGGCGCCCATGCCGAAAGCATGGCTCAGGTCGTAGGTTCGCCCCGTCCCGATGGACTTCAGCGCGGCGAGGCGCCGCTCCGGCGTCAGCAGGTTGGCGGCGCCGAGCTGGTCGTCGCTGCCCCAGCAGGCGCAACCCCATCGGCCGTGGTCGTGCGTGGCCATGCGCGTGCCTTCCCCGCCATCCGGGGCGAGCATAGCCATCGCGTCAGCGCGGCGCCATCCAGGCATCCTCCAGCCGCCAGTGGTTGTAGATGCTGTTCCTAGCCAGCCGGATGCCGTGCACATGCGGATAGCGGCAGGTGGCGCCGCCCGACTGGTACAGGATGGGCCGCGCCACGTCCCGCTGCAGCTGGATGTCGATCTCGCGCACCAGGCTCAGGCGCGCCGCGCGGTCCAGCGTCATGGACTGCTCGGTGAAGCGCCGCTCCAGCTCCCGATTGCAGTAGCGCGGGTAGTTGCGGCCGCTGTCGCAGGCATAGTTCTCGAACAGGACGACGTCCGGATCATCGATCGCCGCGCCATTCAGGTTCATGGCCAGCGTCCAGCCCGGCCGCGCCATGTGGCCGTACCAGAGCGAGGTGTCGAAGGTCCGCAGCTCGGCCTCGATGTGGATCGCCTTGAGCTGGTCGATCATGATCACCGCGGGGTCGCGGTAGGTCGCGATGTCGCGCGTGCTGACCTTGGTGCGCAGCGGGTTGTCCGGGCCGTAGCCGAGCGACTTGAGGTCGAATTCGCCGGCGGCGAAGGCCAGGATGCGTGTCGAGCGGTTGCGGATGATCCGGTAGGTGATGGCGTCCAGGTAGGGCCGGCCCGGCCGCCAGTAGGCCGGGTTGCGTGCCAGCTCGATGCTGTTGTTCGGGCGGAACTCCACGACGCGGAAGGGACCGGTGCCGATCGGCTTCTGCCGCATGGTGCGGCCATCCACGTGGCAGGGATAGACCGGCGACATGCCGCTGGCCAGGAAGGCCATGAAGGAGGGCTGCGGCCGGCCAAGCAGGAAGCTCACCTCGAAGTTGCCGCTGGTTTCAACCGCCTGCAGGTTGGCATACCAGTCGCGCCGCGGGTTCTTGCGCCAGCCGGCGTTGCGCCGCCCGGCGATGGTGTCCCAGGTGCACTTCACGTCGGCGCTGGTGAAGGGCTTGCCGTCGTGCCACGTCACGCCCTCGCGCAGGCGGAAGGTGAGGCGCCTGTGGTCCTCGCTCCAGCGCCATTCCGTGGCGAGCTCGGCCGTCAGGTCGTCCGGGTCGTTGCGCTCGGCCTGCTGGTTGTAGACGACGAGGTTGTTGAACACCGCCATGAAGGGCATGACGGTGGCGATCGAGGCTTCCTCGTGCATCGAGGCCGAAGCCGGGTTCTCCCGGTGGTAGACGCGGAGCGTGCCGCCCCGCTGCGGTTCGGCAAGCGCCGCCGCGCCCGCGAGCATCGCCGCGGGGAAGGCCGCGCCGGCGATCCCCGTCCTGATCCGTGATGGCATCCCTGGCCTCCCGTTCTTGTCGGGGGCGCGGGCGCCGCGGCGTCGCGCCCGGGCGGGAGCTTGCCCGAGGCGCGGCGTGCGGGTCGATGAAGATCGCGCGGCGGGCTCAGCCCGTGCCGGGCGCCCAGCCGTAGATCTTCGTGATCGTGCCGCCCATCAGCCGTGCGCGGTCGCCGTCCGAGAGCCGGTCCGTCACGCGGAAGGCATCGACGCCCTGGCGGTATGTCAGCAGGCCCACGGCGCGCGTCCAGTCCGTGCCCCACATGCAGCGATCGAGGGTGAAGGCATCGAAGATCCGCGCCAGCGGATCCCAGATGTCCCGGTACGGAAACGGCTCGTGCGAGAGCGTGCAGGCGCCGGTGATCTTCACCGCCACGTTCGGGTACTGCGCAAGGCCGAGCAGCTTCGGCAGGTCGGCCCAGGGTTCGGGCGGTGCCGGCGGCTCGAAGGGCTGCTGCAGGCCGAGATGGTCGATGACGAGCTGCGTGCCCGGATGCCGCGCCGCGAGCGGCGCCACCTGCGTGTCGAGCCGCCCATAGGCCAGCAGGTTCACCGGGAAGCCGTGCTTCCCGGCCGCCGCCAGCACCGCGTTGATGCCGGGGTCGGCGGGATCGGTGGAGACGCCGGCGCGCATCATGATGCGGATGGCGACCGCGCCCTCCTGCCCCCGCCATGCGGCGATGGTCTCCGCCACGCCCGGGTCCGTGGGATCGACCGGCTTGATCAGCGCGAAGCGGTCCGGGTGGCGGTTGTAGGCCTCGATCGCGTAGGAGGCATCGTAGCGGTACATGGTGTGCACCGAGACCAGCAGCCCGCCATCCACGCCGACCTCGTCCATGGCGCGGATCATGTCGGCATCCGTCACCTCGGGCGGGCCGTGCAGCACGTCCACCCAGGGGCGGCCCGGGTGGTTGCGCTCATAGACATGGACCTGGGCGTCGATGACCGGCATGGCGCGCGTTTCCCCCGTGGCGTGGTGCGGGAACGCTATGCCCGTGTGCGGGGGGCGGCAAGCGCGAGGGGGCCGCGCGCCCAACCCCGGCCCTTTCCCGCGGGCGGGACGTCAGGTCAGGAAGGCGCCGCCGTTCACATGGAGGGTCTGGCCCGTGATGTAGCCCCCCTCCGGCCCCGCCAGCAGGCGCACGACGGCGGCGATCTCGTCGACGCCGCCCTTGCGGCGCAGCGGGATGCCGGCCTCCGTCATCGTCGCGGGCCGCACGCCGGCGGAGGCGCCGCGCAGCGTCTCGATGGAGCCGGGCGCCACGCAATTGCAGCGGATGCCGCGCGGCGCCAGCTCCACCGCCAGCGCCCGCAGCAGCCCCTCCAGCCCCGCCTTCGAGGCCGAGACATGCGCGCGGCTCGGCGTGCCGACATGCGTCGAGATGCCGGAGAGGCCGATGATCGAGCCAGCGCCGCGGCGGATCATCGAGGGCACCACCGCCTGCGCCAGGATGAAGGCGCCATCGAGCGCCACCGAGAGGATCTCCCGCCACTCGGCCAGCGACATCTCCAGGAATCCGGTCTGCCGCCGCAGCCCCGCGTTCGAGACGGCGATGTCGATTCCGCCGAAGGCGGCCTCCGCCGCCGCGATCATGCGCGCCACCTGATCCGGGTCGGCGACGTCGGCCATGGCGCCGGCCGCACGGCCGCCCAGGGCCGTGATCTCGGCGACGACGCCATCCACCGCCGCCCCGTCGCTGCGGCCGTTCACCACCACCGCGGCGCCGTCGCGCGCGAGCGCCAGCGCGATGGCGCGGCCGATGTTGCGCCCAGCCCCGGTGACCAGCGCCACCTTGCCCTCCAACGCGCCGGTCATGCCCCTGCTCCCTCGGGCTTCCACTCGTGCCAGGGCGGCACGCGCGGGTCGCGCTGGCGCTGGATGTAGTAGGGGATGTAGGGCCTGTAGGCCTCGAAGACGCGGCGCAACTCGCCCACCGGCTCGTCATGGTGGTCGACCCGCAGGTCCACGCGCGCGAAGCGGTCCGCGTCATGCACGCGCAGCGCCGCGGAGACCTGGCCGCCGACCTGCCCGCCGGCATCGCGCCCGGCCTCCAGCGCACCCAGCAGCCGCTCCTCGAAGGGCGCGCCGGCGCTGCGGAGGAAGCGCTCGCGCATGGCGTCGATCGTCTGCACGCCGGGCAGCACGTTGCCGAGCACGATGAAGCCGTCGTGGATCTGGTGCCCGGCCCAGGCGGTGTTGGCCGCGCCGGTCCGCGCGGCGGCGTCGCCGTCGTCGTCGATGACGGCAAGCTGGCGGTGTTCGGCGTGCGGGTCGTTGCGCACCAGCATGTCCACGACCATCGCCGCCTTGTGGCCGCGGTCCAGCAGGCCGAGCGCATGGTCGCCGAGCCGCGCATCGGCGCGCGACATGATGGCGACCACGCCGCGCCGCGTGCGCACGAAGGGCACGCGCGCGCCGACGGCGAAGGAGCGCGTGGCGGTGGCGATGCCGAGCACGCGCGTGTCCGGGCAGCGGGCGAGGATGGAGAAGGTCATCGGGGGCGGCTCCGGGACGGGACGGGCAAGGCTACGGCGGTTCCGCGCTGCTGCGAAGCCGCGTCGCTGCGTAGCGGCGCGGCGATGCAGCCCCGTGGGGCCGGTTGGGGACACAGTCCTGAGCGAACGCGTGTCGGGTGACGCAAGGGCTGAAATTTCCCGTTCTCGGTCCGATACGGGGAAATTTGGCTCGTGTTGCGGTGCTGGGTGCCTGGGAGGAAGCTGAAATGGCGAACAGGGGACGAACCCGCTCTCGGCGGGGAAGAATCAGAGCGCGGCCGACGGATTGCCAGGCGGAGCCGGCGGATCTTGGGGGAAATCCTCGTCGCATCCGGGCGCCCCACGTCAGAGTCCGGGACACGTGAACGTCGTGACGGAACAGACCGGTGGGACACCGGGAAGGACCGGCCTGCGTGGTGGGCCGGCTCGGCACGGAAGCGGCATGCCGACCCGCGGCTCGGGCGGACGCCAATGCGCAAGGCGACCCTGCGCGCCAGGACGGGGATGACCCGGCGACAGACGGGAAGCGGCAGCGGCCGCCTGTCCACGTCGCGGCTGCCGGCGCATCACCTTGGTCACGCGTGAGCCGCCAAGCGGATCAAGCGCGACACGCGGGCAAGGCCCGCCTGGATGCGATTCAACCCTGGCCGTCACGCGGCGAAGGCTGCTCCGCCAGCGCGGGAGGGGACGCCGCGACGAAGCGCAGGATTTCCGCCGTCAGGCGCTCCGGCTCATCGACCCGAAGAGAGTGGCTGCTCTGTTCGAACAGCAGGTAGCGCGACTGCGGGATCAGCCGGTGGATCTCCTCGCCGAATGCGGGCGGGCAGATCCAGTCATGCGCGCCCGAGACCACCAGCGGCGGCGCGGTGATCCGCGGCAGCTCGGGGCGGAGATCGAAGCGGCGGAGGAAGCCCTCGGGGCCGAAGGCGCGGTTCAGCGCCTCCGGCGAGTGGATCGTGCGCGCCGCGCCCTCCGCCGCCTTCGCGGGGTCGTGCCGGCGCGCATAGAGCGGGCCCATGGCCGCGTAGTAGCGCTTGACGGCGGCCTCGTCGCGGAAGCCGCCGGCCCAGAGCGTGTCGCAGACCGCCCGCTGCTCCGCCGTGCCGTGGGCGCGCACGAACGCCTCGGCGCGCGGGATGAAGCCGCCATGCGCCGCCGTCACCAGCAGGATCAGGTGGCTGACCGCTTCCGGATACCGCGCCGCATGCGCCTGCGCGACCATCCCGCCATAGCTCGTGCCGATGGAGACGATGGGCCCGAGGCCGAGATGCCGCCGCAGCGCCTCCATGTCCTCCACAGTCTCGTCCAGCGTCCAGCGTGCGGGATCGCCGCGCGCCGAGCGACCCTGGCCACGATGGTCGAAATAGACCACCTGCATGGCCGCCGTCAGCGCCGCATAGCCTGGCTTGAACCCGCTGTGGTCGCCGCCCGGCCCGCCATGGATGGCGAAGCCCACCGGACGCTCCCGCATCGCGGCGCCATCGGGCACCAGGCCGGCGCCGTCCACGTCGAAGTAGATCTCGGTGTCCCTGATCCGCGCGCGCATCCCCGCTTTCCCGCTGCTGCCGGCATGCGATGATGCGGCGCTGGCGGGATGGGGGAAAGCATGGCGGCGGAACGGGTGGTGGCGGTGACGGGCGGTGCCTCCGGCATCGGCCTGGCGGTGGCGGAAGCGGCGCTGGCCGAGGGTTGGCACGTGGCGGTGGCCGACCTCGACGCCGGGGGGTTGGCGGCCGCCGAGGCGCGGCTCGGCACCGCGCGGGCCAGCTACACGACCCTCGACGTCACCGAGGAGGACGCGGTGGAGGCCTGGATCGCCGGCGCCGCGGCGCGGGGACCGCTGAAGGGCCTGGTCACCTCCGCCGGCATCGCGCGCGAGGTGCCGGCGCTGGAGACGCCCGCCGACCTCTTCCGCCGCGTCATGGAGATCAACGTCACCGGCACCTTCCTGTGCGCCCGCGCCGCCGGGCGCGCGATGCGCGAGGCGGGCGGCGGCGCCATCGTCACCCTCGGATCGGTCTCGGGCCTGCGCGGCGGCAAGGGGCGGGTCGCCTATGGCGCGTCGAAGGGCGCGGTGGTGAACATGACGCGGGTGCTTGCGGTGGATCTCGCCCGCTTCGGCATCCGCGCGAATTGCCTCTGCCCCGGCCCGGTGGAGACGCCGCTGGTCGCCGCCATGGTGGGGCCGGAGCAGCGCGCGCAGTGGACCCGTCGCGTGCCGCTGCGCCGCTACGCCCAGCCCGCGGAGATCGCCGCCATGGCCATGGTGCTGCTCGACGAGGCGCGCAGCAGCTACGTCACCGGCCAGGCGGTGGCGGTCGATGGCGGCTTCAGCGGCGCCGGGATCATGGACGAGGTGGATTAGCGAGAACGCCGCCTGCCCGCGGCGGCCCGCCTATTCGCCCGCCGCGTGGACCACCCCCGGCTGCGCCTCCCGCGCCGCCGACCCCGCCCGGCGCCAGCGCGTCAGCGCCAGCCCGTAGAGCGCCGGCTCCACCAGCAGCGTCGCCAGCGTGGCCAGGGTCAGGCCGCCGATCATCGCCACCGCCATCGGCCCCCAGAACACCGAGAGCGTCAGCGGCACGAAGGCCAGCACCGCCGCCAGCGCCGTGAGCACCACGGGCCGCGCGCGGCGCACGGTGCTCTCGACGATCGCCGTGCGCAGCGGGGCGCCGGCCTCCAGGTCCTGCCGCACCTGGTCGACCAGGATCAGCGTGTTGCGCATGATCATCCCGGCCAGCGCGATCACGCCGAGCAGGGCCACGAAGCCGAAGGGGCTGCCGCTCAGCAGCAGCGCCGCCGCGGCGCCCGGGATGCCGAGCGGCGCCGTCGCGATCACCAGCGCCGTGCGGCCGAAATGCCGGAGCTGCACCATCAGCAGCAGCAGCATCGCCGCGACCATCACCGGGAACAGCGAGAACAGCGCCGCATTCGCCTTGCCGCTCTCCTCCGTCGCGCCGCCGGTGACGATGCGATAGCCCGGCGGCAGGGTGGCGCGGATCGCCTCCATGCGCGGCTGCGCGGCCGCCGCGACGTCGGGCGCCTGCAGCCCGTCCGCCACGTCGGCGCGCACGGTCAGGTAGGGTTCGCGGTTGCGGCGCCAGAGGATCGGCTCCTCCATCGCCGGCTCCAGCCGCGCGAGCTGCGCCAGCGGCACGGCGCCGGCCGGCGTGGCGATCGCGATGTCGCCGAGCGCGGCCAGCGCCAGCCGTTCCTCGGCCGGCGTGCGCAGCACCACGTCCACCAGCCGGTTGCCCTCGCGCAGCTGCGTCGCCGTGGTGCCGGATACCAACGTCTGCAGCGCCTGCGCCACCCCCTGCGGGGCCAGCCCGAGCTGCGCCAGCCGCTCCTCGTCGAGGGCGACGCGCAGCGTTGGCATGCGCTCGCCCCAGGCAAGCTGCGCGTCGCGCGTGCCGGGTGTCGCGCGCAGTGCCGCCAGCGCCGCATCGGCGATGCCGCGCAGCACCTCCGGATCCGGGCCATGCACGCGGAACTGCACCGGGAAGCCCACCGGCGGCCCGAAATCCAGGCGCGAGACGCGCAGCCGCGCATCCGGCACCGAGCCGTCCGCCGCCAGCGCCAGCAGCGTCGCACGGATGCGCTCGCGCGCCGCCAGGTCGGCGGTGTTGATCACCACCTTGGCGAAGGCCTCGTTCGGCAGGTCGGGGTTCAGCGCCAGGAAGAAGCGGGGCGAGCCGGCGCCGAGATAGGTGGTGACCGTCCGCGCGCCGGGGTCGCCGGCCAGCGCGGCCTCCACTACAGCGGCGGCCTGCCGCGTGGCGCCCAGGCCGGCCCCCTGGCGCAGCGTGATGTCGACCAGCAGCTCAAGCCGGGCCGAGGTCGGGAAGAACTGCTTCTTCGTCGCCGCCATCCCGGCGAAGCCGGCGGCCATGACGCCGAGCGTGGCGAGCAGCACCGGCCAGCGGTGATCGACGCACCAGCCCACGATTCGCCGCAGCCCGCGGTACAGGCGCCCGTCATAGGCATGCCCCGCATGGCCCGGCCGCGGCCGCGGCAGCAGCCGCACGCCGAGATAGGGCGTGAACACCACGGCGACGATCCAGCTCGCGATCAGCGCGATGCCGACCACCCAGAAGATGCCCCCCGCATACTCGCCGGCCGTCGAGGCGGCGAAGCCCACCGGCAGGAAGCCCGCCACCGTCACCAGCGTGCCCGACAGCATCGGGAAGGCGGTGCTGGTCCAGGCGAAGCTGGCGGCGCGGGCGCGGTCCCAGCCCTCCTCCAGCTTCACCACCATGGCCTCGATGGCGATGATGGCGTCGTCCACCAGCAGGCCAAGCGAGAGGATCAGCGCGCCGAGGGTGATGCGCTCCAGCTCCATGCCGAGCGCCAGCATGGCGAGGAACACCATCGCCAGGGTCAGCGGCACCGCCAGCGCCACCACGATGCCGGCCCTGAACCCGAGGGCGAGGAAGGAGACCAGCATCACCACGCCAAGCGCGGCGACGAATTTCAGCAGGAATTCGCCGACGCTCTCGGCCACCACATGCGGCTGGTCGGCGATCTGCGCGACCGCCAGCCCGGTCGGCAGGTTGGCGCGCACGGCCTCCAGTGTCATGCGCAGCTCCTCCCCCAGCGCCAGCACGTCGGCGCCGGGGCGCTTGGCCACCGCGACCAGCACGGCCGGCTCGCCGCCGAAGCGGATGGCACTGCCCGGCGGGTCCTGGGTGCCGCGCCGGATCGTGGCGATGTCGCCGAGCCGCAGCGTCCGCCCGCCCGCCTCCACCGGCACGGCGCGGATCGCCGCCAGGCCGTCGAAGCCGGCATCGGTGCGCAGCCACACGCGGGAGGAGGGCGTCTCCACCACCCCCGCCGGCGCCACCGCGTTGTTGCGCGCCAGCGCATCGAGGATGGTGGTGGGCGGGATGCCGAGTGTGGCCAGCCGCGCATGGCTCACCTCGACGAAGACCTGCTGCGCCTGCTCGCCGAAGATCGCCACCTTCCCGGCATTGGGCAGTTGCAGCAGGCGCAGCCGCAGCGCCTCGGCCTGGCGCACCAGCTCCGCATTGTCGGCCGTGCCGGTGATGGCGAAGACGCCGGCATAGACGTCCGAGTACTCGTCATCGAGGAAGGGACCCTGCACGCCGGCGGGCAGCAGGTGGCGCATGTCGCCGACCTTCTTGCGCACCTGGTACCACATCTCCGGCACCTGGGCCGGCGGCGTGGTGTCGCGCAGCAGCACCTGCACCACGGCCTGGCCGGGCCGTACATAGGTCTGGACGTAATCGAGATACCGCAGGTCCTGCAGTTTGCTCTCGATGCGGTCGGCGACCTGGGCCTGCATCGCCTCGGCCGTCGCACCGGGCCACTGCGCCGTGACGACCATCGTCTTGATCGTGAAGGACGGATCCTCCGCCCGGCCGAGCTTGAGGTAGGCGAAGCCACCTGCGGCGCCGAGCAGCAGGATCAGGAACAGGGTCAGCGCGCCGTTGCGCACCGCCCAGTCCGAGAGGTTGAAGCGCATCGCCCCTGCCTCCGTCAGCGCAGCGTCGCGCCAAGGCGCGTCTGCACCACGCGCACGCTCATCCCCGGATCGAGCAGCTGCGGCCCGAGCGAGACGACCTTGTCCCCGGGCGCCAGCGCCGGCGCGCGGAGCGTCGCCGTCGCCTCGCCCAGCGAGACCACCTCCACCGGCACCGCGGCGATGCGCGTGCCCTCGACCTTCCACACCATCGGGCCGGCGCCGCGGTCGTGCAGCGCCGAGAGCGGCAGGGTGGCGACCGGCGCGGCGGCGGCGTTGGCGCCGGCGACGCGCACCGTCCCCGTCATGCCGAGCGCCATCCAGCCCGGCGCCTTGGCCGGCAGGGCGAAGCGCGCGGCATAGGTGCGCAGCGCGCCCTCGGCCTGCGGCGCCAGCTCGCGCAGCCGCACCGGCACCGGCGCGGCGCCGGGGCGTGACCAGAACCCGGCCTCGGCGGGCGCGCCGGGGGCGAGGCCGGCGATCGCGGTCTCCGGCACCTGCACCACCAGCTCGCGCTCGGCCGGGTTGGCCAGGCGCAGCACCGGCTGGCCCTCCGCCACCACCTGCCCGGCCTCGGCCAGCAGCGCCGTCACCACGCCATCGGTGGGGGCGCGCAGCACGGCATAGTCCAGCCGGTTCCGCGCGAGCGCGAGCTGGGCGCGGGCAGCGGCGGCGCGCTCGGCGGTGCTGCGGGCAGCGGCCTGGCGCCCGTCGTCGAAGGCGGCGGAGACATGACCGGCGGCGCGCAGCGTTGCGGAGCGGCCGGCATCGGCGGCGGCCTGGCGGGCCTGCGCCTCGGCGCTTGCCAGTTCGGCCTCGGCGGCGCGCAGCGACAGCACCAGGTCGGCGGGATCGAGCCGCGCCAGGGGCTGGCCGGCGGCGACAGTGGCGCCGACATCGGCCAGCCGCTCGACGATGCGCCCGCCCGCGCGGAAGCCGAGATCGGCCTCCCGCCGGGCGCGCACCACGCCGGTCC
>ERZ1066123.1752-NODE-1752-length-12337-cov-6.667318_pt1 | contig 12337 bp, 11 predicted proteins | sample MGYA00382770_ERZ1066123 | MGnify/ENA primary metagenome ERZ1066123 (study PRJEB33369, sample SAMEA5778353) | biofilm metagenome | biome: Industrial cooling water; feature: Water cooling tower basin; material: Biofilm | place: United Arab Emirates | collected...
CGCAGGGGTCGGCACAGACTCGGGCGTCGGCGGTGGGCAGAGGTGTGGACATGGCGTCCATCGGGCGGGGTGGGCTTACTGAGAATCCGTCTCAAGAAGTGTACCCCACCCCCCGCCGCGCGTCAACCGGGGCCGGGGAAGATGTTGGCCCCGCTGATCCTCGGTAGGGTGGGTCGAGCCGCTTCGGCGAAGACCCACCGGAGTGGCAGCGAGCGATTGCCGTGTCGGTGGGTCTTCGCCGAGGCGGCTCGACCCACCCTACCGAAGAAAGCCCTCGCGACGAAAACCGCGGTCACGGAAATTGCGTCGCCCGCGAATCTCAGGCTATACTGGCGCGTCACCATCTCCGACTCGCAAACCGGAGCACTCGTCGCATGGCCACCGAAAAGCTCGGCGAACTCGTCCCCGTCGGGGGCGGGGACGCGATCCCCCTCCTCCGCCCGACCATGACCATCGGCCGCCGGGAGTCCTGCGACATCCGGCTGAACTTCCAGAACATCTCGGGCACGCACTGCGAACTCACGTTCCAGCAGGGGTACTGGCTGCTCGTCGACCTCGGCAGCACCAACGGCGTGAAGGTGAACGGCGAGCGGACGCTGAAACGAGCCCTCCGCCCCGGCGACGAGGTCAGCGTGGCCACCCACCGCTATATCCTTCAGTACAGCCTGACGCACGGCAGCGACCTCGAAGAGGCGCTGGCCGAGCAGGAAGACATCTTCAGCCAGTCGCTGATGGAGAAGGCGGGGCTCGCCAAGCCGAAGCGGCGGACCCCCTGACCCCGTCGGCGGCGCTCTCCGGGGGATCGGGCATGGGGCCGCTGGCCGGGAAAGTCGCGTTGGTGACGGGGGCGTCGTCCGGGATCGGCCGGGCCACCGCGACCGCCCTGGCGAACGCCGGGGCCGACGTGGCGCTGAACTACTTCTCCCTCGAACCCGAGGCCGAGGCCGCCGCCCGCGACATCGAGGCGCTCGGCCGCAAGGCGCTGCTGTTCCCCGTCGACGTGTCCGACCAGTCCGCCGTCGAACGGATGGTCGCCGACACCGTGGCGAATCTCGGCCGCGTCGACGTGTTCGTGTCGTCCGCCGTGTTCAGCGAGCGGCAGCCGTTCACCACCGCGGACATGGCCGGGTTCCGCAAGACGATCGACGTGTCGCTGTGGGGCGCGTACTACGGCCTGCGGGCGACGTGCGCCGAGATGATCCGACGCGGCGAGGGCGGGTCGGCGGTGATCGTCAGTTCGCCGCACGCGCAGATCGCGTTCCCGAACTGCATGGCCTACAACATGGCGAAGGCCGCGCTCGACCAGATGATGCGGACGGCCGCGACGGAACTGCTGCCGCACAAGATCCGCGTCAACGCGGTCTACCCCGGCTGGACGGACACCCCCGGCGAGCGGAAGTTCCTGCCGGACGACCAGATCCAGAAGGCCGCCGCCGGCCTGCCGTGGGGCCGCCTCGCGACCAGCGACGAGATCGCGCGGGCGGTCCTCTTCCTCGCCGACCCCGCCTCGGACTACATCACCGGCACGATCCTGCACATCGACGGCGGGCTGTTCCTTCCCTGGTGGTCGAAGCGCGGCACCGGTGATTTTTAACGGCCCGCCGCCCGGCAACTTCTTTCCGTCTCGGATTCCGTGAGGGGCGTCCTGTCATGCTGAACCGTTCGACCTGGTCCGCGGTGGCGTTCACGGCCGCCGGGGCCGTCCTGGGCTGGGCCGCGGCGTCCGGGCATTTCAGCCCGTCCCGCGCGGCCGTCGCGTCGGTCGCGCCGCCGACCGCGCCGCCCGCCGCGGTCGGCGTACCCGCCGCGGTCGTCGCCCACAATCAGAGAGTCGCGGCCAACGTGCAGAAAGACGGCAAGAAGCCGAACATCTGCATCATCTGGGGCGACGACATCGGCCAGTCGAACATCAGCGCCTACACGAAAGGGCTGATGGGGGTCCGCACGCCGAACATCGACCGCATCGCGGCCGAAGGCGTACTCTTCACGGACTACTACGGCGAGCAAAGCTGCACCGCCGGCCGCGCCAGCTTCATCACCGGCCAGCACGGCCTCCGCACCGGGCTGACGAAGGTCGGCCTCCCCGGTGCCCCGCTCGGCCTCCAGAAGGACACCCCCACGATCGCCGAGCTGCTCAAGCCCCACGGGTACGCGACCGGCCAGTTCGGAAAAAACCACCTCGGCGACCGCAACGAGTTCCTCCCGACGGTCCACGGGTTCGACGAGTTCTACGGCAACCTCTACCACCTGAACGCCGAGGAAGAGCCGGAACACCCGGACTACCCGAAGGACCCCGCGTTCCGGGCGAAGTTCGGCCCCCGCGGCATGTTGGACTGCAAGGCCAGCGACACGGACGACGCCACGGTCGACCCGCGGTTCGGCCGGGTCGGCAAGCAGACCATCAAGGACACCGGCCCGCTCACGAAGAAGCGGATGGAGACGGTCGACGACGACATCGCCGCCCGGGCCGCCGAGTACATCGCCCGGCAGGGCAAGGCCGCCAGGCCGTTCTTCGTGTGGGTGAACTTCACGCACATGCACTTCCGGACGTACCTCAAGCCGGGGATCAAGGGGCAGTCCGGCCGGTGGATGAGCGAGTACGCGGACGTGATGATGGAGCACGACAAGAACGTCGGCACGGTGCTCAAGGCGCTCGACGACGCCGGCGTGGCGGACGACACGTTCGTGATGTACTGCACGGACAACGGCCCGCACCTGAACACCTGGCCGGACAGCGCCATGACCCCGTTCCGGAACGAGAAGAACTCCAGCTGGGAGGGGGCGTACCGGGTGCCGTGCGCGGTGAAGTGGCCGGGCCGGATCAAGCCGGGGAGCGTGTCGAACCAGATCGTGTCGCACCTGGACTGGCTGCCGACCCTGCTGGCCGCCGCCGGCGAGCCCGACGTGGGGGCGAAGTTGCTCAAGGGGCACAAGGCGGGGGATGCGACCTACAAGGCCCACCTGGACGGGTTCAACCTCGTCCCGCACCTGACCGGGCAGGCGGAGAAGGGGCCGCGCGACTCGTTCCTGTACTGCAACGACGACGGCCAGCTGACCGCCCTGCGGTACGACAACTTCAAGCTCGTGTTCCTGGAGCAGCGTGCCCCCGGCACCCTGGCCGTGTGGTCCGAGCCTTTCGTCTCACTCCGGATCCCCAAGATGTACAACCTGCGGCTGGACCCCTACGAACGGGCGGACGTCACGTCGAACACTTACTACGACTGGGTGCTCGACCGGGCGTTCCTGCTGGTCCCGGCGCAGGATTACGTGGGCCAGTTCCTGCAAACGTTCAAGGAATTTCCCCCGAGGCAGAAGGCGGCGACCTTCAACCTGGACGACGTGTTGAAGCGCCTGCACGAGAGCGGCGGGAGCAAGTGACCGGAGCGGGGCGGGTCTGCCCGAACCGGGGCAGGCCCGCCCGCGGCTCAGCTGCCGTGAACGTAGGGCGTGCGGGGGTCGGTCAGGCCTGCGGCGGCCTGGAGGTCGAGGAGCGCGTCCGTCAGGGCGGCGTCGGGGTCGAACGACGGGAGGGACGCGGGCTCCGCGGGGCGGGACGGAATGCGGCAGGACTGCTCGATCGCCGCCGACGCGAGGCCGGCGACGGCGAGCAGGGCGGCGGCCCCGGTCGCGAACGACCGGCGGCGGGGGGGCGTGGGCTGGTCCATGACGCGAACCTGCGCGGGCTTGTGGGCGTGGTGGCAGTAGGTGGGGTTCGCCCGCGGGAGGAATCCCGGAACGAGCGAACCGCGAGGGATACCGTCTTCAACACCGAACCGTAGGACGGGTTTCGCGGCCTGTCGACAATTTTTTTCGGGGTCACTCGTTCGGCCGGGCGAGCCGAACGACGAGCCGTTCCACCTGGAGCCGCGGCGGGAGCGGGCTGCCGCCGCGGAGGCCCATGCTCGCTTCGACGCACCACTCGGTGAGCACGTCCAGCCGCCGCCGGCCGAGGTGTCGCAACTGCCGCTCCGCACTCTGCCGGGCCTGCGGCCACTTCGGAATGCCGGCCGCGTCCATCGCCGGGCCGAGTGCCTGCCCCGCGGCCATCTGCCGGTTGACGGCCGCGAGCTTCCGCAACTGCGACGCCAGCACCCCCAGGATGGCAAACGCATCCTCGCCGTCGGCGAACAGCTCCCCGAGCAGCGCGAACGCCTCGGCCGGCTTGCCCTCCCCGATCAGGTCCATGACGCGGAAGACGTTCGCCGCCCGGCTCCGCTGAACGAACGCCTCCACGTCCGCCGCCTCGATGCGGGCCTTCGCCCCGACCGCGACGGCGAGCTTCGCCAGTTCCTGGTCCAGCAACCCCATCTGCGGGCCGACGAGGTCGACGAGCCGTTCCGCCGCGTCCGGGGCGAGGGGTTTTCCGTGCGCGTCCCCGGCCCGCTTCCGACACCACTCCGGCAGCTTGAACGGCGGCGGGGCCTTGCACGCGACCTTCGCCGCGTCCGGCAGGGCTTTTGCCAGCTTCGTCGTTTCCGGGAACGCCTTCACGTCGAGGACGAGCACGCCGATCTTGCTCGGGTTCGCGGCGTAGCGTTCGAGCGCCTCCCGGTTCGCGGTGACGAAGCCGTCCGCCTGGTCCACGACGACGACGCGGACGGGGCTGAGGAACGGCAGCGTGTCCAGGTCGTTCCGCACGGTGGAGAAGTCGAGCCGGTCGCCGGGGAAGTTCGACACGGCGAACGACGGGTCGGCGTCCTTCAGCACCGCCGAAAGGATCGCCTCGCGGACGAGCCGCTTGAGGAAGTCCTCGTCCCCGAACAGGGCGTACACGGGTTGCCGCTTCGGCGGCTTCGCCAGGAAAGCGAGGGCGTCCATGTGCTCACGCCCCTTCCGCTGCGCGGCGGTCGCGGAACTCGTCGACGAGCTTTCGCGGGGCACCGATGTCGATCACGCTGATGTCCCCGGTCCATTCGCGGGAGGCGGGGTGGGTCATGCCCTTCTTCAGCGCGACGAACGTGGCCGTGTGCGCGGCGCGGACGGCGGGGCCGTACTCGCAATCCGTTGCCTTGACTCCCTCCCCCTTGAGGGGGGAGGGTTGGGGTGGGGGTGAAGGCTCCAGCCCAGGGAGGTCTCCACCCCCCACCCTCACCCTCCCCCCCAAGGGGGGAGGGGACAAGATTGGCTCGCCCGTGTCGCAGTCGATCCCGGACGGCACGTCGATCGCCAGCACCGGGCGGTTCGCGGCGTTGATCGCTTCCACCACGATCGAGTACGGCGGGGCGAGCGCACGGGTCAAACCAGTCCCGAAGAGGGCGTCGACGATCCAGCCGGCCCGGCTCAGCCGCGGGGCGAGGAAGCGGGCTTGCTGGTCGCCAAAATGGTCGGGGTGGTACTGCGTGTACGGGATGCCCGCGGCGAAGAGGATGTCGAAGTTCACGTCCGCGTCGCCGGGGGTGGGGTTGTTCTTCGCGATGACGTGGACGTCGACGGGCCAGCCGCGGTTGTCCAGGTGGCGGGCGATCACGAACCCGTCGCCGCCGTTGTTGCCAGGCCCTGCGACGATCACGGTGGGCTGTTTCTCCGGGTTCAGCCGCATCAGCAGTTCCGCACACCCGCGGCCGGCGTTCTCCATCAGCACGATTCCCGGTACGCCGTAGCCGTCGATCGCGCGGCGGTCCAGGGACCGGACCTCGTCGCGGGAAAGCCAGAAGGGGGGAGCCATCGCGTGCCGCCGGGGTGCGGGGAAGTTCCTACTTTACCAGCGGAAGCCGCGTTCACCAACCGCCCGAGCGAGCCCCGCGATGATCTCCCCCGAACGGCTGGACGCGATGCAACTCGGCTGGGTCCGGCTCGTCGGCGGGTACGGCGTCGGGCCGGCCGCGGCGTACCCGGTCTTCGACAAGCTCGTGGAAGCCTACGCCGAGCCGCACCGGCACTACCACACGCTCGAACACCTCGGCGAGATGTTCCGCGTCGCGGGCCGGTTGCGGGCGTCCGATCCGGGCGCGGTCATGCTCGCGGTGTGGTTTCACGACGTGGTGTACGACACCCGTGCGAAAGACAGAGAGGCCCGGAGTGCCGAAATCGCGGCCGAGTGGCTGGCCCCGCTCGGGGTGCCGGAGGCGACGCTGACAAAGGTGAAGGAGTTGATCCGCGCGACGGCCCACTTCAGCGGCGAACCCCCGGCCGACCCGGACGCCCGGCACCTGCTCGACGCGGACCTGGCGATCCTCGGCGCGGGCGAGTCGCGGTACGCGCGGTACGCCGCGGACATCCGGAAGGAATACGCCTGGGTTCCGGACGCGGACTACCGCGCCGGCCGGGCGAAGGTGCTGGAGGCGTTCCTGGCTCGGCCGCGGATCTACTTCGCGGACGTTCTCCACGCCGAGGGGGACGCCGCGGCCCGGCGGAACCTGCGGGCGGAACTCGCGCGGTGGGAGGCGGGGGCGGCGTGAGGTGGCGAGCCGGCCCCGCTGGGAGGTCACTCGAACGGCACCTGCTCCTGGTTCGTGGGGGTGAGGATCGCCCCCAGGTTGCCCCGCAGGATCGGCCCGGTGTACGGCGGGTTGCCGCCCAGCGTGATCGACTTCGGGAAGTCGTCGTTCAGCCACTGGTACGTCATCATCCGGACCGACCCGTCGCACATCAGGACGTGGACGCCGGCGCTGTACGGGCTGCCGAAGGCGTTGTGCGGCCGGCCGCCGTCGGCGAGGACGCGGTCGTACTGCGAGTCCGGAACGGCCCCGTCCGGGACGGACCGCATCCGGATCGGGCTGACGTTCGAGTTCGTCATCCGGACGTGCGGGGGGATGCCGAGGCGGACCGTGGGCGGGGTTCCCCGCGGGCCGGAGGGTCCGCCCGGGTCGCGGATGAACCGCGCGGGGAACACGTTCCGGGCCGTGGAGGCGAGGGCGGACGGGTGGACCGGCGAGGTGGACGGGGCGAGGGGGATGCCGCCGGAATAGTTGCCGAGCCCGCCGGTTTCGCGGAGCAGGAACGACCGGTCGGTCTGGCCGTTGTAGGCGGCCGCCGGCATCGCCTTCTCCGACACCAGGACGGTGTTGCTCCGACCGTCCTTGATCGCGAGGTACTTCATCGTCATGGCCCGGAGTTCGTCCGCGTCCGGCCCGGACCCGGCCCCGCGGCGGTTGCCGGCGAACGGGCCGGGGGTGGCGGCCGTCCCCTGGGCGAAGGGCGCGGGCAGGGCGTCCAGGGCGGCGACGAGGCTGTCCGAGCCGTCCCCGGCGTACCCGCGGCCGTACAGGGCGAGCAGGTTCACGCAGTAGTCCGTCACCGGCAGGTTGGCCCCGACCGGCGAGGTGCCCGGCATGGATCCCGCCCGCCCGCGGCCGGGGTCGAGGAACACCTTCACAGTCGTCGGCGCGGCCAGCGCCGCCGCCGGGTTCCGGTACAGGTTCTCCTGCTCCAGGTACGGCAGGAGCTGGTAGAAGAAGCTGCCGTCCGTCGGCTCGGCCGCCGACGCCAGCTTGCCCGGCTCCGGGTACGGGGGAAAGACCGCCGGCGGCGTGTCCGAGTTGGACGACGGCACCGGAAGAACGTCGCTGTACGTGCCGTTGCCGGGCAGCCGGCCGATGGTGGCGTGGAAGTTGTCGGCCGCGACCCCGATCTGACGGAGGTTCGCCATGTTGTTCGCCCGCGCGCTCGCCTCCCGCACCTTCTGGATCGCCGACAGCAGCAGCCCGACGATCAGGGCGATGATGGCGAGCACGACCAGGAGTTCGATCAGCGTGTAACCGGGCCGACGGACGCGAGCCATTGGGCGGACCCCCGTGGAGAAGCTGGGAGGGCACGAATCGCGGCGGGGCTATTCTACTGCTCCCGTCGAAAGGCCGTCGTCCCGCGTGGCGAGGGCCTGGAGCACGTCGAGCGGCAAGGCGGACGTCAGGAACCGGACGCTCCCGTCCGCGAACGCCACCCCGACTCGCTCCCCGTGCGGGGACATCAGCGGCACCTGTTGGCCGTCCATGCACACCCCCCAGTTCGTCCGGCACTGCCGGCCGTCCTGGTTCGGGGAGCCCCACCCCGCTCCGCTCAGGCCCATCTTCAGGTTCAGCGGGAACCGGATGCTCACCGTGCTGCTGCACTGCGCGAGGGTCGTCGTGGAGTTGGGCTGAGACCGAATCCGGGCCGGGCTGACGACCGGGAACTGGGCCTCGTTCGACCCGCCCGTCTGGGTGCTCGCGTAGCCGACCGGTTCGGCCCCCGGCACCCAGTCGAAGCTCGCGCCCATGTACATGCCGCCGTGATACCCGCCGCGGTAGTCGGCCGGCACCCCGCCCCCGGTGATCAGGAAGTCCGACTGTTCCCCGAGGACGATCGTGTTCGACGCGCCGTCCGAGATGCGGCTGAGCTTGATCGCCGAGTTGGCGAACAGGATCCCGCCGGCGCTGAACGTCCCCCGCAGGTCCTTGACGTGCCCGCCGGTCGAGTTGGCCGTGGAGTCCCACTTTCGCGATTCGTCGTAGAGCGGCAGCCCCGAGAACCAGCCGTCGAACTGCGGGCCGCTGAGCAGGCCCCCCGCCGTGCGGTCGGCCTTCCAGCCCACGGCCCCGGCCACCCCCATGTAGCACGAGATCATGCCGTTCGCCCCGACGCCCCCCTGGGGGCTGTTGCCCACGTTCTTGCCTTCCGCGACGAACGGCGAGGACGGGCACAGGAACGGGGCGACCTGGTGGCCGCCGGGAATGCCGGGCAGGGGGGACCGCGCCCCGCTGAGCGTGCCGGAGCCCCACGCATAGTTCGTCGCCAGCGCGTCCTGTTCGAGGAACGGCAGGACGTGGACCACCCACGACGACCCCCACGCCGGGAACGGCGTGGACCCCGTCCACGTCGACCCCAGCGGCGTGGCGTTCACCGCCTCCCGCCACTGCGACGCGGTGTACGGCTGCAGCCCGGACCCGTTGACCTGACTGCCGGGCGACCGCAAGAGGGCGTACCGCCCCGGCGCGAGCGGCGACTGGTCGACCGAGCCGCCGGGCGGAAACCGACCCAGGGCGTTGTGGTGCTGGTGCAGGGCCAGGACCAACTGCTTCAGGTTGTTCTGACACCGCGACCGCGCGCTCGCCTCTCGAACTTTCTCGATCGCCGGCAGCAGGAGCCCGATCAGAAGAACGAGGATCGCGACCACCACGAGCAACTCGATCAGCGTGAATCCGGACGGTCGGCGGAGAGGCATGACTTTCCTCGTTCGGGCAGGGTCGGGAACAGGCCCCGCGGGCCAGGACGTGTCCGACGTGCGAGTTGGGTCAAGAGATTGATTCAGAATAGATAGCAATGAGTTCGAAGTCAAGTAAAATGAATTCACTTTGTCCGCAGCTTGAGATGTTCGCGCCGTCGACAATCCGTAGCGATCATAATAGTAATATTATGATTATTCTTATTGCTATGTTTGATGACGGTAGCCGTCGGTCGGCGAAGGCGTGAACGGCCAGGCTGTTCCCGAGCACGAGTTGCCGCGTCAGCCGATGTCGACCCGGCTGTTGTGGGCGTCCGGGATGACGATGACGCGGGTGGCGGCGTCGACGAGGCGTTGCAGTTCGGCGGCGGACGCGAGGGGCGTGGCGAAGAGGTCTTCGACGACATCCTCTGCCCACCCGGACGCGACGAACAGGCTCGCCCGGGTGGCGGCATTCGCCCACCGGGTCGCGGCGGCGGCGTCCGGCGGGTTGCGCCTGGCGAGTTTCTTCGCGGCGGCGACGGGGTCGTCCAGACCCCGGAGGAGCGTCGCCCCGTCGCCGAGGTCGGGGGCGGCCGTCGTGAGGAGGGCGATCCGGCCATCCGGGGCGACGACCTGCGCCGCGGTGGCGGCCGCCTGCGCCAGCGCGGCGAAGTCGGTGCGGGCCGGGTCGCCGGAGACGGTCGCGACGACCAGATCCGCCGCGGCCGGCACGGTGAACTTCCAGTGGGCCTCCTGCCGCTTCGCCCCCTCGTCGACCGTGCTCGGCAGCCCGACGAGGACCTCCGCGACGCTCCCGCCGGGTCCCTCGATCACCTGCACGTAGATCGGCATCCCGAGCAGCCAGGCGACTTCGGCGGCTTCGCCGGGCGGGGTCGGGCCGGCCCGGGTTTCCGCGTCGGACAGCACCGGGAAGATCGCCGACTCGCCGCCGGACGGCCCGCCCGATGCGTCGAACCCGCGGCCGGTCAGCACGACGACCGCGTCCGCCTCGACGAGCGTGCGGTTCAGGTACACGCGGCGGCCGGCCTTCGTGGTCGCGACGTAGCCGATCCGCTTGCGGTCCGCCGGGTCGTGGGCTTCGAGGGTGACGTCCGCGAACTCGTCCGGCAGGTCTTCGACCCAGGCCCCGTTGCCGCCGGGGGGCGTGACCACGGTGATCTGCGACGCGCCGAGGCCCGACTTCGCGAGGTGTTCGACCGCGCCGGCGAGCAGTTCCGCGACGTGCGGCAGGGACTCGTCCAGGACGAGCGCGACGCGGTCGTCCGGGGTCAGGGCGCGGTGGACGGGCGCGTCGACGCCGCCCGGCGCGTCCATCGCCGCGAGGACCAGCTCGCGCGGCGAGCCCACCGGCGTCGGGCCGACGGCCCCCGTCCGCCGGAGCGGGACGTGCTTTTCGGGGGGGAGGTCGACCGTCCAGGTCTGTCGCCCGACGGGCAGGTGGATCGGGTGTGGCATGAGTCCTCGGGGGCCAAGCGAACCGCGCGAACGGTGCCACGCCCCGATTCCTCGGCCGGGGCTGCGGGACGGGCCGAGCAGCTATTATAACCCATCTGCCCGCCGAACCCCCGATTCCCGGAGAACTGCGATGAGCGCCGTCGACCCGCAGACGTTGAAAGCCCAGATCCGCGAGCAGGCCCGCAAGAACCGCGTCGCGCAGAAGGACAAGGACGCCCTCAGCCGGCAGATCTGCGCCGCCTTCATGGCCCGGCCCGAGTACGCCGACGCGAAAACGGTGCTCTTCTACGTCGACGCCGGCAGCGAGGTCCGCACCCGGCAGGCCCTGCCCGACGCCCTGAAAGACGGCAAGCGGATCGTCGTGCCGTGGTGCGTCGTCGAGACCAACGAGCTGGAACTGTTCCACCTCGAAGACATGAGCGAACTCGTCGAGGGGGCGTACAAGATCCTGGAGCCGCGGGAAGGCCTTCGCCTCGCCCCCGGCAAGCGGCTGACCCCGGCGGACCTGGACCTCGTGATGGTCCCCGGCACCGCGTTCGACCCCCGTGGCGGCCGGATGGGACAGGGGAAAGGTTACTACGACCGGCTGCTGGCGAACACCCGGCCGGACGTCACGCTGATCGGGCTGGCGTTCGAGTGCCAGATGTTCCCCGAAATCCCGGTCGCCCCGCACGACGTGTTCATGGACGCGGTCATCACGGAGAAGCAGGTGTACCCGAACCCCGGCGGGGAGTGACACGAAACCGCTCGCGGACGGAGTCCGTTGCCTTCCCGCGCGTCAGGCGCTGAAGTTGCACTGACTGGGACTGACCCCCCAAGACGCCGGCTCACCGCGAAAACTGCCCAGACATCGGGCAGGCGAGCCGCGTGAACTGGCAACGGACGCCCGGTCTGCGGGCACTGGAGAACACATGCCCCCTCTCGCCACGCTTTCTCCGCCTACCGCCGGATCGTCGACCCCGCCCGGACAGTCCGGCGTCCGCACGATGCGGCTGTTCGACGACTACGCCATGCACCCGACCGCCTGGGACGAACTGTTCGGCCCCGCCCGGAAGCCGCACACCCACTGTGCCACCCTCGCCGAACGGCTCGGCAAGTTCCGCGTGTCGGAGTTTCTGGAACGCCGCACGACCGCGGACATGGCGTTCGTCAACCAGGGGATCACGTTCTCCGTCTACAGCGACCGCCGCGGCACGGAGAAAATCTTCCCGTTCGACCTCGTCCCGCGGTGCATCCCGGCGAAGGAGTGGTACGACCTCGAAGCGGGACTCGTGCAGCGGATCAAGGCGCTCAACCTGTTTCTGCACGACGTGTACCACGACCAGCGGATTCTGAAAGAGAAGGTGATCCCCGCGGACATCGTCCTCGGCTCGAAGGCGCTGCGGCCCGAGATGCACGGGTTCACCCCGCCGGGCGGGACGTACATCCACATCTGCGGCACCGACTTGGTGCGGGACGCGAAGGGGGAGTTCCTCGTCCTCGAAGACAACGGCCGGACGCCGTCGGGCGTGAGCTACGTGCTCGAAAACCGGGCGGTGATGAAGAAGGTCTTCCCGCAACTCTTCGCCGACTGCCGGGTGAAGCGGGTCGAAGATTATCCGCACAAGTTGCGGCGGGCCCTGGAGTCCGTCGCGCCGGCGAACGCAGTCCCCACCGAGAGCGGCGCGCCGCTCGTCGTGGTGCTCTCGCCGGGGCAGTACAACTCGGCGTACTTCGAGCACAGCTTCCTCGCCCGGCACA
>ERZ1066123.1756-NODE-1756-length-12328-cov-7.123442_pt1 | contig 12328 bp, 9 predicted proteins | sample MGYA00382770_ERZ1066123 | MGnify/ENA primary metagenome ERZ1066123 (study PRJEB33369, sample SAMEA5778353) | biofilm metagenome | biome: Industrial cooling water; feature: Water cooling tower basin; material: Biofilm | place: United Arab Emirates | collected...
CCGTCACCCGGACGGCCTACCAGCGGATGTACGACATGATCCTGTCGCACGGCGTGGAGGACATTTACGAGAACAAGGACAAGCTCACCCGGTTCAAGTTCTTCACCGAGTTCGCCGCCAAACACGCCGACGGGATTTACGGGCTGGATCGGCCGCTGATGCAGCTCGTCAACACGTTCAAGTCCGCCGCCCTGGGGTACGGCACCGAACGCCGGGTCATCCTGCTGCACGGCCCGGTCGGGTCCGCGAAGTCCACGATCGCCCGGCTGCTGAAGCGCGGCATCGAGGAGTACAGCCGGACCGACGCGGGGATGCTCTACAGCTTCGCCTGGAAGAACGCCGACGGCACCTGGGCGAAGGACCCGATGCACGGCGAGCCGCTCCAGCTCGTCCCGGACGAGCACCGCGCCCGCGTCCTGGCGATGCTGAACGAGTCCGCCAAGGGGGCCCGGTACGAGGTGCGGATCAAGGGCGACCTCTGCCCGTACAGCCGGTTCGAGTACCGCGAGCGGCTGCAGAAGTACAACGGCGACTGGCTCAAGATGCTGCACCACGAGGTCAAGGTCTACCGGCTCGTGCTCAGCGAGAAGGACCGCATCGGCATCGGCACCTTCCAGCCGAAGGACGAGAAGAACCAGGACAGCACCGAGCTCACCGGCGACATCAACTACCGCAAGATCGCCGAGTACGGCTCGGACTCCGACCCCCGCGCGTTCAACTTCGACGGCGAACTGAACATCGGCAACCGCGGCATCGTCGAGTTCATCGAAGTCCTGAAGCTCGACGTGGCGTTCCTGTACGACCTCCTCGGGGCGTCGCAGGAGCACAAGATCAAGCCGAAGAAGTTCGCCCAGACGGACATCGACGAGGTGATCCTGGGGCACACCAACGAGCCCGAATACCGCCGGCTTCAGAGCAACGAGTTCATGGAGGCGCTGCGGGACCGGACCGTGAAGATCGACATCCCCTACGTCACCCGGCTGCGGGACGAGGTCAAGATCTACGAGAAGGACTACAGCAGCACGAAGGTGAAGGGCAAGCACATCGCCCCGCACACGGTCGAGGTCGCGGCGATGTGGGCCGTCCTCACCCGGCTCAACGCCCCGAAGCACGCGAGCCTGACGCTGCTGCAGAAGATGAAGCTGTACAACGGCAAGACGATGCCGGGCTTCACCGAGGACAACGTCATCGAGCTGAAGCGCGAGGCCACCCACGAGGGGATGACCGGCATCAGCCCGCGGTACATCCAGGACAAGATCTCGAACGCCCTCGTCGCCCACCCGGACGAGGACAACATCAACCCGTTCATGGTGATGAAGGAGCTCGAAGACGGCCTCCGCCACCACGCCCTGCTCAAGGACGAGGAGCAGTACCGCAGCTACAAGGAACTGCTCACGGTCGTCCGGGAGGAGTACGAGGACATCGTCAAGAACGAGGTCCAGCGGGCCATCGCGGCGGACGAGGAAGCGCTGCAGCGCCTCTGCGGCAACTACATCGACAACGTCAAGGCGTACACCCAGCGGGAGAAGGTCCGCAACCGCTACACCGGCAACTACGAAGAACCGGACGAACGCCTCATGCGTTCTGTCGAGGAGAAGATCGACATCCCCGAGGGCCGCAAGGACGACTTCCGCCGGGAGATCATGAACTACATCGGGGCGCTCGCGATCGACGGCAAGAAGTTCGACTACAAGACGAACGAGCGGCTCCAGAAGGCACTCGAACTGAAACTGTTCGAGGACCAGAAGGACTCGATCAAGCTGACCTCGCTGGTGTCGAACGTGGTCGACCGCGCGACCCAGGAGAAAATCGACGTGGTGAAGAGTCGCCTGATTCGCAACTACGGCTACAATGAGTCGAGTGCGACGGACATCCTGAACTTCGTCGCGAGCATCTTCGCCCGAGGGCAAACGAAGAAGTAGTCGGGAGGAAGCGTCATGGCGGATCGCTGGGTGATCGCCTACGATGTCGATACCGTTGCGGCAGCCGCTGCGGAAGTGACGCTTCCCACAATATACAATCGTATCCGAACTTGCCTTGCCCAGCGGGGGTTTACGGAGTTTACGCAACTGAGTGGTTACTCCATGCCGGACGAAGACAACGCACTCGTCCGGGTCTATCGATCCCTCCAGGCACTCGCCGTGTTGCCGGAACGGATTTATATCAAGCGATTGCACGTGTTCAAAATTGACGGCGCGCCGAACGACGTATTGCCAATTGTCGACCAACGGGCTTCCGCTGCGAAAGAAGCCGTCTGATACGTCCGCGGCGGGGTCGAGACGAGTGGGGGCCTGACCGACGGGAAAGTGTGAACCTGGTCAGGTCGGAAGAAGCAGCCATAAGCGCCGTACCGGGCGGCTCAGGGCACCCCCACTCATCCCGCCCCCGGCGGACACCGAACGCGGGGCAGACTCTCCGGTCTGCCCCGCGTTTTTTCGTGCCCCTCCCTCCACCCACCCCAGGCGTCCCATGTTCCGCCTCGCGTTGCTCGCCCTCTTCCCCCTCGCCGCGACCGCACCCGCCGCCGGCACCCTGTACGAAGTCGCGTACCCCGCCCCGGCGGCCCCGAAGCCGGGCGAACTGCCCTACGCCGTGACGTACCGCCTCTGGCTGCCGGACGGCGTGAAGCACGTCCGCGGCGTGATCGTCCACCAGCACGGGTGCGGGGCCGGCGCGTGCAAGGGCGGGGCCACCGCCGCCCGCGACCTGCACTGGCAGGCGCTCGCGAAGAAGTGGGACTGTGCCCTCCTCGGCCCGGAGTACCACCAGCCGGACAAGGCCGACTGCCGCCAGTGGTGCGACCCGCGGAACGGCTCGGAGCCCGCCTTCCTGAAGTGCCTGACGGACTTCGCCGCGAAGACGAAGCACCCGGAAATCGAGACGGCCCCGTGGTGCCTGTGGGGTCACAGCGGCGGCGGGTTCTGGGCCAGCCTGATGCAGGTGAAGCACCCGGCCCGCATCGTCGCGATCTGGTTCCGGTCCGGGACCGCGTTCGCGACGTGGGAGAAGGGGGACATCGCGAAGCCCGAAATCCCCGAGGCGGCTTACGGCGTCCCGATTGTCCTCAACCCCGGCGCGAAGGAGAAGGACCACAAGCAGTTCGCCGGCGCGTGGACCGGGGCGGTCGCGATGTTCCAGGCGTACCGGGCCAAGGGCGCGCCCGCGTGCTTCGCCCCGGACCCCCGCACCGGCCACGAGTGCGGCGACTCGCGGTACCTCGCGATCCCGTTCTTCGATGCCTGCCTCGCGGCCCGGTTGTCGAAGGATGGCGGCGACGGGAGGTTGCGCCCCATCGACCAGAAGGCCGGGTTCCTCGCGAAGTTCCAGGGGGATGCGGCGGTGCCGGCGGCGAGGTTCGACGGCAAGCCGGAGGAAGCGAACTGGCTGCCGACCGAAGCCGTCGCGAAGGCGTGGGCCGAGTACGTCAAGACCGGTGCGACCGAAGATACGACCCCGCCCCCGGCCGCGTTCGATCCGAAGGCGACCGTGCGGGCCGACGGCGGGGTGGAACTCACCTGGGACGCGGCCGCCGACTTCGAGAGCGGCGTCCGCGGGTTCGTCATCGAACGCGATGGCAAGGAACTCGCGGTGCTCCCGGCCAAACCGGTCGGGAAGTTCGGCCGGCCCCTGTTCCAGACGATGTCCTACCACGACACCCCGGAAGCCCCGGTGCCGGACATGAAAGTGACGGACAAGGACGGCAAGGCGGGAGCCGCGTACCGCGTGACCGTCGTCAACGGCGTCGGCCTCAACTCGGACCCGGTGCAAGTCGTTGCGAGGTGAGTGCCGGAAGACAAAGGCGGCCCGGCAGGAGTCCCACCGGGCCGCAACACAACCGCTCCCGTCCGGGCGGCGCGTCAGAGTATAGATAACCTCACCGCCCGCCTGATTCCAGGAACTTTTTCCTGCCGGTTTGATCGGTTTTCCAGCGAGCCGCTCCCGCTCCGGCCGGAGCGGCAGGGGAACTGGACAGGAGAGAGACGCCGGTGGGAGTCGAACCCACTCCGGGCCGCTTTGCAGGCGGCCGCCCCGCCGTGGGGCCTCGGCGTCGCCGGGTTACTTCGCCGTTTCCGCGTCGCCGGTGGCGCGGAGGTGAGCCTTGCTCAGTTCGTGGAAGTCGGGCACGTCCGCGGCCGCGAGCCGGTGGCCGCCGGCCGTGGTCACGACCCAGCCCTCGTCCCACGCCTCGTTCGCCCAGAGGCGGATCGACTTGCCGACGACCGCAAACCGCTCCGGAATCCAGCCGACCTGGACGCACTCGCCGCCCGGACACGGCTTGGACAGACGGCACTGGCGATAGAACACGGGTTTGGCCACGAGCAGTCCTCCTTCTCGGAACAGTGTCCCCGCCAGGAATCGAACCTGACCTCCGACCTTCGCAAAGTCGCGTGCGTTCCGCCACACTCCGGGGACGTCACGGCAGAGACACCGGGCATCGAAGACGGGTTCGGTGGGAATCGCGAGACGTGCGGCGGACGAGACGGCGGGAAATGGGGCGTGTGCGGGAGCAGCCGGGAACGGGTTTCCGTTCCCGGCTGCGAGGAAGAGTTAAGGCTTAGCCGGCTTCGCGAGCAACTCTTTCAGGGCCTCCTTGACTGCTTCCTTCAAGACTTCGGGGTCGGCCGGCGGCGCGGGATCGGGTTGCGGGACCATAAGGCCAAATTCCGGGTGGAGGAGTTCCTTCACGACCTGAAGGAAGTGCAGCGCCTTCTGCGCCTCGCCGGTCGCGGTCGCCGTGACATTCGGCGGCGGGCTTCCGGCCCCGGAATCGCCGAAGAGTTCGCGGTTGACTTGCTTCTGGAGTTTCTCCGCGTTCTTCGCATCGGTCAGGTAGTACACGTTGTTCAGCGTGACCGGCTTCAGATCGGCCATGTCCCCTAGCACTTGGAGCACCGTCAAGAGCCGGGTGTCGTTGAACGAGCCGTCGACCTCGACCTTCGCCTTGTCGCGGAAGCGAGCATCGATGACGATGTTTGCCCCGGTGAGCTTGCGGAGTTCCTTCACAGTTTCGGTCAGCGTCTTGCCGTCGGCGACGATGGACACGGGCTCACCGTGGAGTTGCTCGGAGAGTTGGATGGATGGAATAAATGGTCCGTGCTGAAGGGCTGCATCTGTATTAACGCCAGGCGGCACCGGGGGGATGTACGCCGGGACGATGGCGACCTGCCCGCCGCGGATGCGGTAAGCGGACTTCTCCGGGAGCTGAGCAAGGGCCTCATTCAACAGGTCACCGACCGTCATGCCGCGAGTAACGGGGATTTTGATCTGCTGCTCGTACAGGGCGTTCGCGTCCGCGACGTTCTCTTTATCAATAGTCCGCCTGAACGAAGAGTTGTCGATGCGGGCCATGAGTCCGTGCTTGTCGTATAGCATGGCGAGCAGCTCGCGGAAGACAATGCCGTTGACGTCCAACTCGCCGAGCGGCTGGTTCAGCGTGTCGCGGACGGCCGCCTCCGTTAGCGGCACGGCCGCCGGCTTCGCCGGTTTCTTCGGCGGGTCGGCCTTGGCCGGGGCCGCGGCCGCTTCGGCGACCGGAGCCGCCGCGGCGGCTTTCTCCTTCGCGGGGGTGTCGGCGTTCGCCGCGAACAGCCCGAACCCGGCACTGCCGAGCACCGCGGCCGACATGCCGGCTGCCAGGAACAGCTTCAGTCTGAGCGTAGACATGGTGGAAGAGACTCCGTCTGCGAAGGAAGAGAGGGGATCGACACCGGCCCCGCCGGCGGCGTAGTGCGCCGCCGCCCGGAGCGTCTGATTCAACAGCGATTCCGACACCGCGTTGGCCGACGCCAGCGGCTCGACCAGCCCGCCGAGCGCGACCGCCGGCACCGCCACCCCCCGCCGGGCGAGCCGGTCCCGGAGCTTCGCCCGCGCCGCGGACAGCCGGGAGTCGACCGTCCCGACGGGGCACCCGAGCACCCGGGCGGCCTCGGCGTTGGTGCGTTCCTCGAGCCCGCACAGCACCACGACCGCCCGCAGTTTGTCCGGGAGGGCGTTCAACTCCTCGCCGACGACCGCGTGCAGTTCGCCCCCGGAAGCGTCCGCCTCCGGGCCTGGGCGGGGGTCGAAGACGGCGTCCACGAGGAGTTCCCCCGGCGTGCGGCGGTGGGCCTTCCCGGCCCACTTCAGGGCGACGAGGTACGCGACCCGGTACAGCCACCCGGCCGGCGACTCGCGGTGCTCGATCTTGGCCGCGTCCCGGGCCAGGACCATGAACACCACCTGGAAGGCGTCGTCCGCGTCGGCGGACTGCCCGAGCCGCCGCCGGCAGACGCCGAGCACCATCGGCCCGTGCCGGCGGACGAGCTCGGCGAACGCGGCGTCGTCCCGGCCGGCGACGTACTTCCGGAGAAGTTCGGCGTCGGAGGCGTCCGGCCCGGCGGTCGGCGGGGCCAGCCGGCGGAGGGCCGCCAGCACGGACCCGCGGGGGGAGTACGACATACGGTTCGCTCCGGTCGCGTCGGCTACGGGGGAATAGTTCCCGCCGCCGCCCGGTTCCTTCGGGGAATTTTTCGGATTCCGAGATGTGGCTCGATGATAACTCGGCGGTGCGGGGAGTCCCAGGAAGAATCCGGGGACTGGAGCCAGTGCGAATCGGTAAAGTGACGGGAATCAGCGAGGCGGGAATCGCTCACGGGGCGGTCGAGGCGCAGTGGGTTTGATCCACCCGACCTGAACCGAACGGTGCCTCGCAGGTGGGCCAGCGCCGCCACTCCGGGTCGACACACGCTGCGAAACGGTGTGCTTCATGACCTCATCCGGACACGAACACTGGTGTCAACGGGAAGGCGTCCGGTTCCTGATCTGGTGGGCGTTTGGGGTGTTCCATCCGATCGCGCTGCTGATCATTGGGGAGTGCTACCAAGCCCCGTCGAGTCCGCCGCCGAGTGGTTACCGACCACCCGAATGGGTTTCTTTCACCATCGACGGCCTGCTTTGGTCGATTTGCTGCCAAGCAGTGATCGGACTTGTCACGCTCGGATGGTATCGCTGGATTGCATTGTTTTGCTCGCTGATCTTGATTCCAATCACCCTACTCTTCGTATTCGTTGCAGGGATGAGAGTCACTGGCTATTCCTTCTAACCCTCGGACCCTTCCATGCCCGCCAAGAAAATCCTCGTCCTCGCCGGCGACTTCGTCGAGGACTACGAAGTCATGGTCCCGTTCCAGGCGCTGCTCGCCGTCGGGCACGTCGTCCACGCCGTGTGTCCGGGGAAGAAGGCGGGGGAAAAAGTCCGCACCGCGGTCCACGACTTCGAGGGGGACCAAACTTATTCCGAGAAGCGCGGGCACGACTTCGCGCTGAACGCGACGTTCGCCGACGTGACGGCCGCCTACTACGACGCGCTCGTCGTCCCCGGCGGCCGGGCACCGGAGTACCTGCGGCTCAACCCGGACGTGCTGGCCGTCGTCCGGCACTTCTTCGAGGCGAACAAGCCGGTCGCGGCGCTGTGCCACGGGCCGCAACTGCTCGCGGCGGCGGGCGTGCTGAAGGGCCGGACTTGCAGCGCGTACCCCGCCGTCGGGCCGGACGTCACGCTGTGCGGCGGGACGTTCGCGGACGTGCCGATCGACGGCGCGCACGTGGACGGGAACCTCGTCACCGGCCCGGCGTGGCCCGCCCACCCGGCGTGGCTGCGCGAGTTCCTGAAACTGCTGGGGACGAAGATCGAGCTGTAAAGGCGAACCCCTCCCCCGGCCCCTCCCCGAAACGGAGAGGGGAGGGTTCTGGTCCCCTCCCCCCTTGTGGGGGAGGGTTAGGGTGGGGGGTAGAGCGTCACCACTCAAGCGACCCCCACCCCAACCCTCCCCCCTCCCAGGGGAAGGGAAAAAAGCCCCCTCTCCGCTTCGGGGAGGGGGTCGGGGGGAGGGGTTGAACGCCAAGTGGAGTGCCGGCCCGTGATTCCGCGGGTAGAGTGAGCGGACGCGAATCCCTCCCCAACCCTCCCGGTCGCATGACACCCCCCGCCGGTGCCGCCCTCGCAGCGCCCCCCGTTCCCGCCACCCGCGTCCGGTACGCCGTCCTCGGGCTGCTCTGCTCCCTGGCCATGATCACGTACATGGACCGGGCCGCCAACGGCAGCGCGAAGACGGCCATCATGGCCGACCTGAACGCGGCCGGGTCGTCGTACACCAAGGACGACTTCTTCATCGTCCTGATGGCGTTTCAGCTCGCCTACGCGATGTTCGAGATCCCCTCCGGCTGGCTCGGCGACACGCGCGGGCCGCGGTCCACGCTGCTCCGCGTCGTCATCTGGTGGACCGCTTTCGTCGCCCTGACGGGGCTCACCGGCCTGACCCTGCCCGGCGGGTTTTACGTCGGGTTCGGGGCGCTCGTCGTCATGCAGTTCCTGTTCGGCGTGGGCGAGGCCGGGGCGTTCCCGAACATCGCGAAGGCGCTCTACAACTGGTTCCCCGCGTCCGACCGGGGGTTCGCGAAGTCGGCGGTGTGGACGTGCGCCCGGTGCATGGGCGGGCTGACGCCGCTCGTCTGGCTGCTGCTGACGGCCGACGACTTCGCCGGGCTGACGTGGCGGCAGGCGATGTGGCTGTTCGCCGCCGTCGCGGGGCTCTGGACGGTCGCGTTCTTCGTCCTGTTCCGGAACCGGCCGACGGAAGTCCCGTCCGTGAACGAGGCGGAACTCGCGTACATCGACGCCGGGCGTACCGCCCCGAGCAAGGTGGACTCCGTGCCGTGGGGCAAGCTGATCCGGTCGCGGAACCTGTGGGCGATCTGCTTCATGTACGTCGTTACGAACTTCTGCTGGTACTTCCTGATGTACTTCCTGCCGGACGAACTGAAGGCCCAGTTCCCGGAGTGGAACACGACTCCCGGCGGAAAGGTGCTGCTCGCGGTTCTGGCCGGCACTCCGCTTCTAGTCGGGATGCTCGGCTGCTACCTGGGCGGCGTCCTGTCGGACAAGTACATCCGGCGGACGGGCGACCGCAAGTGGGGCCGCCGGCTGATGGGCATGATCGGCTACGGCGGCGCGGGGTTGTGCTACCTCGCCGCCGCCGGGGTGAAGCTGAACGACCCCGGCAACCTGTGGGCGTTCGCGGGGCTGCTCATGCTGATGGGGTTCTTCAACGACCTCATCATGGCCCCGGCGTGGGCGGTGTGTCAGGACGTCGGCCAGCAGTACGCCGCCACCGTGTCCGGGGCGATGAACATGTTCGGCAACCTCGTCGGCGCGGTGTCCGGCATCTTCGTCACCGGCACGATCATGAAGGCCTTTCCCACGGCGGAGGGGCCGGACGGGATTCTGTACTGCTTCAGCATCTACGCCGGGGTGTACTTCGCCGGGGTGATCGCCTGGCTGACGATCGACGCCACCAAGCCGATCGCGGCGGTCGAGTGACGCCGTCGGCCGGACTTCGCGGGAACTTCACGTCTCGGGGGCGAATCTTCCGGGGTGCTGAAGTCCCCCGCCCGCGGAACCCCTACACGTTGCCGGGCCGCCCGGAACAGGGGCGGCGGAGGGGCGGAAAACGATTGACACGCCTTGGCGTCCGGGTAGGCTTAATTTCCGTCACCCGAAGGGCCGCTGGCGATGGCACAAGCGAATCAACCGGCCGCCGGTCAACCCGTTCCGCCCCCGGCCGACGAGGCGGGCACGTTCCCCAACGACCGGCGGAAGCGGAACATCCCGGTCGCCACCGACCGCCGCCGCGCGAACAACGCCGCGGAGAAGCGGCGGACCAGCGAACGCCGTCGCCTGATCGACCCGACCACCTGCGAACGCGACTACTCGGACGACGAAACCGACTTCATGAAGGCGATGGACCGCTACAAGCGCGAGAACCGCCGCCCGTTCCCGACCTGGAGCGAAGTGCTCGAAGTGCTGCGGTCGCTGGGCTACCGCAAGGTCGCGGAGCCGACCGACCTCCCCGGCGGCAAGCGCACCCCCGCCGCCGCCAAGGCCGAGTGACCGGCCGCGCTCGTCCCAGCGACACATCCCACCACCCTCGGATTGGTTCGCCACCGCTTGCGGGTTCGGGTCGGTCGGCCTACTATGACATCCGACTGATTGTGTTCAACCCGAGGCCGACGCGAAATGAGTTCTCCTTCCCCCGCGGGCTGGGTCCGCCCGTTGCCCGTTGTCGCCGGGTTCGCCCTGGCCTGGGTCGCGGCCGCCATCCCGCTGTTGCCGGAATCGATCCGCCCCTGGAACTTCGCGGTGTTCGGCGCGGTCGCCCTGTTCCTCGCGGCCCGCGGCGGCCGGGCCGGGTTGCCGGTCGCGGGGCTCGTCGCGATCGGGGCGAAGGCGGCGTGCGACGCGGTGCTGTACTCGCGGAGCGGGTTCGACCCCGACTACGTCCCGGCCCCGAGCGTCTACTGCGGGCTGGCGGTGTACGCCCTGCTCGGGTGGACGCTGCTGCGGGGCAGCCGGGGTCCCGTCCGAATCGGCGGGGTCGCCGTTCTGGCGAGCGTGTGCTTCTTCTTGATCACGAACACCGTCGCTTGGCTCGACCCGGTCCACGGCTACGCCCGCGACCTCAGCGGCCTGCTCGCGTCCTACGAGATGGCTCTCCCGTTCTACCGGGGGACGTTCGCCAGCGACCTCGGGTTCACGGCGCTGCTATTCGGCGTGGAAGCCGTGTGGACGGCCGCCGCGCCGCCGGCCGCCGAGCCGATCCCCGTTTCGACCACCGACCGGAGTTGAAACGATGAAGTGGGCCGCCGTCATTTCGTACCTCCAAGACCCCGCCGTCGTCGGCACCCACCGGCCGAACCACCGGGCGTATCTGACCTCGCTGCTGGAGGCGGGCAAGCTCGTCGCCGCCGGGCCGTTCACGGACGACTCCGGGGCGCTGATCGTGTACGAGGCCGAGGACCGGGCCGGGGCCGAGGAGTTGATCCGCAACGACCCCTTCCACGCGGCCGGAGTCTTCCTGAAATGGGACGTGCGGCCGTGGAAGACGGTGTTCGCGAACCCGCAGCTGCTGCCGCCGAACGCCTGACGCCCGAAACGCCGAGCGGGGCACGCGTCGCGTGCCCCGCTCGTAACTTGCCCGTCACTTCCGCTTTTTCTTCTTCTTGTCCCGCTTGTCCGTCCCGTCCCGCGGCGGTTGCGGGTCATTCCGAATCTGGCGGTTGCCGTTCCCGGTCTCGTTCATCTCGTCGAGCTTCGCCTTCAGCTTCGCCCGCCAGCCGGTCAGCGGTTGCGGCTCGGCCTTCGCCGGCTTGCCGTCCCCGTTGGTGCCGCCCGCCGCGGTCTCCTTGAGCTTCGGCTTCGGGATGAGTTGCCGCTCCGCGAGCGCCCACAGCGTGCCGCAGATGAAGTAGATGCACAGCCCGGCCGCGACCTTGTAGAAGAACACGCCCATGAAGATGATCATGATCTTCATCATCTTCTGTTGCATCTCTTGCTGCTCGTCCGTCGGCGGCGGCAGCGTGAGCCGCTGGTGCGTGTAGATGAGGGCCACGGACAGTAACGGCAGGATGTTGAAGTACGGCCCGAGGTACGTCGCCCCGCCGAGGCTGTCCGCCCGGCTGACCATCGGGATGTTCTCGGTCCACCACACCAGCATGTCCGGGGCGGCGAGGTTCGGGATCCACAGGAACGGTTCGAGCCGGAAAAACACGGACTCTTGCAGGCAGAAGTACAGCCCCATCAGGATCGGCATCTGGGCGAACAGCAGCACGCACCCGCCCATCGTGGACATCGGGTTGACCCCGTGCTCGACCATCAGCTTCGTCTTCGCCTGGTTGTAGGCGTGGAAGTCGTCCTTGTACTTTTCGTGGAGCTTGTCCAACTCGGGCTTCAGCGCCGTCATGGTCTGCTGCATCTTCATCATGGACGCCTGCTGCTTGCGGCTCGGGAGCAGCAGCAACATGCGGATGAAGACCGTCAGCATGACGATGTTCAACCCCCAGATCGGGACGGCCTGGTTGAACCCCCCCAGGAGGGAGTGCATCAGGTTCGTGAAGAAGATGACGAGGTCCGCCCAGAAGATGGCGTTCGCCAGCCGGCCGAAGAAGTTCGGCGAGTGGTAGTCGCTCAGCGTCCGCAGCGTCAGCTTGTCCTGGTAGCGGTCGACGAGGGCGGGGTCGACCTCCCAGTCCGGGTGCGTGCGGGTGTTGGACATCTGCTTCAGCAGTCCGACCTTGACCGGGCCGTTGTACAGCAGGTACTGGTGCGCGACCGGCTCGTTCGCCGCGAGGTCCAGGGGCGAGGCGACGACGCGGACGGTGATGTCCGCGAGGAACAGCTGGTCCGGCGTGTCCCACGGGTGCGGCTCGCGGGTGGCGCGGGCGGACTCCAGCGGGTTCGTCGCGCCCTTCGGGGCGGTGTCGTCCACGGCGATGGCGCTGGCGAAGTACTGCGT
>ERZ1066123.1759-NODE-1759-length-12309-cov-7.123551_pt1 | contig 12309 bp, 7 predicted proteins | sample MGYA00382770_ERZ1066123 | MGnify/ENA primary metagenome ERZ1066123 (study PRJEB33369, sample SAMEA5778353) | biofilm metagenome | biome: Industrial cooling water; feature: Water cooling tower basin; material: Biofilm | place: United Arab Emirates | collected...
GGGCAGAAGTGCGACGCCCGGCCGCTGACGCGCACCAGCGCCATCGTCGTACCGCACGTCAGGCAGGGTTCGCCGTCCCGGCCGTAGGCGCGGAACTCGTCCTGGAACCGGCCGCGGAGCCCGGACCCGCCGATGTAGTCGCGGATCGTCGAGCCGCGGTACTCGATCGCGTGGGCGATGACCGCCGCGACGAACCCCCGGAGCCGCTCGATTTCCGCGTCCGTCAGGGACTTCCCCCGCCGCTCCGGGTGCAACCCGGCCCGGTGCAGCGCCTCGTCCGCGTAGATGTTCCCGACCCCGGCGACCACCGTTTGATCGAGCAGGACCGCCTTCAACGTGCGGGCCGTGCCGCGGACCGCGGTGCGGAACGCCGCCGGGTCGGTCGCGTCCGGTTCCGGCCCGAGGCGGGCGTCGAGGAACGCTTCCACCGCCGCCGCGTCCGGGAAGAGTTCGACGCTGCCGAACCGCCGGGTGTCGCGGAAGCGGAGCTGCGTGCCGTTGGCGAGGTCGAAGACGAGGTGGGTGTGGTCGGGCACCGCGTCCGCGGCGGGGTTCACGGTGAACTGCCCGGTCATGCCGAGGTGGACGAGCAGGCGCGGGTGTGTAGCCGCGACGCGAAGCGGAGCGCGGTCGTCCCTCGCGCTCCGCTTCGCGTCGCGGCTACACGTCAACTCCACCACGATCCACTTCCCCCGCCGGGAAATCCCGACCACGGTCGCCCCCGAAAGCACCTTCGCCCACGCCTCGTTCCACGGCCGCCGCAGTTGCGCCGTCCCGACGCGCACCCCGACGACCGTCTGCCCGACGAGCAACGGCCGCAGGTCGCGGACGACGGTTTCGACCTCGGGAAGTTCCGGCATGTCCGTGCAATCTCACGCCAAGCCGCAAAGACGCAAAGTGTCGAACCCGACCGGATCGACTCGTCTACTATATCCCTGACGTTCGTGGTTCTTCTTCGCGTCTTTGCGGCTTTGCGTGAGGTCCTCCGGAAATGACAGCAACTCTTCCCGACGCCCGCGGCCGGTTCGGCCGGTTCGGCGGCCGGTTCGTCCCCGAAACCCTGATGTTCGCCCTCGACCAGCTCGACGCGGCGTACCGGGACGCGAAGGCCGACCCCGCGTTCCGGGCCGAGTTCGACCGGCTGATGCACGACTACGTCGGCCGGCCGAGTCGGCTGTACTTCGCGGAACGGCTCACCAAGGAGGCGGGCGGCGCGAGGATCTACCTCAAGCGCGAAGACCTCAACCACACCGGCGCGCACAAGATCAACAACGCCATCGGCCAGGCGATGCTGACGAAGCGGATGGGCAAGTCCCGCGTCATCGCCGAGACCGGGGCGGGGATGCACGGCGTCGCCACCGCGACGGCGGCCGCCCTGTTCGGCATGACGTGCCGCGTCTACATGGGCACCGAGGACATCCGCCGGCAGGAGCTGAACGTCTTCCGGATGCGGGCGATGGGGACCGAAGTGTTCCCCGTCGAGAGCGGTAGCCGGACCCTCAAGGACGCGACCAACGAGGCGATGCGGGAGTGGATGAGCACCGTCGAGGGGACGCACTACATCATCGGCAGCGTGGTCGGCCCGCACCCGTTCCCGGCGATGGTCCGCGACTTCCAGAGCGTCATCGGCCGGGAGGCGCGGGAGCAGTGCCTGACCCAACTGGGGAAGTTGCCGGAGGTCGTCGTCGCGTGCGTCGGCGGCGGGTCGAACGCGGCGGGGATGTTCTACCCGTTCGTGCAGGACACAACCGTCGAACTCGTCGGCGTCGAGGCGGGCGGCCGGAACCCGAAGCCGGGCCAGCACGCCTCCACCCTGAGCCTCGGCAAGCCCGGCGTGCTGCACGGCAGCTTCAGCTACGTCCTGCAGGACGACGACGGCCAGACGGCGGACGTCCACTCCGTGTCGGCGGGCCTCGACTACCCCGGCGTCGGCCCGGAGCACAGCTACTGGCACGACACGGAGCGGGTGCGGTACACCAGCGTCACCGACGACGAGGCCCTGGACGGGTTCCACACCTGCGGCCGGCTGGAGGGGATTCTGCCCGCCCTGGAGACCTCGCACGCCGTCGTCGAGGCGATGCGGATCGCCGCGAAGCGGAAGCGGGACGAGGTCGTCGTCGTGTGCTTCAGCGGCCGCGGCGACAAGGACTGCGCGGAAGTAGCCCGGCTGATGGCAGAAAAGAGCCGCGAACGCAAGTGAGCGGCTGGCTTCCTGGGACGAGACGCGTCACTCCGTCTCGTTGTGGACATCAACAATGGAGCCGCAGTCTCGCTGGAGTGAGTGGCTGCTTCCCGTGGGCGGAAGCGGGCCGCTCACTCGCGTTCGCGGCTCTTGAGTCACCCCGCCGACTCACTCCCCGTACACGCGGGTCGACTCTTCCTTCACCACGCTCGTGGTCAGGTGCCGGCTGTTCAGTTCCGCCTTGAACCGCACGTCCCCGGCGGCGACCGCCTTCACTTTCACCCGGTAGACCACCTCCACGTTCGGGGCCAGTTCGCGGACGGGCTCGAACTTCACCTGCGTCAGCCCCGGCAGGTTCGTCGCGGTGTGCCCGACCGGGCCGGTCGCGGACACCAGTTGCAGCGCCCCCGGCAGCGGGCACGACACGACGACGTTCGCGTCCGCCTTCGTGCCGGTGTTCGTGACGCGGATTTCGTAGGTGGTCTCCTGCCCCTTCTCGACGGGGTCGACGGCGTCGACCGTCTCCATCCGCAGGGCGGGCACACCGTCGACGGCGGCGGTGAAGCTGCCGGTCGCCTTGGCGTTGCGGTCGCCGGTCACGTCGGCGGAGAACGTCGCGGTGCCGGCGGCGGTGGGAATGCCGGCGAAGGTGAAAGTCGCGGACGCGCCGGGGGCGAGTTCCGGGAACTGGCGGGTGCCCATCGCCTCGGGCCGCCAGTCGGCGGGGACCGGGGTCGAGACGGCGACATTCTTCACCGGGATTTCGCCGACGTTGTCGACGCGGACGGTGTACGTCGCCTTGCGGTTGACGAGGAGATCCTTCGGGCCGGTGACGGAGACGTTCAGTTTCGGGGCGATGACGCGCACTGTGGCGCGGGTGGTCACCTGTTGGCCGTCCGAGTCGGTCGCAGTGAATTCGTAGACGGCGTTTCCTGCTGCTTCGACGGTTTCGTTACTGCTCGCCCCCTCTGAAGAGGTCGGCGCGAGGCTCTTGATGCCACCCTGTTCGTGTCCACCCGGAAGTGTGGTTTGGAACGCGACCGGGTGGAACCGAGGGAGTTCGTCGATCCTCTTCAACTCGTAGCGGACGAATTCCGCCGGAGCGTTTCCGGTGTTTGGGACGGTGAACCCGACCTTGAACGAGTCATTGACTGCAACGGATTTCGGGGCGTTCAGCGCGACTTCCAGCTTCGGCTCCTTCACGTCCACCTTCATCCCGGCGGTGCCGGTACACGTCACCCACGCCTGGCACTTCCCCTCGCCGCGGGCGGTGTGGGTCAGCGTCATCTTCAACGGCACGGACTTGCCGGCGTCCAGCGTGCCCACGTCGAAGACCCAGACGCCGTCGGTCTCGCGGGCGGCTTCCGGGGCGGTCAGCTTCGCGTGTTGCGGCGGGCGGACCTGCACGGCGACGGCCTGCACCGGGTGGGCGCAGACGTTCCGGACGGTGAGCGTGTACTCGGCGGGGCGGTTGACCCGCACGTCCGCGGGGCCGGTCCACTCCAGGGCGACGGCCGCGTCCGCCTTCGCGACCGGGAGCGGACACACCGGGCACTCCGCGGCCGCCGGCTTCGACGCCTGCCCGAACCCGACGACCGCCGCGACCGCGACGCCGGCCATCGCCGCGCCGACCGTGATGCGCTTCCACGCCGCCATGCGAAACCCTCCGACCCGTGGGGGAACCGACACGAACCGGGGGGCAGATAAACCCGCGAACCCGCGGGGTCAAGGCGAGTGCGCGGGGGTGTGCCTCCCGATTCTGGCACAAGTCGGGACAGACTGTCGCGACCAGTCTCTCGATGGACATCCGAATCATTCGCCACGGATGAACGCGGATCAACACGGATCGAAGCCGACCATTTTTCCTTCGACACGCCCGGTCGACGTTGCACAACAGGGATTTTTTCCGATCCGTGTCCATCCGCGTTCATCCGTGGCTCGATGTTGCACCTGATCCAGAGGGGCGACCAGTGCGCGGTGCGAGGTGGAGGCTCAGAAGTCGTAAGCGATGCGCGTCCCGAACGAGTGGATGCCCCCCTTCGTGTCGGGGATGCCGCCCTCGCGGTAGACGTAGTCGTAGTTGAACTGCATCTTCGTGTTCGGGTTCCAGTACCAGTTCACGCCCAGCGTCACGTCGTTGAGGACGCCGCCGTTGATGCCCTTGTCGTCGCAGTCGAGGTACTGGTACCGGGCGGCGAGTTCCCACGCCCCCCAGCCCTTCACGCACCACGTGCCGGGGACGAACGCGAAGTTCGTCTTCGGGATCACCCGGTTGAACGTGGCCGACTGCGGGTTCCAGGTCCGGTGCTCGCCCGTGAGGAAGCACATGCCCTCGACGTAGTAGCCCTGGTACGCAAGCGTCCCGACGTTCGGCCCGGTGCCGACGCTCGCGTTCTGGATGAGGTTTGCCGTGTACTCGGCCTGAAACGTCCACCGGCCGTAGGTGGCCGCGGTCTCGAGGTTGTACAGGTTCTGCGACGTCGCATTGATCGGGTCCGTCAGCACGATCAGCGGCAACAGCGGCAGCGGCGCGTTCCGGACCGAGTTCCGGACGCTGACGAGAACCTTGCCGTCCACCGGGTCGCGGTGGCTCATCGCCCCGCCGACGTGCCACATCCGTTCGTCTTCGGGACAGTACACCGGCAGCGCCGTCACCCGGCCGGTGACGGCGTAGTCCCCGTCCCCGATGCCGTAGCCGAACAGGTTGCTGTTGTTCTTGAACACGCCCACGGCGGAGTAGACGCGGTCGTCGGCCCACGTCCGGAACGCGGAGACGCCGGGGTTTCGGCCGTTGTTGAACCGGGAGTACTGCGAGAAGTCGAACAGGTACGACCGCTCCATGAACTCCAGGAACCGGGCGCTGTTGAGGTGCTCCAGGCTGAACGGCTCCTTCTGGTTCCCGATGCGGACGTTCCCGACGAACGGCACGTCCTTCAGGGTGGCCCACATGTCCAGGGGGCCGGGCGTCAGGAACGTCGTGGCCGGGGTCGCGGGGACGGTCGAACTGAACCCGTTCGCGAACTCGTAGGAGGCGAGGTAGTCGACGTTCTTGTACAGCGTCCCCTCGGCGAACAGCCGCAGCCGGCGGGGGTTGACGCCGTCCTGGAACGCGCGGTCGCGGTCGGGAAAGTTCTTCTGCCCTTCCGGGGTGCGATACCAGGCTCCGTCGTAGTGGACGACGCCGCCGAAGTGCAGCGTGAAGTCTTTTTCCCTGGACTGAATGAACAGCCCGCTGTTCCAGTAAATGTCGAACTTCGGCGACGACGGGGCCGAAGAAGGCGGCGGGGCGACGGGGGCGGCGGGCGGAGTCGCGGCAGGGGAGGGGGTCTGAGCCGGGGCGGCCGCCGGTTCGGCGGTCGGCGGCGCGACCGGGACGGCAGGAAGGGCCGCCGGCGGACTCGGCATCGGCAGCGGGTTCGGGTCCGCGGACGCGGACGCCGACGCGCCCGCCGCCAGCGCGAGAACGACGACCCACCGCCGGGTCGCGACACCGAGCCCGACCATGACCTTCCCCCAGGACCGCCGGAAGCGGGCGAGTGATACCGTCCGCCGCGGGCGTGTCCAGCCGAGTTTTCGGGCGACCGACCGGGGCCGACTTGCGGGGGTCCGGCGGACGTGCCATAATGCGATACGTCGGTGGCCGGTTGCGGTGTCCGCTCCTTCCCTCCGCGTGGCCCGTCATGCACGATCCCATGCTGGAAGACATCTTCGTCGTCAGCGGCCGCCTCCGGCCGGACGTCGCCGACGAACCCACCACGCGGGCCCTCCGGGAGTCCCTGTCCCACGCCCGCGACACGAACTGGGACAGCGTCCGGACGCCGCACCTGTTCATGGGCCTGCTCGCCGCCCCGGACCCGGTCGTCTTCAACTGGGCGACCCGCCTCGGGGCGGACCTCGGCAAGCTCCTCGACCAGTTCCGCGACCTCTTCGACCAGGACGGCGAGCCCGTCCCGCCCATGCTCCTCAACCGCGAGTTCCTGTCCGACAACGTCATCCGCGTCCTGCGGGACTCGTGGATCCGGGCCAGGGAGTGCGGCCGCCAGCAGTTCACCCAGATGGACCTCCTCATCACGCTCTTCACCGTCCCGAACAGCATCGTCGCCGAGTGCTTCGACCGCGTCGGCGTCCCGTCCGCCCGGCTGGCGCAACTGGCCGTTCTCGCCGAGAAGGAAGGGTCCGGGGTGTGAAACCCGGCGAGCCCCGGCCGGGTAACTCATCCCGACCGCACGCGCCGTCCGGGGTTCGCACATGGGACCGCTTCCACACGTCCACCGCCGCGGGTTCCTGGGTCTGGCCGGGCTGTCCGGCCTCGGCTGGCTCACGCCGCTCGGCCGGACCCTGGCCCGCGCCGCGGAACGGAAGAACTCCCCCGCCAAGTCCGTGATCGTCCTCTGGATGGCCGGCGGGCCGAGCCAGCTCGAGACCTTCGACCCGAAGCCCGGCACGGACATCGCCGCCGGCACCGCCGCCCGCGACACCGCCGCGAAGGGCGTTCAACTGGCCGCCGGGTTCGAGCAGCTCGCGGACCAGATGAGTCACGTCGCCCTGGTGCGGTCGCTCGTCAGCCAGGAGGGGGACCACGAGCGCGGGGCGTACACCCTGAAGACCGGCTACCGGCCGGACCCGACCGTCGTCCACCCGTCCCTCGGGGCGCTCGTCTGCCACGCCCTGCCGGACGCCGCCGTCGACATCCCCCGGCACGTCTCGATCCTGCCCGGCCAGTGGCCCGCCCGCGGCGGGTTCCTCGGCGCGGAGTACGACGCCTTCAAGGTGTTCGACCCGGCGGAAAAGGTGCCGGACGTCTCCCCGATGGTCGACCCCGCCCGGTTCGCCGACCGGCTCAAGGACCTCGACGTGGTCGAGGACGCCTTCGCCCGCGGCCGGGTGCGGAAGCCCGGCGGCCAGCGGGAGACCATCGACCGCGCGAAGAAGCTCATGAGTTCGGACCAGTTGAAGGCGTTCGACGTGTCCCTGGAACCGGCGAAAGTCCGGAAGGAGTACGGCGACACCGCGTTCGGCCGCGGGTGCCTCGCCGCCCGGCGGCTGCTGGAAGTCGGCGTCCGGTGCGTCGAAGTGACGCTCGACGGGTGGGACAGCCACGCGAACAATCACGCGGTCTGCAAGCGGCTCGTCGGCGAACTCGACCCCGCGTTCGCCGCCCTGATCCGCGACTTGAAGCAGCGCGGCACGTTCGACGACACGGTGATCCTGTGCGTCGGCGAGTTCGGCCGCACCCCGAAGCTGAACCCCGCCGCCGGCCGCGACCACTGGCCGCACAACTTCAGCGCGGCCCTCGCCGGCGGCGGCCTCAAGGGGGGCGTCGTCGTCGGCGAGACGGACCCCAACGGCGGCAAGGAGTCCCGGCGGCCGGTCCCGGTCGCCGACCTGCACGCCACCGTGCTGACGGCGCTCGGCATCGACCCCGAAAAGACGCTGAAGACCGGGATCGGCCGCACCGTCAACCGCAGCGCCGGCACGCCGATCGGCGAGATTCTGGGCTGAACGATTCCTGTTCTCATGCGTCTGCCACATCCCGCTGACGCCCGGCACAGACCTCGGGAGCCTCTCGTCGAGAGGTGCCCGCCGAGGCTTTACTTGCGAATCGGCTTGTCCGACATCTGACGGTCTCTCGGCTCCCGTTCGCAGCTGAAAGACTTCCGACGGACTGCGACCTCAGATGCTTCGCAGCCCGCCTCGACAATTCAGGCGGGCGCGAAGGAGGGTCGGGGGGTTCCGAAGAAACGGGTCAAAACGGTCGCGCACCTGTTGGCATTCCGACGCGGCATGAACTAGAATCGCGTTCGTGGATTCTCCCTCATCGTTGACGTGCTCCTCCGTCCGAGTGATCGCCCGATGATTTCCGACTCCGTTTCCAGCTTCCTCGACCTGGCACGGGCGAACCGCGTCCTGCTGCCGGACCTGGTCGAAGACCTGTTCCGGCAGCAGGACGTCCCCCAGCAGAACCTCGGCTCTCTCTGCGACTTTCTGCTGAACCGCGGGGTCATCACGCCGTACCAGGCGAACCTCATCAAGTCCGGGCGGGGGTACGAACTGAACTTCGCCGGCTACCCGGTGATCGGGGAGGGCGGCACGTTCGTCGGCGGGACCATTTTCAAGGCGCTGCACCCGTCCCTGCGGACGCCGGTCGTCATCCGCCGCATCCGGACCGACTGGCTGAACCCGGCGGACAACGCGGCGGCGTACATCACCCGGGCGCAGGCGGCCGCCCCGGTCACGCACAAGCACCTCGCGAACCTGCTCGACGCCGGGGCCTACGGGGACGAACTGTACGTCGCCCTGGACCCGGTCGAAGGGGCGGACCTGGACACCCTCGTCCGCGACATCGGCCCGATGCCGGCCCCGCTCGCCGCGAGCTACGTCTTGCAGGCCGCCCAGGGGTTGCTGGCGGCTCACGACAAGGGCGTCTCGCACGGGCACGTCCGCCCCGGCTGCCTGTTCGTCGGCCCGCTGTCGCCGATGTCCAAGACCCGGCCGGACGGCACGCCCCGGATGCGGCCGTCGAGCTCCGCGAAGGTGAAGGTCTGCGAACTCGGCCTGACCCCGCTCCGCCCCGCCCTCGCGGGCTGGCTGACGGACCCCGCCGCGAAGCTCGAACCGGGCCTCGAGTTCACCGCCCCGGAACGGGTCGAAGCCCCCACCTTCACCTCGTCGACGCCCGCGTCCGACGTGTACGGCCTCGGGGCGACGCTGTACTTCCTGCTCACCGGGAAGTCGCCGGTCGAGGCCGCCACGAACGGCGAACTCCTGACCAAGCTCCGCGGCGAGGTCAAGTCTCAACTGGAGGCGTTGCGGCCCGACGCGCCGCCGGCCCTCACCGCCCTGGTGCGCGGGATGCTGGCGAAGGACCCGGCCGCCCGGCCGCCGGTGTCGGCCGTCGTGGACCTGCTGTCGGCCCTCGCCACCCCGCCCGGCGGGGCGAAGCCCGCGGCCGCCCCGAGCCCGGCCGAGCCCGTCGACCTCGCGGTCGTCCCCGGCGAACGCCCGGTCGACCTCGCCCCGGCCCCCGCGGGCGGGTCGGTCGTGTCGCTGCTGCCGTCCGGGGAAGGCTCGGAAGTGCGGACGGTCAACACCCCGGACGCCCCCGCGCCCGGCGAAGCCCTGACCCCGCAGCACTTCCAGCAGCCGTACCCCGAGTACGCCCCCCAGGCCTACGCCGCCTGGCCCGCCCAGGACCCGAACGGGTACGCCGCCCCCGACACGAACTACGGCTGGGGCAGCACCGACGCCCCGTCCTACGGCGGCTCCCCCAGCGCGATCTCGGAACCGTCCACCCCGCGGGCACCCAAGGAGCCGGAAAAGAAGGGCAACCTCACCCTGTGGCTGATCCTCGGCGGCACTTGCCACCTGCTCGCCACCGCCGGGATCGTCTACCTGCTCTTCTTCTCCGGCGGCTCCGACGAGCCGGAGAAGCCGAAGCCGCGCCAGCAACTGAAGGACAAGGACAAGGGCAAAAACCGGTGAACGTCTGCGTCAGCGAGGCCTGCACCCTGCCGACATCCTTCGCCGACGACGTGGCCGGCTTCGCCGCCGGCGGGTGCCCGGCGATGGAAGTCTGGCTGACGAAGCTCGAACAGCACCTCGAAACCGCGTCCGTCGCCGACACCCGGAAACTCCTCGCTGACACCGGCGTCACCCTCGCGGCGGCCGCCTTTCAGGGCGGATTGCTCCAATCCCAGGGGGACGCCCGGAAGTCCCACTTCGACCACTTCAAGCGCCGGCTCGACCTCTGCCAGCAGTTCGCCATCCCGACGCTGATCGTCGCCGGGGATTTTCGCCACCCGCCGACCCCGACCGACATCCAGCGGGCGGCCGTGTCCCTCGTCGAAGCCGCCCGCTGGGCCGCCGGGTTCGGCGTGACGCTCGCCCTCGAATTCCGCGGCGACGACCGGTTCTGCAACAACCTCGACACCGCCCTCAGCCTCGTCGAGTGCGGCGAGCCGAACGTCGGCGTCTGCCTGGACGCGTTCCACTACTATGCCGGCCCGAGCAAGCCGGACGACCTCGACCGGCTCACCGCGACGAACCTCGCCCACGTCCAGCTCTGCGACGTGGCGGGCGTCCCGCGCGAACTCATGTCCGACGCCGACCGCGTCTTCCCCGGCGAGGGGGACTTCCGCCTCGGCCCGATCGTCGACCGCCTCCGCGCGATCCGCTACGCCGGGTGGGTGTCCCTGGAACTGTTCAACCCGATGCTCTGGAAGGCGAAGCCGAGCCAGGTCGCCGAACTCGGCCGCACCGCGCTGCAGCGGGTACTCGGGACGGCGTGACGGTCCGGCGAAAGCCGGCCCGGTGCCTGCGGACGTGCCGCACGCGGGTCGGGTCGCGCGGGACGCCCCCTCTCCGCCGGAGTCTCGACCCAGCCGGTGTCTCTGCCCGCGGGGAACGCGGAAGGCGGAGAACGACTTTGCGCCCGACAAAAGCTGCCAAAGACATATTGGCTAGTTTGCCTATTGAGCAAACGACATCATAATCATTGTCGCGCCGATTCGACGACCGCCAGGGAAGGTCGGAGGTAGCGTTTTCAAATTGGGGAACCCGTTGTCGGGGCAGTCCGGGGCGGGACCGTGGAGAATCCCGTCGCTCAGTTCGGGGAAGGGGCCGGCCGGCGTGAACCCGCAGGCAGGCCCGGTAGCCCGCGACGAGGTGCTTCGCGAGCCAGACGACGGCGCTGGCAGGACCCTCTCGAAGTAGTTGCGTGCTCGTCGGGTGTCGGCCACGTCGTTGAGCTCGCCGATGCCCTGTCGGCACGCAATCGGCGAGCCTACGGATCGGACCGCCGAGTTGCAGTTGGAGATCCGAGCGTGGCCGCAACGCGGCCATCGACCTCGCCATCAAAGCGCTCGAACTTCCGCAAAACCTGCGGGAGAAATGGTTTGCGGCGGATCAATCCGCCAAATGCCGAGTACTCGAAACCCTCTGTTTGAACCGGAAGCTCGTCCGCGCAAGTCTCGGATCTGAAATGAAAAAGCCCTGCGACCTGCTGGCCGAAGGGCTTTTCCAGAAAGAAAGTCGGGCCGGCGGGATTTGAACCCACGACCTCTTGCACCCCAAGCAAGCGCGCTAGCCAAGCTGCGCTACGGCCCGAACGACCGGGCACCGGACAGTGCCCGTCGCGTTACGTTACCACACCGGCCCGGACACGCAAGCCCGACACGGTCAACGGCCGCGTGGCTCGCGGCGGAAAAAGATTCGGAAAGCTCGCCCCGGCCCGAAATCCCGCCCGCCGCCGCCCGAATCACCTGATGCCCGCGTTCGACACGTCCCACCACGGACCGACGGCCGGTCGCGGTACTGTTTCCGGACCCGTTTCCACCGCGAGGGGTTGCGACATGACGAAGAAACTCATTCTGGGGGCCGTGCTCGGGCTGATCGCCGTCGCGGGCCTGAAGGCGACCAAGTGGTTCGGCTACGCCAAGACCGAGGCGCACGCCTGGTCCGAGTGGGCCGACGACCAGGTGCCCGTCGAAAAGAAAATCGCCGCCCTGCGGGGCGACGTGGCCGCCCTCGACCGCGACATCGAGGGGACGAAGAACCTGCTCGCGAAGGCGATCGTCGACACCCGCGAACTGTCCACCGACGCGGCCAGACTGCGGGCGTCCCTCGAAACCGACCGCAAGGCGCTCCTCGCCCGCGGGCAGAAGCTCAAGGACGGCACCGAGCAGGTCGCGGTCAACAAGGTCGACCTCGCCGACCAGAAGGCGAAGCTCGACGCGGACGTGAAGTCGTTCGACCGCCGCAAGCACAGTCTGGAGAACATGGAAACGTCCCTGGCCTTCCACGAGCGGAACCGGGACGTGCTCCAGAAGCAGCTCGACACCCTGGTCGCCCAGAAGCTCGAACTCCAGTCGGCGATCGACGCCTTCGAGGTCGAGTACAAGACCGTGCAACTTCAGCAAATGGAGAGCAAGTACCAGACGGACGACACCCGGCTGAGCCAGATCAAGGCGACGCTGCGGGACATGCGGAAGAAGCTCGACGTGGAGCGGGAGAAGCTGAAGCTGACCCCGCGGACGACGGCCGAGTATCAGGCCGCGAACACGAAGAGCGTGGACGAGATCCTCGCCCCGCTCGGCGACAAGCCGGCGAAGATCGAGGCGGCGCGGGAG